>Ga0256839_1003511_pt1 | contig 16109 bp, 19 predicted proteins | sample 354166metaG_FD_185968 | JGI IMG/M metagenome (GOLD analysis project Ga0256839, IMG submission 185968) | Hydrothermal vent microbial communities from Mid Atlantic Ridge, Atlantic Ocean - 354-166 | ecosystem: Environmental > Aquatic > Marine > Hydrothermal vents | place: Atlantic Ocean: Mid... | reverse complement strand
CTTTCTTATCGGCATCCAGGAACGCGGGCGCGGCTATGAACCCGGCCTATCCCGAGAGCAGAAGCAGGAGCTGATCATGGAAGGCGCCCGGTATGCTTTTGCCACGATCGGTCTGTACCGACGCGTTTCGGATCATCCGGTTACCTGGGAACCAGCCTTTTCGCCCTGGCCTAAACTCTCACGAGAGGACCAGGAAAAACTGCTGCGTATCGCCATTCTGGAATACTTCAAACCGTTGCTCTCATGAACGTTCGACCTCTTACCGGGACGGCATTGGCGCTGCTGTTGGTGGCCTGCCAGCAGTCCCCGTCGTCCCTACCGATGCATGCCGACCGCCAGGCCCAATCGGCGGATACACTGAGGCTACCACTTACCAACTATTATGAGATTCACACGCCGCTGGGACGCATGGTCGTGCGGCTTTACGACGAGACGCCCCTGCACCGAGACAATTTCAAGCGGCTGGTGGCCTCAGGCTTTTACGATAGCACGACGTTTCATCGGGTAATTGAGGGCTTTGTCATTCAGGGTGGAGATCCAAATTCGAAAGATGCCGATCCGGCGAACGACGGAACAGGAGGGCCGGGCTATACCCTTCCGGCCGAAATTCGGCCCGGCCTGTTCCACAAACGGGGAGCGCTGGCGGCAGCCCGACAGGGCGACGAGGTGAATCCGGAGCGCCGGTCCAGCGGGAGCCAGTTCTATCTGGTCGTCGGACGCACCTTCGATGCCGCGGCGCTGGATGAAATTGAGGCCTACCTGCGGGAGCAGATTCCCGACCCTGATTTCGTCTTTCCGGATTCGGTGCGCCGGCTCTATCAGACCGTGGGCGGCGCACCGTTTCTGGATGGACTTTACACGGTTTTCGGAGAGCTGGTGGAAGGATTTGAGGTAATGGATGCCATTGCTCGGCTCCCCACGCCTCGAACTACCGGAGAGCAGGTACCACCTGCCCAGTTGGATCGGCCGTTGCAACCGGTGCCTATGACGATTCGTCCGCTTGAAAACTATTCATCGGGTTTCTGAAACCCGTTGTGTAGGCGTACGGTACCAACTGCTGCCGGTGTGTAAAGTGCCAGGGGACGTAGCTCGTCGAGCTGCGTCTTTTGTTTTGTTGCTGACAAAATCAGGCCGTCGGATCGTAAGCTTGTCTGCCATCATGAAGCGGGTACTGAGTGAACAGGAGCTGGAACGGCGCCGGGCGCGCCAACAACTCGAAGCAATGGGGATTCATCCCTATCCCTACCGCTGGGAGGTAACGGCTCATGCATCCGAGATCCTTGCCAGCTTTGACGATGCTCGTCATCAGCCGCGCGAAAATGGGCCGGCGCCCGAACCCTACGAGGTATCGATAGCTGGCCGAATCATGACGCGGCGAATCATGGGGAAGGCCGCTTTTTTTGATCTACAGGACGAGACCGGTCGCATTCAGGTATACGTTCGGCGGCAGGACCTACCCGAAGGCTTCTATGATCAGGTTTTCAAGAAGCTGCTGGACATTGGCGACATTGTGGGGGTGAAGGGCTACGTGTTTCGTACGCGCATGGGCGAGATTACCGTTCATGCGCAACGACTGGAGCTGCTGGCCAAGGCGTTGCGTCCGTTGCCCGTCGTCAAAGAACAGGACGGGAAAGTCTACAATGTGGTAACGGACAAAGAATTCCGTTACCGGCAGCGCTACGTTGACCTGATTATCAATCCAGAGGTGCGGGAGGTTTTCCGCAAGCGGGCCCGTATGATCACCACGATCCGGCGGTTTCTGGACGAGCGGGGCTATCTGGAAGTTGAAACGCCTGTGCTACAGCCTGTCTACGGGGGCGCTTCGGCACGGCCGTTTATCACCCACCATAACGCCCTCGACATGCAGCTCTACCTGCGCATTGCGGATGAGTTGTATCTGAAGCGGCTGATTGTGGGAGGCTATGAAGGCGTCTATGAGATCGGCAAAGATTTTCGTAACGAAGGGCTCAGCCGCTTTCACAATCCGGAATTCACGATGCTTGAGCTGTACGTGGCCTACAAAGATTATTACTGGATGATGGATTTTGTGGAGGAGCTGCTTGAGCACGTGGCCATTGAAGTGACCGGATCACCGGAGGTGCAGTGGGGCGCGCACACCATTTCTTTCCGGCGTCCCTGGCCCCGTATTCCGATGTTTGAGGCGATCAAGGAGCGAACGGGCTATGATCTGTATGGCAAGTCACGGGACGAGCTGGCAGCGATTGCCCGGAAGCTGGGGCTGGAGATCGATGACACCATGGGGAGCGGCAAGATTATCGATGAGATTTTTGGCGAGTTTGTTGAGCCGCATTTGATTCAGCCCACGTTCATTATCGACTATCCGATTGAGCTGAGCCCCCTGGCCAAGCGGCATCGCGAAAAGCCGGGATTGGTCGAGCGTTTTGAAGTGATCGTCGGAGGTAAAGAGCTGTGCAATGCGTTCAGCGAGTTGAACGATCCGGATGATCAGCGTGCGCGTTTTGAAGAGCAGGCGCGGTTGCGGGCGGCCGGTGACGAAGAAGCCATGCAGATCGACGAAGATTTCTTGCGGGCCTTAGAATACGGCATGCCCCCGACGGCCGGGCTGGGGATCGGCATTGATCGTCTGGCGATGATCCTGACAAATCAACCGTCTATCCGAGATGTGATTCTCTTCCCGCTGTTGCGGCCCGAGCAGCCGGCTGTGCCGGCCAGTGCCGATGGGGCCGATCAGGCAGAAGCGTCCGAATCTTGATCTCCTATGGAGACTGCCCCGTCTCGGCCGGTCGATCGCACCGCTGCCTCTTCGACGGGCTATGTGGCACTGGTACGCCGGAATGCGCACTTTCGGCGGTTGTGGCTGGGAAATCTCATCTCACTGCTGGGCGACTGGTTTAACACCATTGCGCTTTACACGCTGGTTTCGAAATTAACTGGTTCGCCCTTTGCACTGGGTGGCGTTTTCCTGACAAAATTGCTGCCCTGGGCGTTGGCCTCGCCGCTGGCCGGGCTGCTGGTGGATCGGTTCAACCGGCGGCGGCTTATGATCGGGGCCGATCTGGTGCGGGCGGTCATCGTGCTGGGCTTTTTACTGATCGACGAGCCCGGCGAGGTGTACCTGGTCTACGTGCTGACCACGCTACAGGTGGTCGTGACGGCCGTCTTTCAACCCGCCAAAAGCGCCTCGATCCCCAACATCGTACGCACCGAAGAGCTGCTGACGGCCAATGCACTTATGTCGGCGACCTGGTCGGTCATGTTGGCGCTGGGGGCTGCTTCTGGAGGGTTGGTGACCGCCTGGCTGGGGACGGCTCCGGTCTTTGTAATTGACAGCCTGACATATCTGATCTCGGCCTTTTTCATTTACCGTACGGTCATTCCGCAGCAGACCGCACCGGTTGCCGGGGGAATGCTACGAACCGCCGGGCGAGAGCTGTTGGCCGGATGGCGCTACCTTACTGCTCATCCTGGTGTCGGACGTATTGCGCTGGCCAAAAGCGCCTGGGCGCTGGCTGGCGGCGGGCTTGTCTATATGCTGGCGCTGATCGGGGAGGCCATCGAACCGACGGCCCAGGCCGCCGGAATTGGCTGGCTGTTCGCCGCGCGTGGGCTGGGTACGGGCATTGGGCCCGTGCTGGCTCGCGCCATTTTTCAGGATGCCCGTCGTTGGCCGGCGGTGTTGGGCTGGAGCATCATGCTCAGCGGACTCTGTTATGCGGTGGTAGGCCTCCAGCGGTGGACCTACGCAGTGGTGCCAGCCATAATGCTGGCGCATGCGGCCAGCGGGGCAAACTGGGTGCTGGCCAGCGTGCTGCTTCAGCAGCGCACAGAGGATGCCTTCCGGGGACGCGTGTTTGCTACCGAGTGGCTGGGCGTGCTGTTTTCGGAGAGCTGTTCCATCCTGGCGGCCAGCATGCTGCTGGAGTGGCAGGTGTTGTCGCTGCGAGAAGCAGTGCTGGCCTTTGCGCTGGTGCAGGGACTGATCGGGCTAGGCTGGCTGACGGTGATCGTGCCGCGGGAACGACAGGCCTATTCAGCGACGTGAAGCGGGGTCCGGCGCATATTCTGCAGGGCGATCCGAACGTTTCGTTTAAATCCTTCGAATTTAGCCCGTTTAACGGCGCTTTTACGGAATTTCTGACGGAACGCTTCGAGGTCCAGCTCTTCCCATCGTTCCAGCGGGGTGTCGGGTAGGCCAGGGCGTGGCAGAAAACGAGGCTCGTTTGTGGCATACTTGAACTTATTCCAGGGGCAAACATCTTGACAGATGTCACATCCGAAGATCCAGTTGCCCATGCTGGTCTGAAGCTCCAAGGGAATGTCGTCGTCGCGGTGCTCGATGGTCAGATAAGAAATGCAGCGGCGGGCGTCCAGCACGTACGGTTGAACCAGGGCACCGGTAGGGCAGGCATCAATGCAGCGCGTGCAGGAACCACAGTAGTCAGGGATAGGACCGTCGGGTGGAAGGGGTACGTCCACGATCAGCTCGCCGATAAAGAAGAAAGATCCCATGCGGCGGTTGATCAGGTTGGTGTTCTTGCCGATCCAACCCAGTCCGCTGCGGCGGGCCCAGGCTTTGTCCATGACCGGCGCCGAATCGACGAAGGCGCGACCGTGTACTTCACCCACCTGGGCTTCGAGCCAGGCAAAAAGCTGATAGAGCTTTTCTTTGAGCACTTCATGGTAATCGTCCCCCCAGGCATAGCGGCTGATCTTGCCGGTTTCAGGGGAAGAGGCGTGGGGTACAGGCTGGTAGTAGTTGTGCAGGACGGAGATGACCGAGCGAGCCCCTTCGACCAGTTTGGTCGGGTCGATGCGTTTGTCGAAGTGGCGTTCCATCCAGTACATGGTGCCATGAAAGCCCGCCTTCAGCCAGGCTTCCAGGCGGCGGGCCTCTTCATCAAGCGGTTCGGCTTTTGAAATGCCGCACGCGTCGAAGCCGAGCCGCCGTGCTTCGGCCTTCAATGCCTGAGCCAGACGTTGTTGGGCCTGTTCGTCGAAACCAGGCATGGAGCAAGCAGCCGATGCTTTTCCGGGGATAAAAAACAACGGGCCTGAAACGCCGGAGATCCAACAAAAAAGCGGGCTTCCTTTTCAGGGAAGCCCGCTTTGGGAGTTTCAGGGTAAAGCGTGTGTTTACATGCCATTCCGCACCGGAATGGTGTCAGCGCGACGGTACTGGGCCAGCCCCTCTTTCTTACTCGTGATCCCAGTGATGCGGCCTTTGCCTTCGACCATGAGGCGACTGGCCGGGATGCCGTTGCTGGTGTAGAACTGCTCCACGGCACGGGCGCGATCGGTCGAAAGCTGCTGCGGATTGCGCTCACCCGGCGTAGCCCATCCTTCGATGCGTACGGACAGGTTCGGGCAGTCCTGCAGAATTTGCAGGTTTTCCTGCAGGGCTGCGCGGGCGGCGTCATTCAGCACGCTTGAGTTCCGCTCGAAGAAGACCGGGTTCATTTCCGCCACGTCGGCGCAATATTCGGCCTCGTAGGGCTTAACCGTAATCGTGAGCGTGCGCGAGTCAGATCCCGCGTTGTTCGACACGTTCAACGTGACGGTATAGGTGCCCGCTTGGCTGTAGGTGTGCGTGGGGCTAGCTCCCGAGCCCGTGCTTCCATCGCCGAAGTTCCATTGATAGGTGATGGGCTGGTCGCCACGCACGTTTGCGCTGAAGCGCACGGCTGTCCGCGTATCGGGTTGCATCGGGTCCGCCGTGATAGCGATGATCTCGGCGGGTACGGGCGGACGATAGACGACAACCGAAGTCGAGCCCGTGCTCGTGGACTTACCGCCCCGGTTGGACGCGGTGACGGTCACCGTATAGGTGCCCGGCTCCGTATAGGCATGGGTGACCGGGTTGCCGGCGCCGGTACTTCCGTCGCCGAAGTCCCAGCTAAACTCGACCGGGGGTTTAGCATCTTCATTAATGGTGGCAGTAAAGGTGCCACTCTGGTTGACCTGAAGACTGTCCGGGCCTTCGACACCCAGCACTTCGACCGGCGTCGAACGACAGCCCGTCAGGCCGATGAAGGTCAGGGCTGCCAGTGCGGTCAGTAGCAGGTAACGTTGAGGGTTCATGTGCAGCATGGCTGTTTTTAAAGGTTGCAGTAGGAGACTTACCAGCTCAAATTTAAAAAACGAACGTGAATTCACGTAAGCTCTCTGAGAGATAATGCTGCATTCGATGATTTTTTGGCTGCGCCGTGGTTGTGTTGTCAAAGCACCGAAAAGCCATCTACCTGACACTTGGTGCATGGGATTGGCGTTAGGATACGTAAATTTTTCCGTAGAGTAAAGCAACTGATCTGTAACTTTTAAAGCGCCTGCATAAAAAAAGCCTACCTTCCAGGCAGGCTCTTGCTGAAAGCCGGATAAAACAGATCATGCGAGCTGGTTCACATACTTTTCCAGCTTGCGCTTGTAGTTTGCGGCTTTGTTTTTGTGTATAATGCCCTTAACGACGAGGCGATCAAGCAGGCTTTTGGCCTGGTTAAGCAAGGGAAGCGCCTCTTCGCGTGACTGAGCCGCCCGTACTTTCTTAATCATGGTGCGCATCCAGCTCCGGTAGTACCGATTACGGGCGCGCCGCTTGGCGTTCTGACGGATGCGCTTGATAGCCGACTTATGGTGTGCCATGAGCCTTCTGTAACGTTCGATAACGCGACGGTTAACAGAGATCGTTTCGGTTGCGGTCTGCGTAAACCTGAATGGCTGCGGGTTTGTTGCAGGCAGGTTGCAAAAAATCCTAAAATGACAAGTCATGTGGGCTTTTCTAAAAAAATTACTGGCGCACTGGGATGAAGAGCTGCTCGTGCTGGTCATGGAAGATACCTATGCCGGCACGCCTGCGTCATTTACCGTGCGGCCCATCCGGATACTGGCCTTGCTGGGGGGAAGTGCGGTAGGGTTGGCTATGTTGCTGGTGGCGTTGACGCTTTTGACGCCGCTGCGTGAGCTGTTTCCGGGGGTGGCGACCGAAGAGATGCGGCAGCGGGTGCGTCTGAGCAGTCTGCGGGTAGCTGCGCTGGAAGATTCGCTGGCCGTGCAGCAGCAGTACATCGCCCGGCTTCGCCAGCTCATTCTGGGAGAAGTTACACCTCCCGAAGACCACAGGCCGGCTGTCCAGCCGCCTGCGGGCACGGGCGTGATGTTACCCGAGCCGGCCACAGGCTCGGAGCACTGGCAGGAGCACCAGCAGCCGGCGCTGCCTGTTCTGGAACTTACGCTACCGGCGATGCGCCGGGTGCAGCCGACGGTCTTTCGGAGTGATCCGCTTCTGCAACTTCAGTTTCCCGTACTTCCCCCGGTCGAGGGGTTTTTGACCCGTGGGTTTGACGCGCGAGGCGGTCATTATGGCATTGATCTGGCCGTGGAGGAGGGTACGGTGGTGCGGGCTATCGGCAGTGGCTATGTAATTTTTGCGGATTGGACGCAGGCAGGGGGGTATGTGATCATTGTGCAACACGCTGATGGGTATGTTTCCGTTTACAAGCACAATCAGCGTCTGCTCAAACAGATGGGCGACCGCGTTCGAGACCGGGAGGCTATTGCATTAAGTGGGAATACCGGCGAGATTACTACCGGGCCGCACCTGCATTTTGAGCTCTGGCGTCATGGACTGGCACAGGATCCGTTAAACTATTTTGTCATCCAGTAAGAAAGGATTATGGCTCTGTTTAAAGGAAACACCAAGGAGGCCAACATGGGGCGAACATCTGCGCCGACAGCGCCACACCAGCTAAACCTGGTGGGGGAAGACACTGTTTTCGAGGGCACGTTGCGTACTCCGCACGACGTCCGGATCAGTGGGCGCGTGATTGGTACGTTGCACGTACAGGGTAGGGTTATCATCGCGGCCGAGGGCGTGGTAGAGGGTGAGGTACATGCTGGCAATGCCGATATTGCTGGACGGGTGCAGGGGGATCTGGTCATCAAGGAGACGCTGCTGCTCAAAGAAACAGCTCGGGTGGAAGGACGCATCCAGACCGGCCGCCTGGTTGTGGAAGCGGGCGCTATCTTTGACGGCGAATGCCGAATGGGCCAAATCGATCAGGTCGTTGACACAAAGGCGCCAGCTTCGGCTGATAAGGCGCGGACAACGCGCGTGCCCAAAGCAGCACCTTCTGAGAAGACAAGGGAGGCAACGCCGGGTGCATGAACGCGCATAAAAAGACACGGGGAGCGGCTGCTTCTATGCAGGAAGTGCTTCGAGAGCTGAGCCCTTATATGGGGCTGGGGTTCCAGTTGGCGCTGGGCATGGCGTTCTTTGTGGTTGGCGGATACCTGCTGGATCGCTGGCTGCACACGCACCCCTGGCTTACGCTGGTGGGTATTGCGCTGGGGCTGGTGGCCGTGGGAGCCAAGCTCTGGCAGGTGAATGTGCAGCTTCAACGTCGGGATCGACGCGCAACGCATGACGCGACTCATCAAAAATAAGGCGGCTATTTATTCAGAATTCATTACGTTGGACCCAACCTATGGGGTCTTTTCTTGTAGATTTTGCGTTCCATGCGCGCGTTGATGATCCCAGTTGTTTCGTCGTCTGGGCTGGGGTATGGAAGCGTTCTGGGTCGGTCTGATAGTAGGTGCCGGACTGGGAGGAGGCTACACGGGCATAGGCCTCTGGGGGGTTCGACGGATATGGCACTGGCCCATGCCCCGCTTTGTGCGGTGGGTGATCGGCGGCATGCTGGCGCGGATGATAGGCGCGTTGCTCCTGATGGGGGTGTGTGTTAAGGTACTGGGATTGCATACAACGGCCGTGCTGGTAGGGTTTGGAGGGGTGTTTGTACTGGGATTAATTCTGGAAATCTGGAGCTGGCATCGAACAGCGTTGCAACAGACGCATGGGTAACCCTACGGTTTTTTCGTACAGCACGTGGTGGCGTGTCGGGTTATGGTGCGCGGCCATTCTGTGGAATTTGGGGCCGCGTCCAGGCCTGGCTGCCGAAGAAGGAGACGAAAACATCAGTGAAGTGCTCATTCACCACACAGTCGATGGCTACTATATCGCCCTGGAGCCCATCGCCACCATTGAGCTTCCCCGGCTTTTCCTCTTACGCACTGCGGAAGGGTCCTGGCGTCTGGACGCTTTCGGCAGTACCGCTTCGGCGCTGCACTCTGGACGCTACGTGGCCAACTATGAAGGGCATCGCTACACCGCAGCCGACGAACTGGAAGAACTGATTGCCACCCATCGTCATCTGTATGCGGAACTCTATCCCCGCGATGGGGAGCTGGTGCTGGATCTGTCAATCACCCGCCATTACGTATTCGGGCTCCTTTCCGCTCTGTTAGTCGCCGGGTTCTTCATCCCAGTCGCCCGGCGCTATCGTAAAGGCACGGGCCGTACTACAGCTCCCCGGGGCATCTGGCAAAACCTGGCTGAAGTGTTCATTGTGTTTGTGCGGGATGAAATTGCGCGACCGAACATCGGCGAAAAAGCCGACCGCTTTCTGCCCTATCTGTTGACCGCTTTCTTCTTTATTCTGTTCAGCAATCTGCTCGGGCTGATCCCCAATCTGGGCGCCGCTACCTCAAATCTGGCCGTGACCGGTGTGCTGGCCCTTTTTACCTTTGTCATAGGGACGATCTATGCTTCAAAAGACCACTGGAGGCATATTTTCTGGCCACCGGGCGTGCCGGTATTTGTCAAGCCTATTTTGATTCCGGTAGAGATTATGGGGCTCTTCACCCGGCACGCTGCATTGGCGATTCGTCTGTTTGCGAACATGTCGGCCGGTACGCTGATTATCTTGAGTCTGATCGGAATGATTTTTATAATCCATGCGCTTTTCGGTGCGCTGGCAGCCTGGTTGAGTACGCTGCCCAGCGTGCTGCTGACGCTGTTTATTTCGGCAATCAAGCTGCTGGTGGCTTTCATTCAGGCATACGTCTTTACGCTGCTGTCGGCTCTTTTCATTGGCATGTCGGTGGCCGAACATGCCCATGAACACGCTGAGCACGAGGAAGAAGGGGCTGCGCCGGTAGTGCATGCCGTGCCGACAGCGGGTGAGACACGAACCGTGCTTCCCTGACATAAAACGTGGAACACACGTAACCTGATAACACAAACCAGTAAGAAGCTATGGAACCAACAGCGCTGGCATTCCTTGCCGCCGGTATCGGAGCGGGCATCGTAGCCATTGGCGCGGGCGTAGGTATCGGACGCCTGGCTGCTGCGGCCATGGAAGGCTCGGCCCGTCAACCCGAAGCTTCCGGCGACATCCGAACCTCCATGATTATCGCCGCCGCATTGATCGAGGGGGTGGCGCTCTTCGGTCTGCTGATTTGCTTTTTCCTGGCGTTTAAATAAGCCGCATTCTGGGGGAGCCTGTAGCAGGCTGCCCCCGGAGAGGTAGGCCGAAGCTGCCTCTCCGGGGGCACGAAGGTGTGCGATGTAGATCCAAGACTACCGAGCAACGATGAATCTGATACTGGCAGCCAACCTAATCTCGATCGATCCGGGACTGATTTTCTGGAAGAGCCTGACCTTCCTGCTGCTGCTTTTTCTACTTTACAAGTTCGCCTGGAAGCCTATTTTGCAAGCGCTGCAAGAGCGGGAAAAGAGTATTGATGCTTCTCTCCGACGCGCCGAGCGGGCACTGGCTGAAGCCCGGCAAATTCAGGCCGAGAATGAGCGCATTCGTCGGGAAGCCGAGCAGGAAGCGCAGCGCATCCTGCGGGAGGCCCGCGAAGAAGCCGAGCGCTTGCGGCAGGAGGAGCTGCAGAAGACTCGGGCGCAGATTCAGCAGATGCAGGCGCAGGCCCGGGCTGAGATTGAACGGGAAAAGCAGGGCGCGCTTGATGAGCTGCGCGCTGTGGTCGCCGACCTGGCCATTCAGGCCGCCGAAAAGATTCTGCGCGAGAGCCTGGATGCGGATCGGCAGCGACGGCTGGTCGATCGATTTTTGGAGTCGCTTCCGGCCAACAAGAACTGAGACGCCATGCGGGGAGTCAGCCATCCGGTAGCTCGGCGGTACGCTCGGGCATTGTTCGAGGAAGCCCGGGCCCGGGGACAGGCCAGTGCCATTGATGCCGACGTGGCTACCCTGCAGGAGAGCTTTGCAGCCTCGCGAGAGCTGGCCCGGGTGTTTGAAAGCCCGGTCATTCCGCGGGAGAAGAAGAAAAAAATTATCGAAACGCTTTTTGCCGGTAGGCTGCAGCCGCTGACCGTTCGTTTCCTGGAGCTACTTGTGGAAAAAGAGCGGGAAAATCTGCTGCCGGCCATTGTGGCTGCCTATCGGAAACTCCAGGACGAGGAGCAGGGGATTATAGAAGCGCATGTGCGGACAGCCTTTCCCCTGGACGAAGCGGGTGCCCGGCCGCTGGTGGAGAAGTTGGAGCAACTGACCGGGAAGAAAATTCGCCTGCAATTGCAGCAGGATCCTTCTTTGATTGGGGGCGTGGTGGTCCGGGTAGGCGACACGGTCTACGACGGCAGCGTGCGTCAGCAACTGACGGCACTCCGTGAGCGTCTGCGACGCAGGGCAACATGGGTTAATGGCAGCAACCAACCGTGAGAACATCATAGAGCCATGGCTACGGCAATTCGACCAGATGAAATTACGGAGGTGCTCCGACGGGAGCTGGGCGGCTTCGAGGCGGAAGCCGATGTGTACGAGGTGGGCACCGTATTGCAGGTGGGCGACGGAATCGCTCGCATCTACGGACTGCGCGGCGTCGGGGCTGGTGAGCTGATCGAGTTTCCGCGCAGCGGGGTAACAGGCATGGCGCTCAACCTCGAAGAAGACAACGTAGGTGTCGTGCTTTTTGGCGAGGTCGATCTCGTCAAAGAAGGCGATGAGGCGCGCCGGACGCGTCGCGTGGCCTCGATCTTGGTCTCTGAAGAGATGCTGGGACGCGTGATCGACCCGCTGGGGAACCCGCTCGACGGCAAAGGCCCCATCGGCGGGGAGAAATATGAGATGCCCCTGGAGCGCAAGGCCCCGGGCGTCATTTATCGTGAGCCGGTGCGGGAGCCGCTGCAAACAGGTATCAAGGCGATCGACTCGATGATTCCGATCGGCCGCGGCCAGCGTGAGCTGATCATCGGCGACCGCCAGACCGGTAAGACGGCCATCCTGGTCGATACGATCATCAATCAGAAATACACGCACCAGACGGACAAGCCCGTCTATTGCATCTACGTGGCCGTTGGCCAGAAGGCTTCAACGGTGGCGCAGGTGGTGCGGGCCCTCGAAGAGCACGGCGCCATGGAATACACGGTCGTGGTGAATGCCCCGGCCTCGGCGCCGGCCCCTATGCAGTTTATCGCCCCGTTTGCAGGCGCCTGCATTGGCGAATTCTTCCGGGATACGGGACGCCACGCGCTGGTCGTCTACGACGACCTCTCGAAGCAGGCCGTGGCCTATCGTGAAGTATCGCTGCTGCTGCGGCGTCCGCCCGGACGCGAAGCCTATCCGGGCGACATCTTCTACCTGCACAGCCGCCTGCTGGAGCGTGCCGCCAAGATCATCAGCAACGACGACGTGGCCCGCCAGATGAACAACCTGCCGCCGTCGATCAAGCATCTGGTCAAAGGCGGCGGCTCGCTGACGGCGCTGCCCGTCATTGAGACGCAGGCCGGTGACGTGTCGGCCTACATCCCGACGAACGTAATTTCGATTACGGACGGGCAGATTTATCTGGAATCTAACCTGTTCAACGCAGGAATTCGGCCGGCCATCAACGTGGGGATTTCGGTAAGCCGTGTGGGAGGTAGCGCCCAGATCAAGGCCATGAAGAAGGTGGCCGGTACGCTCCGCATTGAGCTGGCGCAGTATCGCGAGCTGGAGGCCTTTGCCAAGTTCGGTTCAGACCTGGATCCGGCCACGCAGCGTCAGCTCCGGCGAGGAGAGCGGCTGGTCGAAGTGCTCAAGCAGGGGCAGTATCAGCCCATGCCGGTCGAGGAACAGATTGCGATTATCTATGTGGCTACGCAGGGGTTGCTTGACCGGTTGCCCGTTGAGAAGGTACGGCCTTTCGAGCGGGAATTCCTGGAGCGGCTGCGCCTGCGCCACGCCGACCAGCTGAAGACGCTGGCCGAGACGGGCAACCTGACCGACGAGCTGACCGAGATCTTCCGGAAAGAGGCCGAGGCGCTCATCGAAGTGTACCTGAGCGGTGAAACGCAACCGGCCTGAGCTGAACGTACGCCATGGCAAGCCTTCGGGACATCCGCAACCGAATCAACTCGGTTAAGAGCACGCAGCAGGTCACGCGTGCCATGAAAATGGTGGCGGCGGCCAAGCTGCGCCGGGCGCAGGAGCGGATCTTCCAGACGCGTCCCTACGCCTTCCAACTGGCCGAGGTGATCAGTCACCTGCAGGGACACGTCGATCCCAGCACGCACCCCTTGTTTCAACCCCGTGCCGAGCGACAGGCCGTCCTGCTGGTGGTGGTGACGGCCGATCGGGGGCTGGCGGGTGCCTTTAACGCGAACATCATCAAGCTCACCGAGCAGACCATTGCGCAGGAGTTCGCTGCCCTCCAACAGGCCGGCCGGCTCTACCTCTACTGCGTGGGACGGAAAGGCTACGACTACTTCCGGCGCCGCAATTACCAGATCGTTGCCCACCGGCAGGGCTTCTTCGATCGATTGACCTTCGACATTGCGCGAGAAATTGCTGAGGAGCTGGTCGAGGGCTATCTGGGGGGGCGATGGGATGAAGTGCGCATCGTGTATAATGAATTTCGCAATACGATCGCGCAGAACCGGATTGTCGAGCCGTTCCTGCCGATCCCGCACGAGCGCTTTCTGACGCCGATTATGGAACGGGAGCTGGGCCGGCGACCTCAGCTCAAGCCGGGGTATCAGGTGGACTACCTCTTTGAGCCGAGCCCGCAGGCCATCCTGGACGCACTGGTGCCGCGTTACCTGAACTATCAGCTCTGGCGCATCCTGCTGGAGTCGTACGCATCCGAGCAGGGCGCGCGCATGGTGGCCATGGATAACGCCACCACCAATGCTGAAGAACTGCTGCGCCAGCTTCGGCTCAAATACAACCGGGCGCGTCAGGATGCCATCACGAAGGAAATCCTGGAAATTACCAGCGGCGCCGAAGCGCTGGCCAAAGGCGGCGGATAATTTGCCAAATTCGAGCGGGAACGTTATTTTTCCACCGTCGTACAGCACGCTGCTTTGAAACGGAGAGGTGGGTGAGCGGTCGAAACCGGCGGTTTGCTAAACCGCTGTACCGCCAAAAGCGGTACCGAGGGTTCGAATCCCTCCCTCTCCGCCAAGATCTTGCCGTAAGCGCCTGTAATCAAGGGCGCTGCAGAGACTTCTTTGTATCATTTAGGCCCCGCCTTTTCCAAGGGCGGGGTTTTTTGTACTTGTCGGCTGCTCTCGACCTACAAAGCGGTTTAGACCATTGAATTCCTGAAAGGCCAGGCTTACTCTCTTTACGCCGCTTCACTATATGGACAAAATGATTGTGCACAGGTGCTTGATTTAGGTTATTTATTCATAAGGCGCATGCATTTTACATGCTTACTAATACAGATCTCAATGCGCCGACCCGGTGCATAGTGCATTCAGGGGCACAGGCAAACCCCATCCCCGCAATGCAATAAAGCGCTAAGTTGAACATTTGGGGGAAAATGGCGATATTTGAAATTGGATGAACTCGCTATTGAGCAAGGAGAGTATCATGGGGCTTGTCGCTAAAATCAAAACAATGCTGGAGAAGTGGGGTCTGATTGAGCGGTCCGAATTTGATCATATCCGCACCAGCGACTATCCCCATGTCCATTTTGCCGAGTGGACAGGACAGCCCTACACTACCAAAAAAGAAATCCTCGAAGGACCCAGAGGCGCAGAGGTCCGAGCTCAATTGGAACGCTTTTCCAAAGTACTCCGCGACCGAAAAGCCAGCGGCAAACCGCTAATCTTTCAGGACTGATGGATGAGTTCGGGTTCCAGTGGTTCCTATTGCCTTTGATCGGAGGATACCGCTTCATCAGAAAGTTTAGACTCTACGAATACCGCACGCTTGCTGAGTCGGGATATCATACATTTTTTCAAGCCGCGTTCTTCGGGATACTTCTGTTCGGGATTTCACTTGTCTTCACGGGATTCGTCTCGTGGCTTTTTCCCAACCTTTCACGCCTCTGGTACGAGCACGTATCACGTGTTCGATTCAGCGGTACCTGTATGCTTGCTTTTACCGTGGGCGTCGTTATGCCCTATCTACTAAATCAAAAAACAAAAGAGAAGCATCTGGCATGGGCACTTGATAGCTTCAAGAAAATGAATCGTAGTTTGGACCTCATGCTAACGCAAGCTTTTCTCGATAGAAAAATGGTGGCTGTCACCCTCGTCAATGACAAGGTATATATAGGCTTTCCCCTCGCTCCCCTTGAGGTAGAAGCCAATCGAGAATATATCTCGCTGGGCCTTAATTACAGCGGACACCGTGATCAAAACCGGCAACTGGTTATCGATTACGATGTAGCCCAGGAAACGGAGACGCGTGTCGAAATACCCCTCGACAAAGTTGTATCGGTCTCGTACTTTGATCCAGACTTTTATGGCAAACTTTCTGTTCAGCAGACCGAGGAAACCCCTTCTGCGCCCATGTGATTGGGGAATCAGGATGCTTCGAGGGCAATATGAGCTATCGGTTAGCATGTAGGCTATCGGCGTTGTAGCCGTGCAGGGATAACAGATCAATCATCGCTGTCGATCAGGGAAACCAAAAGGCAAGAAGGCTATTGAATCACAGAGTCTTAACAGAAGGGTGCGTTATGCGGGTTGGGAAATTCTTAAGCAAAGAAGTAGGGAAGAATAGCGTAGAATATTATTTTTTTAATATTGAAAAGAAATTTGCAAATATAAATATACCAGAGTATTATGTTAAATTAATAAATAAGATTGATGCGTCTGATAGTTGTTGGAAGCATAACATCGATGTTTACGATGAAAAACGAGGCAAAAAAGAAATGTTTTAAGAATCAGACTCGCAGCAATCTGTAGGCCCCGCCGCCTGTGGCGGGGCTTTTTTTCTTTGGGCTGGCATCAGGCGGATGCGTCGCTTAACTTTGAGGCGGACGCTTAACCGACCGCTGTGGCTATGCCGTTTCTGGCCGATCTGCACGTGCACTCGAAGTACTCCCGGGCAACC
>Ga0256839_1003510_pt1 | contig 16115 bp, 12 predicted proteins | sample 354166metaG_FD_185968 | JGI IMG/M metagenome (GOLD analysis project Ga0256839, IMG submission 185968) | Hydrothermal vent microbial communities from Mid Atlantic Ridge, Atlantic Ocean - 354-166 | ecosystem: Environmental > Aquatic > Marine > Hydrothermal vents | place: Atlantic Ocean: Mid... | reverse complement strand
AAAAATAAGACTATATTTTTCTTTTTGCTTTTGAAGATTTACCCATTGTGTTATTGCTCCAATATAATTTCCAATATGAAGATCTCCGCTTGGTTGTATGCCTGAGAAGATAATTTTTTTCATAATGGAAAAAGAATTTAAAAAGATGGTTGGCGGGACCGACGGGACTCGAACCCGCGACCTCAGCCTTGACAGGGCTGCGCTCTAACCGACTGAGCTACGATCCCTTTATTGAGCGGCGGACCGGATTCGAACCGGCGACCTTCTCCTTGGAAGGGAGACGTTCTACCAACTGAACTACCGCCGCTTTTTTTAGATATTATGTAAAAATCTTATCGTATATTTTAACAACAAATATCAGGATAATAAAGGGGTTTTATATTATACATAGATAAGGATTTAGCATTTTTTTCTTATATTTTGTTTGGCAGATAAATTTGATAGAATTTAGTCAGGGTATTTTTGTAAATTTGCAGGAGGAGTGCGCCGAATTGGCTAAGGCACCGGTCTCGAGAACCGGCGCCCCTTTGGGGCTTGTGGGTTCGAATCCCACCTCCTCCGCCAATTGGTATTCTGGGGGAATTTAAAAGAGCACGATAAGCAGATTTTTCCTTTTTACCTTTGTGTGCTGAGCATGCAGGCTAAAAGCGGGCTTTTTCTCATCTTTGATTTGTAAAAATTTGCTTGCTTTCATTATATTTGTTAGCATAATAATGCAAGAAGAAAATATCAACAATTTTATGGTATCAAAATATGGAAAATAATCAAGGCAGTAAATTAGGAAAGAAAAACAAAAAGTTAAGAATTGGTCTTGGTTTGTCTCAAGATGAACTTGCCCGTAAAGCTGATGTGCCTTATACAACTTTAACCAAGATTGAGACAGGCGTTATTAAAAAGCCTTCGGTATATGTGGTGGCGAAAATTGCGAAGGCATTAGGTGTCTCTGTTGATGATTTAATTTAAAATTTAAGAATGATCATTATGGAAACATATAAAGAATTAATCATAAAACTAAACAATCCGCTTAAAGAAAATGAAAGGCAAGCTTTAAGTTATTTCGCCTCTTTGTTTCGTGGAAATGGGTTTAAAATTGAATTTAACGATGAGATGATAAAAATTTTCTTAAGAGAAATTAATTATTATAAGTTTAAAAATTACATTGAAAAAGTTAGCCAAGAATATAACGCAAATATTTTAACAGACATTTTGAAAAAAGTAGATTCCATCAAAAGTTATGGTATAAGTGGGAATAAGCGAAATTATGTTGATTACAACAAAGAGCGTAAAGTAAAAAACCGAAAACAAAAAGAAAAAAAGAGAGGACAATATTTCTACGCAAGAAATAATACTTTTTCTACTAAAAATAATGTATTACCAGAAAAATATATAAATAAAATTATTTGTGGAGATAGCGAAACAATTTTAAAAGAAATTCCCGACAATTCAATTGACTTGATATTTACTTCACCCCCATACAACTTTGGCCTTGATTACGATTCTGGCCAAGATGATAAGTTTTGGAAAAATTATTTTGATAAACTATTTAGGATATTTGATGAATGTATTAGAGTCTTAAAATACGGGGGAAGAATTATTATTAATATTCAACCTTTGTTTTCAGATTATATCCCCAGTCATCATATAATTAGCAACTACTTTATTGAAAAAAAGTTAATTTGGAAAGGTGAGATACTTTGGGAAAAAAATAACTATAATTGTAAATATACCGCATGGGGGAGCTGGAAAAGTCCGAGTAATCCATATCTAAAATACACTTGGGAATTTCTGGAAATATTTGCCAAAGGTACTTTAAAGAAAGAAGGAAAAAGAGAGGATATTGATATAGAAGCAGAAGAATTTAAACAATGGGTTATAGCGAAGTGGTCTATAGCACCTGAAAGAGATATGAAAAAATGGGGACATCCAGCAATGTTTCCAGAAAAGTTAGTTGAACAGGTATTAAAATTATTTAGCTTTAAAAATGATGTTGTATTAGATCCTTTTAATGGAGTAGGAACAACAACAGCAGTGGCTAAAAAATTAGGCCGAAAATACTTAGGAATTGATATTTCAAAAGAATATTGTGATATTGCAGAAAAAAGAACAAAAAATACTGCAATTGAAACAAAATTATTTTAATTCAGAATTAATTTAATTATGAATATCAATAAGAGTAAAATCGAAGAATTAGTAGAAGAATATACCACAGTGGTAAAAGTGGTAGATAGAGATGCACACAATAATAATGATAGAGCTTATGGTGGAGTGGTTAGAAGTGTTAAAGGTAAACTTCAAGAGTATATAACTGAAGAAGTTATAAAACTTGCATGGCAATCTATTGGTGGTAATGAGGATCGACTAGAAATTAATTCTAAAAAATTTAAGATCCCGATAATGAGGGATTATATTAGTGAACTTAAAGATGAGGAAATTAAGCTATATATATTATCGAACATAGATGATTATTACTACAAACTGAGCGTAGATAAACAGGTTTTTATAGATGGTAAATTTGTTTTAGGAATTGAGTGTAAGGCCTATACAGAAAATGCAATGTTAAAGAGAATTCTTGTTGATTTTAAGTTATTAAAAACTCAGTTTCCGCACTTAAAATGTTATCTCTTTCAGCTGGAAAGTCAGTTAGGAGGCGATTATTCAGAATTAAACGAAAAAACATTTGGAAGCCATGCTACACATACTCTTTTATCTTATTTTAAAGAAGTTGATCTCAAAATATTTACTTTTCTAAAAGGTGAGCGTCTTGTTGATAAACCTATTCATAAATATTTTAAACCCTTAGATCCTTATCAAGTTGAAAAAGCAGTTAAAATTATCGCAAATGAGTTAAAAGAATTTATTTAGTAAATAGCAAATATGACTTATTTAATCTTTAGCGATGAAACCGGCACTTGGAGCAATCGAGAAGAAGATTATTATGTTCGAGCATGGATAAGCATATCTTCAGAAGAGTATGTTAAATTACAAAAAGAAATTTTTTATATACAAAAAACTACAGGAACAAAAGAAATTAAATGGGACAACTTTAAGAGAAATTACCAAAAATATAGTGATGTTTTCATTCCTAATTTTCAGGTATATATAACACTTTCTATACCAAGGAATTTTTGGAATAGGAATTATAAAGTTTTGACCACATTACAAAATTTAGATGAAAAAGCTTTTACTGGCGATGAAAAGATTAAAATACATTTAAGGAAAAAAATTATAAATAGTGCACAAGCGGTTATCTTCTTAAATTATTTCGAAAGACAACACATTGAGAATTCTAAAGTTGCATTAGCTAGTAATTTATTAGACTATAAATATATAGTGGATACTCCACAATTTATAGACAGGGAATGGATAGAAGTGGCAAGGGAAGTCGGTATAAATAATCTTGAAATTAAGAAAGACTCAGAGAGCATACCAGGAATACAAATGGCGGGTATAATCGCAGGTTGTTTTTATGACTTATTATCAAAACAAGAAAATAATGATATTGCTATAGAGATATATAAAAAATTGATAAAACCTAAAATGATAGATATGTATTCAAGCGATCGACAAAAAGCAAATCCAAATATAATTTTTTATGGAGATTGTCCAGACGATATCAGAGGCAAGATAACAAATATTAGGAATTTATAAATAAAAAGAATTTGCCGCCAAGCTCGGCGAAGCCGAGCAATCCGTCCTTGGCGGATTAGAAAAACTTGAAATCGGGAAGTCCAAAGGTCGCCTTCCGCGGGGCGGGCTTAAAGGGCGAGGCCTCAAGGGGAATGCCGCCCGCCCCGCGAGTTTTATCGATTTTGGGCGAAATCGGTTCAAATTTTGTCCAAAAGACACCGCCAATTGGTATTCTGGGGGAAGATTAGAATATCTCTACTTTAGTTTCCGTTGGTTTTTATCACTACAATGCATACCACTTAATCTATGTGAAATATCTGTTTTGTTCTGTTTATTTAATCCCTTAAAAATTTATGATTGCAGCAAAACTGTATCTAGTTTTGATCTATGGTCATATAGATTTGTATATTGATGATTATATGATATCTTTGATGACAGGATCTAGAAGTATTTTTTATCTTTTAATAAACCTAATGGTGAAAGGGTAGCGGAAAGATTTTCCTTGATATGCTTTTACAGCCGAAAGTATTACAAGGATAAAACTTGCCAACAACAAAAAGGCGGCTAAAGCCCATAGAATCACACCTGCAACTGCTGCAAAAGATTGAGCTGTTTGAGAGAAAACAACTGCAGTAATTATAAAAAATAAAAACACAGCTAAAACAGCAACAATATATAAAGACAAGGAGATTTGAAAATTTAGAGCTTCTTTGGCATGTTCAGTTATGAACTTTGATTTATGTTTTTTTAGAGCAAATATTGCTCCAGGACCAAGGATGTTTCCAAAAGGAAGTATTATGCCGACAAAAGCAGAAATATGAGCGGCTGAGGCCCAAAGTTTTTCATTTTCTTTTATCATAGACTTAAATTATAGCAGTTTTTAGTTTTTGGGGTAAAGATCGGGATATAAAGGCGTAAAATCAGGAAAAAGCGGATCAGATTTCGCAAAAATTTCTTCCAAGGTTCTAATTCTAAGTTCTGTTATTTCCTTTACTTGTTGAACAACTTCTTTAGATGCGGTAGAGCCTGTGAGGTTCTCAAATATTTGTACAGCTATTTCAAGCGCTCCAGATGGGTTGGGATGGACTTTTTCATCAAGTTGTTCTTCTAAATCATCAAGATGAGTAAATACCGTATGTGGTATCCGTTCTTTAACAATCTGCTGAAATTTTGGAAAGTCTTCTTCTGCAAATGGTTTTATCATCCAGACAGGCGGAAGCAGGACAGGTCTGGTCATATTGGATTCTTTAACAATTGCTTTGAATCCTTCAAAATACGGCTTTGCATAATCTGGATCTTTGACAGTTTTGCTGACAGGATGCTGATCTCTTTTTCCGCTTGCAAGCCAGTAGATTTGCATTGCTTCTGCCAGAGGTGTATATCTGGCATCTTTAAGCAGTTCGTGTTTTGCTATTTGTTTTGGATCAGGTTTAAGATTTTCTGCAAACCAGTATCTTAGAGCATTTGCTTGGTATTCTGGAGGGGCGCTTATTCTTTCCAGATCACTAGAGAAGTCAGTATCCGGCTGTATAAAGGGCATAAAGAGCGTACTAGGATCACTTATTTTAGTCTGGATATCTTCAGGTAGATCATATATATTTCCACCTAGTATTGATGCATTCAAAACTTGTATATCATAGCCGGAAAGCAGTAAAAGCATCTCAAGCAGGTTTGGGATGCTATAGGCGTTTCCTCCCCATACTCCCCAAGAATCTCCAAAAATAACAATTTTTTTAATAGTTTTTCCTTCTTCCAATACAAGATTCTTTCTTGTGGCTGTATTGCTTAAGCTCAAAGATTCAGCCTGGGAGCCGCTTATATTAAATCCGTTTTCATTAAATATTTTCCTTATTTCATCTGGTTCAATTCTGTTGAAGTTTATATCAAGGCCTTCTTTATTAATAAGACGAAAAGTTGGTATTAGGCCTTCGGCAATAGCTAATCTGTTTTTTTCATCCTCTGCTTTACGAAGTCTTCTTATCCAATAGGATTTTGTATTGTCAAGCGGATGTCTTCTTTCTTCAATCTGGTAAGGGTATAAGGAGGAATTGTTTGTTCTTACCTTTTCCCAAGTTGAAGCAACAACTTCTGTTTGTTTGTATGTTTCATAACCTTCCTTTGCTGTACTGCCAATATAGCTTAAGCCTAATATAGCTGCAGCTACAAGAGATACTTCTATCGATCTTCTTGCCTTTTCTGGTATTGGAAGCATAAATTTTTGTTGGTTGTCTTTGTTTAAAATTTTGGTATTTTATAAATGTTAACATAAATTGATCTGGTTGTGAGCCACTGTCTTGGGTTATCTCAGGATGGGAAGGCTCCTTCTCTGTTTTTTTAACAGAGATGTTTATACAGGGAATCCGGTGGAATTCCGGACCTGCCTTTTGAGGGCGGGCTTGCCAATAGGCAAGGCTGTGCGGCAGCGGTGAAAGCCCGAAGACCTGGCCAGATTATATACAAAGCCCCCTGTCAGGGCAAAAATATATGGTGCTTACAACTGCAGAGAGTCTAGCACATCTTGCTGTAAATCCTCAGGAGCGATTAGAATTTGTCCATAATAACCTTGAGACAGCTCTTACTCATGTGCGTCTTAATCTGCCAGTATCTTGTATGTATGAATACTATATAAAAGATGGCAAGATCTTTTGTCAGGGGACTGAACTTTTTATTGACCCTGAAGAAAGAGGAGGAGTTTATACTGAAGGTTTGCAGAAAGCCTTAAGTTTGGCTCAACAAGGCGGAGTTGTTTTTTTCTATTCGCCTCCCGGGCCTGTTGTTTTTGACAAAAATCCTGAGAATAAATACAGAGAGATAAAAAAGTATAAATTTGGACAGCTTTATCTGTTGTGGAAGGAAGGAGATAAATTTTTAAATATTGCAATCACTACAGATAGAGAAACAGATGGTTTGCTAAAAGCGCTTTTTCCAGAGTGTAGGGATGTTGAAGGTATTCATAATTGGTTTCTGCAGAATCAGGAAGATTCAGTAATTGAGGAGATAAAGCGTATGATACTTAATCCAGGAGTTTTTGAGGGCAGTATTGAGGATTTTATTGATTTTATAGGGACTAATTTTGCTGATCAGATTCTTTATGCTTCGGATTATTCAGGAAAGAGGTACACTGGCAGAGATTTATCTGAGATGATTAGAAAATCTGCGGCTGGAGAATCTTTATTGCCTGAAGAGTACAGGTATTTGGTTGAGATAGCTCAAAGATATGCTGATTATAAAACGCAAATAAGCGGAGGATTAAGCAGGGATGGGATTTTGAGAGCTTATCTCTCTGTTTATTCTCTTTCTCCAGAGGATCTGCGAGAGATTTATGGCAGCTGTAATAATATAGAAACTGCAGTTGATGATCTGCTTCAAAGGAAGATTGACTCTGGTTTTAGATTGAATTTATCAGGAGCTTGCGGAGGAGGGAGTTTTGATTTGGGAAGTTTTTTCGGGTCTAGTTTCTCTCCAGTTGAAAGCTCTTTTAGAAGTCTTCAAGATATCTTTACAGATACAGATAGGTATGGCAAGAGAGAATTTGATTGTCCGACCTGCGGAAATAGAATAAGAAGACCATATAATAAACTGGTTGAAGTTTGTCCTTACTGTGATAAAGAGATCCCAAGATGTTGAGAGTTATGCCTAGATTGTTCTGTATTTTTGATTTGTTGGCGCAGACTGTTTTGTTTATAATAGCAGATACGAGTTTGCATTATAAATGTTGTATGGGAAGTTTTTTTGTTGCTTTTTTCAGTTTTGCGATACTTAGTGAGACTTCTTTTTCATCTTCCGTTGTGGTTATTGGTTTGTTTTTTATTTTTTTGTATTGTTCTTCAAAAAATAAAATAAAAATATTTTAGCAAGTAAAATGTTAAGACCGAACAAGGAGCAGGAAAAAGCCATTAAATATACAAAAGGACCTCTTCTTATTGTGGCAGGTCCGGGTACGGGTAAGACATTTGTAATCACTGAGAAAATAAAATATCTGATTCAGATAAAAAATGTTGACCCAGATAGTATCCTTGCCTTGACTTTTACAGAAAAAGCTGCCTCTGAGATGCAAGAGCGAGTTGAAACGGATCTGCCTTATGGGTATTTTGATCTTAATATATCTACTTTTCATTCATTTGCTGACTCTATTCTGCGTGAGGATATATATCATATTGGCCTGCCTCTTGATTATCAATTGCTTACGGAGCCCGAGGCTATACTTTTGTTTCGGGAAAATCTTTTCAAATTTAATTTGAATTACTTTCGTCCTTTGGGAAATCCAAATAAATTTGTCTCAGCACTTTTGAGATATTTTTCGCGTCTGAAAGATGAAAATATTTCGCCAAAAGACTATCTTGTCTGGGTGGATAAAAAAGAAAGCTGGGAAAGCAGAGAAGAGTATGATAAGCATCTTGAGTTGGCGCAGACATACAGAGATTATCAGATGCTAAAGATTGATCTTGGTTATCTTGATTTTGGAGACCTTCTTTTTTATCTGATTGAGTTGCTTGAAAAGCGAGGCAATATCCGGAAAAAGTATCAGAAAAAGTTTTCTTACTTGTTGATAGACGAGTTTCAAGATACCAATATAGCCCAGTATGAGATCATCAAACTTTTGGCGCCGCCTGAGAAAAAACCAGCACTTACTGTAGTAGGCGATGATTCTCAGGCTATATACAAATTCAGAGGCGCATCAGTCTCCAATATTTTGAATTTTAAAAAAGATTATGCAGATGCACAGCTTATAACCCTTCTGAAAAACTATAGATCAGGACAAGAAATTCTTGATTCTGCATATAGACTTATAAAAAACAATGACCCTGATACTCTTGAGTATAAGATGAAGATAAACAAGCAATTGGTTGCAGTAGGAGATAGTCCAAAAGGTGCAGAGATTGATCTAATTATAGCCGCGGATGAGACTCAAGAGGCTGATGTTGTATCTGATATAATCCTGAATTTGGTCAAAGATAAAAAGATAAAATATGCTGATATTGCAGTACTTGCGAGAGCCAATAATCATCTTGAGCCTTTTATGAATGCTTTTTTGCGAAAAGGCATTCCTTATCAATTATCAGGCGCAGGCAAACTTTTTCGCAGACCTGAGGTGCGGGATTTAGTGGCTTATCTGAATTTTATCTATAATCCTGCTGACACGATTTCTTTATACCGAGTTTTGCGAATGGATTTTCTAAATATTGATCCGGTAGATATAAAACTGCTTCTGGATTTTTCTAAAAAACTTAATCTAACTCTTTATCAGGCTATAGTTTGTTATCTATCTTTTTTTTATAAAGATTTTTCAGCAAGTTTTGATCAAAAAGAAAAGTACAAAGAGTATCTTCCTTTTCTCAGGCGGGATACGGCCAGGAAGCTCAAAGATCTTTTTTTGATAATAAAAAGACATCTTAAAGCTTCAGTGGATGCTAATGCTGGTAGTATTTTGTATGAATTTATTGAAAAATCTGGATACCTGAAATATCTTAATAGTCCCAAAAATGAATGGGATGAACAAAAAGCAGTAAACATCTCCAGATTCTTTGATTATCTTAAGCAATATGAGACAAAGGCAAGGGATTTAAGCGTGAAAGAGGCAGTGGACTTTATAAATCTGAGCATAGAGTTTGGTGATGCCGCATCTGCCGCATTTATGTTTCAAGATCCTGATTTGGATGCTGTAAGGCTTTTGACTGTTCATAGCGCCAAGGGCTTGGAATTTGATACAGTTTTTGTTGTAAATATGGTAAAACAGAGATTTCCTACGCGTAAACAAGCAGAAAGGATTGAGATTCCTCTGGAGTTGGTAAAAGAGATTCTGCCTGAAGGGGATTTTCATCTCCAGGAGGAGAGAAGGCTTTTCTATGTTGCTTTAACCCGCGCTAAAAACAGAGTGTTTATCACAGCCGCAAAATATTATGCAGAAGGTAAAAGGATGAAGATCTTATCGCCTTTTGTTTATGAGATCTTTGATGAACAATTTATTGAAGGGGCTTTTGCTAAGGAAAAAGAAAAATCTTGGCAGTTGTCTCTTTTTAATTTTAAACAGGTACCAGAAAAATCACCTCCTTTGCTTTACAAATCACAGAAGTATTCATTTTCACAGCTTGATACCTTCATAACTTGTCCTTTGCAATATAAATATCAATACATTCTTAGACTTCCTGTGCCTCCGACAGCCGCGCTTTCTTTTGGTAATACTATCCATCGTGCGCTTTATAGATTTTATCAGTTGTTTTTGAAGGGGGAAAAGGTAAGTAAGGATACTTTGATAAATTTATTTAAACAAGAATGGATTCCTGTGGGATATTCTTCTTTAAAACATCAAAGGCGGGCAAAAAGAGAAGGAGAAGACATATTGATAAATTTTTATGAACAACATCATAGAGAAGATCTGAAAATACTTGCTCTTGAGAAGAATTTTAATCTCAAGCTGGAAGGAAAAATTATTGCAGGAAAGATAGATAGGGTTGATTTAAGAGAAGATGGTAAGATCGAGATAATTGATTATAAAACAGGCAAAAAACCAAAAGAAGCTGAGATTAAAAAAAGCCTTCAGCTTTCTATATACGCTTTATCTGCGACTCAGCCTTATACTTTTGGCAAAAATATATCTGATATAAGGCTTAGTTTTTATTATCTGTCTGAAGGTGAAAAATTTATGTTTGAAAAGAGTGAGTCTGAGATTAAAAAAGCCTCAGATAAGATTGTTCAAGTGATAGAAGAGCTTGAGAAATCTAATTTTCCTCCAAAAGTAGGAAGACACTGCGATTTTTGTCCTTTCAGAATGATTTGTCCAGCTTGGAAGTAAATCTAAAAATAGTATAATATTACTGCGTATGAGTCTTAAAAGATCTGCTGAGATAATCATACCTGTGATAACATGGAGTATTATCACTTTTCCTGTCTGGATGTCTCCTTTTAATCCTGTTATAGTATCTTATTTTATTCTTGGATTTGATCTTTACTTTTTCTATAAAGCTTTAACAATGGCTTACTTTTCAGCTTTATCTTACAAAAGAATACTTTTTGCTCAAAAACAACCGTTTTTTAAATGGCTAGAAAAAAATAAAACTGCGGCAGAATTAATTCATCTTATTGTTATTCCAAACTATAAAGAACCGATCGAGATTCTAAGAAAAACTCTTAAGTCAATTGTCGATTCAGATTACCCATATAAAAAAAATATATATGCAGTTTTGGCTTTTGAAGAGAGAGAAGAAGAGGCAAAGAATAAATTTAGACAATTGAAGAAGGAGTTTTCTGGAAGATTAAATATGATTTCAACATATCATATATTATCTCCTGGTGAGGTAGTGGGCAAGGCAAGCAATCAATCTTGGGCAGTAAGAGAGGCAGAAAAAATACTAAAAGACAAACTCAAGGACCCCTCAAAAGTTTTGATTACAATCTCTGATGCAGACAGCATATTGTCCAAAAACTATCTTTCATATCTTTCGTACAAATTTTTATCAGATAATGATAGATATTTTCATTTCTATTGGGCTCCTTTGCTTTTGTATAACAATTTTCATCAACTTCCATTTTTTGTACGTTTGCAAGCGACAATATCATCTATTCTAAGGCTGGCTTTTCTTTCTCAATCAGATAAACTTATCCAGATCTCTACTTACTCAGTGAGTCTTGATCTCTTGCGTCGTATTGGTTATTGGGATACGGATATTATTCCCGAGGATTGGCATGTATTTTTTCAAGCTTTTTTGAAATATGGTTCAAAGGTAAAGACAATACCTTTATATACGCTTCTTTCAGGAGATGCCGTTTATTCCGGCTCTTTTATTAAGACTTTTATAAACAGATATGAGCAAGAAAAACGCTGGGCTTGGGGTGTAACAGATGTTGTGTATCTAATTGCAAATTTTAGAAGGTCTTCTGTAGATTCTTTGACAAAGATAAAAAAGATTCTGTTTGTGGCAGAGCATCATTTGCTTTGGCCGACAACATTTTTTATTGTGACAATCGCAGCCTCAATTCCGCCTCTTATAAATCCTCATTTTGCCAATACTACACTTGGGTTTTATTTGCCAAAACTTTCTGCTTTTATCCTTACGCTTTCCACAGCACTTTTGGTGGTATATATTTATCTCGATTTCAAGCTGAGACACAGACTTAAAAAAAAGACGGATCTGCGCAAGATACCTTTTTATATTATCCAGTGGTATACTTTGCCTGTTATATCTTTCCTTTTATCTGCTCTGCCTGCATTGGAAGCACACACGAGATTATTTTTAAATAAAAAGATAGAATATAAAGTAACAGAAAAGATATGAACAGTTTCCTTGAGTATTTATACAGTTCGACTATATTAAGATGGCTTACCGAAAGTTTATGGAGAGATGAGGCTTTTAGTGTGCTTCTTGCCAGAAAGAATCTTTTTGAGATTGTCTATCTTGCGGCCAAAGATTATACTCCTCCTTTGTATTACATTATTCTAAAGTTCTGGATGGAGATTTTTGGAAGTAGCGAGATTGTTATTAGAGCATTATCTATGATTTTTTATTTGGGGTCTTTGGTTATGTTTGTGATAATTTTAGAGAAGTTTAAGATTAAAGATAAAATTATATATCTTGCCACAGCAGTTCTGGCTACGGCTCCGGGGTTTATATACTATGCTTTTGAGGCAAGGCCTTATTCTTTGCTTGCTTTTTTAACTTTGGTTAATTTTTACGCTTTTGTACAGCAGAGATCAAGACTTTACTTTACCTCTCTTATTCTGGGATTTTTTACTCATTATTTTTTTATATTTAATTTAATTGCACAGGTTTGTTATGTAATCTTTGTAGAAAAAAGAAGAGGAAAAAAATTTTTAAAGACTTGGTCTATATTTGGGATTATTGTTGGAGTATGGTTGGGATATCTTGTTTATTTGAGAAGTTATCTTTTCTCATCAGATTTTTGGGTTGATAGGTTAAGTTTTAAAGACACAACAGAGGCCTTTTTAGTAATATGGGTCGGGTTTATTAAAGGTTGGGAATCAAGATATAATTTTTTCTCAATATATGCTTTATTTTTTACTCTATTGATATTGGCAAGTGTATTTGTGATAATAAAATCTTATCGTGAACGCCAAAAATCTAGTTTTTCCAAAGTAGGTTTTTTGATCTTATTGTTTTCTTTATTACCAATTATGATTCTTATATTTATATCTATCATAAAACCAGTTTTTATTGCTAGGTATGTACTTTTTACTATTCCATTTCTTATTTTGCTCTTTGTTTTTGCGTTTAAAAGAAGGGTCTTAGTGCTTATTTTGACTTTGCTTTTTGTGTTTAATCTTAATTATCTTTCGTTCTTGGTTGAAGCGAGAAAGAAGTTGGAATGGAGAAAGATACTGGGAGAGTTGAGGCTATATCTTAACCCAAAACAGCGTGTTTACCTAAGCGTAGCCAGTGAATATCCTGTTTTTGTTTATTATTTACCTGAAATAAAGGATAAAATTTTTGTCTTGGAAAAAAATTATGATTCTCTACCTGGTTATATAGGTAAAGTTATTTATCCCAAAGATAAGGTCGTAGCGGATTTTATGTCTTTCTCATACCCTGCCTTAGTTTTTAACCCTTATGGTAAAATGATTATCCATGAGTTTAGATAAACTAAATATACCTTTTCCACTTTTATTATACAGCAGAGAGAAGATGGTTGTATTTGATAAATTTATATAAGGTTTTATACATACATTTAAAATATAAAGGTAAGATTTTTCACTATACAAGGAAACCTGAGAGTAAACAAGAGAAGAATTTGGGGAAAGGGGATACTGCAATGTCTTTGTAAGTTTTAAAAAGATTCGTGTGAAGAAAAATCTTTTTGCAGTGTTATCCTACAAGTTCTGATAATTCCTCAAGAAAAGGTTTGTCTATCTCTTTCATAAATTTTTCAAGATTTTGGATTATATTATTGTAATTTTCTATTAGATAAGTATATTTCCTTAAAATTCTATTATTTTGCCAAAAATTTATTTCCTCTTCTTCAAGTTTTCTGCTTAGGTTTATGGTTTTATTGGCAAATACATCCAGATTTATTACAAAAGATGAAAGATCTCTATTTACTACTGTTTTTTTAGTTTGTTTAACATTTTCTACAAGCAATTGAAAAAACCTAAGGTTATAATTATGAAGATCTTCCATACCTTGAGGTAAATCATTGCTTGGTATCCTTTTTAAATCAGACTGGAGTTTGAGAAAAGAATATTCTATTTCATCCAATTGCGATAGATATATATCTGGAGAGCTGGAAATAGAGATATTTTTCAATATATCAAGGTAAAGACCTAGTTGTGAAGTCAGTTTGATATTAATATCATAGATTTTGTAATAATAATTGCCTGTTTTTGTTGCTTGAGAAATGAATTGTTCAGTTTGGATATTGTTATCCTCGATTCGCGATAATATTTCTTCTAATTCTTCTTGCCTAACTCTTTTTTTCTCCAGCTTAAGTTTATAATTGTCAAGTTCTTTTTTGGCAATTTGGCTTTGATCAAGAATCTGTGCAGCATTTTCTTTGCCTTTTCGCAACATAGAGATAAAAGCAGTTTGGTCTTTATTAGCCGAGTATATTCCCAACACTTTGGAATCGTTTTTATTATTAGGTTTTTTTATCATATTTATAGTTCTGTTTAGACTAAAATTGAAATATCTAGGAGTAGAAAGCGTGATTCTTTGAGTATAACTTCCTGCCACAAGATTGTTTATATCAGTGGAGAATGTATTAATGTCTAAACGTAGAAGTATCTGATTTTTTTGTTTGGACTGTTGAAATATAAAATTGTAATGAGTTTCAATACTTTCTCCTAAGTTTTGTACTGCCTCAGTCACTAGAGGCAAAGAGTTTTTTAGTTTTTTGGCTAAAGAAAAAGGACGAGTTTGGGAGAAAAGAAAAATTAGGTATGAGTTTATAATGACAAGAGATAAGATCAAGATGTTTATAAATATTTTTCTGTAATTTATGTTTGTTTTATATGAGTATTTGTTTTGGTTGAATTGAGAAAAGTTATGAAGAGAGAATTGATCAACAGATAAAGGAGTAGCGTTTTTTGTAGTCTGATTGCTACTTATGTCCATAAATTTAAAAATTTCCTGTTTATTTTTCAGTATAACATAAAAATATTTTAGTTTTTTAAAAACTTTAAAATTTCTTTTATATGCTTTAGTTGATTAGAATCAATTATTTTTTTGAAACTATATCTTTTTAGAGTTTTCTTCATACTCTGTATGGCAGTGGTTTTTCTTATTTTGCCTAATAGATCAACCTCTCCTAAAAGAATGGTTTTGGCAGGTGAAGGTTTATTTTTTAAGGATGATAAAAGTGAGACTATTATTGCCAGATCAGCATAGGATGAGTTTATTTTTACTCCGCCTGTTGTTGAGATATAGATATCGTATTTATCTAGAGATAGATTTAGGTATTTCTTCATTACAGCGGTAAGCAGAAGAAGTTTTTTTTGATCAATACCTTTAGCTATCCGGCGAGGTATTGATAGAAACGATGGGACAACAAGCGATTGAATTTCGTAAAAAAGTATTCTTTGACCTTTTATTTCTGCTGTGAAAGCTCGACCGATTTTTTCTTGATCCAGATCATCTATAAATATTAAAGGATCAAAATTCTCTTGCAATCCTTTGTTAGTCATACGAAACATACCTATTTCTGTAGTTGAGCCAAATCGGTTCTTTGAAGTGGAGAGTATCCTATGTTGATGTTCAAAATCTCCTTGTAGATTTATTACCACATCAACCATATGCTCAAGTGTTTTGGGGCCTGCGTATTCGCCTGACTTAGTTTTGTGTCCGACGAAGATTACAGCTTTGCCTTTGCTTTTGGCAAAATGAATGAATTTATCAAGAATGATCTTGATCTGCAGAATTGAGCCTGGAGGTGAGTCAATCTCTTGCGAAAAAATCGTTTGTATTGAATCTACGATAATAAGATCAATGTTTTCTGGTATTGAATATAAAAGATTCTCAAGCACCTTTTCTTCTGTAAGGAGCATTTGATCTGGTTTAATTCTTAGTCTTTTTATGCGTTGGGCAATAAAATCCAGTGATTCCTCTGCTGAGATGTAGAATGATGGGATTTTTTCGGCAATCTGAAGAAGGAGAGTTGATTTTCCAATACCCGGATCGCCTATGAAAAGAATTACAGCTCCTTTGACAATTCCTCCTGATACTACGCGATCGAACTCTGAGATATTGGTTTTTAATCTTTTTTTCTCATCGATTTTTATTTTATGTGCTGAAATTATTTTGGCGGGTTGGGGTGAGATGGGGTTTTCTAATTTTTCCTCAAATTTGGCGATTGATTTTAGAGTGTTCCATTCACCGCATTCAGGACACCTGCCAAACCAAGAGGCTGTTTGATGGCCGCAGTTTATACATTCATACTTCATCTTTACAATTTCTCAACTGATGGAATTCCTAAAAGTTTAAGACCTGTCTCAAGAGTCTTTTCATAAACATAAGTAAGATACAGTCTCAAAGATCTCTTTA
>Ga0256839_1003509_pt1 | contig 16119 bp, 14 predicted proteins | sample 354166metaG_FD_185968 | JGI IMG/M metagenome (GOLD analysis project Ga0256839, IMG submission 185968) | Hydrothermal vent microbial communities from Mid Atlantic Ridge, Atlantic Ocean - 354-166 | ecosystem: Environmental > Aquatic > Marine > Hydrothermal vents | place: Atlantic Ocean: Mid... | reverse complement strand
GCAAAACGTGCCGCCCCAACCCGGGTGTCGGGGGTGGACAGGATGTGGGCGAATAGCGAATCGGGTGTTTCGAGGTCTGACGCCCTGGCGCAATATCCGGGTTGGCCTGAAGGCGATCGAAACCCCCATGAATGAACAGGGCAAGGCGGGCGGGAGGCCGCCCGACCCTGCCGCAGGGCCGGCTTCAGTGGGTGTAGAAGGTTTTGCGGAACTTGATGGCGAAGGATTCGTCTTCGCCGTCCGGCTGGATGCGGAATTCGAAGGCGAGGGTCTCCCGGTGGGCGACGCCGAATTCGCCGATGTAGTAGATGGCCGTGCCGTCGACGATCTCCCGCGGCTCGAGTTGCTTGACCTGGTTGTTGAGGTTGATGGCCCGGCCCGTGACCTTGGCGTGAACCGGCTTGCCCGGCATGTTCATCACCTTCTTCTGCACGGCGATGCTGAACATGGCCCGGTTGCGGGAGCGCTTGATGCCGTATTGCTTGGCGACCTGGGGAGCCAGGGTGTCGGTGGTGAAGGCGTTGTAATAGACCACGTAGTCGCCGACGGAGCGGGAATACTCGTCGGTGGCCAGGGCCGGACCGGCCAGGGCCAGGCACAGGGTCAGCAGGCCGGTTTGCAGGAATCGAATCATGTAGCACCTCCGCGATCGTCGTTATGGTTGTTGTCGGTTCCTTCGTCACGGGAACCTCATGTTCGAATCATAGTCAACAAGTCCGGGAAAATCTCCTTGACAAAAATGCGATGGGGCGCCTCAGCCGCTGCGCAAGCGGTAGAGGGCCACTTCGCCCATCAGGTTCGGCAGCAGGCGCATGGCCAGGGTGCTGCGGTGGGCCTGGTCGACCACCGTGCGTTCGAGAATGGCGAAGCCCTGCTCGGCGCACAGTTCCTCGAAATCGCGCAGGGTGCAGAGGTGGATGTTGGGGGTGTTGTACCAGGTATGGGGCAGGGAGGCGGTCACCGGCATGTGGCCGCCGAGCAGTTGCAGCCGGCAGCGCCAGTGGCCGAAATTGGGGAAGGTGATGACGCCTTCGCGGCCGACCCGCAGCATGTCTTCCAGCAGGCGGTCGGGATAGTGGACCGCCTGCAGGGTCTGGGTCATGACCACGTAGTCGAAGCTGGCGTCCTCGAATTCCGACAGGCCCACGTCGAGATCGCTCTGGATCACGTTGATGCCGTTGTCGATGGCGCGCGCGATCTTGGCCGGGTCGATTTCCAGGCCGTAGCCGTCCACCTGGCGTTCGCGGCGCAGGTGGGCCAGCAGGGTGCCCTCGCCGCAGCCCAGATCCAGCACCCGGCTGCCGGGGGCGATCCAGTCGGCGATGGTGCGCAGCTCGGGGCGCAGTGTGGTCATGGTCGGCCCTCCCGTACCCGGGTCATGTAGGCCGTGAAGGTGGCCAGGTAGTCGGGGATCGGCATCAGGAAGGCGTCGTGGCCGTGATGGGCCTCGATCTCGGCATAGGAAACCGGCTTGCGGCTGTCCACCAGGGCCTTGACGATCTCCCGCGAACGGGCGGGGGCGAAGCGCCAGTCGGAGGTGAAGGACATGACCATGAACTCGGCCTGGGCCCGGGCCAGGGCCCGGGCCAGGTCGTTGTCGTAGTCGGCGGCCGGATCGAAGTAGTCCAGGGCCTTGGTCATCAGCAGATAGGTGTTGGCGTCGAACTTCTCGACGAAGGACTGGCCCTGGTAGCGCAGATAGCTTTCCACCTGGAACTCCACGTCGAAACCGAAGTTGAGCTTGCCTTCACGCAGCTCGCGGCCGAACTTGGCGCGCATGGCCTCGTCGGAGAGGTAGGTGATGTGGCCGAGCATGCGCGCCAGGGCCAGGCCGCGGCGGGGGAGGGTGCCGTGTTCGTCGTAGCGGCCGTCGTGAAAGTCCGGGTCCGACATGATGGCCTGGCGGGCCACTTCGTTGAAGCCGATGTTCTGGGCCGAGAGCTTGGGCGCGGCGGCGATCACCACCGCGTGGCGCAGGCGCTCGGGGAAGTCGATGGCCCACTGCAGGGCCTGCATGCCGCCCAGGCTGCCGCCGATCACCGCGGCCCACTGTTCGATGCCCAGGCGCTCGGCCAGCCGGGCCTGGGAGCGCACCCAGTCACGGACCGTGACGATGGGGAAGTCGGGCCCGTAGGGCTTGCCGGTCTCCGGGTTGATGCTCATGGGGCCGGTGCTGCCCTTGCAGCCGCCGAGGTTGTTGAGGCAGACCACGTGGAAGTGGTTGGTGTCGATGGGCTTGCCGGGGCCGATGCAGGTCTCCCACCAGCCGGGCTTGCGATCGTCCAGGCGATGATAGCCGGCCGCGTGATGGTCGCCGGACAGGGCGTGGCAGATCAGCACCGCGTTGGTGCGTTCGGCGTTCAGCTCGCCGTAGGTCTCGTAGACCAGCTCATAGGCGGGCAGGGTACGGCCGCAGTCGAGCGCCAGCGGCTCGTCGAAACGCAGTTTCTGCGGGCTGACCAGTCCAACCGAATCGGCAGGCAGGGTATCGGGCATGGAAATACGGGACGGGGCCGGCTACGGGAAAGAGGAAATACTACGGCATGAAAGGGAGAAGGGACAAGGGCTCTGTGTCTGCCTCGAGCGGGATTGCCTGATATTCGGAACGGGGTTTGTGAAGGGCGATCAGGCCACTTTCTCCGCTTCCTCGCTCCCGGCTTCGAGGGGTTTGCCGAGGGTCTGCATGAGGCCATCGATGTCGGCGAGCTGGGTGGAGAGCTGGGCGGCGGCCTCTTCCAGTTCGGCGATGCGCTGCTGGAGGGTGTCGCGGGATTCGTTGATCTTGCGCAGGCTCTCCAGGCGCTTTTCCATCTGGTGCTTGTGTTCCTTGATGCGCGAGACCAGTGGCGCCATGGCCGACTTGCCCCAGGCGTCGGCTTCCTGGTGGGCCTGGAAGAAGGTGTTGCGGGCGTGGCTGACCATGGAGATGAAGAACTTCTTCACCACGAAGGACTGCTCGGTCATGGTGGTGACGGGGCTCTTGCGGTAGGCCTCGGCTTCGTGGTGCAGACGTTCCAGATCCCGCTTGTAGCGGGCCATGCTGAAGAACTTGGGCTTGACCTCGGAGAGGCCGTGCTCCTTGTGGAACTGGCGGTAGATGGTCTGCAGCAGGGTGTTGATCTGATCGGTCTGGGCGCTGGCCTCGCGGATGGTGGTGGTGACGATGTCGAAGAACTCCTTCATGGCGTTCTTCAGGCCGGCGGTGGTCCAGGTGCCGGTCATCTCCTTGCGGGTCTTGGCCATCAGCCGGTCGAGCTTGTTGAGGCTCAGCAGGTTCAGTAGCCGGGCGTGCTTCTCGGCGAACATGCGCTTGTTGACGGTGAAGCTCTCCACCGACTTGTGGTAGGTGGCCTGTTCCTCGCGGGTCTTCTTCATCAGGTGGGCGATCACGTCCTCGTTCTTGCCCGACAGGCCCTTGAGTTCCTTGAGCTGGCGGTTGGTGTCGGCCAGGCGCGAGGCGATGAGGTCGTGGGATTCCCGGGCCATGCCGCCGATCTCGCCGACGATGGTCTCGCGCACGATGTCCTGCTTGCGGGGCAGGATGTCCTGGGCGAGGATGGATTCCAGGGCCAGGATGTTGCTCTTGTCCAGCAGTTCCCGATCGGTGCGGATCTTGGCCAGCAGGCCCTTCTGGGCCGAGACCGGGAAGATGGCCGCCTCGTCCAGATCCAGCATCCGCGCCACCGACTTGCACTGGCTGCGAATGGATTCCTGCACCGCTTCCTCGCCCTTGAGCTCGTCCCACAGGGTGTCCACCTTGTTGAGCACCACCAGCCGCGAGTGCTTGGCGTCGGCGCCCAGGGGCTTGACGAAGCTGTTCCACATCTCGAGATCCGACTGGGTCACGCCGGTGTCGGCGGCCAGCACGAAGATCACCGCCTGGGCGGCCGGCAGCATGTTGAGGGTCAGTTCCGGTTCGTTGCCCAGGGCATTGAGGCCGGGGGTGTCGAGGATGGTCAGGCCTTCCTTGAGCAGGGGATGGGGGAAGCTGATCATGGCGTGACGCCACATGGGGATCTCGACCATTTCGGCCGATTCGGCCTGGGCCGGATCGTGCAGGCCCAGTTTCGCCGCCACCGGGGCCGGCACCCGCTTGGTCTTGATCACTTCCTTGAAGGACTCGGCCATCGCCTCGGCCGAGTTGGTGTCGAGCTTGATGGTGGTCCAGTTGATGGGCTCGAGCTTGTGTTCCTGGATGGACTTGTCTTCCAGGCGGGTTTCGATGGGCAGCAGGCGGATGTAGCTTTCGTCGGCGTCCGAGTCGTAGAACAGTTCGGTGGGGCACATGGTGGTGCGCCCGGCTTCCGAGGGCAGCAGGCGGCGGTCGTACTCGGAGAAGAAGATGGCGTTGATGAGTTCGGTCTTGCCGCGGGCGAATTCGGCCACGAAGGCGATGGTCAGGCGGTCCGACTTGAGGGCTTCCACCAGTTCGAAGATCCGCAGCTCGGTCTCGGGGCTGCCCATGCCGTTGGCGTCGAGCCAGGCCCGGTAGCGATCGATGGCGCCGATCAGATCGGTGCGCCAGCGTCCGTAGGCCTGCATCTGGTCGGTGAAGCGATCGCTTGCCATAGTCAGGTGAACCCGGTGCGGTAGTTGCTTGAATCGACGGGATTTTCTCGTCGCGGATCGATTGTGACCGATTGTGCGGTTTTTGCAAGCCGCATGGGTCGGGCGTGCGGGTCCGCTGGACAAGTTTAACGGCAATTTGTGCGCCTGGTTTAGTCTGGGTGCAGGTCGCAAGCGGCGGAGACGCCGCGTATGGTGTCGGGATTTTTGCCGCAAGTTGTTGTCTTTTCAGAGAAAAGCGCGAAGTCTGCGGGGCCGGCGCGGGACCTTTCGTGCCCGGTGATTTTTTCAATAATGTGACGTATGTCGCATTCTTGCGCGGTGGCCATGCCCTTGGACGGTCGCCGTGGCTGAAGGTGTCTGTGCAGGATTCACATGGCGTTCCGCCGCTGGTATCCGCCGGCGATCATGGCTCAGGCCGCCAGGCGGAAGGCCAGATCCCGCAGCGGGGCAACCAGCAGCATCTGCGCCAGGAACAGGGCCAGGATGGTCACCATGGGCGAGAGATCCAGCCCGCCCATGGGCGGCAGCAGGCGGCGCACCGGCTTGAGCACCGGCTCGCTGATTCGGGCCATGATGGCCAGGACCGGGTTGTAGCTGCCGGGATTGATCCAGCTGGCGATGGCCAGCACGAAGATGCAGAACAGCCAGATCCAGATCAGCAGGTTGAGCATGTCGGCCAGGGCCCACAGGAACAGGCCCGCGGGGGCCGGGAAGGGGCGGCCGAGCAGGAGGGTGATTAGCGACAGCTCGGCCACGGTCAGAATCAGCCAGAGCACCAGCGAGGCGCTGTCGAACCGGCCCAGGGGCGGAATCACCCGACGCAGGGGACGCAGCAGGGGATTGGTGGCCTTGACCACGAACTGGGCGAGCGGGTTGTAGAAGTCGGCCCGCACCTGCTGCATCAGCAGGCGCACCGCCACCAGCACCGCGAAGAAGCCGAACAGCACGCTCACCAGGAACACGCCGGCGTTGCCAAGATAGCTCATCGTCCGTGCGCTCCGTTCATTCGCCCAGCCGGGCCGCCAGTTCCACGGCCCGGTCGCGGGCGGCAGAGATGGCCTTTTCGAACAGCGCCTCGAGTCCGCCCTCGCGCAGGGCCCGCAGGGCCGCCTCAGTGGTGCCGCCGGGGGAGGTGACGTTCTCGCGCAGCACGGCCGGATCCTCCTCGATCTCCAGCGCCAGCTTGGCCGCGCCGAAGGCGGTCTGCACCGTGAGCAGGCGGGCCGTCTCCTGCGGCAGCCCGAGATCCACGGCGGCCCGCTCCATGGCTTCCATCACTAGGAACAGGTAGGCCGGGCCGCTGCCGGAGAGAGCGGTCACCACGTCCATCAGATCTTCGTCGTCGATCCATTGCACCAGGCCCACCGCGCGCAGGACCGATTCGGCGGCCTCGCGCTGGGCGCCGCTGACCCGGGGGGTGGCGTACAGGGCGCTGGCCCCGGCCTGGACCAGGGCCGGGGTGTTGGGCATGGCGCGCACGATGGGGGTTTCGCTGCCCAGCCAGCGGGCCAGGGAGTCGGTGCGGATCCCGGCGGCCACGGTCAGGAACAGCTGGCCGGGGCGGCGGGCCGGCTCGAGGGCCGTGGCCACGGTCTTGAGCACCTGGGGCTTGACCGCCAGCACCACCACGTCGCAGTGGTCGACCACGGCCTGGTTCTCGGCGTGGGTCTCGATCCCGGCCTCCCGCTGCAGTCGCTGGCGGGTGGCCGGATCGGGGTCGGCCACGCAGATCCGGCTGGCCGGGTGGCCGGCGGCGAGCATGCCGCCGATGAGGCTGCGGGCCATGTTGCCGCCGCCGATGAAGCCGATGCTGAGGGTGTCCATGGCGGCTACGTTACCCCGTGTCGGCATCCGGTTCAATCGGTTTGCATGGCGCCTCGCCGTCCACGCATACCCGGTTGCGGCCCGACTGCTTGGCGCGGTAGAGCGCGGCGTCGGCGCGGGTGAGCATGTCCCGCAGGCTGGCGGTGGTGTCGAGGTGGATGTCGGCCTCGCTGATCCCGCAGCTGATGGTGAAGCCGATTGTCTGGCCATTGCAGTTGATGCGCAGGGTGGCCATGGCCTGGCGCAGCTTCTCGGCCAGGGCCACCACGCCGTCCCGATCCGGGGTTTCCGTGAGCACCAGGAATTCCTCGCCGCCCATGCGGAACAGGTAGTCATTGGCCCGGGAGTCGTCCCGCAGGCGGGCGGCGAAGCGTTCCAGGACCCGATCGCCGCAGATGTGGCCGTGGCTGTCGTTGATGGGCTTGAACTTGTCCAGATCGATCAGGATCCCGAACAGGCTGCTGCCCTGGCGCCGGGCCCGGGCCAGCAGCTTGGGGAAGACTTCACCGAGGTGGCGCCGGTTGTACAGCCCGGTGAGGCTGTCGGTGGTGGCGGTCTTTTGCAGCTCGGCGCGGGCCTGGGCCACTTCCTCTTCCTTGCGGCGCAGGGCCTGTAGCATGTCGGCAAAATGGTTGGCGAGCACGGCGATCTCGTCCCGCCGTGTCGATTTGGACAGTTCCGGCAGGCGGCCGTCGGCCACTTCCCGGGTGATGGCCACCAGCGCCGACAGGGGCCGGGTGAACTGGCGGATGATGAGCAGGCCGAACAGCAGGATCACCAGGGCGCTGCTGCCGGCAATCAGGAAGAGGGTGCGGCGGTGGTGATCGAGCCGGCTGCGCAGGACCGTCTCGTCGAGCCCGAACCACAGCACGGGCATGTCGCCCACGGCCGGCTGCAGAGGCAGGCGGGCCAGGCGGTAGCGGTGTCCGGTACCCTGCAGGGCGAGCGTGTCGTCGTCGATGGGCAGGCCGATCAGGGCGGTCAGGGCGCTGTCGATGATGCGCCCGGCGTAGGAGAGGAGCAGCACGTCGTTCCGGTTCCGGTGCTGTTTTCGCAGCCAGCGGCGATCCAGCAGGCGGCCGATGGCCACGGTGCCGAGGAAGCGGTTCTGGTAGTAGACCGGGGCATAGGCCACGTGCTGCAGGCCCCGCCGGTTGTAGAAGTAGAAATTGCCACCGGGACGGTGGTGGCGGGCATTGCGTACCTGCAGCGCCAGATCGGCGGCGTTCTCTCCCACCAGGATGCGGTTGTCGCGGCTGAGGATCAGGAACCGGTCGGCGGGGATCCAGCCGAATGTCCGTTGATAGAGGATCTGCAGGGGCGCGGGCTCGGTGCCGATCTCCACCACGGCGAACAGGTATTCGCCGACTCGCGGATGGCGGGCCACGATCTCGGCGTTGCGCAGTTCGTCGTGCCGTTCCGCGGCCAGGTGGCTGTCGAACAGATCGGCCAGGGCGGCCAGATGCCGTTCGCCTTCCTCGTCGATCAGGGTGTCGACGTAACGATAGGTGAAGGCCAGCGACCCCACCAGCAGGGCCAGCAGGGCCAGGGTATAGACCAGCAGCTTGACGCGGTAGCTGTGCATTTGCGGACGGCGCGGCTCAGGGTTTGTCGCCGGTGAGGGGCAGCAGCTCGTATTGGCGGGCCACCTGGCGCAGGGCGCGGCTCCGTGCCGCGGCCGAGATCACCTCGAGCACGTCGCCCCGGGCATCGCTGCGCACTACCGCACCGAGCTGGCGATGGAAAGGATAGCGGCCGGCGGCCAGGTTGGCGGCGCTGGGCGCGTGGCCGTCGATGGCCAGCGCCCGCACCCGGTCCTCGGGACGGAAGGCCCAGGTGGCGCCCAGGTGGCCGATGGCCCAACGGAAGTCGTTGAGCTTGCGCACCATCTCCTCGGCGCTGGCCACGTCGATACGGTCGTGCCGGAAGTCTTCGGCGCGGGGGAGGATCCGCTTCCAGTGGCCGGGGCGCTGCTTGCAGTGCAGGCGGGTGACGACCACGATGGGCTGATCCGGGCCGCCCACTTCCCGCCAGTTGCGGATCGTGCCGCGGAAGATGGCCCGTACCTGTGCGGTGCCGAGGTTGCGCACCGGGTTGGCCGCATTGACCAGGATCAGCAGGGGTTCGCGGGCCAGCGGGTGCAACACCAGGCCGCGGCGGGCCAGTTCGGCGTCGTCGATGGCGCAGCAGACGAAGCCGAAGGTTTCGTTCATGGGGCTGTGGCGGGCGGCATTCTCGAGTCCGGCGCCGCAGCCCATGCCCAGGGCCGAATGGCGCCCGTGCAGTTCCAGCCGCCGGCCGCTGGCCCGTTCCAGTTCCGGTTTCAGCTCGTGGAAGATCACCCAGGCGAAATGGGCGCCGGCGCCGACGATGGGCGGCGCGGCCTTGTTGGCCGGATCGGCCTGCAAGGCGAGCAGGGGGGCTAACCAGGCGGCGGACAGCAGCAGGGACGGCAGGAGAGAGCGAAGACGGCGCATGGGCGGTAACGGTTTTCGGTTTCGGCGTTGTTTCGGGATGAATCGTGGAGTTTGCCACAAAAAGCGTGAACTGCGTCACAAGGCGTATCGACCCATGCCGGGAAGATTTGAGTGGCTTCAGCCCTGGCGGGGACCGAAGATGGCCGTGCCTACCCGCACCAGCGTGGCGCCTTCGGCGATGGCGGCTTCCAGATCGCCACTCATGCCCATCGACAGGGTGTCCAGGGCCAGCCCCTCGGCGCGCAGGGCCTCGTACAGCTCGCGCAGATGGCGAAAGGGCAGGCGCTGGCGAGCGGGATCCGTTTCGCGGGCGGGAATGGTCATCAGGCCCCGCAGTTGCAGGTTGGGCAGTTCACGCACCGCCGCGGCCAGTTCCGGCAGGGCTTCGGGCGCCACGCCGGCCTTGGCCGGATCGCGGGAGACGTTCACCTGCAGGCAGATCTGCAGCGGTGGCCGTCCGGCGGGCCGCTGTTCGCTGAGGCGCCGGGCGATCTTCAGGCGGTCCACGCTCTGGACCCAGTCGAAATGGGCGGCGATGGCGCGGGTCTTGTTGGACTGCAGGGGGCCGATGAAATGCCATTCGGCCCGCGCGCCGAGGGCCGAGATCTTGGGCAGGGCGTCCTGGAGGTAGCTTTCGCCGAAGGCCCGCTGGCCGGCGGCCAGGGCCGCCTCCACGTCGGCGACCGGCCGCGTCTTGCTCACCGCCAGCAGGCGCACGCTGGCCGGGTCGCGGCCGGCGGCCTCGGCCGCGGCGCGGATCCGGGAGTGTACCTGGGCGAGCCGCTCGGCTATGCTGGACATGCTGCCTCCTCGTCGCATGGAATCCCGCTATTGTGCGGCGGGTGGCGCGCGGTGGAAAGCCTGCCGCTTCCGGCAGTCAAGATTTCTGCGAAAATACCGATACAGTGACAGGTCAGCGAAACCTGCCGATTTTCTGAGACAGTCTCCTATGGATATCACCGAACTGCTGGCGTTCAGCGTCAAGAACAACGCCTCGGACCTGCATCTTTCCGCCGGCCTGCCGCCGATGATCCGGGTCGACGGCGACGTGCGGCGGATCAACATCCCGGCGCTCGATCACAAGACCGTGCACGCGCTGGTGTACGACATCATGAACGACAAGCAGCGCAAGGATTTCGAGGAATTCCTGGAGGTGGACTTCTCCTTCGAGATTCCCGAACTGGCGCGCTTCCGGGTCAATGCCTTCAACCACAACCGCGGCGCCGGCGCGGTGTTCCGGACCATTCCCTCCAAGATCCTCACCCTGGAGGAGCTGGGCGCGCCGCCGGTGTTCAAGGAAATCGCCGACAACCCCCGGGGCATCGTCCTGGTGACCGGTCCCACCGGCTCGGGCAAGTCCACCACCCTGGCAGCGATGGTGGACTACAAGAACGAGAACGAGCACGGCCACATCCTCACCATCGAGGATCCCATCGAATTCGTCCACGAGTCGAAGAAGTGCCTGGTCAACCAGCGCGAGGTGCACCGCGACACCCTCGGTTTCGCCGAGGCCCTGCGCTCGGCCCTGCGCGAGGACCCCGACATCATCCTGGTGGGCGAGCTGCGGGATCTGGAAACCATCCGCCTGGCGCTAACCGCGGCCGAGACCGGCCACCTGGTGTTCGGCACCCTGCACACCAGCTCGGCGGCCAAGACCATCGACCGGATCATCGACGTGTTCCCGGCGGCGGAGAAGGACATGGTGCGTTCCATGCTCTCCGAATCGCTGCGCGCGGTGATCGCCCAGACCCTGCTCAAGAAAATCGGCGGCGGCCGGGTGGCCGCCCACGAGATCATGATTGGCACCCCCGCCATCCGCAACCTGATCCGCGAGGACAAGGTCGCGCAGATGTACTCGGCCATCCAGACCGGCCAGGCGGTGGGCATGCAGACCCTGGATCAGAACCTGCAGGAACTGGTGCAGCGCGGCATCGTGAGCAAGGCCGAAGCGCGGATGCGGGCGGCCAACAAGGATGCCTTCAACTAATCCCGACTTTGTGAGGCGGTAAGGATGGACTTCGATTCCCTGCTCAAGCTGATGGTGCACAAGAACGCCTCGGACATGTTCATCACCGCAGGCGTGGCGCCCAGCCTCAAGATCAACGGCAAGATCACCCCGGTGACCCAGGCCACGCTGACCCCGGCCCAGGCCGAGGAGATCGTCACCAACATCATGACCCCCGCCCAGCGCGAGGAGTTCGCCCGCCACAACGAGTGCAATTTCGCCATCTCGGCCTCGGGGATCGGCCGCTTCCGGGTCAGCGCCTTCCGCCAGCGCAACCATGCGGGCATGGTGCTGCGCAAGATCGAGACCACCATTCCGCTCATCGAGGATCTGGGCCTGCCGCCCATCATCAAGGATTTGGCCATGACCAAGCGCGGCCTGGTGCTGTTCGTGGGCGCCACCGGCTCGGGCAAGTCCACCTCGCTGGCGGCGATGATCGGCTATCGCAACAAGAACAGCACCGGCCACATCATCAGCATCGAGGATCCCATCGAGTACATCCACAACCACCAGGGCTGCATCGTCACCCAGCGCGAGGTGGGACTGGATACCGAAAGCTTCGAGGTGGCCCTGAAGAACACCCTGCGCCAGGCGCCGGACGTGATCCTGATCGGCGAGATCCGCACCCGCGAGACCATGGATCACGCCATCGCCTTCGCCGAGACCGGCCACCTGTGTCTGGCCACCCTGCACGCCAACAACGCCAACCAGGCCATGGATCGGATCATCACCTTCTTCCCGGAGGATCGCCGCCACCAGTTGCTGATGGACCTGTCCCTGAACCTCAGGGCCATCGTCGCCCAGCAGCTCATCCCCACCCCCGACGGCCAGAGCCGGGTGCTGGCGGTGGAAGTGATGATCAACACGCCGCTGATGGCCGATCTCATCCGCAAGGGCGAAGTGCACCAGATGAAGCCGCTGATGGCCAAGTCGGGCCAGCATGGCATGCGCACCTTCGACCAGGCCCTCTACGAGCTGTACAAGAACGGCGACATCACTTACGAGGACGCCATCAACCACGCCGATTCGGCCAACGAACTGCGCCTGATGATCAAGCTGGGCGAGACCCGCGGCCAGAACGTGGACGCCATGGCCGCCTCCCTCGACGGCGTGACGCTGGAAGAATCGGAATAGGGCAGGCGCGGCGTCCCGCCGCGGCAGGATCCAACACAAAGGCGCGATGGCGCAAAGATCGCAAAGGTTTTTCGCGCAGGAGCGGCGCAAGCCGCGACCCTGCAGGGCCGGGGCCGAGGTTTTGTCAGTGTCACTACAGCACCATACGCCCGCTCAATCGCAGCGGAGCTGGCAAAAATCATGTCAGCCCGACATGGCGGCTCCGCTGCGCTTGAGCCGCCCTACGGGCGGTTTTGGAATCGGGCACCCTTGCCTAAATGGTCCGCTATCTGGAACTTCTATTTCAGCCCTGCTCCTTGCAGGGTTTTGTGTGCTATCCTTCGCGCGGTTTTTTGTTGTTCCGGTCCGAAGGAGTTTCCCCTTGAGCGATCTGCCCACCTGCCCCCGGTGTGGTTCCGTCTATACCTATCTCGATGGTGTCCGGTACGTCTGCCCCGAGTGCGCCCATGAATGGTTGCCCCAGGCCGGGACGGCCGAAAGCGAGGATGGTCCCGTGGTGCGCGATGCCCATGGCACCCGGCTGCGTGACGGCGACACGGTGATCGTGATCAGGGATCTCAAGGTCAAGGGAACCGCTTCGGTGATCAAGGTAGGCACCAAGGTCATGAACATCCGCCTGGTGGAGGGTGAACACGACATCGACTGCAGGATCCCCGGTATCGGCGTCATGGGCCTCAAGTCGGCATTCGTGCGCAAGGCCTGAGGGCAAAGGCCTGGCATTGCCGGTCGCGGCTTGCACCTCGCCTGCAGGGGCATGTACAAACCACCTCCTCAGTCGGCGCGCGCCCCGCAGCCGCAAACCCGGTTCTTGCCTTCCCTCTTGGCCACGTAGAGTTCCCGGTCGGCGCGGCCGATGAGGCTGTCTACGTCTTCGCTCCGGCGATGTTCGGCGCACCCGATGGAGACGGTGAGTTGCAGATCCCGGGCAAAGGCGTGTGCGGCCACCGCGGCGCGCAGCCGTTCGGCGAGGTCCCGGGCGCCGTTGGCATCGGTGTTGGGGCAGATCACCAGGAACTCCTCGCCGCCCCAGCGCCCGGGGATGTCGCTGAGGCGAATCACGCTTTCGATGATTCGCGCCAGATCCACCAGGACGTCATCGCCGGTCTGGTGACCGCAGCGATCGTTCACCTGCTTGAAGTCGTCCAGATCCAGCAACAGCAGCGACAGGCGCGAGCCGTCCCGCTCGTGCAGGCGCACGTGGCTGCGGATCTGTTCCATCAGGTAGCGGCGGTTGGGCAGGCGGGTGAGTTCGTCGGTGCGGGCCAGTTCGTGCATCTGCTGCAGCAGGTCTTCCAGTTCCCGGGCGGTGCGATTGATGAGGTGGGCATAGGCCTGGGTTTCGGTGGTGATCCGCGCGGTGGACAGGGACAGGGGCAGGGGGCGTTCGAGCACCGGTTGTTCGGGATGCTCGGTGAGCGCCACCAGGGTCAGGGTGTAGTTGAAGAACAGATTGCCTTCGTTGGCATGGAAGAACTCGCCGTAGGTGAAGAAGCCGGCCGTGGGCGCGATCTGCTGGAAGACCTCGGCCTCGTCGCTGATCAGTTTCGTCATCAGCGCCTTGCGGGCCACACAGGTGTAGCAGAGGATGGCCTCGAAGCGCCGGGTGCCCAGGCGCTCGATGAGTTCCGAGGAACTGTCGAGCAGGGCGTTGGCGTCACCGATGCCGAACCAGACCTGGTCGCCCGGCTGGAAGTTGCCCATGAAGACCATGCTGCCGTCGGCATTGACTCCGGTGCAGCCGCGCGCCAGTTTCATGCCCCGCCGTTCCACCATCAGCGGAAACTGCACGCTGAGCACGGGGAGGCGTTCGGCGGCTTCGTCGCTCAGGTAATGGCGGTAGGTGTCGATGGCGGGGCGGCCATCGAGTTCGATGAGCAGGTTGCGGCGCGCCCGGTTCACGGTCAGGGCGCGGCCGAGGGGCATCCAGTCCATGCTGTAGAGGGTCTGTACCTGCAGTCGTGCGCTGTGGAAGGCCACGGCGATGGCGCCCTGGGTGAGTACCCGATCGCCGTTGAAGATCCAGGTGTGCTTGAAGCGCAGGTATTCGCCCGACAGGCCGCCGGCCAGCGGCACGTCGGGCAGCACGTCGCTCACGCCCAGCACGAAGTCCTCGCCGTTGGTGTTGAGGCCGGTGGCCACGGCGATGATCAGGGCCGGCGGGTCGTCGGTCTGTGCGAGACGGCGGGCCAGGTGCTGTCCCAGGGCGAAGCTGTCGGGATTGTCCCAGGGCAGGGTAGTGACCGTCAGTCGGGTGCGCCGGCATTCGAGGAAGCTGAGGATGACCCCTTCCTCGAAAAGCCTGCCATCGGCGATCTCTCCCCCGGTGGTGGTGCCGAGGATTGCGGCTCGGGGAAAGCGCTGGCGCAGCAGCCGGTTGAGATCGTGGATGAAGCTGCCTTCGAGATTGCCGCAGAAGACCTGGATGAACAGGCCGCCGGCATCGGTGATGTCCTCGGCCTGGCAGAATGCCGCAAGTTCCACCTCGGACCGGTACTGGTGATTGAGCAGGCGCATGTGGCTTCCCGTGGCTGTTTCCTAGCCTAGCCCGGATATTGCACCAAGTCGAGGACGGGCGGACAAACAAATCCCTGAGTAACAAGGCTTTGTTGAAACTTGTGGACGATTTGACCAAAGACGCTTTGTCCCGCCCGTCCTCTGCACCGGCCCTTGCGGCATTGGTGGCAGACCTTGCCTGTCTCGCAGGGTGATGTTGGATTCTGATATCCCCGTCTGACGGGTCTGGTATTTGGAACTTCCATTTAGCAGGTTGTTGAAAAACGCTGTTTTTCAACAACCTGCGTGCGATGCATGGATGCATCGCCATTTTCAATGACGCCAAGTCATTGAAAATGTGAGGGAACGGGAAACCGCGTTTTCCGTTCCCGAGTTGAAAAAGCCCGTGGATGGGCTGTTTTCAACAGCCTGTTAGACGAGCCACACAGCGAAGACAAGGCACGGATGTCTCGCCTGGCAATCCCGAAGACGTGTTGCTGCAGATGCGCATCCAGCGTCATGGGCGGGGGGGAGCGCAACAGACCGGGATTGCGTCGGCCTTCATGACAGTGTGCCCGGTTGCCACCAGTCGGCGATCACCTCGCCCACGGCGGGGTTAACCAGGTAGCCGTAGGAACGGTGCACGTTGAGCCCTTCCTCGTTGCGAAAGTGGTTGTAGATGCCATGGCAGTGATCCTCGATGGCTTCGATCAGGCCCAGCTTGCGCATCGCGGCGAAGTCGCGGGCGAAACAGCGCACCAGGGCCACCACGTCGCCCTCGGCAGCCACGTTGATCCAGCGGCGGATGTTGTCGGGATAGCGTTCGGCGCCCTGCCGGTCGGCGCCGCGCAGGCGGCGGCGCACGTAGCGCATGCCCAGCGGGCTGCCGAGGGTGAGAAAGGTGTCGACCCGGCCGGGATGGTGTTCCTCGCGCGACAGTTCCCACAGGCTGTCCCAGGCGATCACCGAGCCGAGACTGTGGCCGATGAGCAGGATGCGATCGCCGCGCGCCAGGTGCGGGCGCAACTGCACCTTGAGCACTTCGCGCACCTCGCGGGCGATGTCGTACTGGTTGACGAAATAGCGCCGGGTCTCCCGGGCCATGTTGCGGATGTGGGCCGGCATCAGGGGGATCAGGAAGGGGAGGTGATCGGCGATCTGGAACAGCAGCCAGGCCAGCCGGTAGGCCAGGCTGTGGGCCTCGCGGATGTCCAGGGGCGTGGGGCCGTGCTGGTGGATGAGGGCATCGATCCAGGGCAAGTCCCGGTTGATGTCCTTGAAGCGGCGGTAGAACAGGTAGTTCCAGGCGGCCAGATGGAACCGTTCGTGGGCGCCCTGCAGAGTGGGCACGACGTCCGGCTCGGCCCGGCGCACGCCTTCCACCAGGGTGCGCCACAGGGCCCGGCGGTGCGCCTCGGGCGGCGGCTTGGGATTCTTGCCCGGCACGAAGACGATGTGGGCTTCGGGGGTGCGGCTCATCGCATGGTGGCGCGCAGTTTGCGGCGCAGGGTCTTGAGGGGCAGGGTGTTGAGCACGTGGCCCTTCTCCAGCCAGCCTCGCCGGGCCTGGCGGATGCCGCCTTCGAGCAGGGCGAAGTCGCCCGGCTGGTGCGCGTCG
>Ga0256839_1003508_pt1 | contig 16120 bp, 17 predicted proteins | sample 354166metaG_FD_185968 | JGI IMG/M metagenome (GOLD analysis project Ga0256839, IMG submission 185968) | Hydrothermal vent microbial communities from Mid Atlantic Ridge, Atlantic Ocean - 354-166 | ecosystem: Environmental > Aquatic > Marine > Hydrothermal vents | place: Atlantic Ocean: Mid... | reverse complement strand
ACCCCCTTTTAAGGTTAGTTTTCTCACAGTGGCATCGATTGAAACTACCATGTCATGTATGACATTAACCCCCCGATTATTGCGTAGACCATTATAATTATGGGTAATAAAACGCAGTGGTTTTATTCCCGCCAATACGGTATTACTGAAGGGGCAAGTAACAAACTGAGTTTTGGGTTCAATTAAAGTGACATCCAGGCTGGAGTCATATTGGCGTAAATAATTGGCGCAGGTTGCACCACCAAATCCACCACCAATCACGATTACGCGGGCCTTATTATTCGCGGCTGTTGCACGGTGTGGTAAAATAAGGCCACTGGTGGTGGCGATTACACCAGTTGCTCCAAGCAATTTAATAAATGCCCTGCGGTCAATTTGATGCATTGCATCCGTCCTTTTTTATTTTAAAGCGGCGAAATATTCGGCCAACATATTAATTTCATTATCACTCAGTGCTTTGGCGTATCGTCCCATGATGGTAGATTTTTCGTCGCCTGACCTGAAGCCAAATAAACTCTCAGTGATATCATCTTTTTCCAAACCTTTTAATTCCGGGATTTTTCCTACGCCCATTCCATTTGGGCCATGACATGTCAGACAAGCATCCGCCATGATTTTGGTTTTGTCAGGTGCTGAAGCCACAGTAATGTTTATAAAGGCGGGTGATATGATGAAGTTAATAGCTATAAAATAAATGATTGTATTTCGTTTCATAACTACCTCTGAATAGGTGTAAAATCATTCATTCTAAAAATAAAAATATCTTTATATAAAGTGAAGTTATTTAAAAAATAGAAAGCGTGGGATAAGTTTAGTAGCTCCTTTTTTAAAATAATAATTAATTAGCCTGTGGCCAAATAAATAGGGTTACAAGCCAACATAAAGTTGAAGAGTTAACCTATTGTTTTTATTGATGCCAGTTGGTGTATCAAAACGATCCCAATATTCGATGTAGGCTTTTATATTTTGTGTCAGGTAGTGGGTCACATTAAGGGTAAATTCATTATATTTATGGGAGCCATTATTTTTTTCATAGTTGTCCACGCGGACTAGCTGCACCCAGGTTGGCATACCCTTCTTGGTTTTTATAATGTTATAAGCTTGAATGGAGAATGCATTATTAGTCTCGGTTCCGCCCAATGTGTTATCTTCAGCGATGGCATAAGCTGCCTGAATACGAATGTTTTTCAAGTCGGTTTGAGTGTCGATTACGGTTCGGCGGAAATCCATATTGTTGGTTTCGCCGTTAAGAATATATCCCCCCACCATGATGTTCTTTTTTACGTCAAAGGCAATGCGGGCATTTATGCTGGTTCCATCGCCGGGGTTGTTTCCAGATATACCCTCAACGTTTTCCGCGACACCACCAAGACCAATGTTATAGAATAATTTTTCATCGATAATACGCCCGGTCATTGCGATATTTTGACGTTTGGAGCGTAATTTTCCACCAATGCCATCTGCACCACCAAAATCTTGATCAATGATGCCCACGCTGCCGCGCGTTAGCCGGAAATGATTGCCCAGCAGGCCATAACCATCAGCCCAGTTAGCTTGGCTCCAGGTCATTTGCAAAGTGGCCGTCTTATTAAAGCGATAAGACAGCGCAGTGCTACTGACTTCCGGTGAAAAGCCGGTTTCATCCTCAGCGCTAATTTGAGAAAATATAGAAATGTTCTTACCCATGGTGCCGGCAATAAATAACTCCACTTCATGGATTGCACGAAGCATACGGTTACCGTTGTCTGCTTTATCATAAGGACGTGAAACGATTAGGGCGCTAATAGGGAAATTGCCAGCTTCATAATAGGGAGTTGTTTTACCTTCGGCTTCCAAGTCCTCTTTAAAACGGTAGCCCTGTTCTTTAAATTTCCGGCCTTTATTGTTCAACTGTGGCCATGCGTTATGGCAGTATGAGCAATTTTTTTCATATTTGGTTGCAAAAGATGGTACGGCCTGGGCTGTCCCCATTGTGATGATTCCAGTAATGACTAGTATTCCTAGAGAAAATCCTATTTGAACGTTCCTCATAAAATCCTCCTTTTGGTGCAGGTGAATAAAGCCAGATACTTGGAATAAGATTTCTTTGAATTAGAAATACAGCGGCAACTTAAGAATGCTCTAACTATAAATGATTACTCGCATCCTTTGCTTGTAGCCTGATATTCCTTAGCAAGTACCTCGTGCTTTACTTGTAGGCAGTGATATCATCAAATTAGTGAGTAAAATAGTAGGCTGGAGGTTGGTGTAACACAAGTTTTTTTTCGGCAAAAAAACGGGCAATTTTCCTTATGGTTTACCAAAAAACCCTTGAAAAATACAAAAAATTCATCTTTATTTTTTTCAAAAAGAAAAATAGATGGTGTTTTTGAGTGCTGTTTTTGTAGAATATAAAGAGCGTTACAGTAGATTGGTACCATGCGGGATAGTGGCGGGGTTTTGTGTAGCAGGCTACAAAAAAGTACTATTTTTATATTTGTCTAACTCGAAATGAATGTCCTTTCAGTTTTCCTGTTTCCAGTTTTTTTAACGCATGTTTGGCAACATCATGGTTAATAGCTACATAGGCCCAATTGTCAGCAATAATAATTTTCCCCACTTGTGAGCCTGTAATACCATTTTCTCCAGTTAGTGCGCCAAGTATATCGCCGGGCCGTACTTTTTGTTTTTTCCCGCCATCAATTCGTAAAGTGATCATGTCTGGTTGATAGGGGGGGGTATTTAACAGGCTCAATGGAGGTAATATTTCATATTTGATATCTTGGGAAAGATAGTCTTCCAATTGTACGATTTTATGGTTTTCTTTGTCTGTGTGTAGGGTGTAAGCGATGCCTTTGCTGCCAGCTCGACCTGTACGGCCAATGCGATGCACATGTACTTCGGGATCGCGCGACAAGTGAAAATTAATTACCGCATCCAATGCATCAATATCCAGGCCGCGTGATGCTACATCGGTGGCCACGAGAATTGACGTACTTTTGTTGCTGAAACGTACTAGTATTTGCTCGCGATCTTTTTGATCCAGGTCACCATGCAATGCCAATACACTAAAGCCTCGTCGAGCTAATTCATCGGCAACATTCTGTGTTTCCCGTTTGGTATTACAAAATATCAGGGCAGATTCAGGGCGATGCGCCAGCAACAGCAAGCGTAGAGCTTCCATGCGTTGTTGATCATCATCATTTACTTTATAAAAGCGTTGCTCAATGCTGGTTTTATCATGTGTTGATATTGCTTGTACCATAATGGGATCAACCATAATGCGCTTTGCAATAGCTTGTATTTTCTCAGGATAAGTGGCGCTGAATAACAGAGTTTGACGTTTGTCGGGTATGTGTTCGATAAGAGAGTCCAATGTTACCTGAAATCCCATATCCAGCATACGGTCAGCTTCATCAAGAACAAAAACCGTTAATTCTTGCAAATTCAGTGTGCCTTTGCGTAGGTGGTCTTCAATACGCCCGGGTGTACCGACTATGATGTGGGCTCCGTGTTCCAGCGAGTTGGATTGAGGCCCAAAGGGCATACCACCGCAAAGCGTGAGTATTTTAATGTTATGGGTTGCTCGCGCCAGTTTGCGCAATTCTTTTGCCACTTGGTCGGCTAGCTCACGGGTTGGGCAAAGTACTAATGATTGCACACAAAAACGTTTTACCTCCAGTTTTTCTAGTAGACCCAGGCCAAAGGCTGCTGTTTTTCCTGAGCCTGTTTTACCCTGTGCGATCACGTCTTTTCCCAATAGGATGTGTGGCAGGGATTTTTCCTGTATGGGAGTCATCGTCAAATAATTCAACGAAATAAGGTTTTCAAGTAATTCTGTGCGTAACTTGAGAGATGAGAAACAGGTTCGACTCATTTTAAATGACCAACATAGTGATAGTGTAAGAAATTAACCTGCATTTTTATTGCGTAAATATTCTTCATAATCCCCATGAATATCAACAATTCCTGTAGGTGTTAATTCGATAATACGTGTTGCAATGGAAGAGACAAACTCACGGTCATGGCTGACAAAAATTAACGTGCCGGGATAATTTTCCAATGCCAAATTGAGTGACTCAATAGATTCCATATCCAAATGGTTGGTGGGCTCATCCAATAACAAAATATTGGGACGTTGCAACATTAACTTGCCAAATAACATGCGTCCCTGTTCTCCGCCAGAAATGATATCAACAGTTTTATTGATGTCATTTTGTGAAAACAACATGCGCCCCAAAGTGCCACGGATGATTTGTTCATCATCACTTTCTTTTCCCCACTGATCCATCCAGTCGTATAAATTTTTTCGTTCTTCAAAGTCAGCGGCATGGTCTTGTGCGTAATAACCAATGCTTGCATTTTCTGACCATTTCACTTTCCCGGTAGTAGGCTTAAGGTCACCGACAAGGCATTTCAATAATGTTGATTTGCCAATACCGTTAGGGCCGATTATTGCAATGCGTTCACCCACGTTCACCGTGAGATTGAGCCCTGTAAACAAGTCTTCGTCAAAATGTTTTCCGAGGTTTTCCACTTCCAGTGAAAGACGGTGAAGCTTTTTATCTTGCTCAAAGCGAATAAAAGGACTTTGACGACTGGAAGGCTTTACTTCCGCAAGTTGAATTTTGTCAATTTGTTTGGCGCGTGATGTTGCTTGCTTTGATTTTGAAGCATTGGCTGAAAAACGACTGACAAAGGCTTTAAGTTCGGCAATTTGTGCGCTTTTTTTAGCATTATCTGTGGACAGTTGTTCACTGGCCTGTGTGGCCGCCATCATATATTCATCATATGAGCCGGGATAAATACGCAATTCACCGTAGTCAAGGTCTGCCATATGCGTGCAGACACTGTTCAAAAAATGACGGTCATGAGAAATGATAATCATCGTGCAATTGCGTTCGTTTAATACGCTCTCTAACCAGCCAATTGTATTGATGTCCAGGTTATTGGTTGGTTCATCCAACAACATAATGTCAGGTTCCGAAAACAATACTTGCGTCAATAATACCCTCAATTTCCAACCTGGCGCGACTTCACTCATAGGACCAAAATGCTGCTCAACAGGAATGCCCACACCCAACAATAATTCGCCCGCGCGTGCTTCGGCGGTATAGCCATTCAGCTCGGCAAAATCATGTTCAAGGTCAGCAGCCCGCATACCATCTTCTTCGCTCATTTCGGTTTTGGCATAAATGGCATCGCGCTCGGACTTTACTTTCCACAGCTCTTCATGGCCCATGATTACTGTATCAATGACACTGAATTCTTCGTATGCGAATTGATCCTGCTTCAGTTTGCCAATACGCTCATTCGGATCTTTTGAAATATTGCCGGAGGAAGGCTCCAGATCCCCGCCTAAGATTTTCATCAAGGTGGATTTTCCACAACCATTTGCACCGATCAAGCCATAGCGATTGCTATTAGCAAATTTAACCGAAATATCTTCAAACAGCGGTTTGGCACCAAATTGCATAGTAATATTTGCAGTGGATAACACGATATTCTTCCTGTAAAAATATAAATAAACGATCCCGTAGCAAGCTGACGGGGGAGAGTATTGCGGCCACACTGGTGGATGTCTTTAGAGGCAATATGCCAGAATGACGGCATTTGCATCGAACTGCGGAAAACTACACCTATAAAGGCTAAATGTATAGGCACCATATCATCTGTATACAATAATTTTAAATTAATCCGTTGAATCTTCCGCACGATAGTCGTTTTCGCTACGATATTGACTGATTAATTTAGGATAATGGTTTTTTTGAAAGGGGCCTCGAGTATATCATTGCATTAATGATTGGCTAACAGGCAGCCCATACCGTTTAGGCATTATGGTCAATTTATTCTGAATCTTAAAACAATTCGTATATTTTTATTCTATGGGTTCATTTTTGTGAGGTGACTTTAGTTTTAGGATTATGCAGTGGTGTATGTGCGTACTAATTCTGTTTCTATTTCTTCACGTTTTTCTACTCCAACTAGATTTTCGATTAAGACCAATGCAAAGTCCATGGCGGTGCCGGGGCCGCGTGAAGTAATGATGTTGCCGTCTTTTATCACTGGTGAAGGCTCCAGTGTGATGTTATCAAGTTGGAGTTTTTCCAAGGTGCCAGGGTATGCGGTAGCACGTTTGCCATCAAGTAATCCGGCATTGGCGAGGATTTTCGGTGCAGCGCAAATGGCGGCAGTGAGTTTGCCGTTATTGGCCATTTTTTTCAACAGATTTTGAATGCGATCATCTTGCTCAAGGTGATCGGCACCGGGTAATCCTCCAGGTAATACCACCATGTCGTATTCTTTTTTTAAGGCATCATCCAGTGTAGTGTCGGGGATGAGTGTAACTCCATGGCTGGCGGTGACGGGTTGTGCATCGAGCCCGGCGGTGGTGACTTCGATGTCTGCGCGGCGTAATAAGTCAATAATGGTAACAGCTTCCAGCTCTTCGCAGCCTTGTGCTAATGGAACAAGTACGCTTGCCATGACGGTGATTTCTCCAATGTTCGATGGACCAGTTGTGATACCGGCAGCAGAATGATGCCTTGTGCGCGGAGTTTGGGCAGTTCTTCTTTCAGCACGCCGATGGTTTCCGGAAAGGGATGGCCGATGGCTAATGCGGTACCATTTTGGCGTGCTTTTGTGATCAGGCGTTGCAGGTGAAAACGAATAGCATCGGGGTTTCGGTCATGGTCTAAAAATACATCACGACGCATGTTGGGTATTTGGTTTTCATTAGCAAGTTGTTGGGCAATGCTGTTTTTGCTGGTGTAGCTGTCAACAAAGTAGAAGTTTTTGCGTTTGCTTAATTCGGTCATCAGCCACTGCATGTGGCCGGGGTGCTGAGTGAGCAGGCTGCCCATGTGATTGTTGATGCCGACGGCATGTGGAATAGCTGAAAAATCTAACGTTAGTTGTTGCACAAATTGGTGGGCTGTCATATGTAAAGTCAGCCCACCAGGGCCAAGTTTATTGTTTTCGATGGGTTGCATGGGCAGATGCAGCATAACTTCTTTATTGAGCCGGTGGGCGAGTTCGGCAAGTTTGCGTGCATGTGGGGTGTGGGGCAGAAAGGAAAATGTAACCGAGCCAGGCAGCTGTAGGGCGCGTTTGTCGCGTTGTTCAAGATTGCCCATGTCGTCGATGATGATACCAATGGCTGGCCGATCCGGGGGTGTCGCTGCGAATACCGCCGTGCTTGATACCCAGACACCTATTGCGAACAACAGAGTAAGAATAAAGGTTGTTTTGCCCATCGGTGAGAGCGGTGTTGTCATATTGTTCGCATAGTTGCGGAAGAGTTTAAGTATGAGTTAAACGCTGAACGGCCTCTCTGTCCAAAAAGAAATGAGTACTTAAGGCAAAGGTCGCAGAGGGGTAAGGCGCACAAAATTTTGTATTCTCTTTTACGCTCGTTGCGGAGCCTGCAAACACGTCATTTTTCATTGCTGCTACAGTGCTTTCGGTCATCGGAGTTCCCACCTTCTTGCTGCATCCATGCAACTTGTTAACATTGATGGTGTTTCGTGTGCGCTGTTACCCCGGTTTCAGCACTTAATTTTGTCGTAGTACGATGCTCATACCCTTGAGTACGTTGAGTGCTTCAAACAGTTGGTAGTCTCTTTGAGCTAAGGACAATTCAGTCTCATCTTTCTTTTTGGTATCCTTTTTATTTTTTTCGTCGGCATTTTTGTTGTTGCCATTGCCCAGATGCCTGGAAAGGTCGGCTTCTTTGACGCGCTCTCCCATGCCTTCCAGTTTGGTGAGTTTGAGTGGCTCAAGCACGATATCGGGTGTCACGCCTTCCGCCTGAATGGAGCGACCGGACGGTGTGTAATAGCGTGCCGTGGTTAGTTTAAGTGCGGTTTTGTCGTTGAGGGGCAAAATCGTTTGCACTGAGCCTTTACCGAAGGTGCGGGTACCAATAATTACCGCGCGCTTGTGATCCTGTAGTGCGCCTGCGACGATTTCGGATGCGGATGCGGAGCCACCGTTCACTAATACCACGAGCGGAGCACCATCCAACAGGCGACGTGGCGTGGCGTTAAATTTCATTTCAGAATCGGCGATGCGGCCTTGGGTGTAGACGATGAGGCCGGTTTCGAGGAAGGCGTCACTGACTTCCACTGCGGCACTTAGTACGCCACCAGGGTTATTGCGCAGATCGAGTACCATGCCGTTAAGCTTGCCGCCATTGTCTTTTTGTAGTTTTTCGATGGCCTCGGCGAGATTTTCACCGGTACGTGACTGGAATTGCGAGATACGCAAATAACCAAAGCCGTCACCTAGGTCTCGGGCACGAACGCTTTTGACTTTGATGGTGTCGCGGGTAATGGTGATTTTTAGAGGCTTTTCTTCACCTTCACGGATGATAGTGAGTACGATATCGGTACCGATTTTGCCGCGCATGATTTTTACGGCATCATGCAGGGTCATGCCTTTTACGGGTTTTTCATCGAGACGAATGACCAAGTCACCGGCTTTTACGCCGGCACGTTGCGCGGGGGTGTCGTCTATGGGGGAGATGACTTTGACGAAGCCGTCTTCCATGCCAACTTCGATGCCCAAGCCGCCGAATTCACCGGAAGTGCCCACTTGCAGTTCTTTAAAGTGCTCGGGGTCAAGGTAATTGGAGTGCGGGTCAAGGCCGGATAACATGCCACGGATGGCATTTTCTAGCAGTGTTTTGTCGCTGACTTCTTCTACATAATCTTTTTTGATGCGAGCGAATACCTCGGTGAAGCTGCGCAGCTCATCCAGAGGCAAGGCGCTAGTGGCTTTGCTTGCGTCTTTGTCGGCAAAAACGCCTTGGCCAATAGCCAGGGTTATGCCAAGGATCAGGCCGATAGTCAGCACCAGCAGGGTGCGTAAATTTGCATTCATGGATAGCTCCGCAGGCCGGTAGAACCGGTTTTAAAAAGAAATAGTAGTTGTTATATGTCCGTGATGATTGATATTTTGGCTTTTGTATTCCCGAATAGCTTCCGGGAGAACCTGAATGTCAGTGGTCACGAACGTATTGATAGTGTTTACGCCGAAAAATTCAGCCTGATTATGCAGGACTCTGTCGAACTTGTGAAATTAGAGGTGTCCATTAGGTAATACTTACCACTTTTATGATGCTGCTGAGACTCTTTTCGGCCTGTTTCGGCACCACTTGAGCGGATTGCGAGGTTTGCCGTTGTGACGAATTTCAAAATACAGGGCAGAATTCTTGTGTCCGCCACTCTTACCGACACTGGCAATGGTTTCACCAGCTTCCACCCAGTCCCCTACTTCCTTGAATAAACTTTGATTATTGCCGTACAGGCTCATGTAACCATCTCCATGGTCAATGATGGTGAGCAGACCAAACCCTCGCAGCCAGTCAGAGAAAGCCACTCGACCATGAGAAATGGCATTGACTTCAGTGCCTTCGGGGGCGCTGATGGTGACGCCTTGCCATTTGAGGTTGCCAATTTTGCGGGTACTGCCGTAACGGGTGGTTAGCCGACCGCGCGATGGCCAGCGCAATTGGCCGCGCAGTTTGGCAAAAGGTATGTGTTCACTGCCTTCGGAGGTTAGTTCTGATGTGTTGTTTTTTGGTGTCGTCGAGCTTTGTTGAGGAACTGTGGCGAGGCTGTCCAGCAGGCGTTGTAGGCGGCGTTTGTCCTCTTCCATTAATGACAAACGTTCACCCTTGGCGAGGATTTGTTGTTGTAGTCCGGTGAGTACGGCAGTGCGCTGTTGCCGGGTTTTTTCCAGTTGAGCTTTTTCGTTATTGTGCTCTTTGCGGGTTTTTTCCAGTTTTTGAGTTTTTTGTTGAATTCTTTTTTCAATGGTGTGCAGCTCGACGAGGTTTTCATTAATGTCCTGCATACGTGCGAGACGGGCGCGATGAAAATAATCGTAATATGTCAGGGTGCGGGTGACGGCAGCAGGGTCTTGCTGGTTGAGCAGGATTTTCATGTATTCTTGCTGGCCAATGGTATACGCGGCTCGAATTTGTTGGGCCAGTGCTACACGGTGTTTGTGCAGGTCTGATTGCAAGTCATGGCGACGAGCGTCAAGTTTTTTCAGTTCACGTTGTTGCGCGCGCAGCTGTTGTTGGAGTTTTTTTAGCAGAGCAACCACTTTACCGATGTGTTGTTCGCTGCGCTGTAACCTGGATTGCAGGCTTTGTTTGCGCTGCATATCAGAATCCAGTGCGCTACGTAGCACTTGAATTTGCTGTCGTAGCTGGTTCAGCTTTTGGTTGTCTGCTGGACTGTTGTCATCAGCGAATGATGAGGATGGCCAGTTGCCGAGTATGAGGAAAAACAGCGAGATAACGAGAATAGCAGTGGTGAATTTTCCATTAACGGTGGTTGTCATAGCGTCAGTGAAATGACGGGATAAATTAGGTGTTTTCATCTCCCTCCACATCGTCGTTTGTAGACAGCGTAACGAGATTGCGCCCACCCATTTCGGAAGGGGCATCCAAGCCCATAAGTTTGAGCATGGTGGGGGCGATGTCACATAGTGAGCCGGTATCGGCCAGAGTGCCAGGGCGACCCAGATAAATTAGCGGTACTGGGTTAGAGGTATGGGCGGTGTGTGCCTGTCCTGTTTCTTTGTTGTTGAGTAGTTCGGCATTGCCATGGTCGGCGGTAATCAGCGCTTCTCCGCCCACCGATTCCAGTGCTTCCACTACGCGTGCGAGACAAACATCCAGCGCCTCAATAGCTTGAATGGTGGCTTCGAGGTTGCCAGTATGGCCCACCATGTCCGGGTTGGCGTAATTGCAAATAATGGTGTCGTATTTTTTGCTGAGAATGGCTTCTACCAGTTTATCGGTGAGTTCCGGCGCGCTCATTTCAGGTTGAAGGTCGTAGGTGGCTACATCGGGAGAGGGCACCAGAATACGATCTTCACCATCAAAGGGTTCTTCGCGACCGCCATTGAAAAAGAAGGTGACATGGGCATATTTTTCAGTTTCGGCAATGCGCAATTGGCGTAGCCCGAGGTCAGCGATGTATTCACCAAATACGTTGTGTAGGCGTTCCGGAGGAAAAGCAACGGGAACGTCAAAGTCAGCGCTGTATTCGGTAAGGCTGACAAAAGCACCCAGTTTGGGGGTGGTGGTGCGCGCAAAACAGTCAAAATCAGGCTCAATGAAGGGCCGGGTGATTTGTCGTGCGCGGTCGGAACGGTAGTTCATGAAGATCAGTATATCGCCATCGCGCAGCTCTACGGGCGTTTCTCCCGGAGGTACAATGCGTGTGGCCTGGATGAATTCGTCGGATTCATCACGGGCATAGGCAGCTTCCACGGCGGCCTGGGCTGTGGGAGCCCCAAATTCACTTTTACCCTGGGTGATGAGGTCATAGGCAGCTTGCACTCGGGGCCAGCGGTGATCACGATCCATGGCGTAATAACGACCGATGATGGAGGCAAAACGCCCACCACCGAGTTCATCGAAGGTTTTTTGCATGGAGGCGATGTAGATTTCTGCGCTTCTGGGGGCCGTGTCGCGGCCATCCAGAAAGGCGTGCAGATAAACATGTTTGGCGCCACGTTCTATAGCCAGTTTGACCATGGCGCAAATGTGCTCTTCATGGCTGTGTACGCCGCCGTCGGAGAGCAGACCAAGGATATGTATGGCGCGGTCTGTCTTGATGCTTAAATCCACCGCATCGGTCAGTGTCTGGTTGGTGAAAAACGAACCAGTGCGAATGGCGCGGCTGACGCGGGTGAACTCCTGATATACCACCCGCCCTGCTCCCAGGTTCAGGTGACCGACTTCGGAATTGCCCATTTGCCCGCTGGGCAAACCGACTTCTGGGCCGGAGCCTTTGATCAGCGTGTGTGGGTATTTCGCCCATAGTGCATCCCATACCGGAGTATTGGCGGAGGCAATGGCGTTGGACTCAGGGTTTTCGCTGTAACCCCAACCATCCAAAATGATGGTCATCATGGGCGCTGGTGTGCTTGGCATGTACGCAGGTTTACTCTAGTTAGTGGTAAAAGGATGAGGTGGGCGTGAATGGGTCATTTTAAATGATTTTTTCAATTTGTGAAAAGTATTTGCTGCGTCGGTGGAATATGAGCCCTTGGCAGGATCCAGTTTATGTCGAAACGCTTCCTGAAACGACCGTTGTGTCTATGGTGTTAACGCGAATATTATTAATTGTTCAGGTTGAGGTATGCTGTATAGTGAGTGGCAGTGTAGGGGGAGTGTCCAGAGGTAAGAAGTATTTTCGTTGTGTGTCGGTGTGTAGCTGAAAGCCGAGCGTTTTTACTTTTTTCGCGCAGTTTGAAAAAGGCTGGATGTTTTTTTGACACCTGATGCCTTGCGAGTACGGTTACATCGTGGGATGTTGGGTGACAACCGAGTAAAATGTATTTGATTTTATGGTGACGATGTATGAATACAGTGGAACATCTGATTACGCGTGATGAAGATATCGAGAGAGCTTCCCGCTCCATTAAGGCTATGTCGCATCCGTTACGACTGAAAATCCTCTGTGCTCTGGGAGATCGGGAAATCAGTGTGCAGGATATTGTCACTATGGTGGGCACCTCGCAAAGTAACATTTCCCAGCATTTGGCCATATTACGAGACAAAGGTATTCTGATGTCGCGGAAAGACGCCAATCGTGTTTTTTATCGGGTGGGTGATGCACGTACTTTGCGCCTGATCAGCATGATGCGTGACGTTTTTTGTAATCCGGACTAAAGGTTAATCACAGTTTGTTCTGTTGTGTCGGGTGTTTTTGCCGGATTTTTGCTCAGTCGCACGTCCGACTGAAAACCTCAGTGCCAAACGCTTTTCTTTTTTGATTCCTGTCTATATAGTGCCCAGCCAATGCTTGGGCTTGTCCGGGCTTGCGGCACATCATTCAAAAATATGGGTTTAGAAGAGCGTTATGCAGGAGCTTAGTAATTTTGTCAGTGGTAATTGGGAGCTGTTCTTGGCTCTGACTATCATTTTATTTTTATTGGCGCGCACTTGGTATGGGCCGAGTGCAGTGGTTATGGTGTTGGCCAACGAGGCAGTGCAGTTAATCAATCACAAAGATGCACTGGTGGTGGATGTGCGCACTGAGAAAGAGTATAAGGAAGGCCATGTGATGAATGCCCTTCATATTCCATTAGGTAAACTGGATGCTCATATTCAGGAATTACAGGCGTATAAAAATTCGGCAATAGTGATGGTGTGCCGTTCCGGTGCCCGTTCGGCGCAAGCAGCAACCAAATTGAAAAAACTGGGTTTTACTGATGTGCATAACATCGGTGGTGGTATGTTGGCTTGGGCGCGCGATAATCTGCCTACTACAACGAACGTTGGCAAACCACCAAAACCCAACAAGCCTGAACCGGAGAATGTGGAGTCTGGTGATGACAGTGAAGCCAAAAAAACGGTGCTGGTTTACAGTACTGACGAATGCTCATCTTGTGTTCGTGTCATCGAACTGCTGAAAGCAAAAGATGTTGATTTTGATGAAATTCGTATTGATCAGGATGCTGATAAACGCAAAGAAATGGAAACACGATCAGGTCAAATGTCTGCGCCACAGATTTTTATCGATGATTTTCATGTCGGTGGCTGTGATGAGATGTGCGCATTGGAGGATAAAGGTGAATTGGATGCTATGTTGGGCCTACAAGATGTATCAACAGAAGACAGCAAACAGCAGGGTTTTGTTGCATGACTGACGCCGTGAACAAAAAAGAAACACCTGAAATTGTTATGTATACGGCAACTTTTTGTGGTTATTGTGCGGATGCAAAAAGCCTGCTGAAAAAAAAGGGTGTGGATTTTCTGGAAATCCGCATCGATGAGGAAGCAGATAAGCGTAAAGAAATGGAGCGCCGCGCCGGGCGTGATTCCGTGCCACAAATTTTCATTGGCGATGAACACGTTGGTGGTTTTGATGACTTGCTTGAGTTGGACATGGATGACGAACTTGATTCGCTTTTGGGCAGGGCTTGAATAAACCGCACGCCGACCCCACACAGCATTCATGAGTGATAGTTTACACATTGTTTGCCCCCACTGTGACGGCATCAACCGGGTGCCACGGGCAAAGTTGGCCGCAGGTGGTTCGTGCGGTGCCTGTCACAAGCCATTGTTCACGGGTGAGCCACTTAATCTTAATCAGACACGTTTTCAGCGCCATCTCGCAAAAAGTGATCTGCCTTTGTTGGTGGACTTTTGGGCCTCGTGGTGTGGCCCCTGTAAAATGATGTCGCCAGTATTTGCTGAAGCGGTTGGGCAGCTTGAGCCGGATATACGTTTGGTGAAAATCAACTCTGAACAGGAGCAGGCATTGTCCGCACAGCTGGCCATTCGCAGCATCCCCACCCTGTTGATTTTCAGGCAAGGCAAAGAAATTGCGCGGTTGTCCGGTGTTCTGGATTTGCCGAACTTGCTGGCCTGGGTGGGTGAGCAGGTGCGCGAGCATCCGTAACCCGCTAGAATCCTTTTTTCTTTCCGCCCGTTTTGGGCCTAATTTGGAACAGCATTCATGTCAGACGATAAAGAAGAACAAACTCCCGCCGCAGGCGGTGAGCAGGCCGAGCAGCAGTTTTCGCTGCAAAAAATTTACCTCAAAGACATTTCTTTTGAGACCCCCAATTCACCTGAAATTTTTACTGAAGAGTGGAAGCCGGATGTCAATGTGGAATTGCAGACAGCGGGCAAACCGTTGACGGATGAAGTAATGGAGGTTGTACTCACGGTGACAGTGACTGCCAAGCTGGGTGATAAAACCGCTTATTTGGCTGAGGTACATCAGGCAGGCGTGTTTACCATGAGCGGGTTTAGTGACGATGAGCGTGTGCATATGCAGGGCAGTTATTGCCCAAATATTTTATTTCCATATGCGCGTGAAGCCGTTTCTGATCTTGTCAGTAAAGGTGGTTTTCCACAGTTGTTGTTGGCTCCCGTCAATTTTGATGCTTTGCTGGCGCAGCACAAGCAACAAGCCGAGGTAGTCGATAAAGAAGTTGTACACTGAATTGTGCCCGCATAATTTTCAGGCGGCTTTATTGATACGGATGTTATGAATGACTAAACAGCACAGTGCGATTGCAGTATTGGGTGCTGGTTCCTGGGGTACGGCGCTGGCTATCCAGCTGTGTCGTGCCGGTAGCCCGGTGACGCTGTGGGGCCATGAATCTGAACTCGTGGCGGACATCAGTGCGGCGCGGTGCAATGAGCGTTATCTTCCTGGCGTGCCGTTACCTGAACAACTGTTGCTTGATGCAGACCTGACATCGGCTATGGCCGATGTGCGGGATGTGTTGGTTGTTGTGCCCAGTCATGCTTTTCGTGCTGTGTTGACTCGGCTCTTGCCATTGTTGAAAAGCGATGCCCGGTTGGCTTGGGCAACTAAAGGGCTGGAATCTGGCTCGGGCAAGTTGTTGCATGAAGTCGCTGAGGAAGTGTTAGGGAGCGATATTGCCACCGCAGTTGTTTCCGGCCCCACGTTTGCGCGCGAAGTGGCCGAAGGCCTGCCCACAGCAGTCACCGTAGCGTCTACCGATGCATTATTTGCGGTCGATATGGCTGCACGTTTGCACAGTAAAACCTTTCGTGCCTATACAAACGATGATGTCGCTGGCGTCGAGGTTGGTGGCGCAGTAAAAAATGTGCTTGCCATTGCTGCGGGTATTGCCGATGGTCTGGGTTACGGAGCCAATGCCCGCACCGCACTGATTACCCGGGGCTTGGCGGAAATGATGCGTCTGGGCGAAACCCTGCATGGTCAGCGCGAAACCTTTATGGGGCTTGCCGGCCTGGGTGATTTGGTGCTGACCTGCACTGATGACCAGTCACGCAATCGAAAACTGGGTTTGGCGCTGGGGCAAGGTAAACGTCTGGAAGAGGCGCTGGCTGCCATTGATCAGGTGGTGGAAGGTGTGCAGACTGCGCGTGAAGTGCATGACCTGGCATTGAGTCAAGGTGTCGATATGCCCATCACCGAACAGGTTTATGCTGTGCTGTATGAGGCGCGCAAGCCGAAAGATGCAGTGCAGGCATTGCTGAACCGGGATCAAAAGGCGGAGTTGAGTTAGGGGTTGAGTTAAATCTCAGTCCGGTAGGTTGGGGTGAGGCACGAACCCCAACGTGTTCATAACATGGGGTAGACATATTTTTGGCTTTGATTGTTGGGGT
>Ga0256839_1003506_pt1 | contig 16126 bp, 17 predicted proteins | sample 354166metaG_FD_185968 | JGI IMG/M metagenome (GOLD analysis project Ga0256839, IMG submission 185968) | Hydrothermal vent microbial communities from Mid Atlantic Ridge, Atlantic Ocean - 354-166 | ecosystem: Environmental > Aquatic > Marine > Hydrothermal vents | place: Atlantic Ocean: Mid... | reverse complement strand
TTAACATGGGATCTGCGTCATGCGTGCGCCCATCATTCATGCGACGACCAGGGATGGCCGGCCATCCCAGGTACGTCCCTCGAACAGGCGTCCGTTCTGTGACTTGCGCCGCTTCACGCCATCGGCGCCCCAGCCGCCCCACTGCTTGAAGAAGAAGGCCACCCCTGCGCTGTCGCACTGCACCTTGATTCCGGCGACCCATTCCTTGCGCATCGGTCGCGCCTTCGATCCCGACTCTCCGCCCACGATCGCCCAGTGAATACCCTGCAGGTCGATGGTTCCGATGTCTTCGAGCAGGGGCTCGATAGACAGAAAACGGATAGTGGCTGGCAGGCCGGGAAAAAGGCGGAAAAAGGGAAAAAGGGGACGCTACCCTGTTGCGGGAAAAAGGGGACGCTACCCAATACCATTGTTGGGATTTGCGCGGCAGGCGCTGACGGCGACGAATGACCTCCCCTCCAAGAGGAAAAAAGGAAGAGGAGGCGCTACCCCTTCCCCCCTCTCCCGCTGGCCGCAAACACCTGAAACGTTACGATCACAATCCCGCCAAACCCAGCGCCATTACAGCAGTTCATACGCCTTGAGACGCTTCCACAAGGTGGTGCGGGACATCTCCAGCCTTTCCGCGGCAGCCGTCTTGTTGCCGCCGGTCTCTTGCAGCGCCTTCACGATCGCGGCCTTTTCCTCCTCTGGCGAGGGGCGCTGGTAGTAACGCGTCAAACCGAGATTCAGGGGCTCATTGGGAATCCTTGGCATGGCCTTGGGACCACTGACGCGGATCTCGTGGGGCGCGCCCCCAACCGGCACCTGCTGCGCCTGCGAGGGAGCCAGCACCTCCTGGGGTAGGTGATGCGGCAGTATTTCCGTGCCACTAACATGCACCATGGCATATTCAATGACATTGGGAAGCTCGCGTACATTGCCCGGCCAGTGATAGGTCTCCAGGGCCTGCATGGCCTGTGGGGAAAAGCGCACCTCTCCGCCATGACCACGCTGGACAATGGTACTCAACAGATGAGACGCGAGCAGAGAGATGTCCTCCCGCCGCTCGCGCAGGGGGGGACCCGCAGGGGCAGGACACGCAGCCGATAGTAGAGATCCTCGCGGAACTTGCCGGCCCTGACCATGGCGGCCAGATCCTGGTTGGTGGCGGCGATGATGCGCACATCCACCTTGCGTGGCTTGTTTTCACCCAGACGCTCCACCTCGCGCTCCTGCAGCACGCGCAACAGCTTCACCTGTATCTGGGGAGAGATTTCTCCGATCTCGTCCAGCAGCAGGGTACCGCCATCGGCGGCCTCGAAACGCCCGGCGCGGGCCGTCTCGGCACCGGTGAAGGCGCCGCGCGCATGGCCGAACAACTCCGACTCGAGCAGGTTTTCCGCCAGCGCGGCGCAGTGAACACGCACGTACGGCCCCTTGTCACGGTTCGAGTTCTCATGCAGGGCGCGGGAAACCAACTCCTTGCCCACCCCGCTTTCACCCTCGATAAGCACGCTGGCCTCGCTGACCGCGGCGCGCACTATCTGTTTATAAAGTTCCTGCATGGGCGCGCTGTGGCCGATCAGGCCGCCGAGGCGCAGGCGCTCGATCACCTGTTCCTCCAGCTGTCGCTCCAGGGTGCGGTTCTTGAGCACGATGGCGCAATGCGCCCGCCCCACGCTGCCCGTTGTCGCCTTCGCCATCGACAACAGTGACGCCCTCAACGCCAGCTTCGAGCGCGGCTTCGACAAGGGCGTCTCCGGGATCGCCATCACCACCGGCGCCCGTAACTATGACCCGCTGCAGCACATGATCAATGTCGCCCTCTACGGTCGCGACGACACCGCGCAGCTGCTGGCCAGCTTCGAGCGAGGCTTCGACAAGGGTCAGAGTGAAGTCGTGCACACGATCGCCAACGAATCCGGCGCCCCCCTGTGGGACATCTTCGCCCCGGCCAACTGGGGTAGCAAATATGTGGCGCTGATGCTGGCCGCCCAGGCAGCCAGCAAGCCGGTGAAATCTGCGGCAACCGAGACCAGCGCCTATTCCGCAAACCCGGTTTCCATCAACTAAGCCCGTTCCCTCCCGCCCCAAGTGCGTGCCCGCACGAGCCCCGCCAGTTCTGGCGGAGCTTTTTTTGCGGCGTCGGGTTTCAGGGTCGCCGTCAGTCATCCTCGCGGCGGAATTCACCATCGATGGTGCGCGGGCCCCGCGACCCGGCGGCCGGACCCTGCGGTCCGCCGAAGCCCTTCTCGATGACGTTGCGCAATACGCGGCGGATCACCGCCCGGCGCAAGCTGGGAATCAGGCAGGCAAAACCAATGGCATCGGTGAAGAAACCGGGGGTCAGCAACAGGGCTCCGGCAACCAGCAGCACCGCCCCCTCCAGCATTTCCATGGCCGGAATGCCGCCCTGCTCCAGGGTCGAGCGCACCCGCATCAATGTCGACAAACCCTGGATACGCAGCAACCAGGCGCCCAGCACGGCGGTGAACACCACCATGAACACCGTCGGCAGGGCACCGATGATGCCGCCGACCTTTATCAACAGGTAGATCTCCAGCAGCGGGATCAGCAGAAACAACAGAAACAGGATTTGTAAGGGGCGCATAACCAGGGTCCGGAGGGGCGGTTCCTCATTTTATTCGCAGCCGGGAAGCATTACCATCGGCCCGTGCTGCAACAAGGCGTGTACCGGTGCATCCAGGGGACAGGCGCCGGCTGCGAAATACTGGGATATGGGGCCATTTGCGCCGATTGCATCGACGCCTTCACACAAGCGTGTAAATATATCCACCCCCCGCAACGTCAATGCTATAGCTTTCGCCATGAGCAACCGCTAACTTTCGCAACACCTGCAGGAAACAGAACCATGTCCAATCACCTGCTGATCTACTGCACCTGCCCCGACGCGGACTGCGCCCAGTCCATCGCCAACCACCTGGTGGACAAGGGCCTGGCCGCCTGCGTCAACATCCTGCCCGGCGTACAATCCGTGTATCGTTGGCAGGGAAAGCGTGAAAGCGCACAGGAGCACCTGCTGGCGATCAAGGCCCGGCACGACGCCTACGGGCGGCTGGAACAGGCGATTGTTGACCTTCACCCTTATGAACTTCCGGAAATAATCGCTGTCCCCATAACTCACGGGCTGGCGGGTTATCTCGCCTGGATCGATGATAACGTCACCAACGAGAACCAATAAATGACCCTCATCAAACACCTTGCCTGGCTGCTGCTGGCCGCGACGTTTATTGCACCCACCACCCATGCCGCCTACGGCGGCGCCGGCGACGAAGAGCCCCTGATGCCGGATGAGGCCTTCAAGCTCAAGGCCCGCATGCTCGACGCCAACACCCTGCGCGCCGAATGGGACATTGCCGACGGCTACTACCTCTACCGCGGAAAATTCAAGTTCGAGCCCCAGGACAGCAAGGTCACCCTGGGCGAGGCCGACTACCCCAAGGGCAAGGTCAAGGACGATGAATTCTTCGGCCGTGTGGAGACCTACCGCAAGCACGTCGCCATCGACATCCCGGTCAGCGGCGCCAGCGGCAGCCTGACCCTCGACATCACCTCGCAGGGCTGCGCGGACATGGGCATCTGCTACCCGCCGCAGACCAAGACCGTCACCCTCGACATCCCCGCCGCCGGCGCCACCGCCAGTGACGGCGGCGGCTTCAACCCCCTGGGTGCACTGAAAAAGCTCGGCGCCAGCCTGGGCCTGGGCGGCAGCGACGACGAATTTCTGACGGCCGAACAGGCCTTCACGCCCAGCATCGAGGCCATCGACGGCAATACCCTGCGCGCCCGCTTCGAGGTCGCCGACGGCGTGTATCTGTATCGCGACAAGATCGCCTTCCGCCTCAAGGACGCCCCTCCGGGCATCGCTCTCGGCAAGCCGCAGATGCCGGCGGGCGACGTCAAGGTGGACGAGTCCTTCGGCGAGATGGTGGTATACCACAACGGCGTGGACCTCGACGTGCCGGTGATCCGCAGCAACCTCGACGCCACCGAGATCACCGTGATCGTCGACTACCAGGGCTGCGCCGACGCCGGCTTCTGCTACCCGCCCACCAGCACCGAGATCCCGGTCATGCTGCCCGCCGTCGCCGCCGCCAGCACCGCCAGCGCCGATACCACCCCGCCGGCGGCAGGCGCCAGTGACGGCCCGGCCAGATCCGAACAGGACCGCATCGCCGACTCCCTGGCCAGCGGCAGCACCATCCTCACCATCCTCACCTTCTTCGGCTTCGGCCTGCTGCTGGCCTTCACCCCCTGCGTGTTCCCCATGATTCCCATCCTCTCCAGCATCATCGTGGGTCAGGGGGACGGGCTCACCACCCGCCGCGCCTTCATCATGTCGCTGATCTATGTACTGGCCATGGCCGTCACCTATACCGTGGCCGGCGTGGTGGCCGGCCTGTTCGGCGAAAACCTCCAGGCCGCGTTCCAGAACCCTTGGATACTGGGCACCTTCAGCGCCGTGTTCGTCGCCCTGGCCTTCTCCATGTTCGGCTTCTACGACCTGCAGATGCCCAGCTTCCTGCAGAGCCGCCTCACCGAGGTGAGCAACAAGCAGCGGGGCGGCACCCTCACCGGCGTCGCCGTGATGGGCTTCCTCTCCGCCCTCATCGTCGGCCCCTGCGTCGCCGCGCCACTGGCAGGCGCCTTGATCTACATCGGCCAGACCGGCGACGCGGTGCTCGGCGGCATGGCCCTGTTCGCCCTCAGCATGGGCATGGGCGCGCCGCTGCTGGCCATCGGCACCTCCGCCGGCAAGCTGCTGCCCAAGGCCGGGCCGTGGATGAACGTCATCAAGGCCGTGTTCGGCGTGATGCTGCTGGCAGTGGCCATCTGGATGCTGGAGCGCATCATCCCCGTCTCCGTCGCCATGCTGCTGTGGGCGGCGCTGCTGATCGTCTCCGCCGTGTACATGGGCGCACTGGAGCCGGTGGGTGACGGCTCCGGCTGGCGCAAACTGTGGAAGGGCACCGGCGTCATCCTGCTCATATACGGCGCCCTGATGCTGGCCGGCGTCGCCACCGGCGGCAAGGACACCCTGCAACCCCTGCACGGCATGGCCATGAGCGCCGGCATGGGCAGCGCCACGGGCACCACACAAAGCAGCGAACTGCAGTTCAAAAAGGTCAAGGGCCTGCAACAACTGGAACAGGAAATCGCCGCCGCCAACGCCGCCGGCAAGCCGGTGATGCTCGACTTCTATGCCGACTGGTGCGTCTCCTGCAAGGAAATGGAGAAATACACCTTCTCCGACCCCGGCGTGCAACAGGCCCTGCAGGGCGTGGTCTTGCTGAAGGCCGACGTCACCCTCAACGACGCCACGGACAAGGCCCTGCTGAAACACTTCGGCCTCATCGGCCCGCCCGCCATCCTGTTCTTCGGTGCCGATGGCGAAGAACATCGCGCCTGGCGCATGGTCGGCTTCATGCCGGCGGCGGAATTCCGCGACCACGCCACCCAGGCCTTCCGCTGATCCACACGCCGTAGCCATCATGAAAAACCCCCTTCGTCTCGCCGCCTATGCACTGACCTTTGTCGTCGGCATGTGGGGTGGCAACCTGCTGATCCAGAAACTCAGCGGCAACGCCGCCGGCCAGGAGGCCGCCGAGGCCATGCTCAACCAGCCCGCACCGGACTTCAGCCTGCCCGACATCGACGGCAGGGTGCGCAACGCCGGGGAATGGGACGGCAAGGTGCGGGTCGTCAACTTCTGGGCCACCTGGTGCCCGCCCTGCCGCAGCGAGACGCCCATGTTCGTCGAGATGCAGGAAAAATACGGCGCCGCCGGCCTGCAATTCATCGGCATCGCCATCGACGACGCCGACAAGGTGCAGGACTTCATGGACACCTACGGCATCAACTACCCGATGCTGATCGGCGACGCCAACGCCATCGAGGTGGCCAAGCAATACGGCAACCGCTTCGGCGCCCTGCCCTACACGGTCATCATCGACCGCCAGGGGCAGATTCGTCATGTACAACGCGGCGAACTCACGCAGGAAACTGCCGAAAACGTGTTCCGCAAGCTACTCTAGAGCCCCCGGCAAATCGCCACACTTTGCGGCGATCATGCAAATAACGGCGCGGATCAGCCGGAAACGTGCCGGCTCATGGACAATTCACCATGAATTGGCCATAATCGCGCCAAATGGGGACAGCGCATCAGAGCCCCGCCAGATTTCCGGCGTTCGAAACACCGATTCACCTGTTGGCAGGTTCATTCTTCTCACCGCGAAGCAGACATGGCGAACATCCTGGTTCTCAACGGTCCCAACCTCAATCTGCTCGGCAGTCGCGAGCCGGAACACTACGGTCGCACCACGCTGGCCGATATCGACCAACGCCTGCAACAACAAGCCCGGCAGGCCGGCCACAACCTGAGCTGCCTGCAAAGCAACGCGGAGAGTGAGTTGGTGGAGCGCGTGCACCGGGCGCGCGACGAAGACGTCGCCTTCATCATCATCAACCCGGCCGCCTTCACCCATACCAGCGTCGCCCTGCGCGATGCGCTGTCGGCGGTGGCGATCCCCTTCATCGAAGTCCACCTGTCCAATATCCACGCCCGCGAGGCCTTTCGCCAGCATTCCTATTTTTCGGATCTGGCCATGGGCGTGATCAGCGGACTGGGCGCACAGGGTTACGAATTGGCGTTAGACGCCGTTATGCAAAAATTATCAAGCCACTGAATTCAACCTACATCGAGCAACAAGATCATGGATATCCGAAAAATAAAGAAACTCATCGAGCTGTTGGAAGAGTCCGACATTGCCGAGCTGGAAATTCACGAAGGCGAGGAGTCCGTGCGCATCAGCCGCTACGGCAGCGCCGCGCCTGCACCCGCACCGGTAGCGGTCGCCGCGCCTGCACCCGCGGCAGCGCCGGCGCCGGCGGAAGCCGAAGCGGAACCCGCCGCCATTAAGGGTCACACCGTCAACGCACCGATGGTCGGCACCTTCTACCGCGCCGCCTCGCCGGGCGCCGCGCCCTTCGTCGAGGAAGGCCAGACGGTCAAGGTCGGCGACACCCTCTGCATCATCGAGGCAATGAAGCTGCTGAACCAGATCGAGGCCGACAAGGCCGGCGTGGTCACCGCCATCCTGGTCGAGAACGGCCAGCCGGTGGAATACGGCGAACCCATGTTCGTCATCGAATAATCGCAGGCCCAACTGCAATCAGTCATACAACCCGGCAGCCGGCCCCGCGCACCGCGCGGCGCATGAAGACACCGTGATGTCGCTGCACCGATACCTACGAGAGCGTTTACCCAGCCATGTTTGACAAGATAGTCATCGCCAACCGCGGCGAGATCGCATTACGAATCCTTCGCACCTGCAAGGAAATGGGCATCGCCACCGTGGCCGTGCACTCCAGCGCCGACCGCGACCTGAAGCACGTGCGCCTGGCCGACGAATCCGTCTGCATCGGCCCGCCCCCCTCCGCCGACAGCTACCTCAACATCCCCGCCATCATCAGCGCCGCCGAGGTCACCGACGCCATGGCCATCCATCCCGGCTACGGCTTTCTGGCGGAAAACGCCGATTTCGCCGAGCGCGTCGAACAAAGCGGCTTCGCCTTCATCGGTCCGCGCCCGGAGACCATCCGCCTGATGGGCGACAAGGTCTCCGCCATCGAATCCATGAAGGCCTCCGGCGTGCCCTGCGTGCCCGGCTCCGATGGCCCCCTGGGCGACGACCCGGAGACCAACGTCAAGCTGGCGCGCAAGATCGGCTACCCCATCATCATCAAGGCCGCGGCCGGCGGCGGCGGGCGCGGCATGCGCGTGGTGCACAGCGAGGCGGCCCTGCTCAACGCCATCTCCCTGACCCGCGCCGAGGCCCAGGCGGCCTTCGGCAGCGACGTGGTGTACATGGAGAAATACCTCGAAAACCCGCGCCACATCGAGATCCAGGTACTGGCCGACCAGCACGGCAACGCCATCCACCTGGCCGAGCGTGACTGCTCCATGCAGCGCCGCCACCAGAAGGTGGTGGAAGAGGCCCCCGCCCCCGGCATCACCCCGGAATTGCGCGCCGAGATCGGTGGCCGCTGCGCCGAGGCCTGCCGCAAGATCGGCTACCGCGGCGCCGGCACCTTCGAATTCCTCTACGAGAACGGCGAGTTCTACTTCATCGAGATGAACACCCGCGTGCAGGTGGAACACCCGGTGACGGAGATGATCACCGGCGTCGACCTGATCAAGGAACAGATCCGCGTCGCCGCCAACGAAAAGCTCAGCTACACCCAGGACGACATCATCGTCCGTGGCCACGCCTTCGAATGCCGCCTCAACGCCGAGGATCCGGAGACCTTCATGCCCAGCCCCGGCACCATCAGCCAGTTTCATTCGCCGGGTGGCCTCGGCGTGCGCGTCGATTCACACATCTACAATGGCTACCGCGTGCCGCCCTATTACGACTCCATGATCGGCAAGCTCATCGTCCACGGCGACAGCCGCGAAACCGCCATGGCACGCATGCGCACCGCCCTCGGCGAGTGCGTCATCGAAGGAATCAAGACCAACATCCCGCTGCACCAGGACATCTTCAGCGACGCCGCCTTCCAGGCCGGCGGCACCAACATCCACTACCTGGAAAAGAAGCTGGGACTTTGAAAAGCAATGTTTAGTGTCGAGTGCTTGGTCTTGAATCACTAAACATTCAACACTCAACACCAAGCACTGAATTTATGTCCTGGCTCCAACTCACCCTCGAAACCTCCCCCGCCGATGCCGAGCGCATCAGTGACGCCTTGAGCGGTCTCGGCGCGGCGGCGGTGACCCTGCAGGACGGCGCCGATCAGCCGCTCTACGAGCCACCGCCGGGGGAGACGCCACTGTGGTCGGCGACGCGGGTAGTCGGACTGTTCGCGGCGGACACCGAGATGGCGGACATCACCGCGCGCCTCCGCGCCCAACTGGAAATGGACGACCTGCCGCCATGGCGCGTGTCACCACTGGAGGACAAGGACTGGGAGCGCGAATGGATGGACAGCTTCCAGCCCATGCGCTTCGGCCAGCGCCTGTGGATCGTACCCAGCTGGCACACCGCGCCCGACCATGACGCCATCAATATCCTGTTAGACCCGGGCCTCGCCTTCGGCACCGGCACCCACCCCACCACTGCCCTGTGTCTGCAATGGCTGGATGAGCACGGCGCCGACCACGCCGAGGTCATCGACTACGGCTGCGGCTCCGGCATCCTCGCCGTGGCGGCCCTGAAGCTGGGCGCCGGCCACGTGTGGGCAGTGGACAACGACCCGCAGGCGCTCATCGCCAGCCGCGACAACGCCGCCAACAACGCGCTCGGCAAGCACCTCGACGCCGTCGCCCCCGGCGGCCTGCCGGACGGCCTGCGCACAGACTTGCTGCTCGCCAACATCCTCGCCCAGCCGCTGCTGGCGCTGGCGGAAGAATTTGCCCGCCGGGTCGAGCCCGGCGGCCACATCGTCCTCTCCGGCATCCTCGAGCACCAGGCCGCAGGCATCAGCCGCCACTACGCCCAGTGGTTCGACATGGATCCCGCCGCGCAGCAGGAAGAATGGATCCGCCTCAGCGGTCGGCGCAGACCCTGACCCCACCACGTCCTCAACCCTCAACTTTCCCCCTCCGCTGCCGAAAAGAGTAGGCAACGCCCCACGAGCCACAAGAAAGACCGATGAATCCGCTAAAACTGCGCCTGCCCATCCCGGCGCACGCCGATATCGCACAACGGGCACCCCGTCCCGAGGAGATCCGCGACTGGCTGGCCAGCCTTCCCGCCCATGACCCCGCCGCCAACCTGATCCAGGTCGCGGCCCTGCTGGTGCGCTACAACCAGCACACCCTGCCGACCTCACAACGCTTCGAGGCCATGCAGGTCCTGCAACCCTGGATCATGCAGCAGCTCCCCGCCCTGCAGCAGAAGTACCGCGACCAGTCCCTGCCCCTGACAGCCAAATTGCAAACCCTGGCCGACGAGGTCTTCGACCTGCTCGACAACCTGGCGCAGGGCTACAAGCAGGTCATCAGCGACGCCATCAGCGATGCCGACGCCGACGACCTCAGCCCCGACGACTTCCTGCTGGCCCTGCGCCAGACCATCGAACAGAACGGCCTGCTGATGCTGGAGGCCTACGCCCAGTACCGCAGCGCACCCGCCGGCCTGTGGGGCGAACTGCATCGCCTCTACGCCCTCGCCGAGCGCAACGGCCTCAACACCATGGCCATCAATGCCAGCGACGCCAACGGCCAGCCCCTGACCACCATCCAGCACGCCTACCTGCGCATCGTCCTGCTGGGACTGGCACAGCCCTACCGGCTGCTGCCCGGACAGGCCGACATCCTCTACGGCTTCCTGCGCCAGTGGACCATCGGCTGCCGCATGGTAGAGAAAAAGGGCACCCTCGCCGAGGCCGGCGACTGCGTGGTGGACCTGGCCGGCAGCCAGCCGCCGGAAATGGCCACCCAGCAGACCCGCTTCCGCCCCGTCGACGGCCGCTTCCTCGACATCAGCGCCCTGCGCAAGCGGGTGGAGGAGATCAGCCGGCAAACGGCCGGCGGCAGCACACCGTCGCTGGCCGAGCGCCTGCGCCGCGACCTGCTGATCCAGCTGTGCCATGTCTGGCAGGGCCGGGGCGAGCGCCAGAGCGAGCGCCAGGCCGATGGCCAGCAGACCTACATGATGTGCATCGGCCTCGGCGCCGCCCACCACCAGGTCAGCAACGAGGCCGACTTCACCCCGGAAGAGGACGAGGACGACTACCACCGCCCCCGAAAAAGGGACAATCGCCTGTCATTGCAGGCCAGGGACGATTCACCCGCGCGGATCACGACCAAGACCGCCGATGGCCGCGAGGCCACCCGCGTGTCCCGATTCACCACCGATGCGGACGTCTGGGACGCCGTGCACGACACCCAGCTCCATGCACGCGTGCTGCGCGAATCCGCCATGGCCGGTTACGCCGTCGAGCCCTGGCTGTGCATCAACCGCAGCGACGGCGGCATCGCCCTGCAGCGCATGCCCGACAACCGCGCCCGCACGCGGGTGGGGGTGCTGACGGCCTATCGGCACGAACACGAACCAAGCCACTGGCACATCGGCACCGTGCGCTGGCAGCAGATCGACCGGCAGGGCCGGCTGGAGCTGGGCATCAAGTCACTGGGCAATCACATGGCCGCCGTGGCGGTACGCGCCATCGGCGGCGCCGGCAGTGGCGGCGAATACTTTCGCAGCCTGCTGATCGACTTCAGCGACACCCAAGGCCATACCGGCAAGGGCCTGCTGGCGCCCGTCAGCATCTATGACATCGGCACCCTGCTGGTGCTGAACCTGAAGACCGACATGCAATACGTGCGCCTCACGCACATTATCGAGACCACCAGCGCCTTCACCCTGTTCGCCTTCAAGAACATCGAAATGCCACCGCAGGAAAAGGCGCGGGTGCAGGGCCTGCCGCACAGAGACTGAGCCCCCTTCGTCCACGGCACGCCCGCCAATCCGAGGAACGGGGAGTACAGCGACACACCCCGCGTCGCGCTATAATGGCGGCCCGTGAAGCAGCACAAAGACGGATACCCGCACCTCATGTACACCCAATGCCCCCATTGCCAGGCCTACTTCGAGGTCACCGCCGACCAGCTCAAGGTGGGCGAAGGGGACGTCCGCTGCGGACAGTGCCTGTCCATCTTCAATGCCCTGCTGTATCTCAGCGAACAACTGCCCGACTGGAAAGAGGAAGACGCCAGCCAATATAGCGACTGGGCAAAGGGCAATCCCCCACCCGCCAGCGAGCCGGCGCCCGAGGAAAACAGCGACACCGCCCCGCCACACACGGCGACGGAACCGGACACGGCAGCGGTGGAACCCTCACCCACCAGCGGCCCCGGGCCGACGCTGGGCGACATCGACGCCGTGGCCGCCGACCTGGACCCGCACATCGGCGCGCCGCCGCGCCGCGCCGGCCTTGAGCGCGTCGACGAATTCACCAGCCAGCAGATCGAGGCCATCGAACTCCCCGACGACTGGCTGGACGAACCGCCGGAAAAGATACTGGCCGACACCCTGCCCACCAAGGCGTCACGACAAAGCGACACCAACACCGCGCCCGCAGACACCTCAACACACACCCCCACACCGGCCGAACCCGTCCAGCAACACGGCGAGGAAAAGCCGCCGGGCGAAACCATCGCCGAGCCGCTGATCGCCGAAGCCGAGCCGACCAATGCCGAGCGCGACCCCACGGCGAACCTCCCCGCCCCCCTGCGGCGTCAGCTGCAGGAAGAGAAGGCCGCCAGCCTGCGCCCGCCGGCAACGCCCTGGGTGCTCGGCAGCCTGCTGCTGGTGCTGGTGTTCCTCGCCCAAGCCAGCTACTTCTATCGCGACGAACTGGCCCTGCGCAAACCCGAGCTGCGCCCCTGGCTGGAACAGGCCTGCGCCTACCTGAACTGCAGCCTGCGCCCACCGCCGGCCCGCGCGCACATCGACATCCTCGGCTGGGACGTGCGCTCCCTGCCCGACGCCCCGCAGGCGCTGCTCGCCAGCACCACCCTGGTCAACAAGACCCCGCGGCCGCAGCCCTACCCGCTGCTGACCCTGCGCTTCTCCGACATGAACGGCGCCCCGGTGGCGCAGCGCCGCTTCCTGCCCCGCGAATACCTGCCCGCCGGCACCGACATCCAGGCCGGCATGCCCCCGGACACCCCGGTGCCCGTAGAACTGGCCCTGGTAGATCCCGGCAAACGGGCGGTCAACTTTGAATTTCATACCGAACCGGTCGATCTGGCGCAATAATTGCCGTGCCGCCGTCCGCCCCGGCGGATGAGGCGCGGACAGAAAAATTGTCTAAAAAATCGCCAGATTTACGCCTTATCACCTTGTCTCTCCGCCTTGCCAGGGAGTAGTATTGTCGACCCGATTTCCCCCGGGGATCCCGACAAAAACACCCCGTTTTGACCACTGCCCACAGTGATCGAAACCGGCAAAAGGCGACACACCTCTCGATGCAGATCGGCCCCTACAAGCTGTCCAACCCACTGCTGCTGGCCCCCATGGCGGGCGTCACCGACCGCCCCTTCCGCCAGCTGTGCAAGCGTCTCGGCGCCGGCATGGCGGTGTCCGAGATGGTCTCCTCCAACTCCCTGCTGTGGGGCTCGGAAAAGACCAAACGACGCGCCAATCACGACGGCGAGACCGATCCGCGCTCGGTGCAGATCATGGGCGCCGACCCCAAACTGATGGCCGAAGCGGCGCGCTACAACGCCGACAACGGCGCGCAGATCATCGACATCAACATGGGCTGCCCGGCGAAAAAGGTATGCAACGTCGCCGCCGGCTCCGCGCTGCTGCGCGACGAAACGCTGGTCGGACAGATCCTCGACGCCGTGGTGGCCGCCGTAGAGGTGCCGGTAACGCTGAAGATCCGCACCGGCTGGGACACCCACCATCGCAATGGCGTGGCCATCGCACGCATCGCCGAGAGCGCCGGCATCCAGGCCCTGGCGGTGCACGGCCGCACCCGCGCCTGCGCCTACCGGGGGGAAGCGGAATACGACACCATCGCCGCCATCAAGGCCGCCATCGGCATCCCGGTGATCGCCAACGGCGACATCACCACGCCGGAAAAGGCCAAGATGGTGCTGGACTACACCCGGGCGGATGCCGTAATGATCGGCCGCGCGGCCCAGGGGCGCCCCTGGATCTTCCGCGAGGTCGACCACTACCTGCAGACGGGTGAAAGATTGCCGGAACCCACACTCGCGGAAGTGCGGGACATCCTGCTCGAACACCTCGAAAACCTCTACGCCTTCTATGGCGAACATGCCGGCGTGCGCATCGCCCGCAAACACATCTCGTGGTACAGCAAGGGACAACGGCACGGCGCTGCCTTCCGCCAGGCAGTCAACAAAGTAGAAACCGTCGAAGAACAATTCCAGATCACAAAAGACTTCTTCGGCGAATGCTTGGTTCGGGAGGAACTAGCCGCATGACACACATCCAGACCCTGACCGCCGAGGGGCCGGCAACCGACAGCATGATCACCGAAGGATTGCAGAACACCTTGCAGGAGACAGAGGATCCGGCGCCCCTCGCCAGCGAGTCGCCGGACGACGACATCGGCGACAGACCCGTCGCCGCCCCGCGGCCGCTCGGCCAGCACGTCAAGCGCATGCTGGAAGACTACTTCCGCGAACTCGACGGCCACGCGCCCACCGACCTCTACCAGATGGTGCTGAGCGCGGTCGAGCAGCCGATGCTGGAGGCCGTCCTGCAGCACACCCGCGGCAACCAGAGCAAGGCCGCCAGCCTGCTGGGCCTCAACCGCGGCACCCTGCGCAAGAAACTCAAGCAGTACGACATCAACTGAGCGGCGCACGACCTCCGCGTCGGCAACGGCGGCTGTGGAGGTATCGTGAAGCGCCGGTCTTGCGTCCGCGAATGAACGCAAATACACGCGAATGGCGCCGGGCAATGCCCCCGAACACCTGTTTCAACAACAAGTTGCACCCATTGGCGTGCATTTTCGGACCCTGACCCGGCCCATCGCCAAACCCGGAACCATCACCTCGAGAACCACACCATGAACGCCATCACCCGCGCCCTCATCAGCGTCTCCGACAAGACCGGCATCCTCGACTTCGCCCGCGAACTGCACGGGCGCGGCGTGGAGATCCTCAGCACCGGCGGCACCGCGAAACTGCTCGCCGACAACGGCGTGCCGGTGGTCGAGGTATCCGACTACACCGGCTTCCCCGAGATGATGGACGGCCGCGTCAAGACCCTGCATCCAAAGATCCACGGCGGCCTGCTGGGCCGGCGCGGCACCGACGAGCAAGTGATGGCCGAACACGGCATCGCCCCCATCGACCTGGTGGTGGTCAACCTCTACCCCTTCGAGCAGACCGTGGCGCGCGAAGACTGCGACCTCGCCCTGGCCACCGAGAACATCGACATCGGCGGCCCCACCATGCTGCGCGCCGCGGCCAAGAACCACGCCGCCGTCACCGTGGTGGTGGACGCCGCCGACTACGCCACCGTGCTGGCGGAGATGACGGCCTACGACGGCGCGGTCTCCGACGCCACCCGCTACAGCCTGGCGGTGAAGACCTTCGAGCACACCGCCCACTACGACGGCGCCATCGCCAACTACCTGGGCGCCATCGACCTCGACGGCCACAAGGCCGACTTCCCGCGCACCTGGAATACCCAGTTCCGCAAGAAGCAGGACATGCGCTACGGCGAGAACCCGCACCAGAAGGCCGCCTTCTACGTCGAGCACCAGCCCGCCGAGCCGGGCGTCGCCACCGCCGAGCAGCTGCAGGGCAAGGCACTGAGCTTCAACAACATCGCCGACACCGACGCCGCGCTGGAATGCGTCAAGCAGTTCGAGCAGCCCGCCTGCGTCATCGTCAAACACGCCAACCCCTGCGGCGTGGCCGTGGCCGACAGCATCCACGCCGCCTACGACCGAGCCTACCGCACCGACCCCACCTCCGCCTTCGGCGGCATCATCGCCTTCAACCGCCCGCTGGACGCCTTCACCGCGCGCGACATCATCGAACAGCAGTTCGTGGAAGTGATCATCGCCCCCAGCATCGACGACGACGCCCGCCAGGTGCTGGCGGAGAAGAAGAACGTGCGCGTACTGGCCTGCGGCGACTGGCTGCCCGAGCGCGCCCCGGGCTGGGACTACAAACGCGTCAACGGCGGCCTGCTGGTGCAGGACCGCGATCTGGGCATGGTCACCAAGGACCAACTAAAAGTAGTGACCCAGCGCGCGCCCACGGCACAGGAGCTGCGCGACCTGCTGTTCACCTGGCAAGTGGCCAAGTTCGTCAAATCCAACGCCATCGTCTACGGCCGCGACGGCATGACCATCGGCGTCGGCGCCGGGCAGATGAGCCGCGTCTACTCCGCCCGCATCGCCGCCATCAAGGCCGCCGACGCCGGCCTGGAAGTAAAGGGCTCGGTCATGGCCTCCGACGCCTTCTTCCCCTTCCGCGACGGCCTCGACTCCGCCGCCGAGGTAGGCGTCACCGCCGTCATCCAGCCCGGCGGCTCCATGCGCGACGAGGAAGTGATCGCGGCCGCCGACGAACACGGCATCGCCATGGTGTTCACCGGCATGCGCCACTTCCGGCACTGAGGGG
>Ga0256839_1003505_pt1 | contig 16131 bp, 19 predicted proteins | sample 354166metaG_FD_185968 | JGI IMG/M metagenome (GOLD analysis project Ga0256839, IMG submission 185968) | Hydrothermal vent microbial communities from Mid Atlantic Ridge, Atlantic Ocean - 354-166 | ecosystem: Environmental > Aquatic > Marine > Hydrothermal vents | place: Atlantic Ocean: Mid... | reverse complement strand
CTCCGTAGGAAAACCTACTATAATATCTGTGGAAAGGGCAATATCCTTTATCCTCTCCTTCAATTTATATATTATATCCAGATATTCTTCCTTCGTATAGCCTCTGTCCATGAGTTTTAATATACGGTCAGAACCTGCTTGGACGGGAAGATGCAGAGCATTGCAAACTTGCCTTATATTCGCCATAGCTTCAATTATGTCGTCCGTAAAGTCTTTCGGATGCCCCGTAGTAAACCTTATACGTTCAACTCCCTCTATTTTTGAAATTTCATAAAGGAGATCGGAAAATCGTAAGTTTTCTTCAAGATCTTTTCCCCAAGCTGTAACATTTTGACCGAGAAGATGTATTTCCCTTACCCCATCATCAACCAGCCTCTTGACTTCGTCCAATATGCTCCCTAAGGGTCTTGATCTTTCTCTTCCCCTCGTCTTAGGTACAACGCAGTAAGTGCAGTTCTTATCACACCCCTTTATTATAGTTACATAGGCACAGTAGAGGTTATCCCTTACCGTATCGTATTCCCACAGTTTATCCTCGTCAGGTGGTGGATTATCCAATATTTCTATAGCTTTGTAACCTGCCTGTGCTTGGTTTATAAGTTCAGGTAGATTGTGCATGTTGAAGCTGGAAAACATTATGTCTATTTCCGGAGCTTTCTGTACAAGCTCCCATCCGGTTCTTTGAGCCAGGCATCCAGCAACTGCAATGAGAGCATTAGGATTCTTTTCTTTTATCTTTTTATATTCACCTAAGTGGGAAAGTACTTTATGGTCCGGTTTTTCCCTGACGGTGCATGTATTTAAAAGAATAAGATCCGCTTCTTGCCAGTTATCCGTAGGCTCATAACCTATACTCTTCAAAATCCCCCTTATCCTTTCACTATCATTAAAATTCATCTGACATCCGAAAGTCTTTATAAAATATTTTTTACCCATCTCTAAATATAAATTATATTCCAAAGAGTGATCAGGTAATCAGTGAGCTGGAACAGTATAATCTATTAATTACATTTTCAAATGCAGAGATAAATTCCTCTTTACCTACATCCATTTCGCTCAACGGAATTATACTCTCGTAAAGCAGATTATTATCCAGCCTTAATATCTCAGAAGCCCTTTTAATATCAAACTGTAGATAAACAGAACCCTGAAGAAGTAAACAGTCCTGTTCAAATTTTGTTGCATAAGCTATTATTTTTCTGCCGTTAAATACTATCTCTCCATAAGAGGGTGCAAGCATACAATACTTTTTAAAACCCCTCCTCCCTGACCTCACGATTTCGGTTTCTATGCCTAAGGTCAAAAATATTTCCCTTAAAATCCCTGCAAATCTTCTATAAATTTCGGAAGGTCCCTTACCCCACCTTCCTTTGCTATCCACTAAGGAAAAAGAAATGTCCCATCCGTGAAGTAATGCCCTGCCTCCTGTAGGTCTTTTTACCACTGGTATGCAAACATTAAAATCTTCATATTTCTGATTAAATCCTATACTTAGGGTGAGCTCGGACCATTCATAGAATCTTAAAATTGGGAATTTTCCGTAAATAACCGCCTCCTTCAAAAGTATCTCATCTTTTTTCATATTATGTTTGCCCGAGCATTTACCATCATAGACTATCCTCATAACTTTCTCCTTACTATCTCCCACAAGGCAATAGCACATGCGCTACCCACATTGAGAGATCCAACTTTACCCTTCATTGGTATGGTAACAACCATATCAGATATTTCAATTATTTTCTTTGATATTCCTTCACCCTCAGACCCTACTACAATAGCACAGGGAGTGATCATCTCAACTTCCCTTATATCTCTTCCTCCTTTTTCTAAGGAGATTATCCACCCTCCCATATCTCTGAAATCTTTCAATGCCCTTACTAAGTTCGTAACCTTTGAAACCTTAATATGAAAAACAGCTCCCGCTGAGGTTTTTACTACAACCTCATTTATAGGAGAGGATCTATCCTTAGGTATTAATATTCCTTTTCCACCTAAAACTTCACATGTCCTTATTATGTTTCCAAGATTTTGAGGATCGGTTATGTGGTCTGCGACAAGGAAAAAACTGTCATTTTCAATGGTGTCTCTGAAAAGATCTGACTCGGGATAATAGTTTACAGGACTTAAAATAGCCAAAACACCCTGAGTCTTCTTTGTTTTTGCGAGTTCCTCAATTCTTCTTCTTGAAGTCCTCTGGATTTTAATTCCTTTAAGCTTTGCAATCTGCCCTATTTTCTTAGGGAAGGAAGTGTCATGAGCTACTAATATTTTCTCTATATCTTTACCAGCCTTTAAAGCTTCCAAAACCGCATTCCTTCCCCATATAACCATATAGAAGAATAGTTTATAGGATAAACCGGGCTGGCGCCCGGTATGGCTTCAGGAAATTATGACTACATTTTTTGCCTTCGGTCCCTTGGCATCCTCCTCTACCTCAAACTTAACCTTCTGACCCTGATTAAGGGTCTTAAACCCTTCCTGCTTTATTGCTGAGAAGTGGACGAATACATCGCCCTTATTATCGTCACGGGTTATGAAACCATAACCCTTCTCCTTGCTGAACCACTTAACTGTGCCTGTAAGTTCCATAACAAAAAAACCTCCTGAAAATGTATACTGCCAAGTGTTACATTCAAGGGAAAGCTGAATAACCCTCCCCTTTATGTAACACCCGACGCTTTTAATAATATAACTGATAAAAAAATATTGCAATAGTTTTTTATATGAATAAAATATTAAAGCCAAATGAAAACTTATCCAGAATGTATACCCTGCTTTATAAACCAAGGACTCAATGCGACAATAAAATTAAGTTTGGGTAGGGATAAAAGAAAGGAAGTTGCAGTAAAATCCTTAAAGATTATATCTACATTTAATTCTTTTGATAGAAGTCCTGCTTATTACGCCTATTTTGTCCAAAAGGTGGTAAAGGAATTAACTTGTGTGGAAGATCCATTTTATAGTTTGAAGAAAAAGGCAAATAAGATTGCTTTAGAGATTTACGATGAAGTATTAAAGAAAAAACCTTTAAATATGGACGACTTGGAGTGGTCCATAAAGCTATCCGCAATTGGTAACGCAATTGACTTTGCCATAAAGGGTGAGTTCAGCATAGAAGAAGATATAGAAGCACTGCTTGAAAAGGAATTTGCTGTAAATCATATAAGGGACTTCAAGAGGCTACTGGATAAGTCAAAAAAGGTGATGATAATAGGAGATAATGCGGGAGAGATAGTTTTTGATAAACACCTCGTAGAGGTTCTTAAGGAATTTGGTAAAGAAGTAATCTACGGAGTTAAAGGAAAGCCCATATTAAATGATGCCCTCTTTGATGACGCTCTTGAAAGCGGTATAGTAGAACTTTGCAAAGTTGTAGACAACGGTTCCGATAAGATAGGCACCTGGCTTGATGATTGTAAAAGTGAATTCATTGAGGAATTTAGTTCCGCCGACATAATAATAAGCAAAGGACAGGCAAACTACGAAACCTTGAACGAAATAAAGGATAAGGATATTTTCTTCATCCTACAGGCAAAGTGTGATCCCATAGGGAGAGAAAACGGCGTTAAGAAAGGGGACCTAATTTTTAAATACAACAGAAAAATTTTGATAGAATAAATAGGCAATATGAGGAAATTAGAAAAGCTTTATGAAGGTAAGGCTAAGATAGTATACAAGACGGAGGAGGAAGATAAGTATATCCTCCTCTTTAAAGATAGCGCCACAGCCTTTGATGGTGCCAAGAAGGCAAATATAGTAGGAAAGGGTAGCTTGAACAATAAAATATCCTCTCTCATATTTGAAATACTTGAAAGTAAAGGTATAAAAACACACTACATTAAAAAGTTGTCCGATAACGAAATGTTGGTATGGAAAGCTGAAAGATTGTTGATTGAAGTGGTAGTAAGAAACATATCTGCAGGGAGTATATGCAAAAGGCTCGGTTTTAGAGAGGGTTTAGAGTTTAACCCACCGCTGGTGGAATTCTTTTATAAGAATGATGAACTACACGATCCCCTGATATGTGAGGAGCATATAAGGCTTATGAACCTTGCTACAGAAAAAGAAGTAAAGGTCATGAAAGAAACGGCTTTAAAAGTCAATGTGGTTTTGAAGGAATTTTTTGATAAGCACGGTATAAGGTTGGTTGACTTCAAACTTGAATTCGGAAGATTACCGGACGGTACACTTGCGGTGGTTGATGAAATTTCACCTGACAGCTGCAGGCTCTGGGATAAGAAAACAGGAGAAAAGCTTGATAAGGACAGATTCAGGTTTGAATTGGGAGATCTGCTTGAGGGCTACAAGAAAATATTTGAGAAAATAAAAAGTTAAGTAAGCATCAGACTCATATCTATCCACTTTGCAGAAGGCATTGCAGAACCTATGGAAATATAATCAACTCCATCAATGGCATAGTCCTTTACATTCTTTTCATTGATACCTCCTGAAACCTCTATCTTAGCCTTTCCCCTTGCCATGTTAACCGCCAGCTTTACCTCGTCGGGGCTAAAGTTGTCAAGCATTATTATGTCAACACCTTCCTCAAGGGCTATTTCAAGCTCATTCATATTTTCAACTTCAACCTCCAAGGGAATGTAAGGAGGTTTTGATTTTTTAACAAGCCTTATCGCTTCCCTTATCCCACCTGCCAATCTTTTATGATTATCCTTTATAAGTATCATTTCAGAAAGATCAAATCTGTGGTTATAGCCTCCTCCCACCCTTACCGCATACTTTTCAAAATATCTAAGCCCCGGCGTGGTCTTACGCGTATCAAGTATCTTTATGTTTTTTCCTTTAATTTCCTTTACTATGTTCCTTACAAAGGTAGCTATTCCAGAAAGCTTTTGCAGAATATTTAAAGAGGTTCTTTCTGCCATAAGTATGATATTAGAATCACCCTCAATCTCCATTAATATACTTCCTCCCTCAAACTCCTCACCTTCAGAAACCTTAATATCTATTTCAACATCACCCAATATCCTGAAAACTTCGGCGGAAAAAAAGGAACCCGCCAAAACTCCCCTCTCCTTTGCAACTATAATGGCTTTTACTCTATCCCCCCTACGGATCAATTCGGTTGTCAAGTCTCCTGTTCCTATGTCTTCCTTCAGGAATATCTCAAGCTGCTTTCTAATCCAAGGCAAAATCATTGACCTTTTCAAGTTCACCTATTATTCTATCCGCCCTCTCCCTGCTACCTCCTATATAGGTACCATAAATGAAGGAAGTAACCATAAGTTTCAATTTATCCTTGTCATTGCTACACACTCTTGAGTGTCCCTTATAAACATAACCCTTAGTGAAATCTATAAGGTAATCACACACCCTTAAATTCCTTTCTGTATTACCTTTATAATTCCAAGCAACCTCAATTATAAAGGGAGTATTACCCGCGACACCCTCAAGCCTTCTGTAAAATCCGTTTGCCTCACAGTTTTCTATCTTCACCTCACCGAAAAGGTAATCAAGTATGTAAAGATCGTGCCAAGCAAGATCCCACAGGGGTGAAAAATAACCAATACCCTTGTTTAACCTTCTGGATACCACCCTCTCCCCTCTGGGTAGTTCATCCTTCACATTTAAAAGACAAGGATTGTAAAGCTCTATCTCAGATATAAAGAGATTCTCTTTGTCTTTTATAGCTTTAAACTCCTCAGAACTCAAAGCGGGCGGTTTTTCAAGTAATACCTTTAACCCCTTTTCTAACAGCAAAGAAGCCACCTTTACATGATCCTTTGGATCTATCGCAATTATTGCATGCGTTATACTTTCAGGAATGTCCTCAATGTTGTGCAAAAAGGTGTAAGGTATCCCTTCCGCCTTCTCCTCATTTATATCATTTATAAAAATTCCAACTCCCATCTCTTCCAACTTTCTCAGATACTTAAGACCCATATTCCCCAGCCCTACAAGTAAAATATCCATTACTCAGGAAGCTTCCTTTACAACCCTATCATTAAGAGGTTGAACGGGTCTTGAATTCATATCATAAAGTTTTCTAAACTTCTCTATCTGCGATTTTGAAACTTCAATACCCTCCTTCATAACTATCCATGTAACGCCCTCACTGCAGGGAGGTGTGGTAAGGGATCCCTCATAGGTATAATAAGTTCTCTTCTTGGGGAGCAAATTCTTTGCATTGATTTTTATATCAGATTCAACACTCTTGCCGACTTCTTCCGGCATCACAGCCCAAATATCCTTTATGGTTTTATTCTCCTTACCCTGCTTCATCATAACACCTATAACGAGAAGGTTTCCGTCATCACACTTATGGACAAAATGTACCTCCATAGGGAAAGCCCTTCCTTTTATGAGGTGTTCGCTGGGAGTATGAAAGTGAAACTGTAAAAGATCGCATCTCTTATCCTCATATTTTATATAGCTCCCCTTATCGTACTTTACTTTTATTGTGTGTCCGTTATTTATAACCTTCAGCTTACTCTTTTCGTAATTAAAGTTAATCTTAGGCAGTTTTTCTTTCTTTGTTTCCCTTATATCAATAGGTGATTGTTTTTTTCCAGTCTTACATAATTTAAATTCAGGGCTTAAATCTCCCCACCTGTCAGGTCCAGTGTCTCCCTTATAACTCCATTCCGTTTTGTTGATCTTTTTTGAAGCTTTCTGCTCCTTCTCCGACTCCGTATTAACATCCATTTCGGAAGTACATCCTGCAAAAAGGATACCCATACCTATGAATGCGGTAAGGAGTCCACCTTTTACCATATGCAAACCTCCCTTGGGGTTTTTATTGGTGCCGGAGGCGGGAGTCGAACCCGCACGCCCATAAAGGGCACTGTCCCCTCAAGACAGCGCGTCTGCCAGTTCCGCCACTCCGGCTACGGAATTAAAATTATACCATGAGCCTACCAAAGAAATATGCAATAACAGACTCAAAAAGATATGATAAACCTGCACATATTCTCGTGGAAGAGGTACTGAAAAATACAGATGTAAGAATGATCCAGTTAAGGGAAAAGCATTTAAAGGATAAAGATTTATACCTAACCGCCTTGAGGTTGAGGGAAATAACTAAAAGATATTCCGCCCTCCTGATTATTAACGAAAGGTTTGATATAGCTCTTGCAGTAGATGCGGACGGTGTACACCTGCCGGAAAAGAGCTTCCCTCCTTCAGTAATTAAAAAGATAAGTCCGAAATTATTGGTGGGATTTTCAGCCCATTCCCTTGAATCCGCCTTATATGCGGAAAGGGAAGGGGCGGATTTTATAACCTTAAGTCCGATTTTCAAAACGGCATCTCATCCGGAATCGGAACCCATAGGTATTGAAGTTTTAGAAATAGTTTGCAGAAGTGTAAAAATACCCGTATTTGCCCTCGGAGGTATTGATGAAATTAAAGGGGAAGAATGTATAAAAAGAGGCGCTTACGGCGTAGCAGGAATTTCCGTTTTCTTTGATAAAGTGGTCTTAAAATAGTTATATGTATATACTTGCTTTGAGCTCCATTTCCTACCTTATATCTTTCATTCTGTTTCTATTTACAAGCATAAAAGGGTACAACTTAAGAAGACCCGCAATCACTTTTGCTATACTCGGGTTGGTTTTATATATCTTTTATCTCACCTATATTTACATAAGAACAGGGGAGTTTCCGGTTGGAGATCCTTACGGCACTGTATCTCTTATAGGAAATACCATAGTTTTTATATATCTATTCCTTTATCTTATTCTAAAAAGAGAAATCTCAGATTTTGGTTTCACCATTGTCTTTACCGCACTCTTCTGCAATATAATGGGCATTCCTGCAAAGGCTTCGCATTACAATAACCCTCTATATACATTACACATAATATTTGCCACCTTATCTTACGCATTCATATTCATAGGAGGTTTTTTTTCCTTTATAAGATTGGTTACGGAAAAACAGCTGAAGCAGAAAAGAATGGGTAAGTTTCACACTCCTATAAATCTCCTTAGAAATCTGGAAAAGTTTTCGGTAAACAGTGCATTTATTACACTTACACTAACTTTAATATTCGGAAGCTTCTGGGCAAGAGAATTCTTCGGAAAACATTGGATTGATGATCTTAAACTGATAATTACAATGGTTATGTGGTTCTACTACGCTTTCCTTGTACACCCGTACTCAAGAAGAAGCTTCGGACCCTCAAAATACTCAATCCTTGTAATAACAGGAACGCTGGGATCTTTATTCAATCTGATATTTATAAGACACTCTTTTTAGAGTATTTCTATCATCCTCTGTATTGGCCTTTGTGCCTTACTTATAACCTCTTCGGGAAGAATCACCTCATTTGTTTCATTCTTTAAAGTTTCATATACCTTGTCAAGGGTTATGCCTTTCATAGTACAACAGTAAACCGTACCGCAGTAATTCATAGTTTCAGGAAATATGTATTCCTTTTCTGGATTTTTCTTCTTAAGAGTATGCTTTAAACCTACCTCAGTTATTACTATGACCCTTTCAGCTTCACAATCAGTAGCATATTTTATTATCTGAGAAGTTGAACCAACAAAATCAGCCATTTCCGTAACCTTAGGATGACACTCCGGATGTGCGGCTACAGGAGCGTCGGGATATTGACTTTTAAGCCTTTTTACCTCTTCAGCCGTAAACTCAAAGTGAGGAGGACAAAAACCTTTCCATAAAATAAATTCCTTTTCCGGTACTTGGTTTGCGACCCACCTGCCCAAACATTGATCTGGCACAAATATTATCTTTTCAACATCAAGTTTCTTTATTACCTTAACCGCATTGGCAGAAGTGACACATATATCCGAGACTGTTTTAACCTCGGCGGTAGTATTTACATAGGATACTACAACGGCATCGGGGTGTTTTGCCTTCAATCTTTCTATATTATATTTAGTAACCATATCAGCCATAGGGCAACCTGATTCTGGATTGGGATGGAGGACCTTCTTGGAAGGATTAAGAATCTTGGCAGTCTCACACATGAATCTGACACCGCAGAATACTATAATTTCCGCATCTGTTTCCTTTGCCTTTCTTGCGAGTTCAAGGGAATCACCAATAAAGTCTGCTATATCCTGAACTTCAGGTCTTTGATAGTAATGGGCAAGAATTACCGCCTTTTTCTCCTCCGCAAGCTTCCTTATTTCCTTCTGGAGGTGTTTTACATCTAATGCTACGGCACCCATAAGCTATTAATTTTATACTATAACACTAAAGGCTATGTGATTTAAAACAGTTTGGAGGCATTCTCATGTCAGATCTGTCCATAAATCTCTTCGGTATAAAATTCAAAAATCCCGTATGGGTAGCGAGTGGTACTTTTGGGTATGGTGTTGAAGCTATGGAAATATATGATATTTCCAAACTAGGAGCTATAGTTACTAAAGGTATTTCACTGAAGCCGAGGGAAGGTAATGAGCCTCCGAGGATAATAGAGACTCCATGCGGCATGTTGAATTCCATAGGTCTTCAAAATCCCGGGGTTGAAGGTTTTCTTAAAGAGATATATCCAAAGATTAAAAATATAGATACAAACTTTATAGCTAATGTTTTTGGAGAAACGGAGGAGGAATATATTGAAGTATGTCTTGCCCTTGAAGAGGCGGAAAAAATAGTTGCTTACGAGCTGAACCTCTCCTGTCCCAATGTAAAAAAGGGAGGGATAGTATTCGGACACGATCTTCTGCTTATGTCTTCCTTGATAGAAAGTATAAAGTCAAGAATTAAAAAACCTTTGCTCGTAAAACTTTCACCTAACGTTACAAACATAGTTGACTTTGCTCTGGCATGCACGGATTCAGGAGCGGACGGTTTAGTGCTAATAAATACACTTATGGGGGTTAAGATAGATATATATAAAGCAAAACCTGCTTTATCAACAGTAACGGGAGGTCTTTCCGGTCCCGCCATATTACCTGTCGCAGTTAGGATGGTGTGGCAGGTTTACGAAGTTTTAGGAGAAAGAATACCTATAATAGGAGTAGGAGGGATTGAAAAGTGGGAAGACGCCCTTGAGCACATAATGGCTGGTGCGAGTGCGATTCAGATAGGTACGGCAAACTTTTACGATCCCTTCTCACCAATTAAGGTAATTGAAGGTATAAGAAGTTTCCTTAAAGAAAGGAGAATTGGAAACTTTGAAGAAGTTATTGGTATAGCTCACAAAAATAGGATTTCTTAAGTTAAAATAGTTAGCCATGAAAATATTGGTCCAGAAGTTTGGAGGCACCTCAGTAGCCAATCTGCAGAGAATGGAAGAGATAACAAAATATATATGCTCAGCCTACGATAGAGGCTACAGGGTTGTTGTGGTATCTTCAGCCATGGCGGGAGTTACTGATAGCCTTATAGAGCTTGCAAAGAAGGCAAATCCCAATATTCCAGAAAGGGAACTTGATATGTTACTTTCAACCGGTGAACAGCAGGCTATAGCTTTAATCTCAATGATATTAAGGAAAAAGGGTTATCCTGCGGTAAGTTTGTGTGGCTGGCAAATACCCATAATAACGGACGATGTGCATACAAAGGCACGAATAAAAAAGGTAGGAATACAGAGGATAAGAAATATACTTGAGGAGGGTAAAATTCCCGTAGTTGCAGGGTTTCAAGGTGTTACGGAAGATTGGGAAATAACAACACTCGGTAGGGGCGGTTCCGATACTACCGCAGTTGCACTGGCGGTAGCCTTAGGGTGTGACTGTGAAATATATACGGATGTAAAGGGTATATATACGGCTGATCCGAGAATAGTAAGCAATGCTAAAAAAATTGACTTCATTTCTTACGAAGAAATGCTTGAAATGGCTTCCTTGGGAGCAAAAGTAATGCAAATAAGGAGTGTAGAATTTGCAGCAAAACATGGTGTAAGAATACATGTCAGAAGTTCTTTCAGTGATGAGGAAGGTACTTGGATAGTACCGGAGGAGGAAGTCATGGAAAAAGTAGTTGTAAGAGGAATAAGTGTGGATACTTCCGAATCAAGGTTAACAATAGTGAAAGTCCCAGACAGACCAGGTATAGCAGCACAGATATTTAAAGCCCTTGGCGAAGCACATATAGTAGTTGATATGATAGTCCAGAATGTTTCCCATCAAGGTTACACGGATATGTCCTTTACGGTCAACAGAAACGATGCACAGAAAGCGGAAGAGATAGTGAAGAAAACTGCAAGGGAAATAGGTGCGGAGAAGGTTATAAGGGATGATCATGTAGCTAAGGTTTCCATAATAGGTATAGGAATGAGAAGTTCTTACGGTACTGCAGCCAAGATGTTTGAGGTACTTGCAAAAAATGGCATTAATATAATGGCAATTTCTACTTCGGAAATAAAAATATCCTGTCTCATAGATGAAAAGTATGCGGAACTTGCAGTAAGAGAGCTTCATAATACCTTCGTGGAAAATGAACAAATAACCACCGTTGAGGGTTGAAATTGGAAAGGATACGATTAGAACATCTACTGGATGAAATAAGAAAAAGAAAGATACTTGTCGTGGGAGACCTAATCCTTGATAGATATTTATTCGGAAAAGTGGATCGTATTTCTCCGGAGGCGCCCGTTCCCATAGTTGAGGTTGAAAAGGAAGAGCACAGATTGGGGGGAGCCTGCAATGTGGCAAACAATCTTAGAGCCTTAGGAGCTGAAGTTTATCTTTGCGGAATAGTAGGAAAGGACACGGGAGGTGAAATATTAAAAAAACTTCTGAAAGATAAGGGAATAAAGGACCTAACAGTTGAAGACGCAGGTAGAAAGACCACGGTAAAGACAAGAATAATATCAATGTCACAACAGTTAATAAGGATAGATGAGGAAGATAAAAGACCAGCTTCAGGGAAAGTACTCAGCAATTTACTTGAAATGCTTGATGTTGAATGTGAGTGCATAATTGTTTCGGATTATGCAAAAGGCTGTATAGTTCCAGATCTTATGAGGAAGATAAGAAATAAGAAGGTGGTTTGGAGCGTTGATCCAAAACCTAAGAATGTAGCACTTTACTCCGGAGCAACACTTATGACTCCCAATGAAAAGGAAGTGAGGGAAATAACCCGCAGTGAAGATATTATAAAAGGTGCTATAACTATAAGAGAAGAACTCGGAATAGATACAATAGCGATTACAAGAGGACCGAAAGGTATAACCCTTGTGAGGGATAGTATGATAAAAAGCTTTCCCGCTTTGGCTAAACAGGTTTATGATGTTACGGGTGCGGGAGATACGGTAATAGCAGTTATGTCAGCCCTTATGTTATCTTCTGCCTCTTGGGAAGAAATCTGTATAATTGCAAATATATCGGCTGGCATCTCCGTTGGTAAAATAGGTACCTCCACTGTTTCAAGGGAGGAGATACTAAGCTATGCGGAAGAGGGGGAGATTGTACGAAGACATAGCCTGTGATTACCTGAGGAGTATAGGCTATAAGGTAATCTACAGAAATTATATGTGCTCATATTCGGAAATAGATATAATAGCCCTTGACGGTGATATTATAGTTTTTGTTGAAGTTAAAGGAGCCAATAGTCTATATTTCGGACACCCAGCGCTTAAAGTAACTTCAGGAAAACTAAAGAAAATAAGGGAATGTATTAAAGAATTCTTTAATAGAGAAAGGCACCCCTCGCGGGGGTGCAGGATAGATGTTATAACAATAGTAGGTAACAGGGTAGAGCATATAAAAGATATAAATTTACTCTAAAACTTCAAGGACCACCCTCTTATTAATTCTCCTTCCCATAGCGGAAAGGAGAGTCCTTAAAGATCTGGCAATCCTCCCCTGCTTTCCGATAACCTTTCCTAAATCCGCAGGGTCAACCCTAAGCTCAATAACAACTGTCTTTTCACCTTCAATCTCCGTAACATTTACCTTATCTTGATTATCAACAAGAGCCTTGGCGGTTAGCTCAACAAGTTCCTTCATATAGCTCATTTCGTCACCTCCTTACAAAACTTTTGCGATTTTTAGAATAGCTTTAGCCCTATCAGTAACTTCCGCACCCTTTTTTATCCACTCCTTTACCTTATCAACCTTTATCTCAACTAATTTTTTATTCTTAGGATCATAAGTACCAAGTATATCTATGTATGCACTCTCCCTTGGAGATCTTGAATCCATAACTACTATCCTGTATATGGGATGATTTTTTCTTCCCATTCTGGTCAACCTTATCCTAACAGCCATTACATACCTCCCTTTCTTTCAACAAGGCTAAAATTATAACATGTTATTAGATTTTATGGTAATTATAACCTATCATGTAATAAAATGATTGGAGTTTTACTGTTTGTCTCAATATTTCTTTTAATTTATGGCACTATAAATTTTATATTCTACAGGGCATATACGAAAGCCTATAAAAATGGTAAACTCCTATTGGGCATATATCTTTTAATACAAACTTTCCTGCCCGTAATATGGCGTATTCTTGACAGATCGGGTTTTACAGCCATATCTCCAATTCTTGCATTTACATCCCTTGTGTGGATGGGTTTTGTAATTTATTTCTTCATTTCTTATCTGATTATTAAATTGATTTCTTTTAAACTAAGCTTTGATAAAAAAACCTTCTTCCTCTCCTGCCTTATGATATCTTCCAGCTTTTCCATATACAGCTACATAGAAACATTAAACCCTGAAACATTATATTACATAATACAGACGGATAAACTGCCCGAAGGAAAAAAGGTAAGGATACTTCATACCTCCGATCTACACTTAGGACCCCTTATGAGAGAATACAGGATAAATATAGTAAGGAAAGCTTTTGAAAAGTATAAGCCTCATATACTGGTGGTAACGGGTGATTTTGTGGACGGAAATATGAAAGATCTTATGTATTTAGCTGACATGCTAAACACAATAAAACCACACTTGGGTAAATACTCAGTAACAGGCAATCACGAATTCTATGTAGGTTACGAACAAGCAATAAAATTTATGAGAAGAGCAGGATTCAGAGTCTTAAGGGGTGAATATGTTGATCTCGGATATGTGATAATAGCAGGTGTTGATGACGATGAAGGTTTAAGGAGAAATAGTAAAGCTTTTACGGAAGAGGATAAAGTTTTAAGGGATATTGATACTTCAAAATTTGTTGTTCTTTTAAAACACAAACCTGTGATAAACAGGGGAGTCATTGACAAAATAGATTTACAACTGTCAGGGCATACCCATGGAGGTGTTTTGTTCTTCATAGGATACCTTGTTCTTGACTTTATGTTTGAAACGAATAGGGGTATTAAAGAGATAGGAAACAATAAGTATATAATTGTAAGCAAAGGAGTAGGCACAGGAGGTCCTCCAATGAGATTGTTTTCACCGCCTGATGTTGTAATAGTTGATATAGTAGGAACTTCAAAAACCGAAAGGAAACTTAGGAAGTTTGGGTATACCAGACATATTTTTTAACTTTTTCATCATCCTTTTCATCTCTTCGTATTGTTTAAGCAGTTTATTAACATCAGAAATACTAGTACCGCTTCCTCTCGCTATTCTTTTCTTTCTACTCATATTTATTATTCTAGGATTCCTTCTCTCTTCTGGAGTCATTGAGTTTATTATTGCCTCCATCTTTTTAAACTGTCTTTCATCTATTTTTATCTTTTTTAATTGGGCACCGACTCCGGGTATCATTCCTAATAGCTTATCAAGGGGTCCCATATTCATTATCATTCTTAGCTGTTGTCTTAAATCTTCAAGGTCAAAATCGCCAGCCATAACCTTTGTGGCAAGCTCCTGCGCCTGATCTTCAGGAATTGCACTCTGAGCTTTCTCTATTAGAGTTTGAATATCACCGAGTCCTAAGATCCTCTGGGCTATCCTGTCGGGATAAAAGGGTTCTATATCTTCTATCTTCTCACCAACTCCTATAAACTTTATGGGTATACCGAGTACATGCCTGACAGAAAGGGCAAGACCTCCCCTTGCATCACTGTCCATCTTCGTTATCACAAAACCTGTAAGATTAAGCTTTTCATGAAAAGCCTTTGCAATGTCAAGAGATTCCTGTCCTTGCATGGCATCCGCTACATATATGATTTCAGAGGGAGAAACCCTTTCCTTTATTTCAACAAGCTCTCCCATTAATTCTTCATCTATATGAAGTCTTCCCGCCGTATCAATGAGAAGATATTCCACATCCTCCTTTTCAGCTTTTGCTTTTGCCTCCTCAGCTATCTTAACAGGATTTTCCACACCTTCAAACATGTAATACGGTACACCCACATTTTCCGCAAGCCTTTGAAGCTGTAGCATTGCTGCCGGTCTTCTCACATCCGTTGAAGTCACAGCTACCTTATAGCCTTTATGTTTCAAATGATTGGCAATCTTCGCTATGGTTGTCGTTTTACCCGTACCTTGAAGGCCTACAAAGAGTATTTCACCCTTATTAAGATCTTCTTTGTGCGAACCGAGAATATTTACCAACTCTTCATACACTATGGTTATTATTGTCTCCGCTGGAGTTAAGTTTGCCTTCACCTCATTACCGAGCGCCCTTTCCCTTACCCTTTTAAGAAATTCCTTTACCACCTGATAATCCGTATCTGCTTCCAAAAGGGCTAATCTTGTCTCCCTTAAAGTGTCATTGATAACTTTGTCCGTCAGTTTTCTTGCCTTCCTTAACCTTGTAAATGCACCTGAAAATTTTTCTGTTAGAAGCTCCAGCATTTTGATTGCATTATAACAACTTTCCTAAGAACCTTCCAGTATTTTTAATAAGTTTTCCTCCACTTTATACATATAGTTGGTAAGAAAATGCAGAATGATGTATCTTTGTTCTATCGTTGGTCTTATATGAATACCACCTATATATTTGTTATAACCGTACTTTGAAAGCCAAGCAAACTTTCCGGAGAAATTCATATAGTTTTTATTATCAAGGAGAAAACTCAAACTTATGTTGCTGTCGTAAAATTTAGTAAGGTCCCTTTCGCAGACAGCGAAGAATCCTACTCCTTCTTCGGAAAGGTCAAATATCCTTATATTGAAATCAATCATACCTATGTTTATCCTTCCGTTAATGGGTTTTTCAAGGAATACCCTCAAAAACCTCCTTTTCTCATGCTCAACCATAACAAACTCGTACTCCTTTACCACAACCATGTTTTCCTCTATGTTTTCAACCGTGCCCCTTATAGGTCTAGTAAAGAGACAATTTCTTATGATCACG
>Ga0256839_1003504_pt1 | contig 16134 bp, 17 predicted proteins | sample 354166metaG_FD_185968 | JGI IMG/M metagenome (GOLD analysis project Ga0256839, IMG submission 185968) | Hydrothermal vent microbial communities from Mid Atlantic Ridge, Atlantic Ocean - 354-166 | ecosystem: Environmental > Aquatic > Marine > Hydrothermal vents | place: Atlantic Ocean: Mid... | reverse complement strand
TGCAGAGCGGGGGGCGCGCCGAGTCCATCCTCATGTCCATGCCGCCGCGGGTGGCGTGGCGCTACGACTGGCGTCCGGAGCCGGGCTCGCCGGAGGCACGGCTGTACGAGTTCTTCCTCAGGCCCCGGGACTGGGCCTGAACCTGCTCCCTGGGAAGCGGCGCGCGCGGGCACACCTGCGGCGATATCGGGGCGGTGTGCCGCAACCCCAACCCCCGCCCTCCCCCCGCTTGCGGGGGGAGGGTGCGGGAGGGGGGCGCCGGGGCGAGCCAGTCACGCGGGAGACGGGGTGACGGCTCTCGCGTCCCGAGCGGGCGTGGCCTGCCCCGGTTCCATCAGGTGCTCGCGCGACCCGAAAGTGTCTGGGGGAGCTGCCCTGGCAGGACCCGGCGGCCCACGAAAACTGCGGGATATTCTGGTGAAAACTGATGGAAACTCTGATCAATCCGCTGCGCGGATCGATCAGCGCGATGGCGCTTCGCGGTCCATTTCTATTTTTCGTTCATCGTCATGCACTTCCCTGTGCATGGGCCGTTCCGCGGCCGTCCCTGGCCGGGGGAAGGTCTGAAAAACCGGATTTTTCAGGGCTTCCGTATAATCGACCGGGCCATGGCCAACCTGCTCACCACCCTGCGCCTGGCGCTGCTCCTCGTGGCCGTGGCCCTCGCCTACGCCGCCTCGCCCTGGCTGCGGCTCGCCGTGACCGGGCTCGTGGCCGTGGTCTTCGCCCTGGACGGCATCGACGGCTGGGTGGCGCGCCGCCGCGGCGAGGCGAGCCTGCTGGGCTCGCTCTACGACATCGCCGCCGACCGCGTGGTGGAAAACGTCCTCTGGATCGTGCTCGCCGACCTGGACGCCGTTCCGGTATGGGTGCCGCTGGTCTTCGTGGCGCGTGGCTCCCTGGTGGATGCGGTGCGCGCCGAGCTGGCGGGCCGGGGTGTGGCCCCCTTCGAGGGTGTGCGCGGACGTCTGGCGCGCTTCCTGGTGGCCTCGCGCGCCATGCGCGGCGCCTATGGCACGGTCAAGGCCGTGGCCATCCTCGCCGGCTTCGCGGTGCTGCCCTGGCCGGAGCTCGACCCGGCGAGCTGGCGCGCCTGGGGCGGCGCCGCCGAGGCGGCCGTGCTGGCGCTCGCCGCGCTCGCCGTGCTCATGAATCTGCTGCGGGGCCTGCCGGTGCTGGTGGAGTTCGCCACACGCCGCTCCGCATGAGCGCCCCGGCCAGAGCCCCCCGCCTGGTCCTGCTGGACCTGGACGGGACGCTCATCCCGCCGCCGTCGGCGGACCTGCGCCTGTGGCGGCACCTGCGCCGACGCGGCCTGGTGGGCCGGCGCCAGCATCTGGCCTGGCTCGCCTTCCTGCTGGGCCATGCCTCCCGCGGCCGCCACGCCCTCCGTCTGGACAAGGCCTGGCTGGCAGGCCTGCAGGCAGCGGAGGCGGCCGCGGCCGCCCGCGCCTGGGCGGCGACGACGCTCGCGGCGGCGGTGCGGCCGGCGCTCGCCGCGCGCATCGCGGCGCACCGGGCCGTGGGCGACCGCCTGGTGCTGCTCACGGGCGCGCTCCAGCCCGTGGCCGAGGGTCTCGCCGGGGCGCTCGGGCTGGACGAGGCGGTGGGGACGCTGTGCGCGGTCCGGGACGGCCGCTTCACGGCGGCAGCGCCCGCGCGCCATCCCTTCGGAGCGGCCAAGCGCGCGCTCGCCGCGGCCGTCGCGCACCGGCTGGGCCTGCCGCTCGCCGCAGCGGTGGCCTACGCCGACAGCGCGCACGACCTGCCCCTGCTGGAGGCGGTGGGCACGCCGGTGGTGGTGGCGCCCGGACGACGGCTCGCGCGGCTCGCCCACCGCCGGGGCTGGACGGTGATCGCGGCGCGCGAGGCTCAGGCCGGGGAGGCGGGCGCCGCCTCGCCCTGAGCCGCATCCACGCCCGCGGCGTCCCGGGTCTGCGCGCCGGGACGCTGGGCGCATTCCTTGAAGATGCGCGCGGTGCAGCGTGCGCAGACGTCCGGGTCGAGGCGCTGGACGATGGCCGCGATGGCATCGCCCTTGTTGCGGAAGCAGTTCTCCTCGCCGATGGTCTGGAGATAGCCACCGCGGCGCAGCACCTCCATGACGCCTTCCTTGGCCCGGTAGAGATAGAGCCCGCCTCCCAGGGCGCGCCGCCGCTCGGCCTCGTGGGCCAGGAACTCGGCCCCGGCCACGTCGGCGAAATTGACACCCTGCATCAGCAGGAGCAGATGCCGCTGCTCGGGGCGCTCGCGCTCGTAGCAGGCGAGCGTCTCCTGGACGTGGGGCACGGCGCCGAAGAAGAGCGAGCCGTCGATGCGCACCATCTTGAGCTGCGGACACTCGGGCAGCGAAGGATCGGTGTTGAACTGCCGCTTGGGCAGGCGCGGATCGGGCACCCGCGGCAGGATGCGTGGCCGGGAGGTGCGCATGAGATAGAGGACGAGCGAGAGGATCACGCCCGCGAGGATCGCGAACTCGAGGTCGAGGAAGAGCGCGCCGAGGAAGGTGGTCAGCAGCACGGCGGTGTCCGAGCGGCTCGCCTTGAGGATGTGACGGATGTGCTTGAGGTCGATCAGCCCCCAGGCCACCACGAACAGGATCGCCGCCATGGCCGCATTGGGCAGGTAGGCCACCAGCGGCGCCACCACCACCACGATGCCCATGAGCAGGACGCCGGCGAGCACCGCCGCCACCGGCGTGCGCGCGCCGGCGGCGAAGTTGAGCGCGCTGCGGTTGAAGGAGCCCGTGGCCACGTAGCCCGAGAAGAAGCTGCCGGCGATGTTGGAAAGCCCCTGGCCGATGAACTCCTGGTTGCCGTCGATCTGGTAGCCCGCGCGCGCGGCGATGGAGCGCGCGATGGAGACCGCCTCCGTCAGGGCGAAGAGCGTCATGGCGAGCGCGGCCGGCGCCAGCTCGCGGACGACGGCCCAGTCGAAGACCGGCGCCGATGGCGGCGGGAGCGAGGCAGGCAACGCGCCCACCGTGGCGATGCCCGCGCGCTTCTCGCCGATCAGCGCATTCAGCGCCACCGAGACGAGGCTGCCCACGATCATGGCCACCAGCATGTGGGGCAGCCGCGGCCAGCGCCGGCGCACCAGGATGCTGGTGGCGAGCGTCACCGCACCCACCGCGGTCACGTACAGGTTGATCTCATCCAGGCTGCCGGCGAAATGCAGCAGGATCTCGTGGAAGTGCAGCCCGCGCGGGATCTCCAGACCGAAGAAGTTCTTGATCTGCTTCGTCGCGATCAGGATGGCGGCGCCGGCGGTGAAGCCGACGATGACGCTGTGCGAGATGAAGTTGACGAGCGTGCCGAGACGCGCGAGCCCCATGGCGAGCTCGATCACGCCCACCATGAAGGTGAGCGTGAGCGCGAGCCGCACGTACTCGTGCGTGCCCGGCTCGGCGAAGGCGCTCAGCGCCGAGAACAGCACCACCGAGGCCGCGGTGGTGGGGCCGGAGACGAGGTGGCGCGAGGAGCCCCAGAGCGCGGCCACGATGGCCGGAACCATGCCGGCGTAGAGCCCGTATTCGGGCGGCATGCCGGCGATGAAGGCGAAGGCCACGCCTTGCGGCAGGACGACGATGGCGCCGGTGAGGCCTGCGACGAAGTCGGCACGCAGGGTCTCGCGGTTGATCTGGCCACGCCAGGCCAGGAAGGGAAAGAGCCTCGGAAGCCAGGGCTTGCCGATCGCCGCGCCGGCCGCCAATCCGCGTCACCTCCTTATTTGCAACCACCGCCCGCCCGCGCGGGCGAAAAAGGGGGCGCGATTCTGCCACAGGCTGGGGTGGTGAGGGAAGTCAGCGCCTTTTCGCCCCCGCCAGCACGAGGTCAGGCCGGGCGCCGAGCGCTGCGGCCGGCCATATCGCCAGGCCGTCTCCCCGGAAGGGGCCCGCATGGAGCGGCCGGAGACCGGCCACGGCGGCCGCCCTCACCGCCGCGCGCGCCGCAGACCAGGTTTCGTAGTAGACCACCGCGGCGCCGTGAGGCCAGCGGCGCGCCCACTCGGGTAGATCGGCCGTGGCCACGCGCCGCAGTGGTCGTCTGAGACGCCCCGCGAAATGGAACTGCCCGTGATACTTGCCCGCATGGGCGACCGGACGTCCGGCCCGCTCGAGGGCGGCCAGGACACGCGCGGTGTCGGCCGTGCCGTAGGCGGCCCGCAGCCCGGGCGCGAGCGCGAGATGGAATGCGGCCAGCAAAACGAGCCATCCCAGCCCCGGGCCCCAGGGGCCGCCTGGGCGCGCCCGCGCCAGCCACAGGGCCGCGGCTACCGGCAGCAGCAGCCAGGCGGGCGCCGGCGCCTGCGCCAGCACGCCCTCCGCCTCTCCGGCCATCCCGATGGCGATCCAGGCGGCCACGGGCAGCCCCGCCAGCAGCGCCGCCGGGACGGCTGCGGCCGGCGACACGCCGGCGGAAGGTGCGGCAGCCATCCCCCGCGCCACCAGCAGCCCCATTGCCGGCAGCATGGGCAGCAGATAGTGCGGCTGCTTGCCGCTCACCAGGGAGAAGATGGCGAGGCCGGGCAGCACCCAGGCGAGGCAGAGGCGCACGCCCGGGTCCGCCGCCGCCGCACGCACGGCCCGGCTCGCGCCGCGCCAGGCCGGCGGCCACAACGTCCAGGGAAGCAGGAACAGCGGCATCAACGCCAGATACCACCACCAGGGGCGGGCGTGAGCGAAGGAGCTCGTCACCCGTCCCGCGGTCTGGCCCCAGAGGATGGCGCGCGCGTATTCCGGGCCGCCCGCCGCCGCCGCGGGCAGGGCCCAGGCGGCCGCGAGCGCCGTCCCGCCCGCGAGCGCCAGGACCAGGGCGCCATACCAGCGCGCCGGGCGGGCGCGCGCCGTGCCGGACCACCACGGCGCGGCGAGCGCCGGCGGCGCCAGCCAGGCCAGCAGCGCCGGCCCCTTCGCCAGCAGGCCCAGCCCGACGGCCAGGCCCACCAGCATCCAGCCGCCACGGGCACGCTCGTGGGCCCGCACCAGCCCCAGCACCCCCAATGACGTGAAGAAGGCCACGAGGGGATCGAAGAACAGCACCGTGGCATAGAGGGCCCACAGGAGCGTGCCCGTGAGCAGCCAGGCCGTGGCCGGCGCCGTCTCGTGCCGCCCGGGCCACAGACGGCGCGCCAGCGCGAAGCAGAGCCCCACCGTCGCCAGCGCGAAAAGCGGCGGCACCAGACGCGGCCACCAGGCGTTGACACCCGCCACCGCCCAGCCGGCATGCATCAGCCAGAAGAGCAGCGGCGGCTTGTGGCTGTAGGGGACGCCGTTGAGATGCGGAACGAGCAGGTCGCCCCGCGCCCACATCTCCCAGGCGACCGCGAGGTAGCGCGTCTCGTCGAGGGGCAGCGGCGGGCGCGTCGCCAGCGCCACGCCGAGCATCAGCGCCCAGGCGCCGATCCACCCCCAGCGCCGCAGGGCGCTCATCCCGCGCCGGGGTCGGCCGCCCGGCGCTCACGCCGCTCGCGCAGGATGAAGTACAGGTTGCGCGAGTAGATGAGCAGCCCGCCAAGCTGCCCCACGATGAAGACCGGGTCGAGCCGGTGGATCGCGTAGGCGAGCAGCGTCGCCCCGCCCGCGAGGCTGAAGTACCAGAACTGCACCGGGATCACGCTGCGCCGCCGCCGCTCCGAGTAGATCCACTGCACGAGGAAGCGTGCCGAGAACAGCGCCTGGCCCGCGAAGCCGACCACCAGCCACAGGGTTTCGTTGCTCATCGCTCGCGTCCCACCTCTTCGACTTCGGGCAGGCGGCTGCGGCGCATCAGCCACATCACGCCCGCAAGGTCCACCAGCCCGGCCCACAGGCGGTCGTGCAGGCCGTACTTGGAGCGCCCCCGCGTGCGCGGACGGTGGTTGACCTCCACCGAGACCACACGCGCGCCCGCGCGCCGTGCCAGCGCCGGCAGGAATCGGTGCATGTGATCGAAGTAAGGCAGCTCCAGGAACAGGGTGCGCGGAAAGAGCTTGAGGCCGCAGCCCGTGTCGGGAGTGCCGTCGTGCAGCAGCCACGCCCGCACCGCGTTGGCCACCCGGGAGGAGACGCGGCGCAGCCAGTCGTCGTGGCGCCGCCGCCGCCAGCCGGCCACCATGAGCCGCGCCCCCTCTCCGCCCTCGGCCTCACGCACCGCGAGCAGGCGCAGGATATCCGCTGGGTCGTTCTGGCCGTCCCCGTCCAAGGTGGCGATCCAGGCCCCGCGCGCGGCCGCCACGCCCGTGCGGATGGCCGTGCTCTGCCCGCAGCAGCGGGCATGGCGCAGCACCCGCAGGCGCGGGAACCCCCGCTGGAGGGCCTTCAGGCGATCGAGGGTGCCGTCGGTGCTCCCGTCGTCGACGTAGACCACCTCGTACTCGCAGCGACCCTCGAGCGCATCCCGGATCTCCTCGAGCAGCGGGGCCACGTTGTCCGCCTCGTTGCGGACAGGCACCACCACGGACAGCCGCATGGCCGCGCATTATAGAAGGAAACGCTGATCAATCCGCTGCGCGGATCGATCAGCACGATAGTGCTTCGCGGTCCATCTCGATTTTTCGTTCATCGTCATGGACTTCCCTGTGCATGGGTCGTCCCGCGGCCGTCCCTGGCCGCGGGGAAAGGTCTGAAAAATCGGATTTTTCAGATCTTTCGTAAGGAACAGGAAAATCGTAAGGACACCCATGGCCGAGGCGAAGCTCACCAGCAAGGGGCAGATCACGATCTCGAAGGCGCTGCGCGCATCGTGCCCAGGCCGGCCCGCCCTGTGTCGCTGGAGGACATGGAGCGGGCGGTGCGCGAGGGGGCTTCCCGGGCGGCGCGGCCCCGGTGATCGGGCTCGACACGAACGTCCACGTCAGATACCTGGCGCAGGACGATCCGGGGGAGGCGCGCGCGGCCACGGGGCTGCTCGAGCAGACCCTGTCGGAAGACGAGCCGGGCTATTTGGATCACGTGGTGCTGGGCGAGCTCGGCTGGGTGCTGGAGCGGTGCTATGGTGTCGGCCGGGAAGGGCTCGCGGACATCGTCGAGGGGCTGCTCACCGCGCGGCAGCTCGTGTCGAGGCGCCGGACCAGGTGTAGGCGGCGCTCCGGACCATGCGCGCCGACGGCGCCGATCTGGCCGATGCGCTGATCCTCGCCCGCCAGCGGGCGGCGGGCTGCGAGCGGGTGGTCACGTTCGACCGCCGGGCGGCGCGCCTGGCGGGCTTCGAGTGCCTCCGGTCCGGCTGAACGCTGGGCGCCCCTCTCCCCGCGACCGGCGAGGTGCGAACGCCGTCACGCGCACCGGCATGCGGTCACGCTAGAGTGATCTCCCGATCCGGTGCGATCCGCAGCGGACGCATGGGCCGCGGGACGATCCATGACGATACACGAAAATCGAGATGGACCGCGAAGCGCCATCGCGCTGATCGATCGGCGCGGTGGATTGATCAGAGGTTCCATTCAGAGTTTCCGGATGAGAATGAAGGGGGAACGGCGTGACGACGATAAGCAACGAACGTGGTGAGCGGAAGGCACGCAGACTTGTTATGGCCATGGCAGTGGTCCTGGCCCTCGGGGCGGGTGGCGCGCGCGCAGCCGGCGGAGCGGTACTGGGCGTGGGGGGCTCCTCGCTCGGCGTGGGCGCCTGGCTGGGCTTCGCCGCGGGAGAACGGGTAGGGCTGCGCGTCGCCGCCCACGGCTTCGACTACGACTACGACGGCACCGAGGCCGGAATCCCCTACAGCCTGACGCTCGACCTGCGTTCGGCGGGCGCCTTCCTGGACTGGCATCCCTGGGGCGGGGGCTTCCGGGTCACGTTGGGGGTGCTGGGCAACGGCAACGAGATCACGGCCAAGGCCGACTCGCTGACGTCCTATGTGATCGGCGGCACCACGTACACCGCGGCCGACGTCGGCACCCTCACGGCGAAGGTCGACTTCCGGCGCGCTGCGCCCTATCTCGGGATCGGATGGGGCGGCGCCATCGGGACCAGCGGCCTCGGCTTCTACGCCGATCTCGGCGTGATGTACCAGGGCTCGCCGAGGGCGCGGCTCTCGGTGACGGGCAGCGGCGTCTCCGCCGCGGACCTGGCGCGGGAGCAGGCCGAGTTCCAAGCCTCGGTGGACGACTACGAGTACCAGCCCGTTCTCGGGCTCGGCCTTTCCTTTTCCTTCTAGACGCCATGAACCGGCCCGGCCATGCGCCATGGCGGCTGTGGCTGCACGCCGGACGCTCTCATGGTATGCGGTGGCGTGCCGCGTGTCGCGGTACAGCGCGCTGTCGGCGTCTCCGCCACGGCGGTGCGCGATTTCCACACCGCGCGCAGGTTGAAAAGGCACGCCCGCGGCGGCATTGGTTTCCGCGAGGAGAGAGCGAACGGAGGAGGTGCGCACGATGGATGCAGCCGTGGAGACACGCACGCTGACCCTGGAGACGCGCAGCAACGGCAAGCTCGGGCTGCTGCACGTGGGCATACCCCACGAAGGCCGCGTGGTGGTGGGCGGCTGGCGCATCGACCTCGCCGACGGCGAGGAGAAGGTGGAGCCGCACCACCGCGTACGCGTGCGCCGCCGGGGCGGCACCTACACCTTCGAGCGCCTGGCCTGAACGCGCCCTTCAGGCCGCCCCGTCCGAGGCCGATACCGGTATAGGAAGCTCTGAAAAATCCGATTTTTCGGAGCTTCCCCGCGGCCAGGGACGGCCGCGGGACGACCCATGCACAGGGAAGTGCATGACGACTCAAGGAAAATCAGAATGACCGCGAAGCACTATCGCGCTGATCGATCCGCGCGGTGGACTGATCAGAGTTTCCTATAGTGATGCGGCAGATCCGCAAAGGCGGGCGAGGGCCATGACGGAGGCGGTGCGCGAGCTGCAGCGGCGGCTGGAGGACCTCTACGAGGTGGAGGTCCCGCACGACGTGCGCGAATTCCTGATCACGGACGCGCGGCTCGCGCGCATCCTCGAGGGTGGGAAGGGGCGCGACTGCTCCGAGAAGCTCCTCGTGCGCCAGGACGACGAGGAGACGCTGGAGCTCAGTCTCTATCTGGACGCCGACCTGCTGGCCCGCTTCGAGGCCGACAGCCCCCTCCGGCACCTGCACGCGGGCAACCTCGAGACCTTCTGCACCGTGCTCGAGGGGGTGAGCCATTTCGTCTATCTCGCCTGGCGTGCGGGCGCCGATTGCCCCGTGAGCCTGCTCGAGCTGGAGCTTCAGGCCGAGGTGGACAAGTACGCCGTGGGGCTCTCGCTCGCGGCCGAGCAGCACGGCGGCCACGTGCCCGGCGACCTGTGGGCGCGCCTGTTCCGGGCGGTGCGCTTCGACCCCCGGCTCGATGCCGGGGCCGCCCGGCGCTACCGCCGGGCAAGCGAGGCGGCCGCGGGCTTCTGCCGCGCGCTGCACCAGGCGCTGCTCGAGGGGCGTGCGGGCGGCCAGCGCGCCACCCGGGCCCTGCGTCGCTACTACCGCCTGAGGCCGGCGGCCAAGCTCGCCGCCCCGGCGCTCGTCTGAGCCCCTGGGGGGGCTGCGGCGGCGCCCGCCGCCCCGGCACCCCGGACGCCCGGGGCGGTGCTCGCGATCCTTCCGCACGCGACCTTCCCGCGGCGGGTCAGTCGACCGAGACCCGGTATTCGCAGCGGACGTTGTCGGTCTCGTCGGACTCCGGCACGCCGTTGTCGGGGTCGGCCACCACGCACAGCCAGTAGCGCCCGCGCGGCACGCCCGAGAGGTCGAGGACGCTGTCCCTGGGGCGGGCGGCGAAGCGCTCGCCGGGCGCGAGCGCCCGCCCGCCCGCCACGTCGAGGACCACGTGGGTGTCGTCACCGTAGCCGCCGGCGGCCGGGATGGTGACCTCGCCGCTGCGCGAGAGCACCACGTGGATCCGGTAGCCGCAATCGCCGTCGTAGGCCGGTGCCGTGCCGCGGCCGCGGTTGCGCACCGCCGCGTAGGCCCGGTTCCGGCGTGAGCGCGAGAGCCTGGAGCCGGTCTTGACGCCGGCAGGCCGCAGGTTCGGCAGCGGGCCGTCGAGGGCGCAGGGCGAGGGGGGCGGCTCCTCGCTGCGGGCCTGCGCGGGCGGTCTCTCGCGCCCGTGCCGCCCGCCGGGGCGCTCCAGCGCCTCGGGCGAGCCGTCTCGGTCCTTGCGCTCAAGCAGGTCCTCGAGGATGGCGCGGGCGATCTCGCGGCCGGTGTCCTTCTTTCCGTCCTTTCCGTCGCGCCCGTGGCGGTGCGGCCTGCGGGCCGGCTCGGCCTGCCGCCGGCCGGCCGAGGCGCCGCCTGCGGAGACGATGCGCAGGGGCCGGCAGCGGATGTTGTTGGCCTCGTTGCGCTCGCGCACCACGTCGTCGGGATCGATCATGGCGCAGAACCACCAGCGGCCCGGCTTGATTCCCGCGGGCAGGCGCACCGCGCGGGCGGTCTCGCGGCCGCGGAAGCCGGCCGGGATCCGGAAGGGCAGGCCGACGATGCCCGAGCGGCCGAGCGGGCGCCCGGGCTGGAACTCGCCGCGGCGCAGCGGCGAAAGAGGGCCTGAGGGCGGGCGGCGCGGGTCTTTCGTCAGGTAGAAGACGATACGCAGCACGCCGTCGCGGCGCGCGCCCTCTGCGGCGGCGTCGCCGAGGTTGGCGATGCGGAAGTGGAAGCCGAAGCCGGTGGGCACCGTGGCCTCGGCCGCCTCCAGCCGCAGGCCTGTGATGGCGAGATCGGCGGCGGCCCCCGCCGGCTTGCGCTCGAGGTAGTGCATCTGGGCTTGGGCCGCCGCGGGGATCAGCAGCGCGGCGGCGAGCAGAACGGTGCGGATCATGGCGTGCCCTCCTCCCTTGGTGCCGTGGCCGTTCCCGTTCTCCGTCGCGGAGGGGCCGGCTGCGGTTCAGCGGCCGGCCCGTGCGGGGGAGTCTCCTCGCCAGCGCGCCCCGCCGCAAGGGCGCCGCTCACGCGGCCGGCGCGAGACGGCGCACGCGGTAGCGCCGGCGGGCGGCGGTGCGGCGGGGGTCGAGGCCGGGCTGCCCTTCGAGCGCGCGCCAGAGGTCACGCGCCGCGATGGGGTGGCGGAAGAAGGCACCGACGGCGTTCTCCTCCCTCGGGGTCGAGAGCGCGAGCGCCCCGGGCAGGCGCCGCTGCAGGCCCGGGCTCAGGCGCCAGCCGCAGCCGGCGAGCTCGCGGGCGCTCACGCAGTTGACCACCAGCGCGCCCGTGGCCGAGACGAGCCGCGCGAGCGCCATCAGCCAGGCCGTGTCCGGGGCGACGGCGCGCTGCGGCTCGCCGCGTCCGCCGAAGAGGTCGTCGATCACCAGGTCGAAGGGCGGCCCGTTCCAGGCGGCGACCCAGTCCCGGGCGTCGGCGCGCACGAGCCGCACCCCGCGTCCGCGCACGCCGAAGAAACGGCGTGCCACCTGCAGGTGGACCGGGTCGTGATCCACGCCCACGACGCTCTCGGGCGCGAGGCGCTCGCGCAGGGTGCGGATGGCGGCCCCGCCACCGACGCCGAGCGCCAGCACGCGCCGGGGCGGCGGCTCCAGCAGAAAGGCGGGCAGCACGAGGAGGTCCCACACATGGCCCGCGAAGGGGCGCGCGGGGTTCCAGGCGGTATGCAGGACGCCGTCGGTGTAGAGCCGCAGCGTGCGGCCCGCCGCGCGCAGCTCGTAGCGGCGCCCGCCCGCCTCGCGGCGCCAGAGCAGGGCCACGACGCCTCAGCCCTGCGGCTTCCCTTCCGGCTCCTCGGCGATCAGGGTGAGGATCTCCTCGAGCACGTCGGGCGGCGGGGCGCCCTCGAACATGAAGCCGCGCCCGTCGGCGGCGCGGAAGAAGGCGAGCGGCACGCCGAAGAGGTTGTGCTGCTGCATGAGGGAGAGGTTGGCGGCCAGCACGAGCCGTGTCTGCTCACGGATCTCGCCCTCGGGCAGCGGCTCGATGCCGCCGCCCGGGTCCTCGTCGCGGAAGCCGAAGTCCTCCTCGTTGACGCGCAGGGCCTCGACGGGGTCCTCGGCCTGGAGGATGGCGGCGGCCTTGCCCGGGCTGGTCGCGGTGAGGTAGCCCACGATGATCCAGCGCACCTGCAGCTCGCCCCTGGCGACCGGTCCGCGCAGCCGCTCCCAGAGCTTGTGGCAGTAGGGGCAGTTGGGGTCGATGATGACATAGAGGACCTTGCGGCCCGTGCCCTCGGCGATCCACGTGGCGTCGTCCACATCGGCGAGCAGGCGCTCGGCGAGCAGGCGCGTGGGGTGCATCGAGCCGAGCGCCGCGCCCGTGGCGAGCAGCAGGGTCGCGGCGGCGGCCGCCGCCAGGCGGACGGCGGGCCTCATCGCCCGTCCTCCACGGTCGCGACCGGCCGGCCCTCCAGGGTCCATTCGTGCATGGAGCCGTCGTAGAGGCGGGCCTTGCGGTTGCCGAGCAGCTCATGCAGGACGAACCAGCCGCCGGAGGCGAGGTGCCCGCTGTTGCAGTAGGTGATGGTGGGCCGCTCCGGATCGATGCCGAGGCGCCTGGCGAGCGCCCGCAGGCGCTCGGGCGGCAGGAAGCGTGCGCCGCCCTGCTCACCCGAGACGAAGAGCTCGTTGGGGAAGGCCTTGGCGCCCGGGATATGGCCATGAGCATAGACATAGGGCGGCTTGCCGAGGCCGAAGTACTGGGCGAGCGCACGGTTGTCCACGAGCTGGACATCGCCCGCCTTCATGGCCTGCGCGACGTCCTCGCTGGTGGCGAGCAGCTCGCGGCGCCCGGCGCCGGCCTTCCAGCGCCCGGTCTGCACCTTGGGGCGCGCCGTCTCCACCGGCCGGCCCTCCAGCAGCCATTGGAGGAGCCCCCCGTCGAGGATGGCCACGTTGTCGTGGCCGTAGTACTTGAGCTGCCAGTAGACACGCGTGGCGATGGTCATGTCGCCCGGGCCGTAGCCTTCGGTGACGATGACCACGGCCTCGCCCGGATCGAGCCCCGCCCCGCGCATCAGCTTCTCGAAGGCCGCGCGCGGCGGGAGCATCTTCTGTACCCTGCGCCCGTCGATGACACGCTCGGCGCGCACGCGCTTGTACTCGACGAGCACGGCCCCCGGGATGTGCCCCCCGAGCTGCACCAGGAAGCGGCGCCCGCTGCGCGGGTCGCGCTGCCAGCGCGGGGGGATGGCATAGGTGCGGGGATCGCCGCGCACGTCCATCACGAGGACCTCGTCGAGGTGCCGGGCCAGCCACGCGGTGTCCACGAGGGGGCCCGGCACCGCCACGGCGCGGGCCGCGCCCGCGGCGAGCAGCAGGAGCAGGGCGGCCGCGGTCCGGGCAAGGGTGCCCGGCGGCGCATCGCGGCGGCGGGATCCGGTGTGTGTGCGCATGGGCGCGTCTCCTCTGTCTCGTTCCGGGCGGACTCCCATTGTTCAGATCGCATCCCTAGGTCGCGGGTTCCCGCTCGCCGAGAAGCTGCACGCGCACGGTGCGCTCGCGCGGACCGTCGAGCTCGACGAGCAGCAGCGACTGCCAGGTGCCGAGCGCGAGCCCGCCGCCGGTCACCGCGATGACCTCGGTGCTGTTGAGCAGCATGGCGGCGAGGTGCGAATGGGCGTTGCGGGGCTCGTCCGGCGGGCAGTCGCGCAGCTCGATGTCGTCGTGGAGGTAGCCGGCACCCGGCGGGGCGAGCCGCGTGAGGAAGCGGCGCAGGTCCTCGAGCAGCCGCGGCTCGTTCTCGTTCACCACCAGCGCGGTGGTGGTGTGGCCGCAGCTCACGACGGCGAGCCCCTCGCGCAGCCCGGCGGCGGTGACCAGCTCGCGCAGCCGCGGCGTGAGGTCGTGGAAGGCCACTCCCTCGCCCGTGCGCAGCGTGATGGTGTGGTGGCTGATCCGCACGGGGCGGCACTCTAGCCCACCGCGGCCGGAGACGCCAGACCGTGCGCTCAGGGATCTGGCGGGGGCGGTGCCGCGGCCGCCGCGGCCTCACGCGCGAGCAGCCCGGCGAGCGCCTCGGGCGAGCGCGCAGGCGGCAGGCAGTGCGTGCCCGTGCAGACGTGGGCGGCGCCGTCGGGCCTGGCCGCCGCGGGCGCGGCCATCGGTCCCGGGAGGTCGTCTGCCGCCTCCAGGGGGATGCGCACCGCGAGCCGCCGGGGCGCGTAGCCCCGCAGGGCCGCCTCCCAGGCCGGCAGCGCCGCCGCCGGGGCATGGACCACCACGAGCTGTGGAGGCCACAGGCGCTCCTCCAGCGCGTCCAGCAGGGAGCCGCAGGCGTAGGGACTCTGCTCCAGCAGGCCCCAGCCCGCGCGCAGGGTGCGCTCGGCCGCGGCCAGGTAGCGGGCCTCGCCCGTGAGGTGTCCCAGTCGCTGCAGGGCCCAGGCGGCCACGCCGTTGCCGGCGGGGATGGCGTCGTCGGCGAAGGGGCGCGGGCGGTGGATGAGCCGCTCGTGGTCGGTGGCGGTGAAGCGGAAGCCGCCGGCCTCGCGGTCCTCGAAGCCCTCGAGCAGCCGGTCGGCCAGCGCCGTGGCGAAGTCCAGGTCCTCGCGCCGGAAGCGCACGGCCATGAGCTCCAGCACCGCGGCGAGCAGGAAGGCGTGGTCGTCGAGGTAGGCGGGGAAGCGCGCGCGGCCGTCCTTCCATACGGCGAGCAGCCGCCCGTCGCGCCACAGGCGCGCGCGGATGAAGTCGAGCGCCTCGCAGGCGGCGGCGGCGAGATCCTCGCGGTCCAGGTGGCGCGCCGCGCGCGCGAGCCCCTGGATGGCGAGCGCGTTCCAGGCGGCGATGACCTTGTCGTCGCGCCCGGGGCGGGGCCGGCGCCCGCGTGCGGCGAGCAGGCGCTCGCGCACGGCCTCGAGCCGGCGCGCGGCCTCTCGCGCGTCGAGGCCGAGGTGGCGGGCGAGCGCCTCGGGGCCGCGGCGCAGCACGAGGTGCCAGCGTCCCTCGAAGTTGGGCGGGCCGTCGAGGCCGAAGGCGGCCTCGGCCACCGGCCACAGGGCCTCGTCGCCGAGCGCCTCGTGGACCGCCTCCCGTGTCCACACGTACCAGGCCCCTTCGCCGCCTTCGCTGTCGGCGTCCAGCGCGGCGGCGAAGCCGCCCTCGGGGGCGCACATCTCCTGCAGCAGGAAGGCTGCGGTCTCCTCGGCCACGCGCCGGTAGAGGGGCCGGCCCGTGGCAGCCCAGACATCGGCGTAGACGGCCAGCAGCTGGCCGTTGTCGTAGAGCATCTTCTCGAAATGGGGGATCTCCCAGCGCGCGTCCACCGAGTAGCGGTAGAAGCCGCCGCCGAGCTGGTCATAGAGGCCCCCGCGGGCCATGGCGTCGAGGGTGTGGGTGAGCATCTGCAGGGCGCGGGCGTCGGGTTCGCCGTGGGCGGCCGAGGCGGCCCAGTGGCGCAGCAGCCGCACCAGGTGGGTCGGGTGCGGGAACTTGGGCGCGGGCCCGAAGCCGCCATGGGACGGGTCGTAGTCGCGCTCGATCTGCCGGCGGGCCACCTCCAGGGGGGCGGCGTCGAGCGCCCGGCCCGACGGGGCGGGCTCGGGCTCCAGGCTGCGCAGCGCGGCCAGGAAGCGCGTGTTCTGGGCGCGGATCTCCTCGCGGTGGCTGCGGTAGAAGCCGGCAACGCGCCGGAGCAGGTCCCGGAAGGCAGGCAGCCCATGGCGGGGCTCGGGCGGGAAGTAGGTGCCGGCGAAGAAGGGCACGAGGTCGTCCGGTGTCAGAAAGACCGTGAGCGGCCAGCCGCCGGGACGGCCGGTCAGGAGCTGGTGGGCGGTCTGGTAGATGCGGTCGAGGTCGGGCCGCTCCTCGCGGTCCACCTTGATGTTCACGAACAGATCGTTCATCACCCGCGCCGTCTCCGGGTCCTCGAAGGACTCGTGGGCCATCACGTGGCACCAATGGCAGGCGGAATAGCCGATGGAGAGGAGAATGGGCCTGTCCTCGGCCCGGGCCCGGGCGAGGGCCTCCTCGCCCCAGGGGTACCAGTCCACGGGGTTGTCCGCGTGCTGGAGCAGATAGGGGCTGGTCTCCCGGGCGAGGCGGTTGCGGGCGGTCGCGGCCACAGGCGTCTCCGTTCCATTTCCTACTGGGGAAGTCAACTATACGGCAGGGCGCGGGGCGCGTCTTCCCTGCGGACGTGGGGGGAGTGGCGGCCGGAGCCCGCGCACCTCTGGAAGCCATCTCAGAAAGGAAACTCTGATCAATCCGCTGCGCGGATTGATCAGAGTTTCCTTCAGATTCTGGACCCTGCCG
>Ga0256839_1003503_pt1 | contig 16134 bp, 12 predicted proteins | sample 354166metaG_FD_185968 | JGI IMG/M metagenome (GOLD analysis project Ga0256839, IMG submission 185968) | Hydrothermal vent microbial communities from Mid Atlantic Ridge, Atlantic Ocean - 354-166 | ecosystem: Environmental > Aquatic > Marine > Hydrothermal vents | place: Atlantic Ocean: Mid... | reverse complement strand
CTGTTCGAGCGCATGAAGGAGGTGGACAGGGATATCGTCGGTTTGAAAGACGGCGAAACGGCCAAGGCGGCGCGTATACTGGCACAGTTTGACGATTTCCCCCCGCTCCTTTCGAAATTGAGTCGCGAGGTCACCCTTGGCGAGGAAACCCGGGACAGAAAAATCCGCGAGAGTCTGGAGGCAGGGGTGAACCGCACCCTGATCCTGTTCGGTCTGGCGACCGTAGTAGCTCTTTTTGCGGTCGGATATATCAATCGCGAAAGCCTGAAGTTCAGGCGGCTGGCGCGGAAGAACCTGGAACTGGCGGACGCTGCCGAAAAGGCCAGTTTGGCGAAGTCCCAGTTCCTGACAATGATGAGCCATGAGCTGCGCACTCCGATGAATGGCGTATTGGGGCTTCTGGCTCTTACCAAGCAGAACGAAACACAGCCCAGACAACGCAACCTGATCCAGCAGGCCGAGCAATCCGCACAGCAGATGGTGGCATTGCTGGCCGATATTCTGGATTTCAGCGCGCTGCAGGCCGATGACCTGCAACTGGATGCCAAGCCGTTCGAGATTCGCCACCTGGCAAAGGCGGTCGGTGACCGGTTTTCACCGATTGCCCGTCGAGAGGGGGTCGAGTTCGATGTGGAGGTCGCCTCTGCCTGTCCGGTCAGGGTGCGTGCCGATTTCCGGCGGTTGCGACAGGCCTATAGCCATCTGACGCAATATATTGTCGAAACCGCGGGAACACGGCGTATTCATGTGTGTTTTTCCTGCGTTGGTGACCGGCTCGTGATGTCGCTGACATTCGAGTATGCCTCGGAGGGCGGGGAGTGGACCGCGAATCTGATACTCGGGGCGGAAGCGCGTGGGGAGGACAAGTTCGCCACGGATGCGCTGGGGCCGGCGATCGCGCGCGGGCTGATCGAGAAAATGGGAGGCTCCATTCTTGTCCACAACCCCGGCGGCAACCGCATATCGGTCGAGGCACAAATTCCTGTCGAGGTGTTCGATATCCATACCCTGAACGTAGAGATACTGGCTTCGACCGAGGCGATGGCGGCGATTTGCAGGGCGGCCCTGAAGGGGGACAACATCGCGTTTTGCCCGGAAGGAGATTCATGCGAGGCGCATATCGTTCTGATCGAATCGGGTATTTCGCGCGAAAGCGACTACCTCGGGGATGCCCTTGCCCGGCATCCGAATGCCCTGTTTGTTGCACTGGGAAGGCCGATAAACACAGAAGCGTTTGATTTTATTATTGATCTGCCGCTGGACTTTCAGGAACTCCGCCAGATTGTATATCAGCAGATCGCGTGAATTTTAATGTGCAATTTACCTTTGCGGAGTGTATACTGCCATAATTAACAACCGAAGGTGGCATTCCGATGCCTGCCGGTCGACACTGGATACTGAAGCGGACATCATGAACGAATATACGACTCCGGAAACCGATACCCAGATCGACGAGACAAAGCGGAACTTTGCGCTCTTGTCCCACGATTTGCGTGCGTCGCTTGCGGGTGTTCTGGGGAGCCTCGACCTTATGGAAGGGGCCGCATTGTCGGAAAAAGACCGCGGAAACCTGTCAAGGGCCCGCGCTTCGTCGCGGATGCTGCAGGAACTTATGGATCTGGCATTCGATCTGGGCGATAATCTGAGTGGTGTGGGAAACTCCGGCGAACCCGTCAATGTTGCAACCGAGTTGAATCTTGTGGCGGATATCTGGTCTCCACAGGTCAATGGAGCGGCGTTTTCGATAGATGTCCCGGAAAATCTGCCGGTGCTGGATACCACGGACAAGGTGAGCTTCCACAGGATTATCAATAACCTGATAGATAACGCATTCAAGTTTTCGCCCGATGGCGATGTGCGGGTGTCTGTCAGTTATACACAGGGGGAAACCCTGCGGATCGGGATAGCGGACTCCGGTCCGGGTTTCAGCGATACGGCCAGACAACGGCTTTTCCAGTTTCGCGGACGGCCGGAGGATTCGGAAAAGCCGGGTTCCGGCATGGGCCTGTATATCGTCAGCACTCTGGTGCGGGGGATGGGCGGGGCGATTTCAGCCAGAAACCGCCCCGAGGGCGGGGCCGAGGTGATGATAACTTTCCCGGTGCGGCAGAAACAGCGCGCACCCCGTTTCGAGGGGGAGGAGCCGCTGCCGGACCTGTCCCATTACAATATTCTGCTGGCCGAGGACAATGTAACGAACCAGCTTGTCGTGACGCAGATGCTCAAGACGATGGGAGCCCGGTTCGAGGTGGCTTCCGACGGGGTCGAGGCTCTGGAAAAGTTCGAGAAGGGCACTTTTGATGTGGTGTTGCTCGATATCGAGATGCCGCGGAAATCGGGGCTGGAGGTGCTGCGGGCCATTAGGGGGCGCGACGATGCGAAGTCCGCGACGCCTCTGGTGGCGCTTACGGCATATGTGATGCGCGATCATCGGGACCGGATCGAGAAGGCCGGTGCCGACGGAATTATCGCGAAACCGATCGAGGGGATTGCCGCTCTCGGACGTTCCATACTCGGATTTATGTACGGGACAGTTCCGCAGGTTACATCCGACCCCGACATGCCGAATACGCTCTCGGGATTCCAGGGCGATGTCGGGGAAATCGATCATCTGGTTTTCGACACGCTGATGCGCACAATCGGTGCGGATGGGCGCGAGGATTTTCTTGATAAGGTGACGACCGACCTGCGGGATATGCAGACGAGCCTGATAGAGGCGGAAGCGGCGGGCGACACGCAGGCGATACGCTCGGCAAGCCATACTCTTATATCTGTCGGTGGTTCGATCGGGGCCTCGAATCTGCAACAATGCGCCGAGGCGCTGAACCTTGCCGTCAAGTCAGATGGACAGGCTAACCGCCAGTCCTTGAATATGTTGTGCATAAAGGGTATTTCCGAGATATTGGCCTTTTTAGCCGAACAATAGCGGTAATATTTCTTAATGACTTTGCCTATCCTGCTTATTGAAGACACCCCCTCGCTTGCGATGGTGTATGAAACCGTTCTGCGCAAGGCCGGTCATGATATTGTTTCCGTAACGACCATTGCCGATGCCCGTGCGCGTTTTGCGAACAACGGATTCAAGATTGTTCTTCTGGATTTACTGTTACCGGACGGTGATGGCACCGAGCTGATGGCCGAGTTCATTGAATCCGAGCCGGAAATCAAGATCATCGTGATTACCGCAAACGGTTCTATTAACCGTGCCGTAGAGGCTATGCGTCTGGGTTCATTCGATTTTCTGGTGAAGCCTTTTGACGAGATCCGTCTGCTTTCCGCGATAGACAATGCGGTCAAGGCCTTGCATAGCGATGATGCCCCGTTACCGGTTTCGGGCGATGGAAAACCGGGCGGATTCGAGGGGTTTATCGGCTCCTCGGAAGAGATGCAGCAGATCTACCGGATGGTGCGCAATATCGGGCGCTCCACAGCAACCGTGTTCGTTACCGGGGAAAGCGGCACCGGCAAGGATGTCTGTGCGCAGGCCATTCACAATGTATCCAGTCGGGCAAGCGGACCGTTTATTCCGTTGAATTGCGGTGCCATTCCCCGTGATCTGCTCGAGTCGGAAGTGTTCGGCCACCTGAAAGGATCGTTTACCGGCGCGATTGCAAACAAGAAAGGCGCGGCCGCTGCCGCACATGGCGGGACGCTGTTTCTCGATGAAATATGCGAGATGGATCTGGCGCTGCAAACGAAGCTTTTACGGTTCCTACAGACATCGACGATCCAGCCCGTGGGGGCGACGAAGCCGCAAATGGTGGATGTCCGAATCGTTTGTGCCACCAACCGCGATCCACTGGCCGAAGTGCGCGCCGGACGTTTTCGCGAGGACCTGTATTATCGTCTGCATGTGGTTCCGATCCATTTGCCGCCGCTTCGGGACCGGCCCTCGGACATTATGGAAATTGCCGAGAGCATGCTGAAGAAGTTCTCGGACGAGGAAGGCAAGAATTTCGAGGGGTTCAGCCAGGAAGTTATCGATATCCTGACCGCTTGCGACTGGCCCGGAAATGTACGCCAGCTGATGAATGTGATCCGCAATGTCGTTGTGCTGAATGACGGGCGGGTTGTATTGCCGGAAATGCTTCCGTCCGAGATTACCTTGTCGCGCAGCGAAAACGGCGGGAGCGCCGACAAAGCGCGCTCATCGGGGAGCAGGAACAATGTTGTGGGGGGTGGCCCGCCGCCGACGAATCTTGCCGCCTTTATCGGCACACCTCTGGCGCAGCTGGAACGGGATTTTATCGAGGCGACAATCGAGTTTTGCGACGGGTCCATCACGCAGGCGGCACGATTGCTGGATGTTTCCCCCTCGACACTGTATCGCAAGAAAGACAGTTGGGAAAACAACTGAACGGCGCTTGCTCCTTCGGGTAAAATCGCTGTAGTCTCGAAGGATATCAAAGGAAACTTCAATGACCCTGTTTCAAACGGCGCTCGATGCCCGCAAGAACGCCTATGCTCCGTATTCCAATTTCAAGGTGGGGGCGGCTGTGCGCAGCGGTTCGGGCAGGATTTTCGGCGGGTGCAACGTGGAAAATGTGGCCTCGCCCGAGGGAACTTGCGCCGAGGCCGGCGCAATTGCCGCCATGATTGCGGCCGGAGAGACGGAGATCGCGGAAATTCTGGTGGTGGCCGGTGGTCCCGTCCTGATTACCCCCTGTGGCGGTTGCCGCCAGAAAATCGCCGAGTTTTCGGAACTGGACACGCCGGTTATTCTTGCGAATCCGGCCGGGAAAACCAGCACAACGACGGTGGGTGATTTGCTGCCGGGCAGTTTTGACAAGTCGCATTTGCAAAAGGGGTAATTATGACCCGCGCCATTTTTCTGATTCTCGATTCCGTCGGTTGTGGCGGCGCCCCCGATGCGGCCGATTTCGGTGACGAGGGGGCCAATACGCTCGCCCATATTGCGCAGGCCTGTGCCGAAGGGCGGGCTGACGCGGGGCGCAGCGGGCTGCTGAAACTTCCCAATCTGGATGCGCTCGGCCTTGGAGCCGCGATCCGGCTTGCCTCCGGGGCAGATACTCCGGGTCTGGATGCCGGGCAGACGGGCACCTATGCCGCAGCAACCGAGGTTTCGCAGGGCAAGGATACCCCGTCCGGCCATTGGGAACTTTCGGGTGTGCCGGTTCCGTTCCACTGGCATTATTTTCCCGATACGGAACCGGCATTCCCGTCGGATAAAATAGCCGAATTCGTCGAGCGGGCGGCCATTCCCGGCATCCTTGGCGATAAACACGCGTCCGGTATGCCGATCCTGCACGAACTGGGCGAGGAACATATCCGCAGCGGCAAACCGATTTGTTACACGTCTGCCGACAGTGTTTTCCAGATTGCCGCGCACGAGGAGCATTTCGGGCTGGAACGCCTTTACGAAATCTGCAAGATCGCGGCGGACATATTCCACCCGATGCGGGTAGGGCGCATTATTGCCCGACCGTTCATTGGCGAGACGGCGGATACGTTCACTCGCACCCTCAATCGCAAGGACTATGCCATCGCGCCGCCGGAGCCGACCCTTTGCGACCGTGTTGTCGAAGCGGGCCATCAAACGCTCGCGGTCGGGAAGATCGGGGATATCTTCGCCCACCGTGGCATCAGCAAGTTAAAAAAGGGTAAACGGGATCTGGAACTTGTCGACGATCTGCTGGAATTCATGGATGAATACAAAGATGGCGATCTGATTTTCGTCAATCTTGTTGAATTCGACACGCTTTACGGCCATCCGCGCGATGTTGCCGGTTATGCCCGTGCGCTGGAGGCCTTTGACGCCCGTCTGCCGGAAATCACGTCCCGTCTGAAAAGCGGCGACATGCTGGTGATCTCGGCCGATCACGGCAACGATCCCACATGGTCCGGCACCGAACACACACGCGAGCGGGTGCCGGTCCTGATCACCGGTCCCGACGTCACAGCGCGTGAAATCGGCATTGTCAATTTCGCCGACGTCGGCGAGAGCATCGCCGCACATCTTGGCCTTACTGCTGGAAAACACGGAAGGAATTTTCTGTGAACGACTGGAAAACCCTGCCGAAAACCGAGATTCACCTACATATCGAGGGCGCGGCACCGCCTGAGTTCATCCGCACGCTGGCGAAAGAAAAAAACGTTGATCTGTCCGGGGTTTTCGCCGCCGACGGCAGTTATCGCTGGGCCGATTTCGCCGAATTCCTGTGCACCTACGAAGCCGCGACCAGCGTATTGCAGTCGCCCGAGGATTACCGGCGCCTGACCGAGGCGGTTCTGGCCGAGAGTGCCGCCAACGGTGTGGTTTATACCGAGCTGTTTCTGGCTGCCGATTTTTGCGGCGGCGGGGATGTCGCGGCATGGAAAGAATATCTTGCCGCAATGATCGAGGGGGCGGACAACGCCCGTGCGGCCCATGGCATCGAAACGCGCTTCATTTCCACTTGTGTGCGTCATTTCGGTCCTGAAGAGGCCGTAAAAATCGCGCGCCTGACGGCTGAAACTGCAGGTCCGATGCTGACCGGATTCGGTATGGGCGGAGAGGAGCGCCACCTGAGCGCCGCCGATTTCGCTCCTGCTTTCGCGATTGCGGCCGAGGCGGGGCTTGGCCTGACGTCGCACGCGGGCGAGATATGCGGGGCCGGTTCCGTGCGCGACACGCTCGACCACCTCAAAGTCACGCGCATCGGTCACGGCGTTCGTGCCATCGAGGACCCCGCGCTGGTTGACCGGCTGGCCGACGAAAACATCCTGCTGGAGGTTTGCCCCGGTTCCAATATCGCGCTGTCGGTGTTTTCCGACTGGCCGGAACATTCCATCGAGCGGCTGCGCAGGGCAGGGGTGCCGGTCTGCGTTTCGACCGATGATCCGCCCTATTTTCATACGACAATGACGGAGGAATATGCCCATCTTGCCGATACTTTCGCTTGGGGTCGCGCCGATTTTAACGCTATAAACACAGCCGCCATGAACGCCGCATTTTGCGACGAGGACACGCGCCAACGGATGCTGGCGAAATTCAGATAGGGACAAAAGCCATGACCGAACACCTGACCATCGTCGACCACCCGCTGGTGCAGCACAAGCTGACCCAGATGCGCAAGAAAGAGACGCCGAGCGGATTGTTTCGCCAGTTGCTACATGAAATCAGCATGTTGATTGCTTACGAGGTCACACGCGAATTGCCGATGACCACGCAGCGCATCGAAACCCCGCTGGTGGAAATGGATGCGCCGGTGCTCGAAGGGCGCAAGCTGGCGCTGATCTCGATCCTGCGCGCAGGCAACGGGCTGCTTGATGGCGTTCTGGAGCTTATCCCCTCGGCCCGCGTCGGTTTTGTCGGGCTGTATCGCGACGAGGAAACCCTGAAGCCGGTGCAGTATTACTACAAGGTGCCGGACAAGCTGGACGAGCGGGTGGTTATTGCCGTCGATCCGATGCTGGCCACAGGAAATTCCTCGGTCGCCGCGATTGACCTGCTGAAAAAGTCCGGTGCAAAAAACATCCGTTTTCTCTGCCTGCTGGCGGCTCCCGAAGGCGTTGCCCGCATGAAAGAGGCGCACCCGGATGTGCCGATCGTCACCGCCTCGCTCGATGAACGTCTGAACGAGGTCGGCTATATTCTGCCCGGTCTGGGTGATGCCGGCGACCGGATGTATGGCACCAAATAGTCAGCCCATGGCTTCCAGCCGCAGGCGCGCGATCTGGTGAACCTGATCGAGCGCCTCGCGGAATTCCACCGCGCGCGTATTGTGAATCCGCGTGCGGAAGTTTTCCAGAATTTCCTGCCGGTTCCGGCCTTTTACGGCCAGAATGAAAGGGAAGTCGAATTTCTCCTTGTAGGCGGTGTTGAGCTGTGTGAACTCCGCGAACTCCGCTTCGGAACACTGGTCGAGACCGGCGCCCGCCTGCTCGGATGTGGATTCTTCGGTCAAGGCACCGGATTTAGCCAGTTTGCCGGCCAGATCCGGGTGGGCGCGTAGCAGGGCCAGTTGGGCATCTTCGCCTGCTTCCTCGACTATCCGGCGCATGACCTGCGCCAGTGCCTCGACATCTTGCGGATCAGCTCCGTCGTCGTAGGCCTGTGCGGCGATCCATTCGGAATGTTCGTAAACCCCTCCGAATTTGTCGATGAATGCAGTCTTGTCCATGTTCTCTCCGGTATTTGTGTCCAGACATAGCGAAGCCGCCCTCTGCTGGAAAGGGCGGCTTGCGTGTTTGTTGTCTGCTAGTCGTGCTCCGGCAGCAGCAGATTGAGAATTATCGCCACGAAGGCCACCGGCAGCAGCCCCGATACCAGCAGGGTTTTGAGGGTTCCGGGAACATATTGCACAGCTGTCGGCACCTGGGCGAGACCAAGGCCGACCGAAAGCGAAACCGCCATAATGATCATGTTGCGACGGGTCATTCTGACGTCGGCAATCATATTGAGGCCAGCCGAGGCAACCATGCCGAACATGACGATCACACCGCCGCCAAGCACCGGAAGCGGCATGGAGGAGAAGATTGCGGCCACTTTCGGGCTGAGACCGCTTGCAATCAGGAACAGCGCGGAAATGGTCACCACATGGCGGCTCATTACGCCGGTCATGGCGACGATGCCGGCGTTTTGGCTGAACGAGGTGTTCGGCAGGCCCCCGAACAGGGCCGCCACCGCCGAGCCGAGACCGTCGGCAAAGGTGGCTCCGGCGATCTCGCGGTCGGTTGCCTCGCGTCCGGCGCCGCCTTTGGTTGTTGCATTGGTATCGCCGACCGTTTCGATTGCCGATACAATGGCGATCAGCGCGACAGGCAGGATCGCCGCGATATTGAATTCGAACCCGTAGGGCATGAATTTCGGCAGGGCGATGGCCGGCTTCGATGAAATGGCGCTTCCGATGGCCCCCAGGTCAACCAGTCCGGTGAAAATTCCGGCAATGTATCCGGCAATCAGTCCGATCAGGATCGCGGCTGCGGAAGGGGTTCCCCGTGTATAGAATTTCATCACCAGCGCGACCACAATCACAGTCAATGCGGGGAACCAGTGCGCCAGAGAACCGAAGCTTTCCGCTTCCATCTGGAATTTGGCGGCTCCGCCGGCAGCGTATTTGATGCCGACCGGAATAAGGCTCAGCCCGATTGTCAGGATAACCAGCCCTGTCACCAGCGGGGGGAACAGAAAACGGATACGGCCGATGACCGTTCCGAGCAAGAAGTGGAAGAAACCGGCTACCACGATAGCCCCCATCAACGCCCCCATGCCGTAGTCCTTGACCACGATAATCATAACGGTAACGAAGGCGAAACTTGTCCCCTGCATGATAGGCAGGCGCGCCCCGACAGGGCCGAAGCCAATGGTCTGGAACAGGGTTGCAATCCCTGCGAACAACATGGCCATTTGCACGAGGTAGGTCATATCCTCGCCGCCGAAGGCAAAACCGGCGGCACCGGCAATGATGATCGAGGGGGTTACGTTCGAGGCAAACATTGCCAGAACGTGTTGCAGTCCCAGCGGGACGGCCTGTGAAAGGGGCGGGGTAAAATTCGGGTCGCTATAGGCACCCTTCATGGGATCCTGCATTGATACTCTCCTGTCCGTTGTTTCACGGTCTGGCGCCGTAAATTATCCCGAGAGAGTGCGCGATTTTTGTCCGTCTGTATCACCCGAAACCCGAAAAGGTGTTTCAAGCGATTCGGAAGGGTGGTTGTGGAGGGCGCGGCGATCTTCTGGAAAAATATGCGGGAAAAGGTTGTTTTTCCTGTATGAATGTCCTTCAGGACCTTCCCAAAGGCGCTGCTGTTGACTAGGTTCCGCTCAAAACCGCAGGGGGATGTCATGGCCGAAGATTTCAACAATACGAACGAACAGGACGATGCTTACGCCCTCAACCGCGGTCTCGTTGACGCGGTTTTGCGGGCTGTGGACAATGATTCCCAGTCGGAACTGTTGCAGGTGTTCGAGGGCCTGCACGAGGCGGATATCGCCGACATGCTGGAGCAGATCACCCCCGAGGACCGCCGCCGTGTCATGCGGCTCTGGGGCGATCGCGTGGACGGCGAGGTTCTGACCGAGCTTGAAGAGGGCGTCCGTGACGAGATCATGGAGGAAACCCCCGACGAGGTGCTGGCCGAGGCGGTAAAGGACCTCGATACCGACGATGTCGTTTATCTGGTCGAGGATCTGGAGCAGCCGCAGCAGGAAAAACTGCTCGAATCCCTCGACGATGCTGACCGTGTGGCGGTCGAGCAGTCCCTGAGCCATGACGAGGATACTGCCGGCCGCCTGATGCAGCGCGAAATGGTGATTGCGCCGCAGCACTGGAATGTCGGTGATACCATCGATTTCATGCGTGCGGCCGAGGACCTGCCGCAGGACTTCTATGACGTGATCGTGGTCGATTCCGCCATGCACCCCGTCGGCACCGTGCCGCTCGGCAAACTGATGGGGGCAGGGCGCGAGGTGTCCCTGACCGCCCTGATGAGCGAGGATTTCCGCGCCATCCCCGTGGATCAGCCCGAGGAAGATGTCGCCTATGCCTTCAACCAATATCACATGGTATCAGCACCGGTGGTGGACAAAAACGGCCGTCTGGTCGGGGTTATCACCATAGACGATGCCATGGAAATCCTCGAGGACGAGGCCGAGGAGGACATGAAGCTTCTGGCCGGTGTCGGGGACGAGGAACTGTCCAGTTCTGTCTGGGAGATCACCAAGCTGCGCTTCCCGTGGCTGGCAGTGAACCTTGTGACCTCGATCCTTGCCTCGATTGTCATCGCGCAATTCACCGACACAATCAATGCGTTGGTGGCGCTGGCGGTGCTGATGCCGATTGTTGCCTCCATGGGCGGCAACGCCGGCACGCAGACCCTGACCGTGGCGGTGCGGGCGCTGGCCACGCGCGACCTGACTTCGGCCAACGCCTATCGCATCATCCTGCGCGAGGCGATGGTCGGTCTGGCCAACGGCCTGCTGTTCGCTGTGGTGATCGGGGTGATAGGCGCGCTCTGGTATGACAATGCCATGCTCGGGGTCGTGCTGGGGCTGGCCATGATCGGCAACCTGTTTGTGGCCGGTCTGGCGGGTATTCTGGTGCCGATCGGACTGGAAAAACTCGGGGCGGACCCGGCGCTGGCATCGGGGGCCTTTGTCACCACGGTTACAGATATTTTCGGCTTTTTCACCTTCCTCGGTCTGGCCGCGCTGATCCTGCTTTAACCGGGGAGCCTCAGGGTTTCGGTTTTGCTGCCTTTCTTGATCCGTACGGTGTTTTCGGAAATGGCAACCACTTTCCAGCGTTCTATCGTGTCGCCAACCTTGACCATAGTATATTTGCCTCTTCTGCTGCGGATCAGGGCGCGGTAGTCGCCGGGCTTGCCGTAAACCCCGATCAGGCTCATTTCATTGAGGATAATACCGTTTTCAATCGTGGCCTCGCGGGCCACGTTGGCATTGGTCGGCAGGTTGATCTCGCGCGGGGTGTCGGTGAAACGCGGTGTGGTGCGGGCGGTTTCCTCGATCTTCTGGATCATTGCCTGCACGCGTTCGGCAAATCCGGGCGGGCGGTGCAGCGGCACATTGGTTGCCGGAACAGCCCCTTCCGAAAGGGTCGGATCGTTCAGCACAGCGGTAATGGCAATCGAGTCGGGGCGCGGAATGGGCCGCGGTTCGGCTGGTGCTACCGCCGCCACAGCTCCCCCGTCCTCCGGCGTTGCCGTTTCCGTGGCGTCCGGTGGGGCCTCCGCAGGCAGTTCGGTTATCGGGGTGCCGTTGCGCAGGATCGGTGTCAGTTCCGGCAGACCCTCGATAACCGTGGGTGGTTGCATCTGCAGCGTGGCAATATCGGCCGGGCTCGGGGGGGCGGGGGTATCGCCGGTTTGTGCGGCCACGGGCGCAACCGGTTCCGGCAACGGATCGGGAACGGCCACCCCACCGCGCAGCATCGGCAGTTCATCGGGGCGTCCGAGGATAACCGTCGGCGGAATTTTTTGTGCGGCGAGGGCCTCTGCCAACCGCAGGGCAGCGGCGTTGTTGGTGCGAACCTGCGTCAGTCCCAGACTGTCGTTGAATTTTTCCAGCTGTCCGGCCAGCGCCACAGTGCTTTCGTCGTCGGGCAAGATGTCGATGCGCCGCGGTGTGATGGCAAATTCCGCGGGTTCGCGGACCGGGATCGGCGGTTGCAGGCCCCTGCCGGAAAACTCCGAATCCTCCGCCGCTGCAACGGGCTGTGCCAGCAGGGGGGGCTCCAGCGGAATTCCCGTAGTTTCCGGTGCCGGCAGGCTGTCAGGGCCGGAACTGGCGAGCGTTTGCGGCACGCCCTGATCAAGCGCGGGGCCGTCCTGCGTGGCGGGTTGCTCCGGCGTGTCCGCAGTGGCCAAATCCGAGCCGAGAGCGGGTTGTCCGATTTGCGTGTCGAAAACCGAAACTTCGCGCTCCACTTGCGGCAAGGGTGCAAGCACGGTGCCGCCGTCAATGATTTCCGGCCCGTCGGACGTCGTAACGCCCGACAGGGTTGTCGGCCGGATGGGCGCGCGCGGATCCTGTTCTGCCTCCAAAACCCGGTTTTCGGTGGCCTCTATGGCGGTGCTGGGATCGCTGCCGAAGTCAATGGTATTGTAAAGCCAGTAACCGCCAGCGGCCAATCCAGCGAGCATAGCGGCGATCCCCGCAAAAAAACCGATCTTGCGAAAATCTATGGCCAGCGGAATTCTGACCGGAGCCAAGGACACCGGTTCGAAAAACGGTTGCTGGTAAAATCCGCTGATTCGTTTCGAGGAGGTCACATCCTCGGTTCCGAAGCCGTATCCTCTGGCAAAGCGTTTTGCCTCGGCCAGAACGCTGTTGTTGACCAGCGCGACAGTGGCGTTGCCGAAACTGTCGTTCTCGCCAACCTGAAACGTATAGTCCCCGTCCGCATATTCGGGTATTTGGCGCAGGGCCTCGGCGGCTTCGTGGTGACGTTCTTCGGGGTCCTCGGCCGTAATTTTGACTTCGACGGTTTTTACCTGATCCGCGGGCAGCCAGAGCTGGCTTTTGAAAAACCGCCCTTGCGAGGCTCGCGCCGTTGCGCGCATGGCCGCCATTTTTTTCGGCAGTGACGGATCATCCAGCGAGGCATAGGAAATCACCCGCCATTTGCTGTCATAGGACAGCTCGTGCAGCGAAATGCCGTCGGAAGACAGCTCCAGTGCCAGAACAGGACGCATCGCCGGTAAACTATCCTTCACAAACCCAAAGTAACCTCAAACGGAGCCAGCTTTTTTCGCCCGAACGTCCGTTTTTCTTTCATAGAGGTTTTCCGTGCCATTGTGGAGCCGTTTTTCGGACATCGGCCAAGGCACGCCTAGGGTCACCAGTCTGCGAGTTTCCGAAATACCTGCCATGCGGTGTCACGGGCGTGCTTTCCATCCTGATTGACCGTTACGGCTACAACGCGGTTTTTCTTCGGCAGGATCACCAGCAGAGCATACCACATGGTGTTGGAGCCGTTATGCCATAAAAACGCTCCGTCGGCTGCCGGACCGTCACCGGAAATCAGCCCGCCGGCGTATTCCCCGTCGCGCGGTGTGGCCAGATCGGCAAACACCGCCGCCGGCAATATATCGTCCTCGCCGCTGGCCATACGCAACAGCGCCTGCCCGTAGACCAGCAGATCGGGCAGGGACATGTGCACGGTTCCCGCCGGTCCGATCACCGGCGTATTGTCGGCGCGACTGTCAAAGGGGTTCATCGGCCTTTGCCAGCGGCCCAGAAAATTCGCGTGCCCCGAGGGTTGGTCATAGCGCCCGTCGCCTTTTGGCGCGCCGAAGCCGGCGCTTTCGAGGCCGAGCGGAGCAAAGACCCGTTCGCGCAGGGCTTGTTCCCACGGCAGTCCGGTCAGGTTCTCGACCACATGGCCCGCGAGCGTGTAGCCGACGTTGGAATAGCGGAATTCGCGGGATCTGGGTGGTTTTGCCAGAACCGCAGCAAGGGCTGTGCGGCGCAGGGCCGGGCGCTCGGCCTCGTCCCCGGCATCCAGCATCATGGTTTTCAGCCCGAAATTTGCCGGAAGGCCGGACCGATGCTCCAGCACATCGCGCAGGGTCACGGTGTTCCAGCGGGCATCCATCCCGTCGATATCGGGCAGCAGTTCCGGCAGGGGCGTATCGACATCCAGTCGCCCTTCGGCCACCAGAGTGCCGAGCAAAACCGTGGTCAGCGATTTGCTGATCGAGCCGATATGCCAGCGGTCGGAGGTGGTGACCGGCACATCCTGCCCCTTTTCCCGCACCCCGCGCGCGGTCATGGCGATGATGCGGGTATCATCCGCTACCCCCGCCGCCATGCCGATCAGATCGTCAATGCGATAGATGCTGTCCAGTTCGCGCTGAATATCCGCCTCCACCGGCATTGCCGCAAGAAAAAGGGCCAGAAATGTCGCAATCCTCCGCATTTTCCGGCCCCTGCCGGATTTACGCCGTCGCAGCGGCCAGTGCCTGATCCAGATCGCGGATCAAATCGTCCGCGTCCTCGGTCCCGATTGACAGGCGCACCACATTCGGGCTGGCGCCCGAGGCCTCCTGCTGCTTCGGCGTCAATTGCCGGTGCGTGGTTGAGGCCGAATGGATGATCAGCGAGCGCGTATCGCCCAGATTGGCCACATGGCTGAAAATCTCGACACTGTCGACCAGTTTCACGCAGGCCTCGTATCCACCCTTGACGGCAAAGGTAAACAGCGCCCCCGCGCCCTTGGCATAGAGCGCCTGCTTGCGGTCATAGTAGGGCGAGGAGGGCAGGCCGGCATAGGTCACGAACTCCACCCGCGGGTCGTTTTCCAGCCATGCCGCGATTTTTTCGGCATTCTGCACATGGCGCTCCATCCGCAGGCTCAGGGTCTCGATCCCCATCAGGGTATAATGCGCCGCCTGCGGGTTCATCGTCATGCCCAGATCGCGCAGGCCGACAGCAATACCGTGGAAAGTATAGGCCAGCGCGCCGAAGGTCTCGTGGAATTTCAACCCGTGATAGGCGGGCTCCGGCTGCGAGAGCGACGGGAATTTGTCGCTGGCCGACCAGTCGAAATTGCCGCTGTCGACAACGGCCCCGCCGGTCACCGTGCCGTTGCCGGTCAGGTATTTCGTGGTGGAATGCACCACCAGAGTCGCCCCCATTTCAATGGGGCGGCACAGATAGGGCGTCGCCAGCGTGTTGTCGACAATCAGCGGCACGCCGAGCGCCTCTGCCACCGCCGCCACTGCCGGAATATCGGTCAGATAGCCGCCGGGGTTGGAGATGCTCTCGCAGAAAATCGCCTTGGTGTTTTCGTCCGCCGCCGCATGGATTGCATCCACATCGTCGAAATCCACAAAAGTAGCCGACCAGCCGAAACGCTTGATCGTCTGCCCGAACTGCGTGATCGAGCCGCCATAAAGCCGCGTCGAGACCACCACATTGCTGCCCGGCTGCATCAGCGGAAACAGCGCCATGATCTGCGCCGCATGGCCGGAGGAGCAACAAACCGCACCGGCCCCGCCTTCCAGCGTTGCAATACGTTCCTGCAACACGGAAACCGTCGGATTGGTCAGGCGGGAATAGATATAGCCGACCTCCTGAAGGTTGAACAAAGCCGCTGCATGGTCCGCATCGCGAAATACATAGGCCGTGCTCTGGTAGATCGGCGTCTGGCGTGCGCCTGTCGCCGGATCGGGGCGCGCACCTGCGTGAATCTGCAAGGTATCAAAGCCATAGGGGGTGTCGTTCATGTGTTTTCTCCGTTTTCTCGTAGGTTTCCGCGCTATAGCTTGGAACTGATGACGCCGGTATTGAAACCGGCCTTGCGCAATTCGCCGAACAGGCGCTGGTGCTCGATTTTCGGACATCGGTTCATGATGACATCCAGCCCCGCGCCTTCGGCCAGTGTCGCCGCTTCCTCGTTGATCACGCCGATCTGCATCCAGACGGTCTGCAACCCGCGCCCGCCAAGAGTGGCGATTGCCTCCTCGACAATCGGGGTAACCTGATCGGAGCGGCGGAAAATATCGACCATGTGGATTGGCCCGACCCTCTCGGGGATATCGGAGAGCGAGGCATGGATTTCCCGCCCGAACAACGTGTTACCTGCCTGCCCCGGATTGATCGGCACAATGCGATAGCCTTTCTGGTGCAGGTAACGGGCCACGAAATAGGAGGGGCGGATTTCCTTCATC
>Ga0256839_1003502_pt1 | contig 16138 bp, 20 predicted proteins | sample 354166metaG_FD_185968 | JGI IMG/M metagenome (GOLD analysis project Ga0256839, IMG submission 185968) | Hydrothermal vent microbial communities from Mid Atlantic Ridge, Atlantic Ocean - 354-166 | ecosystem: Environmental > Aquatic > Marine > Hydrothermal vents | place: Atlantic Ocean: Mid... | reverse complement strand
CCATGGCGCGCTGGCGATCGAAATCGCCGCCGACAGCGAACATGCGACCCTCGCCGGACAGGTGGGGCTGAACCACCACCCCTATTTTGACGACAAGGAGCTCGGCTGGCTCCTGTTCGACGGGTTCGAGGGCCGCGGCATCGCCGCCGAAGCCGCCGAAACCCTGCGCGACTGGGCGCGCAAGACCTTTCCCGGCACTCCCATCGTCAGCTACATCCACGCCGACAACGCCGCCTCGATCCGGCTGGCCGAACGGCTGGGAGCGGCGCGGGATGACTCCGCACCCTGCGCCTATGCCGATCATGTCGTCTACCGCCACCCCGCCCCGGAGGCACAGGTCTGATGTCTTCATCTTGCCCCAAATACTCCCGCCGGAGGCATCCCGCCCCGGCCACGCACACCACGCTCTCGGTCGATGCCCCCACCATCACCACCGAACGCCTGACCCTGCGGGCGCCGACCCTTGGTGACCTGAGCGCTTATGCTGCATTCAACGATGTGTCTGAAACGCGTGTCGGAAAATACCGCGGCGGGAAATCAGCGAGCGAAATCAACGCTGTACTTCAAGGCGACATTGACCATTGGCAAAAGGGCTTTGGCATGTGGCTGATTACTCTGAAGGGTGATCAGGTTATTGGGGGCGCCGGACTTGTGCACCCCGATGACTGGCCCAGCCACGAACTGACCTGGTGGTTGATGCCAGATCAGCGCCGCCACGGTTACGCCACCGAGGCCAGCCGCGCCGTGATCGAATTTGGTTACGCCGTTCTGGGATGGCCCCAGGTGGAAACCCACATGCGTGATGAGAACCTGCCCGCCCGTCAACTGGCACAAAGGCTTGGCGGAACAATTGACCGGCGTGTTACGTTCCCCGACGGCGTGACTCGAGATGTATTTGCCCTGCCCCGGCCAAAACCCGAGGCCGCGGCATGACTCTGACCCTCAACATCCCAACAATTGCCACCGAACGCCTGACTCTGCGCGGTCCAATGGCCAGCGACCTGGAAGGCTTTGTTGGTTTTTTCAGGTCAGATCGCGCCAGATACGCGGGCGGTTCATCTGATACAGAAAAAGCCGAAACCGAATTCGAAGAAATGGTTGACCACTGGGGTCAGCACGGTTTCGGCAGTTTCATAATGGTTCGCAAAGACACCGGACGGGCCATCGGCCATGTCGGCGGGTTGCACCCAACCGGCTGGCCGGAAAATGAACTGGGCTGGTCAATCTGGCGCGCACACGACGAGGGCAAGGGTTACGCCAGCGAAGCGGTTATTGCCGTCCGCGACCACTTGTTCAACGACTGCGGCTGGGCCACGGCCATCAGCTATATCGCCCCCGACAACACCCGATCCTTGGCTTTTGCCGAACGTTTGGGTGCGTATCACGACCAAACTGCCGTGACGCCCAATGGTTTGCGGTGTTTTGCCTACCGCCACCCGCATCCGGGGGGCTCTGCATGACCCTGACCCTCGACATCCCGACAATCACCACCGAGCGCCTGACGCTGCGCGGCCCCGAGCCGCAGGACTTTGAGCCGCATGTGCGTTTCTTCGCCGACGAAAAACGTGCCTGGGGTTTTGGTGGCGCCGAAAACCGCAACGGCGCCTGGCGCTGGTTTGCCAGCAATATCGGCCACTGGGCGCTACGCGGCTACGGCTACTGGACCATCACCGACAAGGCGACCGGCGCCATATATGGCATCACCGGGCTGTGGCACCCCGAAGGCTGGCCCGAGGCGGAACTGGGCTGGGTCGCCTTCGAGGGCGCCGAGGGCCGCGGCATCATCCATGAAGCCGCGTTTGCCGCGCGCCAATACGCCTATGACCACCTCGGCTTCGGCGCGTTGCCCAGCTATATCATGCCCGGCAACGAGCGCTCGGTCGCGCTGGCCGAACGGCTCGGCGCGCGTTTCGAAGGCACTTTCGAAAACGTCAGCCACGGCACCGAAATGATCTATCGCCACCCGGCACCGGAGGCGCTGAAATGACCGCAAAAACTCATATGCGATTCATATGGAAATCATATGCAATTCATACGCCGAAAAAGGGGGCCCGATGACCGACGCCGCAACCCTGTTGAAAGAGCACCGCGACAGCATCGACCGGCTGGATGCGATCCTCGTCTATACCCTGGCGGAACGTTTTCGCCAGACCCAGGCCGTGGGGAAACTCAAGGCCCAACACGACCTGCCGCCCTCTGACCCGGCGCGTGAAGCCGAACAGATCGCGCGGCTGGAAAAAATGGCGATCGAGGCCGATCTCGACCCCGAATTCGCCCGCAAATTCCTGAGCTTCGTCATCGAAGAAGTTATCAGGCACCACAAGAAACACAAGGAATGACAAGGGGTTATCCCTTCTCGCAGCACATGAAGATAGGAGAAACAAACTCATGGCTATGAAAATTCGTCTCGCCCGTGGCGGCTCCAAGAAACGCCCGTTTTATCGCATCGTCGCGGCTGACAGCCGCATGCCGCGCGATGGCCGGTTCATCGAGAAACTCGGCACCTACAACCCGCTCCTGCCGAAAGACAACGAAGAGCGCGTGAAGATGGACATCGATCGCATCAAGCACTGGCTCGACCTCGGCGCCCAGCCCACCGACCGCGTCTCGCGCTTCCTGGAAGCCGCTGGAATCCTTGAGAAAAAAGAACGCGCCAACCTCAAGAAAGGTGAGCCACACGCCAAGACCAAGGAGCGCCTGGAAGAAAAAGCCGCCAAGGCTGCCGAGGCCGCCGAAGCGGCTGCCGCACCGGCTGAAGAGCCGGCCGAGGCCCCGGCCGAAGAAACCGCCGCCGAAGAAAGCGCAGAATAGGTTTGCCCCAGCCCGGCCCGGAATTTTCGCAAGAGTTTCAGGCAGATCTCGACCGGCTCCTGCGCTGGCGGCGCGACGTGCGCCGCTTCCGCCGCGATCCGGTCGAGCGGGCCTTGCTTGACCGCTGCCTTGCCTCGTTCAACCTGGCCCCCTCGGTCGGGCTCAGCGAGCCATGGCGCATCGTGCACGCGGAAAGCGCCGCGGCCCGGGCTGCGGCGCTTGCCAATTTTCAGCAGGCCAACGACCAGGCGCTCTCCGGGTTTTCCGGCGAAAAGGCAAGGCTTTACGCCGGGCTGAAACTCTCTGGAATGCGCGACGCCCCGGTGCAACTGGCGGTGTTCTGCGACGAGGCAACAGCCAAGGGCGCAGGCCTTGGCGCCGCCACCATGCCGGAAATGCGCCGCTACTCTGTCGTGGCCGCGATCACCCAGTTCTGGCTGGTCAGTCGCGCCGCCGGGCTTGGTCTGGGCTGGGTTTCGATCCTTGACCCAAAGCGCCTGGCGACCGATCTTGAAGTGCCGGAAACCTGGCGCCTCGTCGCCTATCTCTGCCTCGGCTGGCCCGAGCGGGAACACGAAACGCCAGAGCTTGAAACCGCCGGCTGGGAAAGGCGCAGCGCCGGCCTTGACTGCCTTGTCCGCTAGGGGGTGCCCATGTCGAAACGCATCGTTGTCGGCGCCATCGCCGGCGCCTTCGGAACCGCCGGAGAAGTGCGCCTGAAAAGCTTCTGCGCCGACCCGCAAGCCATCGCGGACTACGCGCCGCTCTACACGGAAACCAATCCGAAAGGAGTTGATGTCACCCTGCTGCGGCCGATCAAGAACGGCTTTGCGGCGCGGCTTTCCGGCGTCCAGACCAGGGAACAGGCCGAAGCACTGCGCGGCACGCAGCTCTTGGCCGACCGCGACAAGCTGCCGGGGCTGCCGGATGATGAGTATTATCATTCCGATCTGATCGGGCTTTCGGTGCTCGATACCGGCGGCGCGGACCTGGGGACCGTGAAAGCGGTGCAAAACCACGGCGCCGGCGACCTGCTGGAAGTGCAGATGCCGGCGCAGTCGGCCACGGTGCTGGTGCCGTTCACCCGCACCATCGTGCCCACTGTCGATCTGGCCAGCGGGCGCATCATCATTGACCCGCCCGAAGGCTTGTTCTGACATGGAACGCGACCTTGGCCACGTCCTGATCGTCGGCGGAACCGGGATGCTTGCCGGTGCCTCCGCCTGGATCGCAGAGCGCGCAAGCCGCGTGGTGCTGGCCGCCCGCCACCCCGACCGACTGGCCGGCCGGATCGGGGCCGAACCCTTCCTCCTGAACTGGGCGGACCATACCGCGCCCCTGCCCGCCGGCCCGTTCGACCTGGCCCTGTCCTGGCTGCACAAGGACGGCTTGTGGCTGGTCCCCCGCCTCGAAGCGCTTCTGCGTCCCGGCGGGCGCTCCGTCCGGGTCCACCCGTCCTCTGCGCGCGACCCGGCCGTGCTGGCGACCCGCGACGGCCCGCCCCCTGCGCGCGCCCGCCGGCAGGTTGTCATCCTCTGGCGCAACGCCGACGGCAGCTGGCTCGACCATGACCAGATCAGCGATGGCGTCATTCAGGCCATCCGCACCCCCGAGCGCGCCACGCTTGTTGTCGGCGATGGCTGAGCCGCGCCCTTTGCAGCGCCTCGCCTTTTCGCTATTGCCGTGGCCATGAGCAAACAACCACCCGCCAAGTCCCACGGTCGCAAGTCGATCGCCGCGACCGTGAAACCGCGCGACCTGATGGCCGAGCGCTCGGTTGCCGGCGCCTGGACGGCGAAAGTCATCACGCTGCTGCCCGATGCCTTCCCCGGCGTGCTGGGCGAAAGCCTGACCGGCAAGGCGCTGAAAGACGGGCTGTGGCAACTGGAAACCATCGACCTGCGCCCGTTTGGCGAGGGCAGGCACCGCAACGTCGATGACACGCCGGCGGGCGGGGGTGCGGGGATGGTGCTGCGCGCGGACGTGGTGGCGCGCGCGCTGGACCAGGCGGCCCGGGGCGTGAAGCCCGACGCCGACTGGCCCGTCATCTATTTGTCGCCAAGGGGAAAACCCTTCGACCAGCGCAAGGCCGAGCGGCTGGCGCAGGCCGACGGCGTGACGCTTTTGTGCGGCCGTTTCGAGGGTGTCGACGAGCGCGTGATCGAAGCCCACGGCATCGAAGAGGTCAGCCTTGGCGATTTCATCCTCACCGGCGGCGAAATCGCGGCACAGGCCTTGATTGATGCAACCGTTCGGCTTATACCCCGCGTGCTTGGGAATCAGGCTTCGACCGAGGAAGAATCTTTCTCGGATTTTTTGCTTGAGCACCCCCAGTATACCAAACCCGCCGTTTGGGAGGGCCGCGAGATACCCGATGTTCTTCTGTCGGGCCATCATGCAGCCATCAACGACTGGCGGCGGGAGATGGCCGAAAGGCTGACCAAGGAACGACGACCTGACCTCTGGCGGGCTTATTGTGAAAAACACGGTAGGGACCCGGAAGAAGACGCAGAGCAATGAGGACGCGAGAAATCTTCGGGGGCAAACCCTGAGCAAATGTAGGAGTTGATCAGATGGACCTGATCGCAGAACTGGAAGCCGAGCAAGTCAACGCACTTGGCAAGGACATTCCCGATTTCAAGGCCGGCGACACCGTGCGCGTCGGCTACAAGGTGACCGAGGGCAGCCGCTCGCGGGTGCAGAACTACGAAGGCGTCTGCATTGCGCGCAAGAACGGCTCGGGCATCGCCGGCTCGTTCACCGTTCGCAAGATTTCCTTTGGCGAGGGCGTGGAGCGCGTCTTTCCGCTGCACTCGACCAATATCGACAGCATCACCGTGGTGCGCCGCGGCCGGGTTCGCCGCGCCAAGCTGTATTACCTGCGCACCCGTCGCGGCAAGTCGGCGCGGATCGCGGAAGACACCCACTACAAGCCGCTGAAAAGCGACAAGAAATAAGGAGCGGCGTGATGAAAAAAGACATCCATCCCGACTATCACATCATCAACGTCAAGATGACCAACGGCGACATCGTCCAGATGAAATCGACCTGGGGCAAGGAAGGCGACACCATGTCGCTGGATGTGGACCCGACGGTGCACCCCGCCTGGACCGGCGGCGGCACCCGGCTGATGGACACCGGCGGGCGCGTGTCCAAGTTCAAGAAGAAATACGAAGGGCTGGGGTTCTAGTCAGCCCCCCCCTTTCGACAAGGCCAACGCCGCTCCGACCTTCGGGGCGGCGTTTTCAGTTTGCAACAGGGCTGGTGGGCGACTTGAGAAAAATCGCATCGGCTGCGAGGGTTCATGGCACCATTTGCGACAGCTTCCGCCTTCAGGGGATGCGACTGCCGAAGACATCTGTATTTCCCCGATCACCGAGCTTGCCTTGGAAACCCGGTTGTTGTCGGGCCGGCGCTGACACCATAGCCAAAAAAGACTGCACGACGGGTGATGAAAACGAGCATGCTTGCAAGCGCGACCGCGCATTGCGCACACTTCTTGAGCCTCGACAATCCGTCGGCAAACGGTCCACATGGGGCCACGGTTTGGAAAGGAAATCTGCTGATGCTCAACGCTGCCATTCTCGCCAGTGTCGTGCTGACCGCCATCCTGCTCTGGTCGCCCAGGTTGCAGAAATTGCCAAGCTGGCGCGCAATGATCACGCCGCTGGCGTCGATCATCGGCAGCGGCTTTCTGGTGCTCGGCCCGATCCTCGACGAATCCTATGGGAAATATGCGCCGCTGGCGATGGCGGCACTTTGCATCGTCGCCTATTTTTTTGGTGCTGCCGTCCGGTTCAACATCGCAACCATCGGGGACGCCCCGACGAAACGATCGGCCCCCGAAGAACGGCTTGAAACGCTGGCCTCGGCAATGCTCGGGTTCGCCTACATGATCTCGGTCGCCTACTACCTGAACCTGTTTGGCGCTTTCGGACTGAGCCTGACACCCGTCAACGACCCGACCAATGCCAAGCTTCTGACAACGGCCGTTTTTGCGATCATCCTCTATGTCGGCTGGACGCGCGGCTTCAGGACGCTGGAAAGCATGGAATATTTTTCCGTCACCATGAAACTGTCGATCATTGCCGGGCTTCTGGTTGGCATGGCAGTGTATTTCTTTGGCAAGCTCGAAACCGGGCAACTGATTTTCCTGCCGCCGCAAACCACGGGCTGGGCTTCCGTCACCCTGGCTTTCGGCCTGATTGTCACGGTGCAAGGCTTCGAGACGTCGCGCTACCTGTCCGAGACCTACGACGCCGCAACCCGGATACGCTCGATGCATTGGGCACAGTGGATTTCGACCGCAATCTACATGACCTACATCCTGCTGCTGGCCTACGTTTTCCAGCAAGGTGAGCTTGAACTGACGGAAACCGCCATCGTTGACATGATGAAGGTCGTTGCGCCGATCCTGCCGGTTTTGCTGGTGGCCGCCGCCCTGGCCGCGCAATTCAGCGCCGCGGTGGCCGACACCAGCGGTTCGGGCGGGCTGATCGCCGAACTTTCAGGCAACCGGCTGAGCTCGCGGCAGGCCTATGCGCTGCTGGTGGCCATCGGGCTGGTGCTGACCTGGACAGCCAACGTGTTCGAGATCATTGCCTACGCCTCGCGCGCCTTTGCCGCCTACTATGCGATTCAGGCGGCAATCGCCGCCGTGGCGGCGCACCGGCAGAGCAAGGGCCTGAGAAGTGCTGCATTCTGGCTGCTGGCGCTTCTTGGCGCGGCAATCGTCGGTTTCGGCCAGGCAGTTGCGGCCTGAACAACAACCCTGCCGGTCCGGGACGCGCGGCCTTGTTGCACGAAAATATCCTGGCGACATCGGACAGGCAACACAACGCGAATTTGCCGGCCAAAACCCATAGTCTGCGCTTTCAATCGCACGCCGCGCAACATATAGTGGCGCACAGAAATTCGCGAAGAACAGCGTAGCGTGACGAGGGAACAGACCATGGCGCATATAATTGTCGTCGGGAACGAAAAGGGCGGTGCGGGAAAATCGACCGTTTCGATGCATGTCGCGACCGCGCTGGCCCGAATGGGGCACAAGGTCGGGGCTCTTGACCTGGACCTGCGCCAACGCACCTTTGCGCGCTACATGGAAAACCGAAAAACGTATTGCACACGCCACGGCGTTGACCTGCCAATACCGGATTTTCAGGAGCTGCCGGAAATTGACCGGGCGACGCTCCCGGCCGGCGAAAATGTCTATGATCGCCGCCTGTCCGTCGCTGTCGCCAACATGGAAGAAAACTGTGACTTCATCCTGATCGACTGTCCCGGCTCTCATACCCGACTGAGCCAGGTTGCGCATTCGCTGGCCGATACACTGATCACGCCAATGAACGACAGTTTCATTGACTTCGACCTGCTGGCCCACGTTGACCCGGACAGCAACAAGATCATCGGCCCGTCAGTCTATTCGGAAATGGTCTGGAACGCGCGCCAGCTTCGCGCGCAGGCCGGTCTGGACCCGGTGGACTGGGTTGTCGTTCGCAACCGTATGGGCGCGCAGAACATGCATAACAAGAAAAAGATTGGCGATGCGCTCGACGACCTTGCCAAACGGATCGGTTTTCGTGTCGCCCCGGGATTTGGTGAACGGGTGATCTTCCGCGAACTGTTCCCGCGCGGACTGACGCTTCTGGATCTGCGCGACATCGGGGTGAAGGGACAGATGAACATCTCCAACGTCGCGGCGCGCCAGGAACTTCGCGAGCTGGTCAAGGAACTGCGCCTGCCCGGCGTCGAAGTGGATTTCTGAGTTCAGGTGAACTTTCGAAAGAACCTTGTGCGGTCGAACATTTCTTCCAGCCCCTGCATCCGCTCTTTTGTCACCGGCCAGTTGCGTTCCTGGACTTCGGCAATCACCGTTTCAAGCAGCAACATGACCGCCACATTTGAATCCCACGCCGATGGCACAACGATACGGCAGCTGAAATACTTGTCGGCCAACTTGCTGATGGGCGATCCCCACTGGTCGGTAAACAGAATGATCCGCGCCCCGCGTTCGGCCGCCATCTCGGCCAGTTTCAGCGTGCTGTTTTCGTATCGGCGAACATCGAAGACAACGAGAACATCGTCTTTCCGGATATCCAGCAGGTAGTGGGGCCAGGCATTCGAGATGGACTGGATATGGGTCACATCAGGCCGCGCCACCTGCATGTGCAGAAAGAAATACTCGGCCAGTGACCGTGTGATACGCCCGCCGGCGACATAGACCGCGTGGTCAAGATCGGCCAACAGAGCGCAGCTCTGATCGAAAGTCGCGATGTCGATCTGGCCAAGCGACTGGCGGATATTGCCGATAACCGCGTCGGTGAAGCGGTTGAGGATGTGCTCATCCGGCGCAGCTTCGGCCCAGGTCGCATGCTTGGCAATGGGGTCGGAAACCTTGTCGCGCAATTCCTGGCGCAGCGCCTCCTGAAAGTCTGGAAAGCCGTTGAAACCCAGTTTCTGAACCATCCGCGCGACGGTCGGCGTCGAGACATCGGCATTGCGCGCGACGATCGTGATCGTGCCCAACCCCGAGACCGGATAGTTTTCAAGGATCGACGCGGCCAGCTGGCGTTCCGCCCGGGTCAGGCGCTCGTAGCTTTTCTGCAATCGCTCGGCAATCGTATCGGTGGCTTCAAACAAGACGCGCCCTCCCTCTTGTCGTGATACCAACAGGAACACGTTTGGTGAAGAAATATTTACAGATACTTGTTGACAGGCCACGCGCCTTTGAAGAATTCTCTTCATACGAGGGGAGGCTTCCAATCATGTCCGCACATGCGCATCACGCACAGACCGACCCGACGGATGTGGTCAGTCTTCACAACCCGCAAGGCACATCGCCCGTGTTGCTGGTATGCGAGCACGCATCGAACCACATCCCCGACGAATTTGATGGCCTCGGGTTGGACGCCGTCGCGCGCGAAAGTCACGTGGCCTGGGATCCGGGCGCTTTTGACGTGGCGTCGGAAATGTCGCGCCTGCTCGATGCCCCCTTGGTTGCCAGCAATGTGTCACGCCTTGTTTACGACTGCAATCGCCCGCCCGATGCACCCGACGCCATGCCGGCGCGAAGTGAACTGTTCGATATTCCGGGCAACTCGACCCTGTCGGCAAGGGACCGTGCCCGCCGCGTTGCGTCGTATTATGACCCGTTCAGGGAGCTTCTGAACAATATCCTCGACAGCGGCACCGGCCCCCGGGTGCTGATCACCGTGCACAGTTTCACGCCGGTATATATGGGCAAGCCACGAGATGTCGAATTGGGCATTCTGCATGACGAAGACAGTCGCATGGCCGATGAAATGTTGCGCCTGGCACCGGAACACTGTCGGATGAAAGCCCGTCGAAATACACCCTACGGACCAGCGGATGGTGTCACGCACACCCTGAAAGAGCACGCCCTTTCGCGAGATCTGCCAAACGTGATGCTGGAAATCAGAAATGACCTGATCGCCGATCCGACCAGTCAGAAACAGGCCGCCGAACGCCTGTCGTCGCTTATTGGTGAAACCCTTGAAACGCTGGACATACCAGCCCGCCAAGAGGCCCGGCCATGAACGGATTTCTGCGTGGATATGTGCGCGTTGTTGATGCAATGAACTACCGGCTGGGCCGCATCATCATGTATGGCATATTCGTCATGATCGGCGTGCTTCTCTGGTCGTCGATATCAAAGACGTTTTTCCTGCCATCCAAATGGACCCTGGAAATCGCGCAGTTTTCGCTGGTTGCCTATTACATGCTGGGTGGCCCCTATTCGATCCAGCTTGGCGCGAATGTGCGCATGGACCTGTTTTACGGCAACTGGTCGACAAGGAAAAAGGCCTGGGTCGATGCGATCACCATCTGGTTCCTGATCTTTTACCTGGGGGTGCTGTTTTACGGAGCGGTCGGTTCCGCATCCTATTCTCTCGGACATTTCAGCGACGCGCCTTTCACGTTTTTCTGGGAATTGCTGAAGGCCTTTGTGACCGGCGGGCCGGACGCGGCGAAAGAACAGATGGGCTTTATCGAGCGTTCGCCAACCGCATGGCGGCCCTACCTGTGGCCAGTCAAGGCCTTGGCAACGATTGGCATTTTCCTGATGCTGTTGCAGGCGATTTCCGAATTCATCAAGGATATCGCCACCCTGCGCGGGATCGACCTGCGCACCGGTGAACCGGCCAGCCGAACGCAGGAGACCAGCTGATGTCGCAAGAGATGATCGCGGTCTTCATGTTCTCGACCATGATGCTCATGCTGCTGACCGGCCAGCGCGTGTTTGGCGCCATTGGTGGCGTGGCGGCACTGGCCGCCCTGGCGCTCTGGGGTGTGGGCGGGTCGGACATTCCGTTCTCGGCAGTCATGAAGCTGATGAAATGGTATCCGCTTCTGACCCTGCCGATGTTCATCTTCATGGGCTACATCCTGTCGGAGTCAAAGATCGCCGATGACCTTTACAAGATGTTCCATGTCTGGATGGGGCCGGTTTCGGGCGGGTTGGCAATTGGCACCATTGGCCTGATGGTCCTGATCAGCGCGATGAACGGGCTGTCGGTTGCCGGCATGGCCATCGGCGCCACGATCGCTCTGCCGGAACTGCTGAAACGCAACTACGACAAGATCATGGTGACGGGGGTGATCCAGGCGGGATCGTCGCTTGGCATCCTGGTGCCACCATCGGTCGTATTGGTGCTCTATGCGATGATCGCCCGTCAGCCCGTGGGTCAGCTTTGGCTTGCCGGGGTATTCCCGGGGCTGATGATGGCGGCGATGTTCATCATCTACATCTATATCCGCTGCAAGCTGAACCCGGCACTTGGGCCGGCGCTGACGGAAGAAGAGCGCGACGACATAACCTTGCGCGAAAAACTCGTGTTGCTGCGCGCCGGCCTCCTGCCGCTGATCATTTTCTTTGCCATGATGTATCCCTTCGTGCGCGGCTGGACGTCGCTGACCGAAAGCTCGGCCATAGGTGCAATGACAGCGTTTACAGCGGCCGTTCTCAAGGGCCGGATGACGCGCGAGGTATTCGAGAATTCTGTGCGCAACACGCTGGCGATTTCCTGCATGTTCATGTGGATCATCGTGGCCGCCATGGGCTTTGGTGCAGTGTTTGACGGACTCGGGGCCGTCAATGCCATCGACAGCCTGTTCACCGAAAAACTGCAGTTGAACCCCTGGATGATCCTGATCCTGATGCAGCTTTCGTTTCTGGTGATGGGCACATTTCTGGATGACACCGCGATGCTTGTGATCGTCGCGCCGCTGTATATCCCGCTGGTGGATCACCTGGGCTTCGATCTGATCTGGTATGGCGTGCTTTACACGATCACGACGCAGATCGCCTACATGACACCGCCATTTGGCTACAACCTTTTCCTGATGCGGGCGATGGCCCCGCCGGAAATCACCCTGCGAGACATCTACGTTTCGATCATCCCGTTCGTTCTGGTGATGGTTGTCGCGCTGACCACGATCATGATCTTCCCCGAGATCGCGCTTTGGTTACCCAACTATGTCTATGGAAAATGAAGAGACCCCCGGCAAGGGGGCGTGAAAAGAGGTCGGAGCAACAACAACGGCAAACCAACAAGGAGAGAGCAATGACTACCAGACGCAAGTTTCTCACAACGGCCGCGATGGCCGGACCGGCGGCGCTCGCCACGCCGGCGCTCGCACAATCCAAGATCAAGTGGCGGATGCAAACCTATGCGGGCCCGGCTCTGGCCGAGCACGTCATCAAACCGGCGATCGACAGTTTCAACAAGATCGCCGGCGACGAGATGGAGATCGAGCTGTTCTTCGCTGACCAGCTTGTGCCGACCGGCGAGCTGTTTCGCGCCATGCAGAAGGGCACGATCGATGCGGTGCAGTCGGACGACGACTCGATGGCCTCACCCACGGAAGTCACAGTGTTTGGTGGCTACTTCCCCTTCGCGCTGCGTTACTCGCTCGATGTGCCGGTGCTGTTCAATCAGTATGGGCTCGACGAGATATGGAAGGAAGAATACGCCAAGGTCGGTGTGCAGCACATCTCGGCCGGGTCGTGGGACCCGTGCCATTTCGCAACCAAGGAGCCGATCAACAGCCTGAAGGACCTGGAAGGCAAACGGGTATTCACTTTCCCGACCGCCGGGCGGTTCCTGTCGCGGTTTGGCGTCGTTCCCGTAACGCTGCCATGGGAGGATGTCGAAGTTGCCCTGCAGACCGGTGAGCTTGACGGCATCGCATGGTCGGGCATCACCGAGGACTACACCGTTGGCTGGGCGGACGTCACAGACTATTTCCTGACCAACAATATTTCGGGTGCCTGGATCGGCCACTTCTTTGCCAACATGGACCGCTGGAACGAACTGCCGCCGCATCTTCAGGAGCTTCTGAAAATGGTGACCGACAGCTCTCACTACTATCGTCAGTGGTGGTATTGGGGCGGTGAAGCGGCGCTGCGTGTGAATGGTCCGAAAATGAAGCTGACCACCATTCCCGACGAAGAATGGGCCACCGTCGAGGCCGCCGCCAAGGAATTCTGGGACGAAATTGCCGCGGAATCCGAGACCAAGGCCAAGGTTGTCGCCAAGATCAAGGAATACAACGCGGTGATGGAAAAGGCTGGACCGCCCTACCGTTACTGATCAAGCTCAACGGCGGGGGCGCCTTCGTGCCCCCGCCACACGATGACAAGGAGACACCATGCCCGGCAACCTGACACTCGATGCGCTGAAGAAGGCCGTGAATAGCGGCGAGATCGACACTGTTCTGGCCTGCATCGTCGACATGCAGGGGCGGCTCATGGGCAAGCGCCTTGTCGCGCAGTATTTCATCGACAGCGCCTGGGAAGAAACCCATTGCTGCAACTACCTTCTGGCCACCGACCTCGAGATGTTCACCGTCGAAGGCTATGCCTCGACCAGTTGGCAGGCGGGTTATGGCGACTATGTGATGAAGCCCGACCTGTCCACCCTGCGCCGGGCCGCATGGCTGGACGGAACCGCCCTGGTGCTGTGCGACGTGATGGACCACCATGGGCATGAAGAGATTGCCCATTCCCCGCGGGCGATGCTGAAACGGCAGGTGGCGCGGCTGGCCGACATGGGATTTGCACCGGTGGCGGCGACCGAACTGGAATTCTTCATCTTCGAAAAAAGCTTTGAGGACATGGCCCGCGAGGGTTACCGCGACCTGACCCCGATCAGCGCCTACAACGAAGATTACCACATCCTGCAGACCACCAAGGAAGAAGGCATCATGCGCAGGTTGCGCAATACGCTGTGCGCGTCTGGCGTGCCGGTGGAGGGCTCGAAAGGTGAGGCGGAGACCGGGCAGGAAGAACTGAACATACGCTATGGCGGGGCGATGGAAACGGCGGAAAACCACGTGATCGCCAAACACGCCGCCAAGGAAGTGGGCTGGCAGCAGGGGCATTCGGTCAGCTTCCTGCCCAAGTGGCGCCACGACAAGGTCGGCTCGGCCAGCCATGTGCACCAGTCGCTGGCAACAACGGATGGCAAGCCCGCGTTTTACGACAAGGACGCCGAGCTTGGCATGTCGGATATCGCGCGGCACTACCTTGGGGGCCTGTTGAAATACGCCTCCGACTTCACGGTGTTCATGGCGCCCTATGTGAACAGCTACAAGCGGTTTCAGAAGGGCAGCTTTGCCCCCACCCGCAAGGTCTGGTCGGTCGACAACCGCACGGCCGCCTTCCGGCTGTGTGGCGACACATCCCCGGCCGTGCGGATCGAGTGCCGGGTGCCCGGCGCAGATGTGAACCCCTACCTGGCGATTGCGGCGATGCTGGCCGCAGGCATGGCCGGGATCGAAGAAAAGCTGGACCCGGGCAAGCCGCTTTCGGGTGACGCCTATGATGGCACCGGCGACGATCACATCCCGACGACATTGCGCGAGGCAACCGATGCGCTGCGTGCATCGCAAATGCTGCGCGCCGCCTTCGGGGATGACGTGGTGGACCACTATGTCCGCATGGCTCAATGGGAACAGGAAGCCTTTGACGCGGTGGTGACCGACTGGGAAATCGCACGCGGTTTCGAAAGGGCCTGAGCCTTGATCGACAGCATCGACCATATCGTGCTGAGTGTGCGAGATATCGGCGCGGCGTCCGAGTTTTTCGAACGCGTTCTCGGGATGCGCGCCGAGACCTTTGCAGGGGGCCGGACCGCCCTGCACTTCGGCGACCAGAAGATCAACCTGCAGACCCTGGGACAGGAAACACGCAACCATGCCTGCATCGGCTCGGGCGATCTGTGCCTGATCACGCGCTGGGGCCCCGACCGGGTGGTGCAACATCTGCTTGACGAAGGCGTGGAAATCATCGAAGGCCCGGTTGAGAAAACCGGCGCCCTTGGCCCGATCACGTCCATCTATTTCAATGACCTCGACGGCAACCTGATCGAGGTTGCCTCTTACGAAAAGGAAACCCGGTGAAAACGCTGAAATGTATCTCACCTGTCGATGGATCGGTATATGCCGAACGCCCTGTGCTGTCGCTTGAAGCAGCGAAAGAGGCCGTCACACGGGCACGCGAAGCTCAGACGGATTGGGCCGCGCGGCCGCTGGAAGAACGCATCGCGCTGGTGCGCAAGGGGGTAGAGGCGGTTGGCGCGATGAACGATGAGATCGTGCCCGAACTGGCCTGGCAAATGGGCCGCCCCGTGCGTTATGGCGGCGAGTTTCGCGGGTTTGACGAACGGGCCAGCTACATGGCCGATATCGCCCCCGAGGCGCTGGCCGATCTCTTGATCAGCGATGATGATGAATACACGCGCTATATCAAGCGCGTGCCGCACGGCGTCGTTTTCGTGGTGGCCCCGTGGAACTACCCCTACATGACCGCGATCAACACCGTGGCCCCTGCCCTGATCGCCGGCAACACGGTGCTGCTGAAACATGCCACGCAAACGCTCTTGGTGGGTGAACGCATGGCGCGTGCCTTTCATCAAGCAGGCATCCCTGCGGATATCTTCCAGAACGTCTTTCTGGATCACGAAACAACCTCGGCCCTGATCGCCGCCGGCGCGTTCGACTACCTGAATTTCACCGGCTCGGTCGGTGGCGGACGCGCCATGGAAACCGCCGCAGCGGGCACCTTCACGCCGATGGGGCTGGAACTGGGCGGCAAGGACCCTGGCTATGTCATGGAAGACGCCGACCTTGACGCAGCGGTGGAAACGCTGATGGATGGCGCGCTGTTCAACTCGGGCCAGTGCTGTTGCGGGATCGAACGGATTTACGTGGTGGAAAGCCTGTTTGACAGTTTTGTCGAAAAGGCCGTGGCACTGACCAACCAACAGAAACTGGGCAACCCGCTGGACGAGAGCACCACGATGGG
>Ga0256839_1003501_pt1 | contig 16139 bp, 9 predicted proteins | sample 354166metaG_FD_185968 | JGI IMG/M metagenome (GOLD analysis project Ga0256839, IMG submission 185968) | Hydrothermal vent microbial communities from Mid Atlantic Ridge, Atlantic Ocean - 354-166 | ecosystem: Environmental > Aquatic > Marine > Hydrothermal vents | place: Atlantic Ocean: Mid... | reverse complement strand
CGTTAAAATAGCGTCAAGGGTGGATAATGGAGCTGGCTTTTCTTCAAGCTCAACTATTTTAGCTTCCATTTCCGCCTCTGAAGCCTCCTCAGCTATTGCCTTATCAATATCCACCTGCTTTGCTGGCGAAATAATATTGCCCTCACGGTCTAACTTCACCATGCGGCTATCTTGATCGCGCTCTTCTTTTTTTAGACTTTTCTTTTCGCTAAAATCTATAACATTGTCTTCTTCTGGCTGCCAGTCTTTGGGTGTTGCTACTAGTTCACCATCAATTGCAGAGGCTAAAACCTCAAGTGCTTTTGTTGCAGCCTCACCATTTGTTTTTGCAATTTTACCAAGCGAGCCAATTGCGCTAAGGCGAATTTCCTGATTCTCATCAGCACAAGCATTGCTAAGCAAGGCAACAGCTTTGGAGCTGTTAAGTTCTCCAAGCGCCCTTAAGGCTGCTAAGCGCACTTGTTTCTCGCTAGCACTATGATTAACAATATCCTCTATTAACTCTGCTGATCCTTTTGGTTTTGCAACGGCCATTGCGTCAATCATTTTGCTAAGAAGTTGTTTTGATCCTTTGCGTAATAATTTTTCTGCTCTTTGCTCCAGTTTTAAGCTTGGACGAGTTTTGTTGCCTCTAATGATAGCTTCGCAAGCGGCAATTTGAACTTTTATATTATCATCACCAAGCCCAGCTATTATCGTTTTATCGTCAAAAAATTTATAAGATTTGAAAACTTGAGCTCGCACACCAGCAGAGCCATCACTTAGTCCTAAAAGGCTTATTTCTTTTAAATCGCGTTTTGCACCACTAATGATTGCAGCCATTCGAACGCTAGGCTCAGGATCAGACATTGCTGCCTCTAGCAGACTCAAGCCTTGTTTATCTTTCGCATCTCCAAGTGCAGAAATAATAGCTTTGCGATTTAATGAGGAGGCTGATTTCATCAACTCGAGTAACGCAGAAATACCATTATCACCAAATTTTACTAATGTTTTAGTTGCTAATGCCCAAATATTCTGCCCCTCAGGCTCATCTATTGCAGCGAGTATAGCTGCTATAGGCGCTTGTGTATCAATGTCTGTGCCAAAAGAGCCTAGAGCTTTGATCGCGGCAATTTGGACATCTGCCCAATAGTCCCAGCCAGATACATAATCCTCCCAGGCCACATTATGTTTCTCACCTCTTGTATTAACTAAGGCACATAGAATTTCAGCAGAATCAAAAGCCTTTTGTGCCTGCAAGGCTTGAATATATATTACTTTTGCTTCACCAATTGGATCTTGAATAAGATTATCAATTAACGGCTTAATTGCGGCTTTGTCTTTTATCAATGCAAGTGCTTCACCTGCATCACATCTAACATCTTCATCTGGGTTATGTAACTGTTCAATAAGAATTTCTAAGGACTTTTTTGAAGGCAAATTACCAAGTGCTTGCACCGCTAAACATTGTTCAACTTCTGAATTTTCAGTGACAATGGTTTTTAAGCTATCGGTTAGTTGTTCAAAAATATTATTTTCAGATTTTTTCATTAACTCAGACATGATTTATTCTTTTATTTAAGGGACACGGGCAACTCCTGATTCTCAAAAGAAGCTGCCCGCATGGAGGGGTTAATATTAAACTATATCACGACGGGCAAATGTCATAGAACGGAAGTCATTCTTATAAGGTGACACGCCAATCTTTTTGACCATGCCAACACCCATCTTATAGTTATAGTTACCGCTGATCCAATCGACTACTCGACCAGTCAGGGCGTTTGCAGGCTGTGCAGTGTGAAGGAAATCCATATACATCACACCTTTTTTCAGAGCCGGCGTTACAATCGCAACTGCAGTAATCGCTGCTTTTGTAAGTTCGATATGACCGTTTTCCATTAGTTTGGTAAAGGTGAAATCGTCACCTTCAACACCAACAATGGTATCAACCTGCACCGGAATGCGATCTGAATAAAGCATGACATAATCGCCACTTTCAATTCCACGTTCCGCTGCATCATCTGGGTGAATTTCTACCCAGTTTTCTGGCCAACGCTGCACAATATATGGGCGACGACGATCATCATAACCAGATTGCCATCTCTCGTTAATACGACCAGAGCTAGCCCAAAGTTCGCCTTCTCTTGGTTTGAGCCATTCCCAATAATCAGAGAATAGTGACCAAGGAGCTTTTTGGATATTACACTTGCCTGTTTGGGTGTTAAAATGTGTCAATTTCTTATTGAACATATTTGCACCTGCCGGACCTGTTTCTGGCAATTTACGAGTGGTATCATGCAGACGTTTAGTGCCTTCTAGCGTGCCGTCATCTAGCATCATAACTGGCCCTTGAATGCCGTCAGTTCCATACTGGCCAAACTTCTCATGCAATGTAATGCCTTCTTTTTTAGCAGCAACATGCAGCATATAGAAGTCTTTACGTGAGCCACGTGAGAAACGAGATGCCTCTTCAAGCACATCATTTGAGTTTTCCCAATCAAAGCCAGAAAAGCCCATTTTTTTAGATAATTGTGCAATTATCCACCAATCTGGTTTTGCTTCACCAGGTGCATCGTAAAACTTAGGATATAATCTTAAGCGACGCTCACCATTTGCACGAGTAAAGCTATCTTCACCCCAACCAGAAGCTGGGAAGACAATATCTGAATAACGAGCGCCAATTGGATCAATCAGATAAATATCCTGAGAGACGACCACTGTGCCACCACTATCGGCACGCTTTTTAAGCGTTTCAATAATTTCTTGCTTATCAAAAGAACGTATCTGATGCGGATTCTGAACAGTTAGCTCTTCAAATTTAGAAGCAAGACCTTGTGAAGCACACATGGCTTGTATCCAAGTGTTACCAATGACGTGAGCCATACGAGTATGACCTGCCATAAAATAACGATCGGTATCCATTGCACGACGACGACGCCCTGGAAGTTTTTCAGGTGATTTATTGCGAGGATAAGAGCCACCACGCAAGCCACCACGTTGGTGACCACCAGCACGACCAATAACCTGACCAGGACGACCACCAGCCCCAACAATCATACCTAATGAAGATATTGCATTAGTATTGCCAGTATTGTTTGACCAATAAAACCCTTTTTCAATCATGATAGAGGATTTAGGACGTGTGCCGTCAGCTTTTGGTTTTGCTAACCATTCAGCAGCTGTGTAGATTTTCTGCACATCAATTTGTGCAATTTCAGCTGCTTTTTCAGGATCTGCAAAATCTTGCTCAAGCAACCATTTTTTCCAATCATCAAAACCACCAGTTTGAAATTTGCCCCAAGTTGTACGCCATTGCCACGGAGTATTACGTGTGCCTTGACCAAATCCTGAAGAGCTTTCAAACTTATTATTAACCCAGTTTTTAATCCATTCATCATCTTGCCAGCCGTTTTCAATAATTACACGAGCAATTGCTGAAACTACGGGAAGATCAGTTCCTGGCTGTAGATCAATCCAAAGACCTCCATTTGCCTCACCATAAGCAATACCAGCGGTGCGACGAGGGCCTAGGAAAATGGTTTTTTGACCATTTTGAATTGCAGGCATAATCCATTGAGTAAACAAAATAGTTTTTGTTTCATAAGGATCAGTGCCGCAAATCATCAATGTATCAGCATCATGCCAATCTTGATATGAGGGGCCAAAATTATCAAAACCTGCATCTCTAAAACCCGGTGTTGAAGTAACATCAGATGGAGTGTCATGGAAGGTAAAGTTAGCAGTTGAAATATGACCTAGAGCATATTTTGAAATTGCATAAGTATTTTCCATGAACCCATAAGAGAAGGTTTTAACACTATAGGCATTTGCTCCATGATTCTTAATAACATGCTTGCCAACCTCAGCTGCAATATCGAGAGCAAAGTCCCAACTCACAGGCATAAGAGTGCCAAACATACGAATCATTGGCGACTGCAAACGATCACGCGTTGGTGTCTGAGGATTATAGACTTTTTGCGCAATAGCACCACCACGAATAGAGCTGTCACCATATAAGTTGACTGTAGTATTATCCTTGTCAGGAATAATGATAACATGATGCGGCTCACCTTTATGAAGCACCACATTATATTGGTTAGGGGCAACCCATGCACCTAATGCTGCAACTGGAAAATCTTCTCCAAATGCGTTTTCGTCAGCTTTTGGGCCGCCAGTTTTGCCGCCCTTAACAGGCCAGCGATAGACTTTATAACCACATGCAACAATACAATAGTCACAGGCAGTTGGAATAATATCCGCGCCCACTGGTGGTAGCGGAATATTGGTTTCAGGAATATAATAAGGAGTTCCCATGATAAATCACCCTCAACCTTTCAAATTATCAGAGCGGCCATAAATTAGGCCAAACATGCCAACGGCGTAAATATCATCACCGTCCAGCTCGAAAAGAACCTGGGGCAAGCTTTGATAAGCCTGTCCAGAAATAAACATTCCATGCCGAGTAAGATCAAACGTGGTCAGATGGAAAGGACAAGGCCCAAGTGCCTTATCATTTGGCTTATATGTGCCATGTAACGGGCCGCCCTGATGGGTACAGATATAATTAAATCCTACCACATCTTTATCTGGGCCAATGCCGCCGCCTGCTGGCTTGCCAAGCTTTACAATCATTGAGTCTGAATGCTCACCCTCATCAGGATAAGAAAAGTCAAGCGGCTCATCTACTTTAAGCTCTGAAAGTTTGCCAACAAATTTTCTTGGATAGGTTGCAACTATGGCTGGGACATTTGCTAGTCCCTTGCCTGTTTGCATTGCAACCATCACCGTTGCTGTGGCAACTCCAGAGGTCAAAAGAAAAGTACGTCGATTGACAACACATTTTTTTGAAGTCTTGCGAACATCCGCAGGACCGTTAATGGCTTCGATTAGACCTTTACTTGCGGTCATTATTACCTCCTGCGCTAGTTGGTTGGAGCCGGTAGTGGCTCGGTTGGTGGAAGATCAGGATAATCCATCTCTATGCGATCGCCAGATAGACTTTCTAAGAAGGCCAATAGGTTAGCTTTTTCTTTTTTGCTAAGACCTAGGGGCTGTATCATATCTGTTTTAGTCGCTGAGAAGTCGTTAGTTCCTCCGCCAGCATCATAAAAATCAATGACATCTTCTAAAGTTTCAAGCATACCGTTGTGCATATATGGCGCTGTATATTTAGTATAACGCAATGACGGCACACGGAATTTGCCAAGATCAGCTGTTTCCTTAGTACGGAAATAAAGACCTGGATCTTCCTTATAGGTGCGGTATTTATCTTCAGTTACACCTTTAGCATATATTTCAAATCGATAAGTGATTTGAGCAAGAGCATCGTCCTGCCAGCCATCATAAGTTGGAACACCAAGATTATAATATTTCTGATCGGTTAAAAGAGCTCCATTATGACATGAAGAACAATTTGCTTTTCCGGTAAACAGTTCAAGTCCTGCTAGTTGCTGCTTGGTTAAAGCTTTATCATCGCCACGCATATAGTTATCGAATGGAGTATCGGTTTGCACCAATGTCCTCTCAAACGCTGCAATTGCCTTATAAGCATTTCGAACATTTGGCCAAGTATCACCAAACACTTCATTAAAGCGTTTAACATATTCAGGCACAAATGCTAGGCGTGCTTCAAGACCATCATCTTCACCATTTCCAGCAACACCACCACGAGCCGCAGAGCGAGCTTGTTTTTCTAGCGAACTGGAAGAGCCAGCCCAAAACAGCTTGTCATAATAAGCTGAATTGATAATGGTTTGTGAATTACGCCAGTGAACAGTGCCTGGATAACCCATTGAAATTTTATCAGGAAAATCCCAACCTGCATCAGGAAGGTGACAAACAACACAGCCCATAGTGCCATTGCCTGACAAACGACCATCAAAAAATAGCATTTTGCCCAGCTCCACCTTTTCAGGTGTTGTAGGATTGCTTGCAGGGTTAGGCGGATCACCAAGAGGAGCAAGCTCAGATGGCCTGTCCCCAGCCATCGCACCCATTGGTGCTAATAGCGAAGTTGCAACTAATGCAACAGCAGTGAGGGTAGAGAATTTTTGAATTTTAAACATAATCAACCTCTCCTCAATTTTTCTTGTTAAGCCAATCGGTGATGACAGTATATTCAGTGTCAAATTCACCGGGATTATAGGCAGGAACATCAAAGCTATCGCCTGATAGTGATTCTAAGAAAGCAACCAAATTGGCTTTTTCTTCATCACTTAAATCAAGTGGCTTTAACAATTGGTCTTTATTTGCAGCGTCACCACCACCTCCATTATAAAAGTCAATAACTTCTTCTAATGAGGCAATCATGCCATTGTGCATATATGGCGCAGTATAGGTGAGCTCACGAAGAGTTGGGGTCATAAACTTACCCTTACTTTCTTCTTTATGATCACGAATATAAGCACCAAGATCTTGGCGTAAATTCATATAATTTTCTACACCTTGGAACTTAGCGTAAGTTACATATGTTACATGACGATCTGGGTCTGACCAGATATCAGGATTTTCAGGCACACCAATATTATGTGGCTGATCATCGGTAAAACGATCACCAGAGTGACATGCAACACAACCAGCCTTGCCAGTGAATAATTCAAAACCTGCTTTTGCAGAATCTGACATGTCACCAGTATCAAATGGAGCACCGCTTGAAGTGACTGTTTTTAAGAACCCCTCAATGGCAGAACGAACACCACCATTTGATGGCTCACCTTTACCTGCTTTTGCAAACATATCCACATAGATTGGATCTTGCTTTAAGCGTTCTTGCATGATGCGCATATCCATATTCATGAAATATGTTTCTGTGATTGATTCACGAGTTACATCATTTAGGTTAGTTCCTATGCGACCGTCATGAAACCATGCGGCACGATGGCCAACATTAGCTAATGTTGGTACATTTCTAAAATGTAACGTATCGGCGTAGGCATCTGACAAAGCCTGACCATCAGTAAATGCTTTGTCTGGCTGGTGACACGAGGCACAAGCCAAACCAGTATCCCCTGACAAACGAGTATCATAAAATAAACGTTTACCGAGATCTACCAGTTCTTGTTTAACTTCAATTTGCTTTATCGGACTATATTCTTGAGCCTGAGAAGGCAATGCAACCATAGTCGAAAAGGCCAGAGCTGAAACCATTAGGGTAACAGATGGGCTTTTATAGTTATTTAGCGGAAATTTTATCATTCGGCTTCCCCTTTTTGCGCTAGAAAGCAAGCAGAACACACATGCCACCTGACATGAATTTCAATAAACTGCTTATCTTTTCTGATTCTCAACCTAATGGGGCAATGTAACGAGGATATTTCACTACATACTAAGAGTTATGAAGAAATGTAACAAAATGTAACTTTTTGTATTTTGTAACTTATAGCGCACTAGCTATTGCGCGCCAAAGTCTGGTATTTGATTCTGATGAGCTTCCTAAACATTCAGCAAATTCATTAAGGTTTGCGATAAGGAGTGTGGATCAATTGGTTTTTTTAGCAATTTAATTGGTTTAAACCTGTCTAATTCAATCTGATCTGGCTGATAGGCTGAATAAATAATTATCGGGCAGTTTGGCCGCAACTCCCTAACCTGTGCGCACACCTCGGCACCGCTTAACTCTGGCATAATATAATCAGTCATCACTAATTGGTAATCATCTGGATTAGATTTAAATAAACTCATCGCCTCTTTTGGATTAGTAAAAGCATCAACTTGATAATTCATTTTTGCAAGAATCTTATTACAAATATCTACCACTTCTTTTTGATCATCTATCAGCAAAATTCTCCCTGAGCCGACTATAAATGTCTTGGTTTTTTTATTCTCATCTTTAGACGGCTCGGCCATAGGTAAAAGAATTTTAAACTCAGAGCCTTTTGGCGATGTTTCTAGCGAAATATGGCCATTCATTTGAGATATAAGGGAAGTTACAACAGAGAGGCCAAGTCCCGTCCCCTTGCCTAATTGCTTAGTGGTAAAAAACGGATCAAATATTTTCTCCTTTAATTTATCTGGAATTCCCGGGCCATTATCGCTAACACAAATACAAACCTGTTTTGGAGTTTTATTGCCAGTTTCAACCTTAGCTGTTATGGTTATTTCACCTTCATTTGCACCAATGGCCTCGGCAGCATTTGAACAAAGATTCATTATTACTTGGTGCAGGCGAGTTGAATCAGCTAGCGCAGATAGGGTCTTATCTTTAATCACACATTTTATTTTGATATTTGGCAAAATTGAAGCTCGCATCAATCTAATAACCTCATCTATTGTATCGCCTACTCTTAGAGCAATAGTTTCGCCAGGTTGCTGGCGGGCAAATGTTAAAATCTGGCCAACCATATTGCGCGCTCTCTTTGCGGCAATTTCAATCTGCTCAAGCTCATAGGCAAGATCACTATCAATCGGCGCATCAGCTTTAGCTAAAAATACATTGCCCAAAATAATTGTAAGAACATTATTAAAATCATGTGCCACACCAGAGGCCAACATACCAACTGCCTCCATTTTTTGCGCTCTGTGCATTTGATCGCGCGCTTTTCTTGTTTGAGTAATATCTTCCCCCAGACCAATAAAATGCGTTATTATTCCATCTTCCTCACGAAGTGGTAAAATACTGGTTTTTGCCCAATATAAATTGCCATCTTTCTTTTTGTTATGAAACTCTCCGCGCCATTCCTGCCCTAGTTCCAGCTGCTGATGCAGACTAGCATATGCTTGCTCAGATGTTTCACCTGATTGTAAGATAGAGGGAGTTTTGCCAATTACTTCGTCTGAAGTATAACCCGTTAAGTCACAAAATTTTTGATTAACATATTCAATTTTTCTATCTGTGTCCGTGATGATAATTGTTACAGGGCTTTGCTCAACTGCACGTTGAAATTTTTTAGCAACTTGTTGTGCTAATTTTCTCTCACTCAACTCTTTAGATAAAAGCCCAATTGCTTGGCGTAATTCCATTTGCAATAAATAAAATAGAGCAAAAAGGACTAACGAAACAACGACCAAGGCTGCCATAAAACGAAAACCCACAACAACCAGATTTTCACCCTCAGCCACAGCATGAGAAATTATTGTTGTTGTTTCTTCTCGTTTTTCTCGCCATAATCTATCAAGTGTTGCTAAGGCATATAGAGCATTTTCATCATTCACTTTAACAAGCTTATCAGTCTTTTGTGGCGGCCAGTTTTCTTGTGCTGCTTGTTTTGCTATTTTTGCTTTATTCATATAGGTCAACATTGTATTTTCAATAATTGCTAAATTATCTAGCTCTTGTCTTGTTGGGTTGCTTTGACGATATTCTTTTATTGTTTGGCTAAAATCTGTAAATTGATCTTCAAGCCTATCAAGATATTGCTGATCTTGGCGCAAAACATAATTTTTGAAATTATGAATTATTCCACCATAACCCAAATGCGACCACATACGGTTTAATAATTCTCCACGCAATTCAGCCTCATCAGAATAGACCTGCCAAGAGCTCTCAATATCATGAAAACGGTCCTGTGTTTGATTGCCAAGATAAATACCACCCAACACAGTAGATATAATTAAAAAAGTAGCTACAATGCCAGATAGTAAAAGCCGCATTGGCATTGGATATGAATTTGTTTTTTTATCCATCTTGAAATTTAACCTATGCTAGCTCATTATGACGATATATTTATTACAGTATGAAATTTGATTGGTATATGACAAGACATGAATGAACATATTCTCATTGTTGATGATGATTCTCAAATTACTTCTTTTTTAAAGCGCTATTTAGAAAAGCAAGACTTCAAAACAACTTGTGTTGGCACTGGTCGTGAAATGCGCCAAGTGCTGGACAAAGAAAAAATTGACCTTTGCGTACTAGATGTTGGCCTGCCCGATGCTAATGGATTTGACCTCACACAAGAAATTCGCCGCACCTCAAACCTGCCTATAATTGTTTTAAGCGCCCGCGATGAATCATTTGATAGGGTTTTTGGACTTGAATTTGGTGCTGATGATTATGTTACAAAACCATTTGAGCCGCGCGAATTTGTTGCACGCATTCGCTCAGTTTTACGCCGCTCTAAAATTGAAGGGCTAGCGCAAGCAAACATCGACAACGGTCAGTCTTTATTACAATTTGGGCACTGGGTTATGAATGTTGGTGAGCGCACACTTGTTCATTGCGAGAGTGCAAAAGACGCTTGTCTGACCTCTATGGAGTTTGATCTGTTAAGAGTATTAGTTGAGCAGCCACGCATGGTGTTAAGCCGAGATCAGCTGCTCGATGGTGCAAGGGGCTATAACGCAATTGTAGGTGATAGAACAATTGATGTTCATATTATGCGATTGCGCAAGAAAATTGAACCAGACCACAATCAACCGAGATTCATAAAAACCATTCACGGAATAGGCTATTGCCTTGCAGACGATGTAACTAGATTTCAAAAAACTGCTTGAGTGGTTGAAATTTAAAAGGAAGGGAGGCAGCAAGCACCGCCAAGATCGCTTAAAATTATTAGCCAAACATCCATTGTCAAGCTATTGTTGATATATATCAAGGCAAATATTTGCCTTTTATGATTGCCTCATCGGATTAGGAAATCACAAAAATGACCAACAATAAGAAAACTGCCTTTCGTACCGAAAATTTGGTAAAAACTTATGGTAGCGGTGAAACGGCAGTTCATGCCTTACGCGGTGTTGATTTATTAATGCCGCTTGGAGAAATGACAGTTTTGCTTGGTCAGTCTGGTTCTGGCAAATCAACTTTGGTCAATATTCTTGGTGGGCTAGATAGCGCTACTTCTGGCAAGGCATGGTTTTTAGATAAGGAGCTAACCGCCCTTAACGATAAAGCCCTAACAAATTATCGGCGCGAAAATGTTGGATTTGTATTCCAATTTTATAATCTTGTACCAAGCCTGACCGCACGTGAAAATGTTGCGCTTGTAACTGAAATTTCTAAAAACCCAATGTCACCCGAAGAAGCTTTGGAGCGAGTTGGGCTAAAAAATCGCATGAACCATTTCCCCTCGCAATTATCAGGGGGCGAACAGCAAAGGGTTGCTATTGCCAGAGCGATTGCCAAACGGCCAAATATTCTCTTATGCGATGAGCCAACGGGTGCGCTTGATAGTAAAACTGGCATTGGGGTGCTTGAGGCTTTGGTTGATATAAATAGCGAACTAAACACCACCACCCTAATCATTACCCATAATGCAGAAATCCAGCGCATTGCCCATCGGATATTATTTATGGCTGATGGGCAAATTACAGACGAAAAAATCAACAGAAACCCAGTTAAGCCCTCTAAGGTGAAATGGTGAAAATACTCAATATTAAATTATTACGTGATTTTGTTCGACTTTGGACGCAGGCCTTAGCAATTGCTTTAGTTGCAGCGGCAGGGGTCGGCACAATGCTAATCAGTGTTGGCACATATCGCGCCTTAATCGAAACCCAGCAGGCATATTATGAGCGTTATGATTTTGCAGATATTTTTGCCAATATTATACGAGCGCCCAACAGATTACTAGACGATATATTAGCAATTGATGGAGTTATCCGCGCAGATATACGCATTGAAAAAAGCGCTATTTTAGATATTCCTTATATGAAAGATCCCGCCAGTGCCAAAATTATTTCTATTCCTGATATAGGAAATTCCTCTCTTAACCGACTTTTTGTGCAAAAAGGCCATTTACCTAAAGGAGATAAGTCAAACGAAATAGCAATATCACAGGCTTTCGCTGATGCGCATGGCTTTGAACCAGGGGATAGTTTTTCTGCAATTATGGGAGGCGTAAAACGCAAGCTGACTATCAGTGCAATAGCGCTCTCCCCTGAGTTTATCTATACGGTGCGTGATGGCGAGATGTTTCCCGATGATAAAAGGTTTGGCATTATCTGGATGCGATATTCAGATATAGCAAGCGCTTATAATCTTAATGGCGCATTTAATTATCTGAGCGTTAAAAAAGACAAAGGAGCAAGCCAAGCGGCGATTATAAAAAACCTAGATAATTTGTTAAAACCTTATGGCGGCACAGGCGCTTATGATAGAAGCGGGCAAAGTTCGCACTCCTATATTAACGCCGAACTGACAGGACTAAAGGCAATGTCATTTGTTTTGCCACCAATATTTTTACTTGTAGCTGCATTTTTAGTCAATATGACCTTAGCCAGACTTATTGCACTTGAAAGAGAGCAAATAGGCTTGCTCAAAGCAATAGGTTATAAATCTAGCACCATTGCATGGCACTATATGAAATTAGGCCTTTTAGTTGCCAACGTTGGCATTATCTTTGGCTGGGTATTTGGAGCATATGCCAGCCGTTTGCTGGCACAAGTTTATGCGCAATTTTTCAAATTCCCCTTCTTGTTATTTCAAGATAGGCCAGACGTTTATTTAATTGCTGCATTTGCTGCACTTATAGCTGCAATATTAGGCTCTTTACAGGCGGTAAGGGCAACCATAAGACTTTCACCAGCCGTTGCCATGGCTCCACCAGCACCACCCATTTACCGACAGTTTTTCCTTGATAGGATAGGATTAAGCAAATATGTCCCCCAAGGGTTAATAATGGCTTTAAGAAACCTATCTAGACGCCCACTAAGAGCAGCGCTTACAACGCTTGGAATTTCGCTGGCAACTGGCTTGTTAATAGCTGGCTTATTTATCAATGATTCATTGGAATATATGATTGACGCAACCTATTTTAAGGCCGACAGGCAACAAGCAACAATTATTTCCACCAAACCCTTAACCCCTTCAGCTATGCAAGAAATAAGGCGTCTTCCTGGTGTTATGGTTGCTGAGCCTTTTCGAGTTATTGGTGTTAAAATTACTAATGGCAATCGCCAAAAACGCACTATTTTAACAGGCAAACCAAAGAATGCTGATCTTTCCAGAATAATTGATTTAAACTTAGAACCAATTATATTACCAGAATATGGCGTGGCTATTCCTGAAATGCTGGCTTCTATTTTAAATGTAAAAATCTCAGATGTTATTGAAGTTGAGCTGCTTGATGGCAGTGATAAAAAAATGAAACTGCAAGTTTCACAAATCATGCAGCAATTTATGGGGCTTGGCATTTATATGGAAATTGGCGCACTGAATAAAATTTTAGGCGAAAGCTCGCTCTCAAATGGTGCAAATATTAGTTTTGATACAAATAAAACAGATGAATTATTCTCATTGGTTAAATCAACTCCAACCATTGCAGGTATAACCTTGTTGCGCAAATCATTGCAAATGTTGCGCCAAACTTTCGGCGAAAGCATTGGCATTATGCGAGATGTTATGATTGCGCTAGCTGCCATTATTGTATTTGGAGTTGTTTATAATTCAATGCGCATTCAGCTTTCCGAAAGAGCAAGAGAGCTGGCAAGTCTTAGGGTGCTTGGTTTTACTAAATTTGAGGTTTCAGTAATTCTATTAACTGAGATTTTTATTTTGACTATGCTTGCAATACCGATAGGTTTTTTGCTTGGCACTAGCTGGGCTGGTTTGGTGGCATATGAATATCAAACAGAATTATTTAGAATGCCACTAATTATTGAACGCTCAACCTATGGGCTTGCAGGGCTAGTTGTATTTATCGCAATGCTGGTTTCTGCCTTCATTGTGCAAAGAAGAATATCAGGTTTAGATTTAATAGCGGTGTTAAAAACAAGGGATTGATAACATGAAATGGCGTAGTTTAATTATAGGTGTTATTATTTTAGGCGCTATTATTGGTGCAATTTGGTGGGCATTTCAGCCACACCCAATTGGTGTTGATGTTGCAAATATTAAACGTGGCACTCTTATTCTCACGGTTGATGATGAGGGCATAGCGAATATCAAGGACACTTATCAAATATCAACTCCAATTGGTGGTGATATTGAGCGTATTCCCTTTACAATTGGAGATTTTGTTGAACAAGGCAGAATTGTTGCAACCATCACACCGCAAAAAAGTCCTTTTCTTGATGAGCGTAGCCTTATGGAAGCGCAAGCTGGTGTAAAAACCGCTCAAGCCGCTCTTAAGACAGCTCAAACTAGCATTGAGGGAGCAAAAAGCGAAGTTTTATATTGGCAAAATGAAGAAGCACGAACAAAAAAATTACTTGAGCGAGGTCTAGTCACCAAACAAACAGCCGAGCAGATAAGGCTCAATCTTGATCGAGCTACAACCAATCTTGAAAGTGCAGAATCCAATCTTGAGTTACGTCAACGCCAACTAGAGCAAGCACAAGCACATTTACTTGAACCAAATGGCGCGGGTACTCGCACCATGAAATATTATGTTAAAGCGCCAATTTCAGGTAAGATATTGCAAATAGCCAATGATAGCGCTCGCTCGCTTCCTGCTGGGACGCATCTTTTGACCATTGGGAATCCTAGAAATTTAGAAATTGTAGTTGATATTCTTTCAACTGATGCAGTCAAAATTAAAACAGGAGCACCAGCAACAATAGAAAAATGGGGCAAAGAGGATGTTCTTGAGGCAAGAGTGATACTTATTGAGCCAATAGGCTTTACTAAAATCTCAGCGCTTGGAATTGAGGAGCAAAGGGTAAAAGTGCATTTAGAAATATTGAGCGATTGGATGGTGTGGCAAAGCCTTGGACACCTTTATCGTGTATTTGTGCGTATTGAAGAAAAGAAAGTTGAGAAAGCTATTCTAGTACCAAGTGCTGCTTTGTTTAGAAATGATGATAAATGGGCAGTCTTTATAATGGAAGGCGAAACAGCCAAATTGCGCCAGATAGATTTAGGCACAAAAACCGCATCTTTTGCGCAAGCGATTAACAATATAAATGAAGGCGAAAAAGTAATCTTGCACCCAAGTGATAATATAACTGATGGTGCGTTGGTTGTTGAAAGAACTGCTGAGCAATAAAGCCACTTAGTGGCTGGTAGCGGGAGAGGGACTTGAACCCCCGACACGCGGATTATGATTCCGCTGCTCTAACCAGCTGAGCTACCCCGCCACATTATTTTGATAAAAGAATATTTATTCATCAAAAGGCAAGTGTGTATTTAGGTTCGTGCTTTGCTCGTGTCAAGCATTGAAAATATCTGTTTGATGGATTTTTTCTTACTTAACCCCTCAGCCGTCGCTTTGCCCCACCCCGTGTCAAGCACGGGGCAGTATCTTCTCCCGCAAGGGGAGAAGGAATAAACGTGAGATTTATATGTTCAGGCTTACTTTGAAATTGAACTTGCAATATCAACTAATGAGATAAATTCAGCACGATAGCCAAACTTATCCTCGCCCTTTGCGCTTTGTGCTAGCTGTTTTATTTGCTGATAGCTGATATTGTCAGCATAGTTTGAGCTACGTAATTTTTGTGCAAAGGCGGCAACGCTCGCACCAAAGCGAAATTCTGTTGATATTTCATTGATATTATCAACGCCAATATTTATCGGCACTGGTTGCTCTAAAAGGCGGCTCTTATCTTCATTTGGCAATTTATAGCGCAATTTCAAATAAGCATATTCATCATCATTACCAGTTTTTACAACTGGCTTTTCGCTTTGATAACGAAGCGCATCAACACTTATTGCGTTTGAGCCAACGGGGGTGATTTCATAAATTGCTGTCACCGTATGCCCTGCGCCAATTTCACCAGCGTCAATCTTATCATTGTTAAAATCCTCACGTTTAAGGGAGCGAGTTTCATAACCGACCAAGCGATATTCAGCGACAGTATTTGGATTAAATTCAACCTGAATTTTTACGTCTTTAGCAATGGTAATTAGCGTGCCAACAATTTCTTGGCTAAGCACTTTTTTAGCCTCAAGAAAATTATCAATATAATAAGCGTTACCATTGCCGTTCTGTGCTAAGGCTTGCATAAGTTCATCATTATAATTGCCTGAACCAAAGCCAAGCACCGAGAGCGAAATGCCGTCATTTCTTTTGCCCTCAATGAATTTTTTCAACTCGTCAGGGGTTGAAATACCAACATTAAAATCACCATCGGTAGCTAAAATCACTCGATTGTTCGACCCTTCGCTTTTAGCGTCCATTGCCAATTCATAAGCAAGCTCAATCCCCTGCCCCCCAGCGGTTGATCCACCAGCGCTAAGCTGTTCTAGCGCCCTAAGGATTTTGCGCTTCTCGCTAGCCTTAGTTGGCTCAAGCACCACCCCAGCAGAACCTGCATAAGCAACAATGGAAATAGTATCA
>Ga0256839_1003500_pt1 | contig 16144 bp, 12 predicted proteins | sample 354166metaG_FD_185968 | JGI IMG/M metagenome (GOLD analysis project Ga0256839, IMG submission 185968) | Hydrothermal vent microbial communities from Mid Atlantic Ridge, Atlantic Ocean - 354-166 | ecosystem: Environmental > Aquatic > Marine > Hydrothermal vents | place: Atlantic Ocean: Mid... | reverse complement strand
CCCCGGGGTATATTACTACTATTTAAAACACCGCTATGTGGGTATTGAATATAATGGGAAGATAACCATACTAAGATAAACCAAACAAAAGTAAATATGAGAAAGTTAACATTCCTTCTATTAGTTGAGCTGTTGTCCGGGGGAGTGCTGGCACAAAACCTGGTCACTAACGGAAATTTTAGCATAAAAGCCGCTAATTCACCTTGCAAGTTAGGCACCGGGTTTGTTAAAGGACGACCGGACGGGTGGTGGGATGAAGAATCCTATATTTTAGCCACCGGTGACACCCTTTTGCCATTTGCTGAAACGCCTGATTATTACCACCCTTGCTCACCCATAGGAATCAGGCACCCATCGAACAACAGTCGTGGTTGTGCCGACCCTAAATCGGGCACCGCTTATATAGGTTTAATGGCCTGGAGCAAAAACCACCCGGATAGAAGTGCCGAGTATATATACCAGGAACTCGCCACACCGCTTGTTAAAAACCAAACCTATTATATTGAATTCTGGGTAAGTGCGGCAGATGATCCCGAATTTAATTACTTTGTAGCCAGTCTGGGAATGTATCTGTCCAATAGTACATTAGATTTCGAGAATGATTTAAACACCCGAGGATATCACTATCTTGCCTCCGCTGTCCAAATCCCTAATACCTTTCCGGCAACCGAATACTATACCACCGTCAACGGCTGGCAAAGGATATTCGGCACTTTTACCCCCACGGTAGATGGTGTAAAGCATATTCTTATAGGCAATTTTGACCCGGGTATTGCTGCTTATGACCCGGTTACAAACCCAAATTCGCCCAACATTCAACATCGTCCCGGTGCCGATTCGGGTGATCAACCGGAAGACGGGCAAACATCTTACTACTTTATAGATGCAGTGTATATTGCCCCGGCCAGCCAGGGAGTGCCTAACCTTGACCCTGTTATTTCCGGGCCGGACGCTATTTGTTATTCCGGGTCTGCATATACCCTTACCAATGTACCCCCGGGCGCCTATGTTAGCTGGACAACCTCTCCTGCAAGCTTAATCACCCCCACAGCAGGCGCGGGTACCACAGCCGTGGTAAGTGCCACATCCTGGTTTGCCCGGGGTACCGGCAGCCTTGCCTTTACTATTAATGGTGTGTGTGACCAGCTATTCGAATCAAAAACGTTTCCCGTAGGCCGTCCCGGGGCCATTACCGGCCCCATGAGTGGCCCGGCCAACGTGGCCAGCTACCAGGTGCACCAATACAGCGTGCCGGCCCAAAGCCTGAACGATGGCAACATCACCTGGACCTACCCGGCCGACTGGGGCTTCCAGAGCAGCGGCACCAGCCCTTACGTATATGCCTTTTTCTATATCGGCACCCAGTCGGGCTATGTGCAGGTGCGCAAAACCAATGCCTGTGGCAACGGGGGCGCTAAATGGCTGCAGGTAACCGTAACCAGCAGCGGTGGCGATTGCCCCGAGTGCCCGGTTATTATTGAAATGGCCGCCAACCCCTTGCAAAACAACCTGACCCTAAGGTATGGCGACCGGGTAAACAACAAGCCCCTGCCGCAAGCCACCTTCGACCGCCCGGCCGAATACATCATCCGCAATGCCCGGGGCGATATCGTGCTGGCGCATACCTCGGCCCAAACCTCCCTGCAACTGGATGTAAGCCGTATCGGCCAAAAAGGCGTGTACTTCCTTACCGTTACCCACCCGGGCAAAGGCCGCAGGCAGTACCGGCTGGTAAAATAACAGATAGGTAAGCGGCACCAGGAGGCCGGGGCCGCCAAACAGCAGCCGCATTAGCCCCCTGCCTTGTCCGGGACAAACGTAGCCCGCGGCACAAAGAGCCGGTCATAAATTTGCAGGCCCTCGTCTGTAAACCAGGCACCGGCATTACGCGAGCTATGCAAAACCGTGGCCTCTCCCGTCTGATAAGCAGCTACCGTCACCCCGGTGCCATCGCTCAGGGTTATATTGAGGGAATACGTTGGCGTTTGACCGCTGGCAGTAAAGTCATCGGCAAATTTTCGCGGCCGGCTGCTCTTCAGCTTATTCAGGTAATTTTCAACTGCCGTTGAGTCGGCCGCCTGCCCATCAATCGCCCAGCCCTGCAGGGCCTTGCTTAAGGTAAAGCTGCTGTCTGCGGGATAAGAAAAGTTAATCCCGGTAATATGGGCTGTTCCTACCTCGATAAAGGTTTTATCGCGCAGGTCATCTAACGAGCGGTTAAATACCGAAGACAAAAACCCTTCTACGGCATATACATCTTCATCATCTGCCAGCCGCACACTGGTTGACATCTTTCTGGAGGCAGCCTGAAAATTGAATTTGCCCACATAAAAATCAGCCAGCAACTCTTCCCCGGCATACGCCTTAACCCGGGTAGCAAGTGAGTCGGTTACCTCGTTCTCTTCCCATAAACCGGCAGAAGTAGCCAGCAGGCGGTCGGGGCTGATGCTGGCCAGCTCATTTAGCATACCTTTAACCACCGATTTATCCGCCCGGTCATTAATACCTTTGCCGCTCACCTGCCAGCCATGGGCCGCCTTCAGCAGCTCTACCGGCTGCAGGCCATTGGTTTTGGTTACCAGCACTATTTTATCCACTGTGGCCGTATCCACGGCCACCAGCGTAGTCTTAAAATTTCTTGAATCGGGGCCACCGAGGTATTCATTGCCCAGAAACACCACCAGTAAAGCCACCAAAACAACCAACAAGATTTTGTTTGCCTTATTCATAACGCACCTCCATTCGTTTTATACGTTTACGTTTATTCATGGCCGCCCGCACAATACCAATGGCAATTACCAGCAGGATGGGCAGCAGGAAGTTAACATACTTAAGCAAGGTTTTGGTCTCATCTGCCAACTGTTCAAGCGGCCTTGAGGTCACCGATTTGGTCCGCAGGTCAATCAGCCCGGTGTCATCCGCAAGCCAGTCAACACTATTCACAAACAAGCTCAGGTTATCGGGCTGCAGTTGCTGCGGCTGGCCGTTGCTGTTGTTTACGGCAAAATTACCATTACCAATAACCACCAGCCGCCCGGCCCCCAACACTGTATTGCCTGCCTGCCCCTTGAGTGCAGCAGCCACCACCTGGTTAGCCAGCGGGAAGTCGGCCAGGGTCCACTGCCGCTGGACATCAAAATAGGTAGGCACCGATACGGTCCCTGATTTCTCTGAGGAGTAGGCCAGCGGCATGTACTGTACCGTGGTATCCCCGGTAAAAACAATCGGGCTCACAAACGGCATCACCACCGACTCCAGCCCCTTGGAAATGGCGTGGTCGGCAAAATTGGTGATAATCGGGATAAACGGAAACTGCACCTGGGTTGAGATGCGGAACACCCCCTGCTGCCGTTGCACATTTACCGAGGCCGATTTGGCATCAATTAAAAACATATTCTGCACCTGCACGCCCTTACCGGCCAGCCAGTCCTCCAGCCCGGTATGCACCGCAGAGCCAAACGCTGTTTGTAAGTCTCCTTTTACCCGGTTGATGGCTACCAGCACGTTGCCCCCTTGCTGCAAATAATCATCCAATTTGGCCACTGCCGGCTGCGGAAGGGTATCCTGGGTACCCACGATAATCACCGACTTAAACCGCGAGGGGATTTCGGGCAACTCCGTGAGGTTAATGGTCTCCACATTATACAGCACCTCCAGCGAACCCACCACTTCCTGCATATCCTGTAAGCCGGGTTCGCCATTGCCCTGCACAAAAGCGATGGCCGGTTTATTTACCACCGACACTTTTTTAATAGCTGTGGTCAGGGCGTATTCTAAGGCAGTGCCGGGCTGCAGGAAAGGGATTACCTCCTGGCGGTCCTGCTGCTCAATTACTGCGGCCAGATAGGCTTTTTGTTGCTTCACCTCATCTTTTTCGCGTACATTAATCATCACCGGGGCAATACCCAACTGGTTGATTTGCTGTTCTACCTGCGGGTCTTCGTTGGGGTTAATAAATTCGTACACCAGGTTTTTGCCCGCCAGGTTGGCATACTCCACCAGCAAATCCCTGAAATCGCGCTTCACCTGCTCGATATTGGGCGGCATATTTTCCGAGAAATACGCTTTCACCGTTACCGGGGCATTAAGGTTAGCCACAATGTTTTTCGAGGCCTGGCTGAGGCTATAGCGGTTGTTCTCGGTAAGGTCGAGGCGCACAAAAAAATCCTGCGACAAAACGTTGAGCAACACCATAATGCCGGTTACCAGGCCGATAGAAAGATAGTAGGATTGTTTCCGTTTCATGGTTTCAGGCAACTAGTTTTTGTTTAGCCAGACTTAATTCCGACAATTTAATTCCAACAATAATGATGGACAGGAAATACACAATATCCTTAGAGTCAATCACGCCCCGGGAAATGGAGTCATAATGGGTGGAAAGGCTCAGGGTATCGAATAACCTGCCCATAAAACCGGTACTGCTGCTGGCAATTACATCAAAAAGCAACTGAAAAAACAAGCCGATAAACAAGGCCCCCAGAAAGGCGATTATCTGGTTATTGGTAATACTGCTGGTATAAAGGCCAATGCTGATGTAGGCAGCACTCATCAGTATCAGGCCCAGATAGCCGCTGATAACCGCCCCGTGGTCAATATTGCCGATACTGGCTACCGTGATATAATAAGGCAGGGTAAATGCCAGGGCCAGGGTTATCAGGATCAGGCAGGCCAAAAATTTGCCGATAACCACCTGCTGTTCGGAAACGGCTTTGGTTAACAGCAGTTCAATGGTGCCGGAACGTTTCTCCTCGGCCAGCATTTTCATGGTAATGGCCGGGATAAAGAAGAAGAGCGTCCAGTACGAAATAGAAAAAAACACCTGTAAACTTGCCTGCCCCACCAGGAAGATGTCGGAGCCGTAAAGCCAGGTGAAAAAACCGCTAAAGCCGAGAAACAGCACTAAGATGATATAGGCTATCAGGGAATCAAAAAACCCGGCCAGTTCTTTTTTCGCTATTATCCAAATCGGTCTCATATCAATACATGTTAAGTTTAAAATTTCAAGCCACCGGTTTATGCGGTAGTGAGCTCATGGAATATATCCTCTAAGCTGGTTTCGTTTTTGGTGATTTCGGTAAGCACCCAACTGTTCTCCACACACAGCGCAAAGATATCGCGGGCCGGACTGGTGTTGGGCTTGCATTGGATCTCCAGTTGCTGGCCTCCGGTAACCTTTACGGCCGCCACGGCTGCCAGCGCTTCCACCTTGCCGGCAATGGCGTTAATCTCCCCGTCTTCGATGGTCGCCCTGATAAGCATTTGCCCGCTGGCCAGGTTGCGCAGTTCACCGGCCGTGCCATCGGCCACAATTTTACCTTTGTTGATAATCAGGATGCGGTCGCAGGTGGCCTCCACTTCCGGCAAAATATGGGTGGAGAGGATAACGGTTTTCTCCTTACCGATTTTCTTGATGAGTTTCCTGATCTCAACAATCTGGTTGGGGTCCAGCCCGGTGGTGGGCTCATCCAGGATGAGTATTTCGGGGTCGTGGATCATGGCCTGGGCCAGCCCCACCCGCTGGCGGTAACCTTTCGACAACTCACCGATTAACTTATGCTTTTCGGCATCGAGGCCGCAAACCCGTACCATCTCTTCAATCTTTGCCTGGATAAGGTGTTGCGGCACCCCTTGCAGGGCAGCAGTAAACGCCAGGTAATCCAATACCGGCATATCATTATACAGCGGGTTGTGCTCCGGCAAATAACCGATGTGCTGACGTAAATCTTCCCCGGCCGCTTTAATTGACTTGCCCCCAATTTTAATGTCGCCACGGTCAATGGCAAGGTAATTGGTAATCATCTTCATGGTGGTGGTTTTACCGGCACCGTTGGGCCCCAGAAACCCCAGCACTTCGCCTGTTTTTACCTCGAAGGAGATATTGTCAACAGCCCGTTGTGCCCCATAAAGTTTCGATAAATTTTCAATTTTAATATCCATAGCCTCTTGCTGGAAATTAGTTGTTAAAACCTTGAATTTTTAACCCCGCAATAATAAAAAATTACTCCGATTGATAGCAAGTATTGAGCGGTGAAAAATGTTAAATTTTACGAAGCGAATTCATCCGCAAAAGCTGACGGCCAACCCCGGTGCCCGAAACCTCGGGATCACCGGCCCTGTAGGCGAAAAATTCATCAAAATTTTTCGGGTTAACAATGAAGGTGTGAAGGTTAGTTTAAGGCAAATATTTGTTTACCTTTATTGTGCTAAAATTGTGGCTGAATATGGATGTGCAAGAAGTTTATCAATGGCTGGAAGAGGTTAAAGACCCGGAAATCCCTACGGTTTCTTTGCTCGACCTGGGCGTAATTACCGGCATTGAGGTAAACGAAGACGGCCATATAACGGTGAACATGACACCAACTTTTGCCGGTTGCCCGGCCATGGACTACATGAAAGAAAATGTGGAACAGGTTTTACAGGAAAAAGGCGTAGCCTCGTTTACCGTAGAAATGAATTTCGACCGCCAATGGAGCAGCAATAACATCACCGAAAAAGGGCGGCAGGCAATCAAAGCCTTCGGCCTGGCGCCCCCACCCCGGCACCAACTCATCGTGGATATTGATATGCTGAAAAAAGTTGCCTGCCCGTTCTGCGAAAGCACCAATACAGCACTTAAATCGCCCTTTGGCCCTACACTTTGCCGCTCATTACACTATTGCCACAATTGCCGCCAGGCCTTTGAGCAATTTAAGCCCGTGTGAGAAAAGGTAGCGGGCATACATTAACTCCATAAGAATCCGTCAGGCATTTCCTGCTACGAGGTGCTTAAAATAAGGTGACATCTTATGCTCCAGGCCAGCTTTATACCAGGCAACATTTATAGCCAGTTCCCATTTTACCCCGGGCTCACGGGCCGCTATGCTGGTTAAGCGGTAGGCCTTGTGGCGGTAAAAAAATTCTATCCGCTCCATATATTGTGGCCCCAGCGAGTCAATATCGGCCAGCAACAAACCCTCACCTTCGTCATAGTTGATTTGCAGCCGGTTGTGGTAAAAATCAACGGTGCCCTTGCCTGCCGGTTGCATTTTTGCTGTTCCGGTGGCCACTGCAATGTTCAGCTTTGCCGAGGTAAACAAAGGTTGGGCAGCTTTCGTGGCCAGTTGACCGCTAACCCACCGGATAAACGTTTCGGCCTGCCAGGCAAACCAATCTTTCACATTGTCAAACGGTAAGTTTTTACCGGTTGCTGCCCGCAAAAAACCATGATCATCAACATGCACGGCAAGGTCACAGGTTTTGCAGAAAAAACTGTTTTTCCGGGACACAAAACCGGCAAACCCGTGGCAACGGGGGCAAGCAAATAAAACCAGATCGAGGTGCTCAGCCCTCTTTGATGAGCGGATTTTTATTTTATGCTGCCGCTGCCAGGCGATGTCATCATGATAAAGGTTAGTGCGGACCCGGCTTAAAAGCTCTTCCCCGGACAAATGTTTTACTTCCTCTTTAGTGAGGATCATCTTATATTCAATAACCATCTTAGCCCTGCGCAAGGGCCTCGCCCAGCGCGGATCGAAGGCATAGGCCCCCTGCATCTTAGCCGTGATTACCGGTACTTGCAGCAATTTGACGAGCTTAGCTATGGAGGGGTCTATATACAAGGTTTCGCCTGTCCAGGAACGGGTGCCCTCAGGAAACAGCGCCAGGGCCCCGCCACTGCGGATAACCTTGACCATCTCCCGGATGATGTGGCTGTCGCGCATACCTTTCTTCTTGGGCATCGCCCCCAGGCCTTTAAAGAAGGTACCGATAGGCCAGTCGCGCAAAATAGCATCGGAGGAGATAAAATTTGGCGGCTTGATGATAAAGTGGCTGATGACAAACGGGTCGTAGCGGCCATAATGGTTGGCCAGCAGCAAGTAGGGCTCATCGATATGCGCTAATTCCCGCGGGATATTGGCTGAAATACGAAAATAACGCGTAAACACCGCCATTACAGCCCGCACGAGGAAGCGCAAAAAAGGGTTTATCTTGTATGGGTTTGGCGTTGGCAAGCAGTTGTTAAATTACCTCACACCCGGGCGAACTCCCCTTTCGATTTCCTTATTTTCACGGCCACCACCTTATACTCCGGGCACTTGGCTTCCGAATCGTGCACATCGCTGGTAATCATATTCACCATAATCTCCGGAAAATGGAAGGTGGTACTCATCACCCCGGGGTTCACCTGGTCGGTAATTTTGGCCTTAATATCTACCTTGCCACGGGCTGAAGTTACGCAAACCATATCGCCATCTTCAATGCCGTTATCACGGGCATCCCGGGGGTTGATTAACAATACATCCTCCCGGTTGAGTTCAACATTACCGGTACGCCTGGTCATCGCCCCGCAATTATAATGTTCCAGGTCGCGGTTGGTGGTGATAATATACGGGAACTCATTGGCGTGCCGGGTAATTTCTTCCGTTTCGCGCCAGTCGAAAAACTGAATATTGCCCTTGCCCCGCTTAAACGCCTGCACATGGATCATATCGGTACTTTTGCCGTCTTCGGCCACCGGCCACTGCTTACCGTTTTCGCCCAGTTCTTCCCATTTTATGCCTTTAAAAAAGGGCACGATTCGGGAAACCTCCTGCAATACACCCGCGGCCGTATAGTCCGGCTGGTCATAGCCCATACGCTTCATCACGTCAACAATAATCTGGCCATCAACCCTGGCATTGCCCACAGGCTCAATCACCTTGTTTACCCGTTGCACCCTGCGTTCGCCATTGGTAAAGGTGCCTGATTTCTCCAGGAACGATGCCCCCGGCAACACCACATCGGCCATCAGGGCGGTTTCGGTCATAAACAGTTCCTGCACCACCACCAGGTCCATCATCTCCAGGGCCTTTTTTACTTTGGCGGTATTGGGGTCAGTCTGCACCACATCCTCACCAATTATCCAGATGGCCTTCATTTTGCCGGCAATGGCGGCATCAAACATTTCCGGTATTTTATAACCAATTTGTTTGGGCAGCGGCACACCATAATGCTTTTCATACAATGCCTGGGCATTGGGGTCGGTGATATCGAGATAACCGGCACCCTGGTGGGGTTGCACGCCCATATCGGCAGAGCCCTGCACATTGTTCTGGCCCCGCAACGGGTTTACCCCCACGCCCCTGCGGCCAATATTACCGGTAATCATTGCCAGGTCGGCAATCTGCATTACCGTAAATGTTCCCTGCGAGTGCTCGGTTACCCCCAGCCCGTGAAACGACATGGCATTGGGAGCCGAGGCGTAGGCAATAGCTGCCTGGCGGGCCAGTTCCTTGCTTACCCCGGTAACTTCGGCCATCTGGTCAATGTCGAGGGATTTAATCTGCTGTGCAAAATCATCATAGCCTTCGGTACGCTGGGCAATAAATTCTTTGTCTTCCAGCCCTGCGGTAATAATGTAGTACAGCAGCATATTCAGCATGGCCACATTGGTGCCCGGCCGTAACTGCAAGTGGTAGTCGGCCAGTTTGGCCAGCGGTGTCCTGCGCGGGTCAATCACAATTAAAGGGGTGCCTTTCATGGCCGCCTGCTTAATCTTGGCTCCGGTTACCGGATGCGCTGCCGTTGGGTTGGCCCCGATCACCATAATACAGTTGGTGTACTTCAGGTCGATGATGGAGTTGGTGGCCGCCCCGGTGCCGAAAGCCCGTTGCATACCGAGGGCGGTAGGGGAATGGCATACGCGGGCACAGCCATCGATATTGTTGGTGCCTACCACCGCCCTGATAAATTTTTGCATCAGGTAGTTTTCCTCGTTGGTACAACGCGATGATGAGATACCGCCAATGGCATCGGGGCCGTGTTCAGCCCGGATCGATTGAAACTTATCGACAATAAAGTCGTAGGCTTCATCCCAGCTAACCTTCTCAAACTTACCGTTCTTCTTTAGTAAAGGGTTGCGCAAACGTTCGGGATGGTTGTAGAATTGAAATGCATACCGCCCTTTCAAACAGGTATGGCCCTGGTTTACTTCGGCATCGTAGGGGGCGTTTATGCCCACTACCTCACCCTTGCTGGTCGCTACATTTAAATTACAGCCCACCCCGCAATAGGTGCAAACCGTGCGGGTAACCTGGTCGGCATTAGCAAATTCAGCTGCAAATATATCGGTAATGGCCCCGGTGGGGCAGGCCTGGCTACAGGCGCCACAGGAAACACAGTCCGATTCCTTAAACCCTTCGTTCATGCCCATGGTTACCGTATTTTCAAAGCCCCGGCCCACCATGGTCAGCACCATTTCGCCCTGCACCTCATCACAGGCCCTGATACAGCGGTAGCAGTTGATACAGGCTGCCAAATTGGCCCGCATATAGGGGTGGGCCTCATCTTTGGGGCGATCCAGGTGATTGGCCCCCGGCAGGTAGCGGACATCGCTGATATCAATACCTGTTTGCAGGGCTACTTTTTTAAGTTCGTTTTGTTGCGGGTTATCGTGGGTGAATTTTTCCCGGGGATAATCCGTCAGGACCAGTTCAACAATATTTTTACGCAACCTGTTTATCCTGTCGGTATGGGTATAGATATACGACCCGGGCGTGACCGGGGTATGGCAGGAAGCCTGTACTTTCATCGGCCCGTCTGCGGCAAGGGCCACATCAACGCTGCATACACGGCAAGAGCCAAACGGTTTCAGGTTAGGTGCATCGCACAAGGTAGGGATGGCCTCTTCGCCCAATTCTTTTCTAAGTAAGTTCAGGATAGTTTGCCCCGGTTCAAATTGAACTTCCTCGCCATTCACAAATACACTATTCACCGACTTATCCATAGTATTATTACTTAAAATACTGTTTTAATTCATCCTCAAAATACTGCAGGGCATTATTCACCCCTAAGGGCAGCCCTCCTCCGAGGGCGCACAATGAGCCCACTTCCATGGTTTCCAGCAGGTCATCCAGCAATTGCCGGTCTATTTTTACCGCATCCTCTGCGGCTGCCGCCATCATCTCCCGGCCACGGACGGAACCGATACTGCAGGGGAAACACTTACCACACGACTCTACCGCAGTAAAATCAAATAAGTGCTCCAGGTAGTTTATCATCGGGTAATCTTCGGGTACGGAAACGATACCGGCATGGCCCAGGAGGAAGCCCTGCTGCTGAAAGCTCTCGAAATCCAGGGTAAGGTCAGCTATTTTATGCACTGGCACAATACCGCCCAAAGGGCCACCTACATGCAACGCCTTTACCGGGGATTTAAAACCACCGCCTATACCGTAAATGAGTTCTTTAAAGGGGATGCCCATTTCTACTTCCACCATGCCGGGGTGGTTAAAAAACGAGTCGAGCGACACCAGCTTGGTACCGGTTGACTTGCCGGTACCATAGGCAGCATAGGCCTTGCCCCCGGCACGGATGATAAAGGGGATTGCCGCCAGGGTTTCTACATTATTAACAATGGTGGGTTTATTAAACAGGCCTTCCTGCGTTGGATAAGGCGGACGGATGCGTACCTCCGGCCGTTGCCCTTCAATGGAAGAGAGTAAGGCGGTTTCTTCGCCACATACGTAGGCCCCGGCCCCCTCGATTATTTTAAAGCGGAAATCAAATCCTGAGCCGAGGATATCTTCTCCCTGTAAGCCTGCGGCTGCCAGGGCCTCGATAGCCTTTTTTACTACCCGTACCGACTCGGGGTATTCGCCCCGGATATAGAGTACCCCCCGGCTGGCCCCGGCAATATAGCCGGCCGTAAGCATGCCAAACAATACCGAAAGGGGCTGTTCTTCCAGCAAATACCGGTCGGAAAAAGCGCCAGGATCACCTTCATCGGCATTGCACACAATATACTTTTGCCCGGCCGGGGTGTTCTTGCAAGATTCAATCTTAACGCCCATGGGAAAGCCGGCCCCGCCACGGCCCCGGATGTTGGAGGCTTTAATCTCTGCCAAGGCCCCATCCGCACCGGCCGTTATTACCTTACGGAATAAACTGGCGTACGCTTCTATGGTAAGCGCTTCACCTGTAAGTACCGGGGTTGATAATTTACTCTTGATTACATAGCTACTATCATTTTCCCCTCTGTCAGAAATATATTCAGCAACCTTTTCAATATCATCACCGGAATAATTTTGGCCGTTTAGTTGAAAGGCCCCGTTTTCGTAACACCGGCCCAGGCAGCACATATGGCCAATTTCTTCTTCCTTAAAATGTGTGCCGAGTTTTTCATGGATCGAATCCTGCGTGCCGGCCAGCATACAGGCACTGCCATTGCACACATGCACCTTCTTCCCCTGGTGGTCCGGCTTCAGGAAATCATAAAAAGAGGCAGCCCCATAGGTAATGGCCTTGCCCATCAGAAACTCTTCAGCCAAATCACGGAGCAATTGGTTATCCGGGCTGCCGTTTTCCCTGGCCCCCGCCACCATCTTTTCAAACAGGTTGTTATCCAGCCCCTGCCTGCCTGATAATGCACTTAAATTTTCCGCCATGGCTATCTTTTAACAGTGATGTTTATTAGGATTTGGGAATAAATCCGCTTCCTCTTCCGGCCTTCTGGTCAGGCATTTAAAATCCTTTTCAACTAAAATACTCAATTTATTGGCATTTTGTAAAGCAATTTCCTGTGAAATACTTACCTGGTCGGTGTTGGCCCATTGATCTACTTCCTCTTTGGCAAGTTGCACAGTTATGGCCCCGTCAACAAAATCGGCCCTCATTGAACCGGCTACGTGTACCTTATAGAGCAGTGTTGCCCCAGGAAACTGCGTTTGTTCCACCACCTGTTCACCCGTGGCAAGGCGGCTCACCTCAGGCTCGCTCAGCCTGATACGAATGGTATTCCCTTTGATTCTTAGTTTCATATCCTTAATCAATTATTCGCTCAAATCCTGTGTAAACATTAAAACTCTGGTCTTTTAAAAAACCTACCAGCGTAACCCCATATTCTTTCGCCAGGGTTACCGACAGGCTGGAAGGTGCCCCAACAGCAGCAATCACCGGCACCCCGGCTTTAATGGCTTTTTGCACCAGCTCAAAACTTATGCGGCCGCTCAGCATGAGTATTTTGTCGCTTGCCGGCAAGGCACCGGTAACCAACAGGTTGCCAATAAGCTTGTCGAGCGCATTATGCCGGCCAACATCCTCCTTGTGCAAGAGCATGGTGCCCTGGCTATCAAACAAGCCACAGGCATGCAGGCCCCCGGTATGTTTAAACACATCCTGGGTAGCAGCAAGTGCTGCCGGAAAACCGGTGATAATCTGGCGGGGTACTTCTACGGGGAGCATGGCTATGGGTGCACATAGTTGTTTTACATGCTCAATAGAGGCCTTTCCACACACCCCACAACTGGAATTGGTATAGAAGTTACGTTGAAAATTGCGAGGGGTAAACGGCATATCAGGCGAAAGCTCAATGCGCATTACATTGTTGCCCCCATCTTCCACGGTAACATTACGGCAATATTTGGCGCTCACCACTTGTTCCGCGGTATTGATTGCCCCTTCACTATAAAGAAAACCGAGGCAAAGGTGTTCATCGTCACCCGGTGTACGCATGGTTACGGTTATCGTTTCCTGTTGCCGCTGACCTTCAAGCCCATAGCCAACCCGGATTTCCAACGGCTCTTCCACCACCACCAAATCGGGCGCATTGGCCTGGCGGGTATTAGTGTACCGTTTGATGTTAACCGGATTAACCCGATCCATAGCCGTAAAATTAAGACAACCCGGTTATGTTTCCTTCAGCATCAATATCTATACCTTCAGCAGCCGGTATCATAGGCAGGCCAGGCATGCGCAGCATATTGCCGGTAATCGGAATAACAAAGCCGGCTCCAGCGGCAATTTCAATCTCGCGTACTGTCAGTTTAAAGCCTTCGGGCCGCCCCAGAAGTTTGGTGTTATCCGATAAAGAGTTCTGCGTTTTGGCAATGCAAACCGGTAATTCAGACAGTCCGAGTTTTTCGATAGTCTTCAGGTCATTCTTAGCCTTGGGTTGAAAAACAACCGAGCCAGCGCCATAAATGGTTTTGGCCACCTTGGTGATCTTTTCTTCGATACTGGCTTGCCAGTCATACATCGGTTTGAAAGTGCCTTCACAGGTATCCACGGCTGCAACCACCTCCCGGGCCAGGTCGGTACAACCGGCACCACCATGCTCCCAGCCTTCGCAAAGGGCAACTTTTACGCCTTTGATACGCTGGCAGTGCTTCCTGAGGGTATCCAGTTCGGCATCGGTATCGGAGATAAACCGGTTGATGGCCACCACCACCGGCAAGCCAAAGGTTTTAATGTTCTCGATATGTTTATTAAGATTGCCCATACCGGCCTCAAGGGCTGTCACACTTTCATTTTTCAGCTCAGCCAAGGCTTGCCCGCCATGGTATTTTAACGCCCTTACCGTAGCCACCAGCACTACCACCTTAGGCGACAGCCCCGAGTAGGCGCATTTGATATCAAGGAATTTTTCAGCGCCCAGATCAGCGCCAAACCCAGCCTCGGTAACCACGTAATCGCTTAACGACAAGCCCATTTTAGTAGCAATAACCGAATTGGTACCCTGGGCGATATTGGCAAAAGGCCCGCCATGAATAATAGCCGGGTTGCCTTCCAGCGTTTGCACCAGGTTAGGCTTGATGGCATCCTTCATCAGGGCTGCCATGGCACCATTGGCTTTAATATCGCGGGCATATACCGGTTTTTTATCAAAAGTTTCACCTACATAAATATTGCCCATCTTTTCCTTCAGGTCAGCCAGATCGTTGGCCAGGCAAAGAATGGCCATTATTTCCGAGGCGGCCGTAATGTTAAAACCGGCCTCACGCAAAAAGCCTCCTGTTTTACCTCCCAGGCCGGAGACAATTTGTCGTAGGGCGCGGTCATTCATGTCCATTACCCTTTTCCAGGATACCGTACGGGGGTCAATACCAAGGCTGTATTTGGGGTTTTGAATATTATTATCGATTAAAGCGGCCAATAGGTTGTTAGCCTTTTCTACCGCCGCAAAATCACCGGTAAAATGCAAGTTTATGTCCTCCATGGGTACCACCTGGGCATAGCCACCCCCAGCAGCTCCCCCTTTCATCCCAAATACCGGACCCAAGGATGGCTCCCGCAGTACCACCGTAGTCTTTTGGCCAATTTTATTCAGGCCTTCTGTCAACCCAATAGAGGTAGTGGTTTTCCCTTCACCGGGAGGGGTTGGCGTAACAGCGGTTACCAGGATCAGGTTACTGGCTTTAATCTTATTTTCATCAATTAGATTAAGGGGTAGTTTGGCTTTATACTTACCATATAGTTCAAGTTTTTCCCGGTCAATATTAAGCTTGGCAGCTATTTCCTCAATGTGCAATAAGTTGGCCTCCTGGGCTATCTGCAAATCTGTTTTCGGACGCATTGTATCATAAATTTTGAAGGTGCAAATTACACTATTTACTTCATTCGGTAAAGTAATCTGGTATTTTGGGCCGGGGAATTATATGGCCGGGTATGCCACAAACCCTGACCTCTCTTAAAGCAAAAGAGCCCTGCTCCGGGGTGGAGCAGGGCTCTAATAAAAAACCTCCTTCGCCCACTGGGCTATGGAAGGTACAATAAAAACTGGCAACGACTTACTCTCCCACCTTTTACGGCAGTACCATCAGCGCTGAGGGGCTTAACTTCTCTGTTCGGTATGGGAAGAGGTGGACACCCTCGCTATAATCACCATAAACTCTTCAATGGTGGCACCTTCCCGACTTTTCGGGAACCACCTTAAATTCTTTTTGTTCTGCACTATCAGAATAACACAGAAGCGTTGCAGCTTGGCCACAACACGACATAACCCGTGAGAGTATAACTTGACAATTACAGCAGGAAAGCTTACGGGTAATTAGTACTGCTCGGCTTTGACATTACTGCCTTTACACCTGCAGCCTATCTACGTTGTCGTCTTCAACGACCCTTATAAAGAAATCTCATCTTAGGGTGGGTTTCGCACTTAGATGCTTTCAGCGCTTATCCCTGCCCAACATAGCTACCCGGCAGTGCAGCTGGCGCCACAACCGGTACACCAGAGGTTGGTCCAACCCGGTCCTCTCGTACTAAGGTCAGATCCCTTCAAATTTCTTACGCCCACAACAGATAGGGACCGAACTGTCTCACGACGTTCTGAACCCAGCTCGCGTGCCACTTTAATGGGCGAACAGCCCAACCCTTGGGACCTTCTCCAGCCCCAGGATGTGACGAGCCG
>Ga0256839_1003499_pt1 | contig 16152 bp, 15 predicted proteins | sample 354166metaG_FD_185968 | JGI IMG/M metagenome (GOLD analysis project Ga0256839, IMG submission 185968) | Hydrothermal vent microbial communities from Mid Atlantic Ridge, Atlantic Ocean - 354-166 | ecosystem: Environmental > Aquatic > Marine > Hydrothermal vents | place: Atlantic Ocean: Mid... | reverse complement strand
ATGGTCCGCCTCCCGGATCCCGTCTCGTGCCCGGGCCCCATGCCCGCGGCTTCTTTACGCCCGTCGAGCGTAGCCGACGGTTGGGAACGGGGGGCGGACCATCCCATTAATCCCGCGCGGGCCGCGTTGCGGGCCGGACCGCGCACCGGGCTGATGATCGAAGGATGGGAGGAAGGCATCGCGTTCGCCGACCGGACGGCCGCGGTCCGGCCGCAACCCCTTCGGGGACCGGGCGATCCCGGCCCATGACGGCGTTGCGCCTCCCTCGCGTGGTCCCCGCCACGCTCGGTCGGCGCGCCTTGTCCTGGACCGGAATAGCCACGGTCGCGACCCACGGGGGTTTCCGAGACAGCTTCTACGCACGCTCACGCGCCGGCCGTCATGACAAGCTCGCCGCAATCATGACGGAAGCCCTGAAAATCGCCGGAAGCTCTGAAAAATCCGATTTTTCAGGGCTTCCCCGCGGCCAGGGACGGCCGCGGGACGGCCCATGCACAGGGAAGTGCATGACGACAACCGAAAAATCGAAATGGACCGCGAAGCACCTCAGCGCTGACCAATCCGCGCAGCGGATTGGTCAGCGCTTCCCGGCATATTCCGTTTGACAACAATATATTGTTGTGACAACCTTATGCTGGGCCTTACGATAACTTACGTTCAGGCTCGGATATTCGGGATGCAAACGGCTCGCGCATGAGCCTGCGCCACCACTCGCGGCCCGTCTCGCCGACACCCGTCCGGCGCATTGCCCGCCTTTCCCCAGCTTTCCCTTGCCCGCCCGGCCCGCAGCCACGAGGAGCACGCGCATGTTCGGCTTCCTGAGGCGTCGTCGGGCGGCGGACGGGCTCACGGGTCTGTGCGTCCTCCCGGAAGGCATCGCCTTCGCTCACGTGCGCCGTGAGGCGGGCCGGGTGCGGCTCGCGGCCTGCACCTTCCGGGCCTGCAGCCCCGAGACCGGCGCCCGGCGCGAGACCTTGCAGGCCCTGGTGCGCGAGCACGGCCTCACCGGATCGGACTGCGTGGTGGTGATGGAGCCCGGCGCCTACCAGCTGCTGCAGGTGGAGGCGCCGGCGGTGCCGCCCGAGGAGCTGCGCGCGGCCGTGCGCTGGCAGGTGCGGGACCTGCTCGACTACCACATCGACGATGCCGTCATCGACGTCTTCGACGTGCCCGGCGACGAGCGGCCTGGCCGGCCCATGTACGTGGTGGCCGCCCGCGTGGAAGCGGTGCAGGCGCACGTGGACCTCGTGGCGGCGTCCGGGCTCGAGCTGCAGGCCATCGACATCGTCGAGCTCGCCCTGCGCAACGTGGCCGCGCACCTGCCCGGGGCCGAGCAGGGGCTCGCCTTCGTGCGCCTGCGCGCGGGCGAGGGCCTCATCCTCATCGTGCGCCAGGATGCCATCCAGCTCGCGCGCAACGTGGAGTTCGGCTCGGCCGGGCCAGCGCAGGCGGGCGGCACGCCGGCTGCCGACGCCCTGCACGACACCCTGGCGCTGGAGGTCCAGCGCTCCCTCGACTACTACGACAGCGCCTTCCGCAAGGCCCCGATCACGCGCGTGGCCGTGGCGCCCTTCGAGGGGGACGCGCGCAGCCTGGCAGAACATTTGCATGAGGCTCTGGGGCTTGCGGCCGAAACGGTGGATCTGAACGAAATTCTGACGCCCCCCGCGCCGGTCGAGCCACGCGTCCAGGCCCTGGCGCTGGAAGCGGTGGGCGGGGCCCTGCGCACCGAGGAGCGCAGCCTGTGAGGCAGCAGATCAATCTCTACCAGCCGATCTTCCGGCGCGAGCGGCGCGTCTTCTCGGCCGTGGCGATCGCCCAGGCCGGGGCGCTGGTGCTGGCGGGGCTGGGGCTCATGTACGCCTACGCGCGCCTCCAGCTCGCGCACCTGGAGGGCGAGCGCGCGCGCCTGGAGCGGCAGGTGGCCGAGCGCGCCGCACGGATCGAGCGCCTCGCCCAACAGTATCCGCCCCGCAAGCGGGACGAGGCGCTGGCCAGGCGCGTCGCGCAGCTCGAGCGCGAGCTCGCGGCCAAGCGCCGCGTGGTGGCGGGCCTGGAGAGCGGCGCCTTCGGCAACACCGAAGGCCTCTCGCCCTACCTGGAGGCGCTCGCGCGCCGGCGCGTGCCCGGCCTGTGGTTGCGCACCGTGGCGGTGGGCGAGGGCGGCTCTGCCCTCCTGCTCGAGGGCAGCGCCCTGAAGGCCGAGCTGGTCCCGCGGCTGGTGCGGGCCCTGGGCGCCGAGGTGGCGTACACCGGCCGCACCTTCGAGCGCCTGGTCATCGAGCGCCCGCAGGAGGCGCCGCGGCGCGTGGACTTCGTGCTGCGCGTAGGAAAGACGCCGGCGCAGGAAGGCAAAGGCTCGTGAAGGAGCGGCTCCAGGCCCTGGCCGCGCGCATCGACGCGCTCAGCCTGCGCGAGCGCGTGCTGCTCTTCCTCGCGCTCGTCGCGGTGCTGTACGTCCTGTGGGAGCAGACGCTCATGGCCCCGCTCGAGCGCAGCCGCAGGGCCGCCGAAGCCGCCATCGCCCAGGCCAGCGCCCGTATCGCCGCCCTCGACCGGGAGGCACAGGCCATCCTGCGCCGCCACCGCGAGGACCCCGACGCGGCCCTGCGTGCGCGGCTGCGTGCGCTGCAGGAACGCATCGCCGAGACCGACGCGGCGCTGCGGCGCCTCACCGTGGACCTCATTCCGCCGCGGGAGATGGCGCGGGTGCTCGAGGCCATGCTCACCCGAGACCGGGGCCTGCGGCTGCTGCGCCTGGAGAACCGCGGCCGCCGTCCCCTGATCGAGCCCGCGCCCGGCGAGGGGGAGGGCAAGGCGGCCACGGATGGGCAGGGAACACAGCAGGTGCGGGCCGGGGCGGACATGCCGCGCATCTGGCGCCACGACCTGCGCCTCGAGCTCGAGGGAAGCTTCCTCGACGCGCTGCGCTACCTCCAGGCCCTGGAAGGCCTGCGGTGGCGCTTCTTCTGGGACGGGGTGATGGTGCGCGTCGAGCGCTACCCCGAGGCCCGCGTGCGCATCGACGTGCACACGCTGAGCCTGGAGGAGGGCTGGATCGGTGCCTGAGACGACGAGGCCAGTTGCCGTCGCGCTGCTCGTGGCGGCCGCGGCGGTCTCCGCCGGGGAGCCGCCGCTCGCCGACCCCACCCGGCCGCCGGCCTACACGGCCCCACCCGCCGCGGCCGGCGCCAAGGGCCGGGCGTTCAGGCTGAGCGCCGTCTTCCTCGGCCCCGGCCGCCCGCGGGCGGTGATCAACGGGCGCACGGTGCGTGTGGGCGAGCAGGTAGACGGGGCGCGCGTGATCGCGATCGAGAGGCACAGGGTTGTCCTGGCGCGCAATGGCGGCCGCCTGACGCTGCGGCTGGTCCGCACGCGGGGTCTGCGGCCGCGGCCGATGCAACGGGAGGGAGAGGGCTCATGAGCTTGCTGCGATCCCTGGGCGCTACCGCGGGCCTCGTGGCGGCCGCCGTCACGCTGCTGCTCGTCGCAGGCTGCCAGGCCAACCCGCCGCGGGGCGAGGGCGCCCGCGCCGCGGCCGAGTCCCTCGAGCGTGCGGCGGAGGCCGCCGCCCGCCCCCCCGCGCCCCCCACCCCCCCGCCCGAGGTGGCCGAGGCCCTGCTGCCGCCCGTGCGCGCCGAGGCGGCCGGACCCGACGCCGCCGCCGCGGCTCCCCGCTTCGACGTGGCCGTGCGCGGGATGCCGGCTCGCGATTTCTTCCTGGGCCTCGTGGAGGGAACCGACATCAACATGGTCGTCCATCCGGAGGTCAAGGGCCGCATCACGCTCAGCCTGCGCAACGTCACCATCGCCGAGGTGCTGGAAGCGGTCCGCGAGGTCTACGGCTACGAGCACCGGCGCATCGCCTCGGGCTGGATCGTGCTGCCGATCGCGCCGCGCACGCGCACCTTCCGCGTCGACTTCCTCAACCTCGCGCGGGAAGGCAAGTCGCAGACGCGCGTCAGCTCGGGCCAGGTGACCGAGAACCCCGCCGCCTACCTGGGCGCCTTCGGCGGCTACGGGTATGGATACGGCTCGGGCATCGGCACGGCCGCAGGCACCGCCGCCGGTGCGGGTACCGACCAGTCCGGCCTCACCACCACCAGCACCTACATCGAGACCCGGAGCGAGTCCGACATATGGACCGAGCTCGAGACGGCCATCGGCCTCATCGTGGGCGGCGAGAAGTACGGCAAGGTGGTGATCAACCGCGAGAGCGGGACGGTGGTCGTGCGCGCCTATCCGGAGGCGCTGCGCGCCGTGGAACGCTTCCTCGAGGAGGTGCGCGCCCGCCTCACACGCCAGGTGATCCTGGAGGCCAAGATCCTGGAGGTGGCACTCGACGACGGCTACCAGAGCGGCATCAACTGGGGCGCGCTGCTCGGTCCCGGCGCGAACCGCTACGGCCTCCTCGGCCAGACCGGCGGCGGGAGCTTTTTCGACAGCGGCAAGTCCGGCACGGCGGGCAGCACCGGCGAGCTGAGCCCGCTCTCTCCCAGCCTGCCGTCGGGCACCCGGACCTCCGCCTTCGGCGGCATCTTCTCGCTGGCAGTGCGCACCGGCGATTTCAACGCCTTCATCGAGCTGCTCGAGAGCCAGGGCGAGGTCCATGTGCTCTCCAGCCCCCGGGTGGCCACCCTCAACAACCAGAAGGCCGTCATCAAGGTGGGCACCGACGAGTTCTTCGTCACCAACGTTTCCTCCACAGCCGTGGTGGGCGTCTCCACGGCGGTCACGCCGAACATCGTCCTCACCCCCTTCTTCTCCGGCATCGCCCTCGACGTCACCCCCCAGATCGGCGAGGACGGCGAGGTGGTGCTGCACATCCATCCCACCGTGAGCGAGGTCAGCGACCAGACCAAGCGGATCACCGTCGCGGGACAGCTCCAGGAGCTTCCCCTCGCCAAGAGCACCGTGCGCGAGGTGGACACCATCGTGCGCGCCCGCAGCGGGCAGGTCATCGTCATCGGCGGCCTGATGCAGAACACGATCCGGGACAGCCGGGCCGGCACGCCGGGCCTGGGCGGCCTGCCCGGTCTGGGCCGGCTGTTCCGCCACGAGAAGCGCACGAGCAGGAAGAGCGAGCTCGTGATCCTGCTGCGTCCCGTCGTGGTGGACGGCGGCGCGGACTGGTCACGCACGCTGCGAGAGGCCGCCGAGCGCATCCGCCGCCTGGAGCGCGGCGGCGCACCATGAGGTGGGCGGCGATGTACCTCGGGCACTACGGCCTGCGCGAGCTTCCCTTCACGCTCACGCCCGACACCAGCTACTACTTCGAGCTCGCCAGCCACCGCGAGGCCCTCAACGTGCTGCTGGTGGCGTTGCGCGCCGGCGAAGGCTTCCTCAAGCTCACGGGCGAGGTGGGCACGGGCAAGACCCTGCTGTGCCGCAAGCTCCTCGACGCCCTCGAGCGCGAGGCCGAGACCGCCTACATCCCCAACCCCTTCCTCAACCCGAACGCGCTGCGGCTGGCGGTGGCAGAGGAGCTGGGGCTGCGCTTCCCGCGCAACCTGGGCCAGCACCGCCTGCTCAAGCTCATCACCGCCCGGCTGGTGGAGCTCCACCGCGCCGGCCGGCGGGTGGTCCTGCTGATCGACGAGGCCCAGGCGCTGCCGGACGAGAGCATGGAGGCCGTGCGCCTGCTCACCAACCTCGAGACCGAGAAGGCGAAGCTCCTGCAGGTGGTGCTGCTGGGCCAGCCCGAGCTCGACGCGCGGCTCGCCCGCCCCGGCCTGCGCCAGCTCCGCCAGCGCATCACCTTCTCCCACCGCCTGCGCCCGATGGACGAGGCCGAGTGCGCCGCCTACCTCTCGCACCGGCTCACGGTGGCGGGCTATCAGGGCCCGCCGCTGTTCGAGCCGCGCGCGGTGCGGCTGCTGCACCGCTCAAGCCGCGGCATCCCGCGGCTGGTGAACATCCTGGCGCACAAGGCGCTGCTGGTGGGCTTCGGGCGCGGCGACCGGCGCATCGGCCCCGCCCACGTGCGGCGCGCGGTGGCGGACACCGAGGACGCGCAGCCGCCGCGGCCCTGGTGGCGCAGGATCCTCACCCCGGCCTGAGCCATGCGCGCGAAGGCAGCCCACCACCGGAACGGCACCGCCCGGCTAGCGCTTCCGCTCCGATGAGCCCCATCCACGCCATGCTGAGGGAGCTGGAGGCAGCGGCCGGCGCACGGGGCCGCAGCGCCGCCACCCTGTGGGATGCCTCGCCTCCCCCGTGCGTCACCCCCGGGCGCGCCCTCCATGCCCCCATGCCATGGGGCCCGGCGGCGCGGAGGCCAGCCGCGGCGACGGCCGCAGCGCGCCGACACGGCAAGCCCCGAGCGAAGCCATCGCGACCATGAGCCTCATCAACGACATGCTGAGGGAGCTGGAGGCGCGCAAGCGCGCGGAGGCGGGCACGCCCGATCCCCTCGCGGGTGTGGCCCCGCCGCCCCAGGCGCCCCATGGCCGCCGCACCGTGGCCACCGTCCTCGGCCTGCTCGTGGCGCTGGGCCTCGCCGCCGCCGGCGCGGGCTGGTACCTCCTCCATGACGGCGCGCTGCCGTTCCCTTCCGGCCCCGAGGCGTCCGTCCCCGCCGGAACCATGCCTAACTCCTCCTCCGGCGCAGCCCCCGGGGACCGCGTCGCCGTCGAGGCCCCCGAAGACACGGGCACCCCCGCCCCTGGCGGTGGCGGGGAGACCGATGCGGCAGGCAGCAGCGCCGACGAGGACAGGCTGCGCGCGCGCCTGAGCGGGATCGAGGTCCTCCCCGGCGGCCATCCAGACCGGGTGCGCATCGTGCTCCGCCTCGAAGGCGAGGTGCCCCGGGTGAACGCACGGCGCACCGACGAGGGCATGCGGCTGACCCTGGACGGTGCGGCGATCACCGAGTCGCTCATCCCGCCACCGGCGGGCGAGGAAATCACCTCCCTGGCCCTCAGGCCCCGCCCCGGCGGCGTGGCGCTCGAGGCCGGAACGCGCCGGCCCGTGCGCCACGTGAGCCTCCGGCTGGAGCCCGGTGAGGCCGGCGCGCCCCATCGCCTCGAGGTGTGGCTCCGGCTGGCGCCCAGGCCCGCCCCGCCGCAGCCATCCGCCACCGCACGAGCATCCCGTCGCACGGCGCCCGGGCCCACGGCCCGACGCGGAAGCGATGGCGGGGAAGCGCAGGAGAGGCGTCCCCCGAAGGCGGATGCCGCCCCCGCCGGGGCCAAGGCCGCGGGCCCGCCGCGGGCCGAGCCCGCGGCTGCGCCACGCATGGAGCGCCGCGTCCGGCCCCCCACACCCACGCAGCGCGCCGAGGCGGCCTATGCGCAGGGGCTCGCCGCGTTGCGCGTGGGCGACCTGGCCGGCGCCCGTCGCGCCTTCCAGCAGGCCATGGCCGCCGTGCCCGGGCACCCCAAGTCGGCCGAGGCCCTGGCCCGCCTCGAGCTGCGGGCCGGCCGGCGCGAGGCGGCCGAGGCGGTGCTGCGCGAGGCCCTGGCACGGCAGCCCGGCCACGGCGCGCTGGTGCGCCTGCTCGCACGGATCCAGGCCCAGCGCGGCGCGCTCGAGGCCGCCATCGCCACGCTGCGCCAGGCGCTCCCGGGCGGGGACGCCGCCCTCTACGGGCTGCTCGGCGCGCTGGAGCAGCGCGCCGGCCGCCCCGCGCAGGCGGCCCAGGCCTACCGGGCGGCGCTCGCGCGCCAGCCGCGCGAGGGCCGGTGGTGGGTGGGCCTGGGGATAGCCCTCGAGCACCTCGCCCGCCACGAGGAGGCCCGCGCGGCCTACCGGCGCGCGCGGGCCCTCGCCCTCGACCCGCCCCTGGCCCGGTTCGTGCAGGAGCGCCTGGAGGCCCTGGAATGAGGGGCCGGCCGGCCAGCACCCGGGAGGTCCGCCCGTGAGCACACCCGCGCCGCCGCGCCGCAAGATCCGCATCGGCGACCTGCTGGTGCAGAACAAGGTCATCTCCGAGCAGCAGCTGCGGGCCGCGCTCGAGGAGCAGAAGCGCACCGGCCGCAAGCTGGGCCGCACCCTGGTCGAGCTCGGCTACATCGACGAGGACAGCCTGCTCGAGTTCCTCGCCCGCCAGCTCCACATCCCCTTCATCGACCTGCGCCACTACCGCTTCCGCCCCGAGGTGGCGCGGGTGCTGCCGGAGACCTACGCGCGGCGCTTCCGCGCGCTGGTGCTGGCCGAGGAGAAGGACGGCTCGCTGCTCGTCGGGATGGCGGATCCCACGGACATCTTCGCCTACGACGAGCTCACCCGCATCCTCAAGCGCCCCCTCAAGCTCGCGGTGGTGCGCGAGTCCGACCTCATGCGCACCATCGACCTCGTCTACCGCAAGACCGAGGAGATCAGCTCGCTCGCCGAGGAGCTGGACGAGGAGCTCTCCGAGACGCCGGGCATCGACCTCGAGCAGCTCGTCGCCGCCGAGGAGGTCACGGACGCGCCGGTGGTGCGGCTGCTGCGCTCGCTGTTCGAGGACGCCGTCGGCGTGGGCGCCTCCGACATCCACATCGAGCCGGACGAGAACGTGCTGCGCATCCGCCAGCGCATCGACGGCGTGCTGCACGAGCAGGTCATGGGCGAGAAGCGCATCGCACCCGCGCTCGTGCTGCGTCTCAAGCTCATGGCCGGCCTCGACATCTCGGAGAAGCGCCTGCCGCAGGACGGGCGCTTCAACATCCGCGTCAAGGGCCGCTCCATCGACGTGCGCCTCTCGACCATGCCCATCCAGCATGGCGAGTCGGTGGTGATGCGGCTGCTGGACCAGTCGGCGGGCCTGCTCGACCTCGACCACCTGGGCATGCCGGACGGCGTGCTGCGGCGCTTCCGCCGCCTCATCCACCGGCCCCACGGCATGGTGCTGGTCACGGGGCCCACCGGCTCGGGCAAGACCACCACGCTGTATGCCGCCATCAGCGAGCTCAACGCGCCGGAGAAGAAGATCATCACGGTCGAGGACCCGGTCGAGTACCGCATCCCGCGCATCAACCAGGTGCAGGTGAACTTCCGCATCGGGCTCACCTTCGCCGGCGTGCTGCGCGCGGCCCTGCGCCAGGACCCCGACATCGTGCTGGTGGGCGAGATGCGCGACCAGGAGACGGTGCAGATCGGCCTGCGCGCGGCCATGACGGGGCATCTCGTGCTCTCGACGCTCCACACCAACGACGCCGTCACCACCGCCATGCGGCTCATCGACATGGGCGGCGAGCCCTACCTCGTCGCCGCCTCGCTGCGCGGCATCATCGCCCAGCGCCTCGTGCGCCGCATCTGCGAGTCCTGCGCGGAGGACCACACCCCGGACCCGCAGGAGCTCGCCTGGCTGCGCGCCACGGTGGGCGAGCAGGCCGAACGCCTGAGGCTGCGCCGCGGCACCGGCTGCCCCCACTGCAACAACACGGGCTACCGCGGCCGCATCGGCGTCTACGAGCTGCTGGAGATGGACGCGACGCTCGCCGACGCCTTGCGCCGCAACGACGGGGGTGCCTTCGAGCGCGCCGCCCGCGCCAGCGCCGGCTACCGGCCGCTCGCGCTCTGCGCCCTCGACTACGCGGCGCAGGGCATCACCACGCTGGAGGAGGTGCTGCGCGTGGCGGGCGAGATCGAGGAGCCGCCGGCCGCCACACCGGCCGTCCCGGCCGGCGCCGACGCCGGTGCGCAGGCTGAGGGGCAGGAGGGCTGATCCTTGCCCCGCTTCCGCTATCGCGCCCGCAGCGCCCACGGCGACGCCCTCGAGGGCTTCCTCGAGGCCCCCAGCGCCGAGGCCGCCGCCGCCCAGCTCATGAACACGGGCGCGGTCCCGGTGGAGATCGTCGAGGCCCCGCAGCGCCAGGGACCGCTCGCGGCCCTGAGCGAGCGGCTCGGCACGCGGCGGCCGGACCTCGTCGACCTCGTCATGTTCACCCGCCAGATGTACACGCTCACGCGTGCGGGCGTGCCCATCATCCGCGCCATCCGGGGCCTGGCCGAGAGCACCCGCAACCCGACCATGGCGACGGCCCTCGACGACATCGCCGACACGCTCGAGTCCGGCCGCGACCTCGCCACCGCCCTCGGCCGCCACCCGGACATCTTCCCGCCGCTCTACGTGAGCATCGTGCACGTGGGCGAGAACACGGGCCGCCTCGAGGAGGCCTTCGAGCAGCTCGCCCGCCACCTCGAGCTCGAGAAGGAGACGCGCGACCGCATCAAGCAGGCGCTGCGCTACCCCACCTTCGTCATCGTGGCGATGGCGGTCGCGCTCGGGATCGTCAACCTGTTCGTCATCCCCGCCTTCGCCAGGGTCTACGCCAGCTTCCGCCTCGAGCTGCCGCTGGCGACCCGGATCCTGATCGCCGTCTCGGACTTCACCGTGCAGGCCTGGCCCTGGCTGCTGGCCGGGCTGGTGGCCGCGGTGGTGGCCGTGCGCCTGTGGCTGCAGTCCGAGGCGGGGCGGCGGCAGTGGGACCGCTGGAAGCTGAAGCTCCCCGTGGTGGGCGACATCGTCCTGCGGGCCACGCTCGCGCGCATCGCCAGGGCCTTCGCCATGGTGCAGCGCTCGGGCGTGCCCATCATCCAGGGCATCACGCTGGTGGCCCGCGGCGCCGGCAACGCCTTCGTGGCCGAGCGCGTGCTCATGATGCGCAACGCCATCGAGCGCGGCGAGTCGCTCCTGCGCGCCGCCTCCGCCACGGGCCTGTTCACCCCGCTCGTGCTGCAGATGATCGCCGTCGGCGAGGAGACCGGCGCCGTCGACGAGCTCCTCGACGAGGTGGGCGGCTTCTACGAGCGCGAGGTGGACTACGACCTGCGCAACCTGAGCCAGACCATCGAGCCGATCCTCATCGTGATGATGGGCGTGCTGGTGCTGGTGCTGGCGCTCGGCGTCTTCCTGCCCATGTGGGATCTCGTGCAGATCGCGCGACAGTGAACGGCCTGCGGTGGACAGTGGACGGCAACGAGCCCGGACGGGGGTATCCGAACCCGCATCCCTCTCCACGCCCGCGGGGGGAGGGCCGGGGAGGGGGGTGTCCCCCTCCCCCGCGCAGCGGGGGAGGGCCGGGGAGGGGGGCGCGCGGCGCCGGCTTCTCGCTCCTCGAGCTGGTCATCGTGGTGGCGCTGCTCGCCGTGCTCTGGTTCGTGGCCATCGAGCGGCTGCTCCAGCTCCGCATCGACGCCGAGCGGGTGGCCATGCTGCAGGTGCTGGGCGGGCTGCGCAGCGCCCTCGGCCTGGAGGTGGCCGAGCGCGTGGTCCGGCGGGGGCTGGCCAGCGTCGTCGAGCTCCAGGGCAGCAACCCCATGGCGCTCCTCGCCGAGACGCCGCACAACTACGTGGGCGAGCTCGATGCCCCCGACCCTGCTTCCGTGCCGGCCGGCTCCTGGTACTTCGACCGGCGCAGCCGGGTGCTGGTCTACCGCGTGCGCTATCCCGAGGCCTTCGAGGGGGGGCCGGCCGAGGGCCCGCCGCGGGCGCGCTTCCGGGTCGAGGTGGTCTGGCGCGACCGCGACGGCGACGGGCGCCTCGATCCCAGGGTGGACGGCATCGGCGGCGTGCGGCTCGCCCCGATGGAGCCCTACCGCTGGAAGACCGGCGAGGAGCGGGAGGCGCCATGATCGGACTCGAACCGCTGGAGATCGCCCACCGCCTGCTGCTCGCCGCGGCGGCCGTGGCCGCGTGCGCGGGGCTGTGGCTGCTGGCCGCCCCGGTGAGCTTCCTGAAGGTGAACGCCAGGCTCGGGCGCTGGTATTCCACGCGGCGCGCGCTCCATCCGCTCGACCGGCCCATCGCCGTGGAGCGCCGCCTCTACCGCCACCACCGCCTGCTGGGCGCGCTGCTTGCGGCCGGCAGTCTCTACACCACCTGGCGGCTCGCCACCGCCTACGACGAGGCCCGCCTCGTCGCCGCCCTGCGGCCGGATCTGCCCGCGCCGCTCGCCGGCGCCCTGCTGACGGGCTGGGCCGTGTCCCTGCTGCTCGGGAACCTGGCTGCGCTCGCCGCAGGCATCGCCGTGCTCGTGCGGCCCTCCGCCCTCAAGGGCCTCGAGGCCTGGGCCAACCGCTGGATCTCGACCCGGCGGGCGCTGCGCTTCCTGGACGTGCCCCACGACGGGCCCGACCGGCTGGTGGCCCGCCACCCGCGGCTCGCGGGGGCGCTGCTGCTCGCCGCGGCGCTCTGGCTCGGGGCCGCCGCCTGGCTCGTGCCCGCACCGTGAGCGGATGGCACCGATCGCGCGTTTCGGAAGAGAAAGAATGGCTTGCTTCTTGCAGTCCTAACCGGCGTCAACGGCCCGACGCGGACTTCGCCGACCGGGACGTGCCGCGGCGCGTCACAAGGCGACGCCCCGCGTCAGGCCCGATGGGGCCGCGGCCCCGGCAACGAGAGGAGAGCAGACCATGAGAAAGGCACAACGAGGCTTCACCCTCATCGAGCTCGTCATCGTCATCGTCATCCTCGGCATCCTCGCCGCCACCGCCCTGCCGCGGTTCATCAACGTCACGAACGACGCGCATCAGGCGGCGGTCGCCGGGGCCGGCGGGGGCCTGGCGGCCGGGGTCTCACTGGCGCATGCCCTCTGGCTGGCGCGGGGACAGCCCACCACGATCCAGATGGAGGGCGCCACCGTTGCCATGAACAATTCCGGCTGGCCCTCGGCAGCCAACGCATCCGACTGCGTGAACAACGTCTGGAACGGCGTCATGCAGAATCCCCCCACCGCGTCCACGGCGTCTGGCGCCGGCATCGATTATGTGGCGTCCTTCGTGGGCACCGTCTGCACCTACACCTATCAGGGCGTAAGCGGTGGTGCCCTGTCCATCACCTATGACGCCAACAACGGCAACGTCACCGTGGACGACGTCATCTGACCGCAGACCGTCATCAAGCTTGTGAGGCCGGCCTGGGCGCCGGCCTCTTTGTTTCGCCGGGACTATCCTGTGCACATGCCTCTGGCCGCCGCGTCCCTGCTGGCGTCCCTCGCCTTCAACGGCGTGCATCTGTGGGCCTTCGCCCTCTCGCTGGCGCTGCTGCTCGGCGCGCTGGCCTGGTCGGTGGCGGGTCCCGGGGCGTGGCCGCGCCCGCCCGTGCGCCTCACGCCCCTCGCGGCCACCCTGGGGGCCTGGTGGGCATGGCTCGCGCTGGGCGTGCTATGGAGCCCCGTCCCCTACGTGAGCGCCATCGAAGCATGGTGGAAGGGCGCCCTGCCCCTTGCCTATTTCGCACTGGCCCTCGCCCCCCGGCCCGCGCATGCCTGGCGGTGGAGTGTCTTCGGCCTGCTCGCCGTCGCGACGGCATTGGCGTTCTGGGGCATATGGGAGGGCACGATCCTCGGCGTCAAGCCGCAATCCGCTTTTCTCAACCCCAACTCCCATGCCGCCTTCCTGAACCTGGGTGCGCTCATGGCCGCGGGGCTATGGCTGCGCCGGCGAGCGGCGTCGGTGGAGCAGATTCGCGCGGCCGCTTTCGCGGCCGTGTTCCTGATCGCGAGCTTCGCGATGGCGCTCGTCGGAAGCCGTGGCGCGCTGCTCGCCTATCTCGGCGGGATCGCCATGATCGCCTGGACCGCTCACCGGCATGGCCGAAGCCGGGATGCGGCCGTTCTCCTCGCCTGCGCGGCTGCGGCGCTGGCGCTCGCGCATCTCCTGCGCGGGGGCGTGGTGGGCGCCCGGCTCGCCACCCTCGCCAATCCGGCCGCCGCGGGCGGCGACCGCTTCCTCATCTGGGACGCCACGCTCGCCATGCTGCGCGACGCCCCCTGGTGGGGCACGGGTCCCGGCACCTTCTGGCTGCTCTATCCCGCCTACCGGCATCCCGAGGATTCGAGCGGCGGCTTCTTTGCGCACAACGACTATCTCCAGATCCTGCTGGAGGCCGGCTGGCCCGGGCTGGTCCTGACGCTCCTGGTCATAGGGGCCGCCGCCTGGACGTGGCGGCGGATTCTCCTCGGGCCCCATCCCGTACCTGCGAAGCTCGAAGCCAGCGGGCTCGCGGCCGCTTTCGCGGCCACCGCCGTGCACAGCCTGGTCACCTTCAATTTCTATATCCTGCCGATCCTGATCGCCTGCGGCCTGATCCTCGCCCGCCTCGACCAGCTCGGGGCCGAAACGCGGACCTCCGCCCCCATGCCCCGATGGCGTCCCGCCCGCCTGCGGGTCCGGCCTGGCGTGTGGCGGTTCGTCGTCTGGGCCGCATGGCTCATACCCGTCTCGCACCTGGCGGCCTTGGCGCTGGCACAGCGGGAAGCCGACGAAGGCCGGCGCCTCGCCGCCACGGGTGCCGTGGCCGATGCCGAACTCCGCCTGCGGCGCGCGGCGCGGCTGGCGCCGGGCATGGACGGCCCGAGGCTCTATCTGGCCAGGCTTTACGCCCGGACGCTCGAACGCTCGGACGCGCTCGAGCTGGCAAGCAGAGAACGCCTGTCTCTCATGCGCGCCGCCGAGCGCTCGCTGGACGAAGCACAGAAACTGAACCCTTTGAGGCCAGACACGCGCTACCTGCGTGGCCGGCTCCTGGAGGCGGCGCCCGACCTGGCCGGGCCGGACTCGCCGGCACGTGCGGAAGCCGAGTACCGGGCGGCGCTCGGCCTCGACCCCATGTTCGTGAAGGCCCGCGTCGCGCTCGTGAACCTGCTGGTGCGTGCCGGCCGCCGAAAGGAAGCGGCGGCGGCGGTGCGCGCGGGGCTGGGACGCTGGTATCCCCCTGAGCCGCGCTACATCGCCTTCCTCCGCTTCGCGGCCACGGCGCTCGACGACCTCGGGGACCCTGAGGGGGCCGCCCGGGCGCGGGCGGCGGCGGAGCGGCTGGCCCGGGAGCGCGCGGCCTTGGTCCGCGACCTGCGCCGCCGCGGGCGGCTGCCCACCCCGGGCGACCGGCAGCCGGCGCCCACGGCATACCCCAGCGCATCGTCCGATCGCAGACCGGCGGCCTCCTCCGTTCACGAGCGGGACGCGAGCTCCAACCGCGTTCCCGTGTCCGGCGCGTAGTACCAGCACCACAGCCCCACGGCCGCCAGGGCCTCGAACGTGTCACGCAGGGTGACCCGGAAAGGATCACCCCGCTCACCCGCCGAGAACAGCGCCGAACGAAAGTGCGTCTCCCCCACGAAGCCCTTTCCCTTCGTCTCGTGCCATACCGCCTCCCCGGGCTCATCGAGGGGATCGCTTCCCGGCGGCGCCACGAAGAGCAGGCCCCTCACCGGGATGCCGGCGAGCCGCTCCCGCACGGCGCGGACGTCGTCCGCGGTCAGGTCGCGCGCCTCGGCGTAGGTCGTATGCGTCCGCACGCCGCGTGCGTCGCACCGGCCCAGCAGCTTCAGCTCGCCATTGTGGAGCGCGTGCGCGACGTTCGTGTCGCCGAGCGAGAGCTCCAGCAATGCCATGAGCCGCCCTTCGGCCAGCACCATGACATCGTATCGGCGCCAGGCGGTGCATCGCCTCGGCAGGTCGCGCAGGCCGCGCTCGCGCAGGACCTCCCAACCTCTGCCCAGCCGCCGTTCGAGCTCGGCGGCGAGCGCCCGTTGCATCGCCGTTTCGCTGCCGTCGAACTCGCGGGCCCCATCCGACCACTCGGTCCAGATGGCGCGCAACGTCTGCAAGACGACTTCTGCTTCGTCCACGGCGATTCCTCCGTCGTGCCTTCCTCGCAGTCCCCTCGCCCTCGGGCGCCCGGCCGGCCCGCGGCACGGCGCCGCCGCTGATGGTTCGCACCTCGCACTCTTTCCCAACCCCTTTCCCCAGGCGGGCGCGCGGGGCCGGCACCCGGGCATGGGTCATGCGAGACCGCGGCCGCTTCAGTCCCGTCCATCCTTCTGCGCCGCCTCCTCACGGCGCTCCGCGATCAGCTCCGCGGTGAGGCTGCCGGCCTCCCCCTCGAACAGGCGCCACAACGCCGCCTCGACCGCCGCGTGCGGACGCAGGACCAGACGGTCGCCTTCGAGCCAGGCCACGAGCGCGTCGCCCGGCTTCAGGCCGAGCCGGTGCCGCGCCGCGGTGGGGATCGCCGTCCGGCCGCGGGATCCGATCCGCAGGCGCAGCATCTCTCTGTTCCCGAAGGGTGTTTCCGCCATCTCTGCTAGCATAGGACACGTGCCGCCGGCGCGCATCGAGCGGATCCGGGTCCACGAACGTTATTGGCGATGATGGGCACACGAGCCATCTCCCCCCCTCCCTGTGTCCCTCCCCCCGCGCGCGGGGGGAGGGAATGGAGGCCGG
>Ga0256839_1003498_pt1 | contig 16152 bp, 15 predicted proteins | sample 354166metaG_FD_185968 | JGI IMG/M metagenome (GOLD analysis project Ga0256839, IMG submission 185968) | Hydrothermal vent microbial communities from Mid Atlantic Ridge, Atlantic Ocean - 354-166 | ecosystem: Environmental > Aquatic > Marine > Hydrothermal vents | place: Atlantic Ocean: Mid... | reverse complement strand
CCAATTCGAACAAGGGATCGTTCGGAGAAAAACGCTCCAGAACGGCGTGACAGGCTTTGCGGATGATCTGGGCACGGGGATCGTAATTCTTGTATACCCGATGACCGAATCCCATGAGCCGGAAAGGATCGTTCTTGTCCTTGGCCCGGGCGATGAACCGGGGGATGCGTTCGGGACGGCCGATCTCCTGCAGCATTTCCAAAACCGCCTCGTTGGCACCTCCGTGGGCGGGCCCCCAGAGTGCGGCGATACCGGCGGCGATGCAGGCATAGGGATTGGCGCCGGTGCTGCTGGCCAGACGAACCGTCGAAGTGCTGGCGTTCTGTTCGTGATCGGCATGGAGCAGAAACAGCAAGTCCAGCGTCCTGCTCGCCACCGGATCCAGGTACCACTGGGCGTCCTCACCGTACTGGAGCGAGGGCACCGAAAACATCATGTTGAGGAAATTCTCGCTGTAATCCAGATCGGCGCGCGGATAGACGAACGGCAACCCCACCGAATGACGGTAACAGGCGGCGGCGATGGTGGGCATCTTGGCCAGCAGACGAACCGCCGAGATGTGGCGTTGCGCCGGATCGTCGATATCCAGCTCGCCGTGGTAGAAGGCGGACAGGGATCCCACCACCCCCACCATCATCGCCATGGGATGGGCGTCGTGATGGAAGCCTTCGAAGAATTTGCGCAAGGTTTCGTGAATCAGAGACTCCCGGCGGATCTCCTCGGTGAAACGGCTCAGTTCCGCCGGTTTGGGAAGCTCGCCATGGATCAATAGATAAGCGGTTTCCAGAAAGGAGCTATGTTCGGCCAGTTGCTCGATGGGATAACCGCGATACAGCAGAACCCCCTCGTCCCCGTCGATGTAAGTGATGGCGCTGCGGCAACTGGCGGTGGAGACGAACCCGGGATCGTAAGTGAAATACCCCAGTCGGGTCGGCAAATCGCGCACTTCGATCACCGCCGGCCCCAAGGTTCCCTCCCGCACCGGCAGCTCCGCCTCCCGACCGTTGTCGGGATCGCGGACGATGACGCGCTTCGGATCGGCCATCGGCCTTATTTGGCCCCGTACTTGCGACGGAACTTATCGACACGGCCGGCGGTGTCGACGATCTTCTGCTTGCCGGTATAGAAGGGATGACAGGCGGAGCAGACCTCGATGTGGATGTCACGCCCCAAGGTCGAACGGGTTTGGATCACGTTGCCACAACTGCAGGTGATGGTGACGTCTTTGTATTCGGGATGAATGCCAGGTTTCATCGGTCGCAAGTCCTCGTGACAGACGGATTGTGCATCGGCCTGGACAAAAAGGCCGGAACGAAACGATGTATGATAGGCAATCCCTCCCACTTTTACAAGCAGGCCCACAGGCCGGTAAACGAATGGCCATGAATAAGCAAACGCTTGTAATTTACCCCTGATGTGTTATCGTTCCCAACCATTTGAATCGCCGGAAGATTCGATGCCGACTTACCGCAACGCCACGATTCTGTGCACCTGGCTGATCACATCACCCCTGCAGGCCGATCCCCTGAACCAGGCCATCGACACCGAAACCCGCACCCTGAAAAACGCCGCCGCCAGCCAACGGCGCATCGACCGACTGGACGACGCCGGCAGGCGCCTGTTCGACGAGTATCGCCGTACTCTGCGGGAGATCGACACCATGCAGGTCTATGTCGATCACCTCAAATCCCTGGTGGCATCCCAACGCGAGGAGAAACGGGAAATGGAGCGCCAGCTCGAGGAAATCGCCCGGGCCGAGCGCGAAATCGTACCGTTGATGATCCAAATGGTCGACACTTTGGAACGCTTCGTCCAACTGGACACCCCTTTCCTTCCCGAAGAACGCCGACAACGCATCGATCAGCTCAAACGACTGCTGACCTCGGCGGAAATCTCCTCCGCCGAGAAATTCCGCCGAATCCTGGAGGCCTATCAGATCGAGAACGATTACGCCCGCACCATCGAGGCCTACCGGGCCGAACTGGAAGTGGACGACGAGAAACGGCCGGTGGATTTCCTCCGCCTCGGCCGGGTGGCCCTGTTCTATCAAACTCTGGACGGGGAACGATCCGGCTTCTGGAATCCCCGCAAAAAGCGCTGGGAATCCCTGCCGGACGAGTTTCGCCGTCCCATCCGCCAGGGTCTGCGCATCGCCCGTAAAGAAGCGGCGCCGGATCTGCTGACCCTGCCCATTCCCACGCCGGAGGCCGCCCAATGATGGTATTGCGCCTCCTCCTCGCCCTCTGGACCGGCGTGCTCGTCACCCCGGCCTCGGCCGTGGATCTTGATCAACTGCTGCAGCAGGTCAAACGGCAACAACAGCAGGTCGGCCAGCAGAACCGCCAGCGGGAACAACGCTTCCTGGCGGAAAAACAGCAGCGCCAGCGCCTGCTCGCCCAGGCCCGAACACGATTGGAGGCCCTGGAACGGGAAGCGGCGGCTCTGAAAGCGGAATTCGAGGCCAATCGCAAAGCGCTGGCTCAACTCGAAGAACGGCTTCAGGCCAGCAGCGGCGTCCTGGGGGAAATCGTCGGCACGGTACGCCAGGTAGCGGGCGACCTCAAGGCGGATCTACAGCAGTCGCTGGTCTCGGCCCAGTTTCAAGGCCGCACGGAGAAGCTCTCCGCCATCGCCGACAGCCGGCGGCTGCCGACCCTGGAACAACTGCAGACCCTGTGGTTTCTCCTGCTCCAGGAGATGACCGAATCCGGCAAGGTGGCTGAATTCACCACCGAAGTGCTCGATTCCGCCGGCAAGCCCCACCGGACGAAGGTGGTCCGCATCAGCGTCTTCAACGCCATCGCCGAAGCGGGTTATCTCCGTTATCTGCCGGAAACCGAGCAACTGATGGTCCTGCCGCGTCAGCCCGGCGGCCGCCCCCTGAAACTGGCCCGGGCGTTTCTGGCGGCCCCGGGGGACTGGGCCGCCCTGGCGGTGGATCCCACCCGCGGCGTTCTGCTCGACCTCTTGCTCCACGCCCCCGATCCGTGGGAACGGATCCAGCAGGGGGGAATCATCGGTTACATCATCCTCGCCCTCGGCGCCGTCGGCCTGGTGATCGTCATCGTTCGGTTGACGGATCTGCTGCGGGTGGGCGCCCGGGTGGAATCCCAACTGGCCGACCTGGAATCGCCCAGGGACGACAATCCCCTCGGGCGCATCTTCCTCGCCACCATGGAAAGCCGGGAGACCGATCCGGAAAGCTTGCAGGTTCTGCTGGACGAGGCCATTCTGCGGGAAATCCCACCGCTGGAACGGGGACAGGCGCTGGTCAAACTGTTGACGGCGGTGGCTCCTCTCCTGGGATTGTTGGGGACGGTCACCGGCATGATCCAGACCTTTCAGGCCATCAGCCTGTTCGGCACCGGGGATCCGAAATTGATGGCCGGCGGCATCTCCCAAGCCTTGGTCACCACCATGCTGGGCCTGGCCGTGGCCATCCCCCTGTTGTTTCTCCATTCCCTGCTGGTCAGCCGCAGCCGCTCCATCATTCAGATCCTCGAGGAACAGAGCGCCGGACTGATCAGCCAGATTCTGGAAAAACGCCATTCCCCGGCGAAGTGATGGTGTTTTTCGAGACCCTTTCCGATTTCATCGCCCAGGGCGGACCGGTCGTTCCCGTCATCCTGCTGCTGGCCCTGGCGCTTTGGACGCTGGTGGCGGAGCGCTATCTGTTCTTCCGCTGGGTCTATCCCGAACTGCGCCGGCAATGGCTGGCGCACTGGCGGCAACGACACGACAAGCGTTCCTGGTACGCCCAGCGGATCCGCGAGGCCCTGATCAGCCAGGCCCGGCAGCAGCTGGAAAAGACCCTGCCCCTGATCAAGACCTTCGTATCCTTGAATCCGCTGCTGGGGCTTCTGGGAACGGTCACCGGGATGATCCACATGTTCGACGCCATGGCGGCCTTCGGAACCGGCAACCCCCGCGCCATGGCCACCCACATCTCCCACGCCACCCTCCCCACCCTCGCCGGCATGACCATCGCCATCGCCGGTCTGTATTTCAGCCAGCGCCTGGAACAGCGGGTGGAAACGGAAATCCGGCAACTGAGCGACAGCCTGCACTTCGACTGATGCGACGTCACCGACACCAGAATCACAATCAGGACAGCGGCGACATCAACCTGACGCCGATGTTGGACATCATCTTCATCATGCTGATCTTCTTCATCGTCACCACTTCCTTCGTCAAGGAGGCCGGCATCGAGGTCCACCGTCCCAGCGCCCAGACCGCCGAACGCCAGGAAAGGGGCAACATCATCGTCGCCATCCGCGCCAACGGCGAGACCTGGATCGACAAACGCCCGGTGGACATCCGCGCCGTCAGGGCGGTGATCGCCCGGCTGCGGGCGGAAAATCCGCTGGGCACCGTGGTGATCGCCGCCGACCGGGACGCCAAGATCGAGGTCCTGACTCGGGTGATGGATCAAATCCGCCTGGCCGGGGTATCCGACATGGCCATCGCAGCGACCGCGGAACCCCGATGAGGTCGACCCAATGGGCTCTCTGGCTGCCGGCCGCGCTCCTCGGTCTCGGAGCCACGCTGGCCTTGTTCTGGTTGATGGCCCGGATGATCGCCGGCGACGACCTGGAACTGCCGGAAACCCACACCACCCGGTTGATGGAATTCGTCCGGCTCAAACCGAGCCCCAAGCCTCCGCCGCCGACGAGGCGGGAACCGCCCAAACCACCCGAGAAGGAGCCGCCGCCACCAAAACCGGTCCTGGCCACCCCCCGCCCGGTGGCCACGGTGTCTCCGAACATCGAAATCCCGGCCCTGGACGTTCCCCTGTCCCAACGTCTGCGGGGATCCCTGCTCACCGGAGTCGGGGTGGCGCCCGCCACCGCCCCCACCAGCCGCGTCATTCCGCTGGTGCGCATCCCGCCCCGTTATCCGATCCGGGCCCGAATGCGCCGCATCGAAGGCTGGGTCAAACTGGAATTCACCATCACCCCCCAAGGCACGGTGAAGGACATTCGGGTCGTCGAAGCCCATCCCAAAGGCGTGTTCGAGCGCGCCGCGGTGGAGGCCATCGCCCGCTGGAAATTCAAACCCCTGGTGATCGACGGCCGCCCGGTGGAACAACGGGCGATACAGGTGTTGGAATTCAAGCTGCACCGATGAAACTCCTGCTCGCCCTCTGCCTCAGCCTGTCCCTGACCGCAGCGGCCTGGGCCGCCACCCTCAGCCCGGCGACCTTCAAAACCCTGCAACAGGTCGAAAAGCTGTTGGACCAGAAACGTCATCGGCAGGCCAGACAATTGCTGCGCCAGCGTCTCCGTCAAGTTGACCGCCCCGAGGAGAAGGCGGTGCTGTGGCGCGCCCTGGCCACCGTCCACATCCTTGAGGGACAGTATCGCCCGGCGGCCCAGCTTCTGGAACGGGCGCTGGCCAGCGGCGCGCTTCCCGAAGCCCAGCAGCGCGAGGCTCTGCTGTCTTTGGGGCAGTTGTACCTGGCCCAGGACGAACCACGAAAAGCCGCGGCGATGCTGGAACGCTGGCTTCAGACCCAGCCTGAAGTGAAGGCCGAAGATTATTTTCTCCTGGCCCAGGTTCACACCCGGCTGGAGCGCTATTCGCGGGCGCTCGAATACCTGAACCAGGCCCTGGCCCGCAGCAAGCGCCCCAAGGACGAATGGCTGCAGCTGCGAATCGGTTTGAACTACCAACTAAAACGCTACCGCGCCGCCATCGCCGATCTCAAAGAACTGATCCGCCGCCATCCTGAACGGGAAACCTATTGGCAACAATTGGCGGGCCTGTATCATCTGGCCAAAATGGAAGTCACCGCCGCAGCCGTCACCGAACTGGAACGTTTCCTGGGATTCCTCGACCGGGAACCGGAAATCCTCAATCTGGTCTCTCTCCTGCGTGCCGTCCACGTTCCTTTCCTGGCCGCCGAGCGGCTGGCGGCGGCGATGAAGGCCGGACAGGTGAAGCGCTCGGGCAAAAATCTGGAACTGCTCGCGGCCACCTGGATCGAGGCCCGCGAGTTCGACCGCGCCATCACCACCCTGGAGCGGGCGGCCCGTCTCCGCCCCAGCGGCGGACTCTGGCTGCGATTGGCCCAACTCCGCCTCGAGCGGGGCGACTGGCGCCAAGCCGTCGAGGCGTTGCGACAGGCTTTAGCGAAGGGGGGATTGAAACATCCGGGCCAGGCGTGGCTGCTTCTGGGCAACGCCCATTTCGAGCTGGGAAACACCGAGCAGGCCCGCGAGTCCTTCAAGCAAGCCAGCCGATACCCGTCCACACGTCGATCCGCTCAGCAATGGTTGAACTACCTCGCCCACCGTCGACACCGCTGATGCGGCGGATCCGCAGTTACGTCCGCCGAGAGGGCCGGCTCACCCCGGCACAACGCCGGGCGTTGACCGAACTGTGGCCCCGCTATGGTCTGGCCGCCGATCGACCACTGGCAATGGAGCGGATTTTCCCCGCCCGCCGGCCGGTGATCCTGGAAATCGGCTTCGGCAACGGGGAAGGTCTGGTGCAACTGGCCCGTGAATATCCCCAATTCAATTATCTGGGCATCGAGGTTCACCGCCCCGGAGTCGGCCGGCTACTCCTGATGCTGGAACGTGAGGGATTGACCAACGTCCGGGTCTTCTGCGCCGATGCGGTTGACATCCTGCAGTCCGTCCTGCCTGAACGCTCCCTCCGCCGCATCAACATCTTCTTTCCGGACCCCTGGCCCAAGAAACGCCATCACAAACGCCGCCTGATCCAACCGGATTTCGTCCGGCTACTGGCCGCCAAACTGGAAAATCCGGGATTGCTCCACCTGGCCACCGACTGGCCCGACTACGCCGAACACATGCAACAGGTATTGGCCGGCTTCGCCGAGTTCGACCGGATCGACCACCAAAACGTCGTCCCGCCGCGTCCGCCGAGCAAATACGAACGTCGGGGGAGACGGCTGGGGCATCCGGTTGTCGATCTGGTCTATCGCAAGCGCTAGGATACGGCCGCCGCGCTCTGGGCGGCTGGTTCCGCCGCCGTCACGCCATCGCCTTCGATCAGCTTGAGGATGTCCTCCAGCTCGCGCTGCTGGACCAGCACCGGCGCCAAGGCCTGTTCCAGCTTTTCCATCTCGCTTTCCAGCGCCTCCTTGGACTGATTGACCTTGCGCAGCACACCGAGACGTTGCTCGATCAGCTTCTTGTGTTCCTTGATCTGATGTACCAAGGGAGACAGGGCGACGGCGCTCCAGTTGGCGGTTTCCTTGTAGACCTGGTGCAGCAGTTTGCGCGCCTTGGACAGAATGGTGGCATAGAGTTTCTGGATCACCAGGTGTTGCTCCATCAACGTGGAGGACATGCTGGTGCGGAAATTTTCCCCTTCGTTGAAGAGATCCTCCAACGTCACCCGATAATCACGGATGGAGAAGGCCGGCGGCTTGATGTCGCCATAGCCGTGTTCCTTGGCGAAGCGCTGATAGATGCCGTCGATCAACGACTGGGTGTCTTCGACGACCTGGACCCCTTCGTGCAACAGCGCCGAGAGGTCGTCGAACACCGCCTTCATGGCCTGCTTCATGCCGTAGGTGGTAAAACTGGCTTCCATGGAGCGGGTGTGCTTCTTGATGATCTGGTCCACCCGCTTGGGGGAAAGCACTTCCAGCATCCGTTTGGCCTGCATGGCATAGACCCGCTTGCTGGCCTGGAAACTGTCCACGCATTGGAGATAACGGCTCTGCTGGATGCGGGTTTCCTCCATCAGCTTGGCGGTCATGTCTTCGTTCTTGGTATCGAGATTGCGCAGTTCTTCCAACTGCTGCTGCAACTGCGCCACCTCGGTACGGACCACGCCCAGGGACTCGGAAACCAGACGACCGACGCCGTGGGTGATGGACTGTTGCACGATCTGACGCCGGCTTTGCAGGACGTCCTGACCCAAATAATGCTCCAAGCGCTGCAACCGGCTTTTCTGCAACAGCGCCTCGTCCTTTTTCACCTTGGCCAGCAGCGCCTGCTTGGCCGACAACGGAAAAATGACCTTTTCTTCGACGTTGAGAAGCCTGGCGGTCTCCTTGACCTGGGCGTGCAGGGATTGTTCGATGCTGGCATCGCTTTGGAGATCGTCCCAAAGGGTGTCGATCTTGTTCATGACCACGGCCAGATGACGCTGCTGACTGCCGTCCAGACCGCGAACGTGGTTCTGCCACATGTCCATGTCGCTTTTGGTCACCCCCGTGTCGGCCGCCAGCACGAACAGCACCGCCTGGGCGCTGGGGAGCATGCTCAGGGTCAATTCCGGTTCCGAACCCAGGGCGTTGAGCCCGGGGGTGTCGAGGATCACCAATCCTTCCTCGAGGAGGGGATGGGGAAAGCTGATCAGGGCATGGCGCCAACAGGGGATCTCGACGCTGTCCGGCTCGATGCCGTCCGCAGGTTTCATGTCCTCGTGATACAGGCCCAAGCGTTTGGCCTCCGCCACGCTGACCCGCTTGACCGCCACCAGTTCCTGGAAGGCTTCCTGCATCTGGATCGGGGACGAGGGATCCAGGTCGATCTGGAGCCACCGATCCGGTCGTTCCTTGTATTCGCTCAACGAGGCATCGTCCAACCGGCTCTCGATCGCCAACAGCCGGATGTAACTGCCACCCCGGGCATCGTAGAAGATCTCCGTCGGACACATGGTGGTCCGCCCCGGCGTCGACGGCAGCAGACGCACGCCGGTCTCCGAGAAGAACAAAGCATTGATCAGCTCGGTCTTGCCCCGGGAAAACTCCGCTACGAACGCGATGGTCATGCGTTCCGACATCAGGTTCTCCCGCATGCCAAAGAGCATTTCCTCCACCTCCTTGGAGCTGAGGTCGTACTTCCTCAGCCAGGCATGATATTTCTCGATCGCCTCGGCCAGGCGGCTCTTCCATTGCCCGTAAGCGTGCAACTGCTGCTGAAACTGCATCGTTCTCATCTCCGGCAAAGACTGGATGGTTCGTAGCGATCCACATTGGACTTATCTGAAGTGTAGTTCAAAAATGAAAAGAGGCCGTGCGGTGACAATAGGTTTTCCCCTCGGGGCGCGCTAGAATAAAAAGCTTTCCGATCGACTCAATCCGGAGGCTATGACATGGGAAAAGGCGACCTGCGTAGCCGGCGAGGCAAGATCGCCCGCGGCACCTACGGCAAAACCCGGCCCAAGGCCAAGAAGCTGAAAGCCAAGGGGAAATGAAAGCAGGTGGATGCGGGCGACGCATCCACCGTCATTTTGGGAGAAGCGAAAGTGGAGCACTGCCAAATCGGTTTCATCGGCGCCGGCAACATGGCCGGCAGCCTGATCGGCGGACTGATCGCCGACGGTTATCCATCCCGGCAGATCCATGTCGCCGACATCGACACCGGCAAGCTGAAACGACTGCAACAGCGGTTCGACGTCCACATACACACCGACAACGAGGCCGTGGTCCGGGCCTGCGACCTGGTGGTCCTGGCGGTCAAGCCCCAACAAATGCGCCGACTGGCCCGGGAAATCGCTACGGCGGTTCGGGAACGCCGCCCATTGATCGTATCCATCGCCGCCGGAATCCGGGAAGCCGATCTGGAGCGCTGGCTCGGCGGAGAGGCGGCCATCGTGCGCGCCATGCCCAACACGCCCGCCCTGGTGCAATCCGGCGCGACGGGCCTGCATGCCAACGCCCAGGTCTCGGCCCGGCAGCGGGATCAGGCGGAATCCCTGCTCCGCGCCGTCGGGGTGACCGTCTGGGTCGACCGGGAGGAACAACTGGATGCGGTCACTGCCCTGTCGGGCAGCGGGCCGGCCTACTTTTTCCTTCTGATGGAAGCGATGCAAAAGGCCGGTATCGAACTGGGGCTGCCGCCCACAACCGCCCGCCTGCTGGTAGAACAAACCGCGCTGGGGGCAGCGAAGCTGGCCCTGGAGGCGGATGCGGATCCCGGTGAACTGCGCCGACAGGTCACTTCGCCCGGCGGCACGACGGAACGGGCCATCGCGGTCATGGCCGAGGCCGGTTTCGAAGAGGCGATCCTGCGCGCCTTGCGGGCGGCCTATCGACGCTCGCAGGAACTGTCCAAACAACTGGGAGAAGACGAATGAGCGACTATCTAGCCAATCCAGCGGCGTTTTTGATCAACACGGTCTTCAGCCTGTACATTCTGGCCGTGATGCTGCGCTTCCTGTTCCAACTGGTGGAAGCGGATTTCTACAACCCCGTCTCACAGTTCCTGATCCGGATCACCCATCCCCTGCTCCGCCCCCTGCGCCGCATCATCCCTTCCCTGGGGCGGATCGACATGGCTTCGGTCGTCCTGATGCTGGCCCTGCAGATGCTGGCCGACTATCTGCTCTTCGTCCTCCGGGGCGGCGGTCAGGTGGCCGTCGGGGTCCTGATCGGTTCGGCGCTGGTCCAGCTGGTCAGCCTGACCTTCGACGTCTTTTTCTATGCCATCATCCTGCAGGCGATTCTCAGTTGGATCAACCCGGATCCCTACAATCCGGTCTATGCCCTGCTGACCGACCTGACCGAACCGGTGTTGCGGCCGTTCCGGCGCCTGCTCCCCGCTCTGGGCGGGCTGGACCTGTCCCCGCTGCTCGCGCTGATCGCCCTGCAGGTGCTGAAGATGCTGATCATCCCACCCCTGCAAAAATTGGCGCTCCTGCTCGCATTCTGAGCTATCCTCTAAAAGGAAGCATCTCCATAACCGTTCCCATGGCGGCGACCGTATTCCAATCCCAGGGTGTCCTTCCCCGCTACGTCGACTTGGCGCACCATTGCCGCGAGCAGGTGGTCGAAGGCTTCTTGGAGCTGTTCGAGCAGTTCCAGCAGGAACTGCCCGAGTCATTGCTACGACTGGCCGATCAGGCGGAAAGCAACGCCTTTCAGTCCCACTGCATGGACGTCCAACAAGAAATCCGTGAACATGCACAAGCCATGCGTCAAAACTTCGCCAATGAACTGATGGCGGGGTTCGAGCGTTTCATCCTCGGGCGCATCCACCCGTCCGGCAACAAGGCGGCGGACCGAGAGCGGTCGACCAAGCCCAGACGCCTCTCCCTGGTGGAAAAGGAAACCTTCGAAATCGAACTGGCCTACGACACCATCGCCAACAGTGCTTGTGTCAATTACAGCGAGTTGCTTCATACCCTCAATCACCGCCTCGCGGTGATCAACGGCGGCACCAAACCCGGAGAGCGCAGCGCCGCCTTGCCCGGCTCGCCCCATCACCTCTGCGACGCTTTCCGGGCTGCCTTGTCCACCATCGAGATTCCCATCGACACGGCGGTGAAGGTCAGTCTGATCGAAGCCTTCGACAAACACGTGCTGCGCCGGGCCAAACCCATCTACCAGGAATACAATCAGCGGTTGATCCAGGCGGGCATCCTGCCAAACCTCGAAGACTCCCCCCTGTACGTCCCGCCCACCGCGGCGGCTTCTGGAGAAGCCGAAAGCGACCTGGAAGCACCTGCGAAACCGGCAGAACCCCGGGAAACAGCGCCTCCTCACCGACAATCACCTCCACCCGGCGGGCCGTCCACCTCTCCCCACATGCAGGCATCGGCTCCGACCGGACCGGCGGAACCGGAAACCCAGGAAGAATCACGGGAACAACAGATCTTCCAAACCATCTCCCAACTCCTGCGCCAACGCCGCCAGGACTTTCCCGGCGCAACTGCGGCGCAATCGTCCCCGCCCAACGTCGCCGAGACGATCCAGGCCATCGACCGCCAGACCTTGCCGTCGTACCGCAGTGTGCCCCACGACGTCGCCACCCAACCACTGGAACAGATTCGAAGCGAGTTCTCCGTCCAGTTGGCGCAATTGGCAGAATTGATCAAGAACCAGGCGCTCCGGCAAACCGATGCGGACGTGATCGAGTTGGTCGGCCTCCTGTTCGAGCAGATACTCGACGACCCCCAAATCCCGGACTCGGCAAAAGCGCTGCTGAGTTATCTGCACACTCCTTATCTCAAATTGGCTCTGCTGGATCGCCGCTTCTTCTTCAAGCGGCGTCATCCGGCCCGACGTCTGCTCAATCTGCTCACCCAGGCCGGCACCCTGTGCAACGCCACCGCCAGGAACGAAGAAACCCTGTTCGCCAAAATGCGGGAGGTGGTCAATCGAATTCTCCTCGATTTCGACGACAACGTCGAGTTGTTCACCGAGCTGCTCGCTGATTTCGAGGAATTCCTCCACCGATACCGGCAACGGGCACGGATACAAGAAAAACGGACGATCGAAAAAGCGAAGGGACAGGAGAAACTCCGGGAAGCGCGTCAGACCGTGGCCCGGGAATTGATCGAGATCATTCGTGACAAATCGCTCCCCAAAGTGGCGGAAAAGCTGATTTTCGGTCCCTGGGCCAATCTGCTGGTGTTGCTGTACCTGCGCGGGGGAGCGGACAGCGAGGTCCGTCGCCGCTACCTGCAGGTGACCAAGGATCTGGTCTGGAGCGTCCAGCCCAAGACCACCCCCGCAGAAAGGCAGGCGTTACGGGACAAACTGCCGCACATCAAACAAGCGCTTCAGGAAGGGCTGGCGCTGCTGGGTGATCCGGAAAACAAAGCGGAAGCTCTGCTCTCCTCGCTCGCGCAATACCATGAGGACAGCCTGAAGGCCGAAGACCCACCTCAACCGCCAACACCGAAACCCGACGATCTGACCCGGTATCCGTTCCTCCAGGAAATCAATCCAGAAGAAATGCCGGACCGATCCTCCCTGACACCCGACGGTTTGGAGGAAGCCATAAAAGAGCTGCGGAAAAGCAAACTGGGTACGTGGTTCGAATTGACCGACCCCAGGACCGGCCAACCGATACGCGCCAAGCTGTCCTGGTTCAGCCCGAAAACCTCCTACTACATTTTCGTCAATCAGGCCGGTACCCAGGTCGCGGTGAAACCACTGCGGAAACTGGCCAAGGAGCTGGCGAACGGCGAGGCCCGGATTCTGGAAATGGACAAAAAACCCTTCGTCGAGCGGACCCTGGAGCGGATTTACCGCCTGTTGCACACTCCAAGCCAGGCGGTCAACTGAACTCCCGCAGCAATTCCTCCACGACCGCAACCATCCGAGGGCTGCAGTCGATGATCTGGAAGCCGACCCAGAAACGTTCCCGGCAGTCGTCGGCCTCCAGCCATAGGCTCTCCACTCCCACGCTCAGATCTTGATTCGAGAACCGGGAATCCGACATGGGAATCGTCACCTGAAAGACCCGGTTGATCTCGATGGGGCGCGGACTCAGAAGCATCATCCCGTGGCGGGAGAGGTTGACCAGTTCGCCCAACGGAACCCCGCTGCCCTGATCGATCACCGGCAGCGATGCTGCGATCGGAATCCGCGGCTCTTTACGCCGTTCAGAGATATCTTTTTCCATCATCGAAAGTATAGATCACTCCAGCATCCGCGCCATCACCAGCGCATCCTCGCGCCGGCCGCCATCCGCAGGATAATAGTTCTTGCGGCGGCCGATCTCGTTGAATCCCAAACGGTGATAGAGACGGATGGCCGCATGGTTGCTGGGACGCACTTCCAGCAGAATCATATCGGCACGGTTCTGGCGCGCCACCCGCATCAGGTGCTCCAACATCTGGCGGCCGAAACCGCGCCCCTGATAAGCCGGGGCGACACAGACGTTCATGACATGGGCCTCACCGGCGGCGATGGAAAGAATGCCGTAGGCCACCACATCGTCGCCCAGCTCCCCCACCCAACAGGAATAACCCACCTTGAGGCAGTTCTTGAAAATGCCCAGCGACCAGGGGAATCGATAGGCGGCGGTCTCGATGGCCGTCACCGCCTTCAAATCCCGCTTTTTCATGGGGCGGATCGCAAACGCCACCCGTTTCACCGCCTCCGGGCAATGACGTCGATAGAAAGCCTTCTGGGCATCACTTCCGATCCAGCGTTTCAAGGATCCCAAAATCTCCACCATTCAAAGCGCCCCTTCACTTCCGCGGTTCGAATCGCCTCTCCTGAACGCCCCGACGAAGAACACGACAAAGTTTGGACTTCCAGAAAAGTTTCCATTACACTTTCTACCCGTGCTACAGGGAATGACTGCACTCGTTGCGTCAAAGAGGAGGAGTACCCTGAGCCGAGACAATAATAATAACTTACTGTCGTGCGTTTCCCAGCGCGAAAGTTCCTAAAATAAAAACAAGAAAAGGCCCGCCCTACAGCGGGCTTTCTTTTCGCCTGTCGACAGGCAAAAAAAAGCGACCTTGCGGCCGCCAAAGAGGAGGAGAACTACTGTTGAGGTGAACCCTCGGCGGTGTCTTTCCGTTTCCGCCCTTGACGAGTTCGTCGCCTATTATAGTAGTCTCCTGAGCCCATACCAAGCCTACTCAGATAAGCATATAGTTTCCCGGAAAGAAATTATCATAGCTGCAGCCGGATACCCCCCCAGATTCCCCTGGGCGCACCGGGGCCGATGAAACGGGGATCGTCGTAGTCATCCCCCAGAACTTCGTCCGCTTCCCCATACAGGCCGAAAGTTCGATAACGCTTGTCAAACAGGTTGTCCACCCGGATGAAGGCCTGCAGATGACGGTTGACCCGATATTCGGCCCGCAGGTTGAAAACCCAGTAGCCGGGCACCGGATCGTTCAGATTGGCTTCGTCACCCCGGAAATAGCGGTCGCTGTTGTAGATCCCGGTCATTCCCAAGGTCAACTGCGGAATCACGTCCACGTCCAGATTGAACTTGAACATGTGCTCCGGCAGGCCGGGGATCCGATCACCCCGCTCCACCTGGATGACCCCGCCGACGGCGGAAGGGTTGTTGGGACTGGGAGCGGCGAAGGGGGTACGGAAGGTGGCGTCCAGATAAGTGTAGTTGAAGCTGTAGCGCAGTTTCTGCAAAAATCGGCCGGTCAAGGGATTGTCGATCACCCCGACCAGATTGGCTTCCAGCCCCTGGCGTCGGGTCTTGCCCACGTTGTCGAAGAACCCCTCGCTGGTCAGATCGCCGGCGCTGATGAAAATGATGTCGTCGTGGTTCATGCTATGAAAATAACCGGCATGCCACTGCAGCACCGTGGTGATCCCGCCACCCAGGGGAAGCCGGTCGAAGCGCCCTCGCAAACCGGCCTCGAAGGTCTTGGACACCACTTGCTTGAGGGGCGGATCGGCCAGGAAAGCGTTGGGGAGCTTGCAGGGATCGTCCGGGTCGGCGCAAGTCAACTCCACCGCCGTGGGCGCCCGGTTGCTCTCGCTGTAACGGCCGTAGACGGTCAAGGCGGGCAATACCCGGTAGGTGAGACCGGCGGCCGGATTGAAGCGATCGAAATGATGGCGGCCGTTGAGCGACTCGCCGAAATTGTCGGCAAGCCGGATATCGGAGGAGTTGTAACGGCCGGAAACCGTCAAGGTCAGATCTTCAACAGGGGTCAACTGCTCGATGAAGAAGGCCCCGTAGTGGGTCACCTCGCTGTCGAGGCGTACCCGGGCCTCACCGACCAGAAAGCCGCTGCCGACGGTGCCCCGGTCATCTGTCAGCCGGGCCAGCTCGGTGTCGAACTGGAAGCGGATCTGAGCCTCGTCGAAGCTGAATCCCGCCACGAAGCGGTTGTCCATACCGAACAGGTCGTAGAGGAAAATGGACTGGAGGGCCACGCCATAACCCCGTTGCCGGGTCTTGCTGAAGTTGTTGGTGGCCGACTCCACGGCGTCGCTCGCGGGAATCGGCTCACCCCGCACGTCTTCGGCGACCTCTTCCTCGTCACCATCCTCCTCACACATGAACCCTGCGTCCTCCGGCTCCTCACAGGGGGCGTAGTCGGTGTCGTCCCCGTTGAAGGTACCGACCTCGCTATGGCGGTAATAGGCATTGCCCGCCAGCTGGATCTTGTCGGTGACCCAGAAACTGCCATCCAGATTGCTGAAAAACAGACGGTTGTGGGTGTCGTCCGGATGGGTGAAGATGGCGCGCTGCTCCTCGCGGTACAACTGGATCGGCACCGCCCCGTTGCCGGTCAGGTCGTTATCCTGGCCCGAGAGAGTCAGGTTCAGTTCTCCCACCTCGCCGCGCCAGCTCAACACGCCGAAGGCTTGTTTGACCCGACTGGGAGAAAAGTCGCGCCAGCCATCCTCCTCGAAATTGCGCAGATGGAGGAAATACCCCACGGTTCCGTTGTTCCAGCCGCTGGACAGTTCCTCGGAATGACGACCGAAGGAACCGCCGAACACCT
>Ga0256839_1003497_pt1 | contig 16159 bp, 13 predicted proteins | sample 354166metaG_FD_185968 | JGI IMG/M metagenome (GOLD analysis project Ga0256839, IMG submission 185968) | Hydrothermal vent microbial communities from Mid Atlantic Ridge, Atlantic Ocean - 354-166 | ecosystem: Environmental > Aquatic > Marine > Hydrothermal vents | place: Atlantic Ocean: Mid... | reverse complement strand
GACCCCGCCCCCATCGGCCCGCAGGACGCCACCTCCCGGCGCTTCCGCACCCGCATCCCCGACATTGGCGACGACGCCCTGCTGGCGGAACTGGAGCGCCGGGGAGTGGAGGTCAGCGCCGGCGCCGCCGCGGGGGAAGACAGCCTCGTCGCCTTCCTGCTGGCCATGCTTCCCTGGCTGCTGTTCTTTCTCGTCTTTCTGTGGATCATGCGCCGCGCCTCGCGCAACCTCGGCGGCGGGCTGGGCGGCCCCAACGAACTCAAGCGCTTCCTGGAGGCAACCCCGAGCAAGGCCAGCGAGATCCCCGAGGTCACCTTCGACGATGTCGCTGGACAGGAGAACGCCAAGCGCGAGGTCAGCGAGCTGGTGGACTACCTCAAGCAGCCGCAGAAATACGAGCAGTTGGGCGCGGAGATCCCCCGCGGCGTGCTGCTGATGGGACCGCCGGGCACCGGCAAGACGCTGATGGCCCGGGCCCTGGCGGGTGAGGCCGGGGTGCCCTTCTATTCCATCTCGGCCTCGGAATTCATCGAGGTCTTCGTGGGGGTCGGCGCCTCGCGGGTGCGCAACCTGTTCGAGACGGCAAAGAAGAACACCCCCAGCATCATCTTCATCGACGAATTGGACAGCATCGGCCGCACCCGCGGCACCGGCCTCGGCGGCGGCCACGACGAGCGGGAACAGACCCTGAACCAGATCCTCGCCGAAATGGACGGTTTCAGCGGCCACGAGGCGGTGCTGGTGCTGGCCGCCACCAACCGGCCCGACGTGCTCGACCCCGCGCTGCTGCGCCCCGGCCGCTTCGACCGCCATGTCACCCTGGACCTGCCGGACATCAACGACCGCCAGGCGATACTCGCCGTGCACGTGAAGAAGCTGCCGCTGGCAAGGGATGTCGAGCTGGCCAAGATCGCCGCGGGCACGCCGGGCTTTTCCGGCGCCGACCTGAAGAACCTGGTCAACGAGGCCGCCATCCTGGCCGCCGGCGCCAACAGGAAACGCGTCACCATGGAGGACTTCGACCGCGCCCGCGACAAGGTGATGATGGGGACCGAGCGCAACCTGGCCATCGAGCCGGAGGAGCGTCACCGGCTGGCGGTACACGAGTCCGGGCATACCCTGGTGGCCTACTTCCTGCCCCACGCCGACCCCCTGTACAAGGTCAGCATCATCCCCCGTGGCCGGGCCCTGGGCGCCACCCAGCAACTGCCGGAACACGAGCGCCACACCCTGCCGGAGGACTACCTGCGCGACCGCCTGGCGGTGATGCTCGCCGGCCGCGCGGCGGAAAAGATCCTCCTCGGCAGCGTCAGCTCCGGCGCCGACGACGACATCCACCAGGCCACCAGCCTGGCGCGCGCCATGGTCGCCCGCTGGGGGATGTCCGAGGAGGTGGGTCCGGTGGACCTGCGCGAGAGCGAGGAACACCCCTTCCTCGGCCGCGAGATCGCCCAGCCACGGCACTACAGCGAGCATTCCGCCGAGGTCGTCGATCATGCGGTGCAACAATTGCTGCTGCAGGCGGAGGCCGTCGCCAGCAAGACCATCGAGCGGCATCGCCGTGCACTGGAGCGGCTGGTCGACGAACTGAAGAAACGGGAGACCCTGAAACGTGAAGACATCGAGCGATGCCTGGGACCGGGCGTGGCGAAGAAACACCTGAGCGGCCTGCCCGAAAGACACGGCTGACGGATTTTTTCAGATTTTCCCCAGGAAAAACCCTTCATTCCCCTCGGCGATGCCAGTAGCGCCGCGCCGACTGACGCCAGGTATCCCGCAGCTGCGCACCAGCCGGGGTGAGGCGGAAGCGGATGGCGCCGTGTCGAGCGCTGTCGAGCACCTCGACGCCGCGCGTGCGGTAGCGGGCCACCACGTCATCCTTCGGGAAGCCGTAACGGTTGCGGTAGCCGACGGGGAACAACACGTAACGAGGTGCCACGGCGTCGATGAAGGCGGCGCTCGACGAGGTGCGGCTGCCATGATGGGGCGCCACCAGCACCTCGGCACGCAGCGAGCCGGGCCGGCTGCTCAGCAGATGATGCTCGGCGGGGCGCTCGATGTCGCCGGGAAGCAGCACCGCCGCCCCGCCCGCCGCCACGCGCAGCACGCAGGAGCGGTTGTTGCCCGAACGGCCGCGGACGGCATAGTCCGGCGCGGGATGCAGGATTTCGAACGCCACGCCGTCCCAGCGCCAGCGCTCGCCGCCGCGGCAGGCCTGCGCACCCAGTTCAACAAGCCGTTGCGGCACGCTGCTGGTGACGAGCACGGGCGGGAACTCGGCGGCCAGGGCGCGGGCGCCGCCGAGGTGGTCGTTATCGCCATGGCTGACGATCAGCCGGTCCAGACGCACCACGCCCCGCTCGCGCAGAAAGGGCGCGAGCACCGCCTCGCCGGTATTGAAACCGCTGGGAAAGCGCGGCCCGGTGTCGAACACCAGGGTGTGATGACGGGTGCGCACCACCGCCGCCAGGCCCTGGCCCACGTCCAGCAGGGTGAATTCGGCCTCGCCGTGCGGAAGCATCGCGGGCCGCGCCAGCAGCAGCGGCAACAGCCACACCCCGCCCAGCCAGCGGGCCGGAAAGCCACGCGGCAGGATCAGCAGCACCACCCCGACCAACGCACTGGCCACCGCCCAGGCCGGCGGCGCCGGCTGCGTCCATTGCGCCAGAGACCATGCCCCCAGCCACTCCAGCAGCCACCACAGGGCCGACAGACTCCACGCCGCGGCGCTCAGCAGCCAGCCGCCCAACACCGGAAACAGCAGCCACAGCAGACTCCCCAACAGGGTCAGCGGCACCGTCAGCAGGCTCACCCAGGGCACCGCCAGCAGATTGGCCAGCGGCGCCACCAGCGAGGCACGCTGAAACAACAGGATCAGCAGCGGCAGCAGGCCCAGCGCCACCACCCACTGCACCCGCCCCCAGCTACGCCAGCCGCGCGCGGCGCCGACCCGGCCGGACACCCCGAGCAGAATCGCCGCCACGGCGGCGAAGGACAGCCAGAAGCCCGGCGCCAGCACCGCCAGCGGATCGATCACCAGCACCACCAACAGGGCCATCGCCAGCAGCGACGAAGGCCGGGTCTGACGCTGCACGATCAGCGCCACCATCACCACCGCCACCATCACCAGCGCGCGCTGGGTGGGCACGGCGAAGCCGGCCAGGGCGGCGTACACACCCGCCGCCAGCAGGGCCGCCAGCGCCCCCGCCTTGGGCGCGGGCCAGCGCAGGCAGGCCGCGGCGGAGCGGCTCCACAGCCAGCGCATGAGAAAGAACACCATCCCCGCCACCAGGCCCACGTGCAGGCCGGAGATGGCCAGCAGGTGATTGGTGCCGGTGCGGATCAGCAGGTCCCACTGCGCCTCCTCCATGGCCGTGCGGTCACCCACCGCCAGCGCCGTCACCAGCGCCGTCTGCGGATGGCCGGCCAGGCTTGCGCGAATACCGTCACGCAGGTGCTGGCGGAGGCGGTCGATCTGGCGGCCGCTGGCCGGCGACAGGCGCACATTCTCGTCCCCGGCCTGCGCCTTGCGCACGTAACCCGTGGCGCGAATGCCCTGCGCGAACAGCCAGCCTTCATAATCGAAGCCGCCGGGGTTCATGAAGCCATTGGGCCGCTTGAGGCGCAGCCGCAGGCGCCAGCGCTCGCCCGCCCGCAGGGGCGGCGCATCACGGTACCAGCTCAGGAGCAGCTTGCCGGGGGGCGGGAAAGGCGTGTCTTCGAGCCACAGCCGCTCAGCCCGGAAGTGGAAGCGGCTGCGGTCGCCCCGCGTATCGGGCAGGGAGACGATCGTCCCCTCCACCCGCACATCGCGCCCCTCCAGCCGGGGGTCCAGACCACCGCGGGACAGGGCGTGACCCACGGCGCTGGCGCAGAGGAAGCCCAGCACGGCGAACACGACGACACGCCCCCATGCCGGGCGCAGCAGCGACGTCCGCCAGCCCAGCAGCGCCACCAGCGGCAGCAACAGCGACCAGCGCCAATCCGGCAGACTGGCCAGCTGCTGCAACATCCATGTTCCAGCCAGAAAACCCGGCGCCGCGGCGCGCATGTTTCCGCTTCTCCCTAAAAGATGGATAATGGACTGACGCTATTATCCGTATTCCCAACCAGGCATCATCCCCCATCAATGCCCAGACGCCTTATCAAACGCTATCTGCCCGATCCGCACAAGATCCGCGATCACAAGCATCTGCGCTGTCTGGGCTCCCTGTTGCACGACCCCAACATCCTGCACCTGAACCGCCACTCCGTGTCCGGCGCCTTTGCCGTGGGCCTGTTCTTCGCCTTCATGCCAATGCCGTTCCAGATGCTGCTGGCGGCCATCGGCGCCATCATTGCGCGCGTCAACCTGCCCATTTCCGTGGCCCTGGTGTGGATCACCAATCCGCTCACCATACCGCCCATGTTCTATTTTGCCTATCTGGTGGGGACGTGGATCCTCGGCACGCCGCCGGTGGGCGGGGAATTCGAATTTACCGCGGAACGGATCGGGCAGGAATTGTCGGAGATCTGGAAGCCGCTGCTGCTGGGCAGCTTCGTCTGCGGCGTGGTCAGCGCCACCACGGGCTATCTCGCCATTCAGATCATCTGGCGGTGGCTGGTGCGGCGCAGTTGGAAGCAGCGCTGCCGGAAGCGGCGCGAGGCGCGTGAGGCAGAACTCACCGCCGCCTTTCAGGCCGGAACAGAGAACACCGAAAAGAAATAAGCGGCGCCTCGCCTACCGTCATCCCTCGACCAGCCGTCCCTCACGCAAGGTCAGCACCGTATCCATGCGCTGCGCCAGCTGCAGGTCGTGGGTCACCATGACGATGCCGGTGCCCATGTCGTCGTTGAGGGCGAGCATCAGATCGAACACCTGTGCCGCGGTATGGGTATCGAGGTTGCCCGTGGGCTCATCGGCGAGCACGCACAGGGGCTGGCTGATCAGCGCGCGGGCGATGGCGGTGCGCTGGCGCTCGCCGCCGGACAGCTCGCCGGGCTTGTGGCGCAGACGCGGGCCGAGCCCCACCTTTTCCAGCAGCGCCGCCGCCCGCTCGCGTGCGCTGGCAACGCTGTCGCCGCGGATCAGCAGTGGCATGGCGACGTTCTCCAGGGCGGTGAATTCCGGCAGCAGGTGGTGAAACTGGTAGACGAAACCCAGCAGGCGGTTGCGCAGGCGCCCGCGCGCCGCCTCACCGAGGCGCGCCAGGTCTTCACCGCCGATGAAGATCTCGCCGCCACTGGGCCGGTCCAGACCGCCCAGCAGGTGCAGCAGGGTGGACTTGCCGGAGCCGGAGGCGCCGACGATGGCGATCTTCTCGCCGCGCCGCACACGCAGGCTCACGTCGCGCAGCACCTCCACCTCCAGCCCGCCCTCGCTGAAGCGCTTGGCCAGATGGCGGCATTCCAGCACCGCGCCGTCGTTGACGGTGTCACTCATAGCGCAGCGCCTCCGCCGGCTGGGTGCGCGAGGCGCGCCAGGCCGGATACAGGGTCGCCAGCACGCTGAGGCCGAAGGAGATGGTAACGATCTTGATCACGTCGTCCCAGTGCAGCTCCGAGGGGAAGGTGCTGATGTAGTAGACATCGGCGGGCATGAACTCCATCCCCAGCACCCCTTCCAGCCAGGCCACCACCGAGTCCACGTTGAGCGCCAGGCTGACGCCGCCCACCGCGCCCAACAACACGCCCACCAGGCCGATCACCGTGCCCTGGATGACGAAAATCATCGTGATGGAGCCTGGGGTGCTACCGAGGGTGCGCAGGATGGCGATGTCCGCCTGCTTGTCCGTGACCACCATCACCAGGGTGGAGACGATGTTGAAGGCCGCCACCGCGACGATCAGCGACAGGATCAGGAACATCATGGTCTTCTCGATCTTCACCGCGCGGAACAGGTTGGCGTGGCGCTGGGTCCAGTCGCTGATCCAGTAGCCGCCGGGCAGCTCGCGGGCCAGCTCGGCGCGCACCGGCATCGCCTGGAAGAGATCGTCCAGCTTCAGGCGCAGGCCGGTGACGCCTCCCTCGGTGCGGAACAGTTTGGCCGCATCGTCGATGTGCACCAGCGCCAGGGCGCTGTCGTACTCGTGCATGCCCACCTCGAAGATGCCGGACACGGTGAAGCGCTTCATGCGCGGCAGGATGCCCGCCGGCGTGCTGCTGGCCTGTGGCGTCACCATGGTCACCCTGTCGCCGGGCATCACGCCGAGGCTACGCGCCAGGCCGCGGCCGAGGATGATGTTGAACTCGCCGGGGCGCAGGTCGGCCAGCTCACCCGCCAGCATGTGCTCCCAGACATCGGACACTTCCGGGTCCAGCTCTGGCAGGATACCGCGCACCAGCGCGCCGGTGACCGCACGCCCGGCGCTGAGCATGACCTCCTTGCGGATGTAGGGCGCAGCGCCGATCACCCGCGGCTCCAGCTTGCGCACCCTTTCGTCCAGCGCGCGCCAGTCCCGCAGTGGACCGCTGTAACCCGAAATGGTGATATGCGAGGCCATGCCGAGGATGCGCTCGCGGACCTCTTTTTCGAAACCGTTCATGACCGACAGCACGGTGATCAAGGCCGTCACGCCGAGCACGATGCCCAGCATGGAGGTCATGGATATGAAGGAGATGAACTGATTGCGTCGCTTGGCGCGCAGGTAGCGCAAGCCAATATAGAGTTCCAGCGGCCTAAACATGCAGTGCGCAATCCAGTGGGGAAACAGGGTGGCGGAAAGAAGGCGTCACCTTGCCCACATCCCTCGGCCATGTCAAATGGCACGGCGCCGAAGCGAAAACGGCCCGCATCGACAGGGCGGGCCGCTTCCCGGCCCGCGCGGCGTCTTTCCCGCCTCAGCCGTCGTCCACCGCCGTTGACGTGTTCGCTACAGAGACATAGCCCTGCGGCATTTTCGCCACCACCGGATACTGACCAAAGCATTTCAGCACGCATTCCTCTTCCGATGTCTTGACCAGCCCGGCCCAGAAGCCGCGATCGACCCTCAGCCAGCGTTCGACGATCTCTTCGCTCAGACCCTCGGCGCGGATGGCGTCGCGCAGCAGCGCCTCGCGGACCTCCAGCTGTTCCCGGGTGATCAGCATGTGCATGTGCACGAAGGCCGGCGTATCGCCGCGATAGCGGTTTTCACCGCCAAAGGCCGCCACCATGAACTCGGTCTGTTTGCGCGCCAGCGTCGTTTCGTGCTTGCCACGAAAGAATTTTCCCAGCCAGGGCTCCTCGAAGATGACGTCGTAGAAGCGCCGGTGAATTCGCAGCACCACCTCCTCGCCACCGATGGCCTGCAGGAGATCACCGTCGTACCCGGTCACCGGCGCTGAATCATCCTCCGCAGGCGGGGCAGCGGAGATCGCCACCTTCATCAGATCGGCCACCTCATCGAAGACGGCGTCCCAGGCCTGTCGCAGCTCGGCTGAAAAGCCATCACCAAGATGCTCTTCAAGCGCCGTCACCAGCGCCTTTTTCGTGGGCGTAAAATGCTCGGCGAGAACGGCATACTGGCACCCGTGGCGCTCACCCAGCTGCTGGATGGAGGCCTCGATCTTCTCCAGGTGTTTGACATTCTTCAACGCCGCCAGCATGTTGAAGAACTTGCGATTGAGGGCGGCCGTATTGCCGGAGAATACCCGGCTCAGGGCGGGATCGTCCTGCAACAGATGCCGATAGAAGTTTTGGGAAAGCCGATTGATATCCGTACCGATATCTTCGATGCAGGCCGCAACCCGCCGACGATGTTCAAGACTCATTGGAAACCCTGTTGATGACGATGGCGGGGTGCAGGGGTTTCAGCCTATGGATTCCAGCTGAAAACAGGCCGGAATGACAGCATTCGCAGCATGCTGCGGGAGTTCAATCCCCAGCGATCAAAGACTAGCGCGCATCACGCACCAGGCGCAGCTTCCACGCTTGCTGTGCATTACCCATGTAGCTTTTGCCGTGCAGGAAGAACACCAACCAGGCGCCCTTTTCATAGTCCTCATCACGGGTGGATGACCAGAAACCCGTCGGCGGCGTGGCGGGAAATATCTCCTGATTGATGGCAGGATTGATGCACCGATGTTCGACAATGCTCTCAAGCTCCTTAAGGGTCGGCAGTCGCCAATCACTGTAGCCTGCGTAGCCTCCGTCGCCATTCAGCCGCTTGATGAAGCGAGCGGCATCCTTCCATTCGTACTTGGCTGCCACATCGACACAGGTCTCCTCCTTCCAGTGCATGCCAATGCTGCAGCGCATCCAGGTGAGCTTGGTCTTGGTGTCGGTGACAGTGCCGTTGGCATGTGCCTTGAATTGCTCGGCAGGCGTCGATGGATAGGTCTTGGGATGGCAGTCCTGAGCCATCAACGGACTGCCGGGGACTACCAGCAAGGCCGCGAGAAAGAGTTTTCGAGAATGCATTCGACAGGCGCCTCGGATTGTTGTTCGTTGTTCAACCGACCATCCTGGATCGTTGCCTCGCGCGCATCGTGGAATTTCGCACGCCCACATCCCTGCATGCCCTAGCGATTTATCGGACGGCTCGCGTCAGTCTATAGGCTAAAACTGAATGTCAGCTGACTGACTCACAAAAGCTGTTTTGATGGCGTCAACCGACAAGAGGAGGAAGCTATAAAACGCGGGATCCGCCACCAGGGGCAGGCGGATCCCGGGCTTCAAGCAAGGGTCAAGGAGTGTGGGAAGCTACTTGACATGGCAAGTCAGGCAGAGGGCGCTGGCGCCATCGCTGGTGATGCCTGCTGTGCCGGCATGGTTGCCGCCAATGCCGTTGTTGACGCGCAGGAAGGAGGGATTGAAACGGCTGCCAGCGCCTCCGGAAGGCACGCCGTGCGGATCATGGCAGGAGGCACACTCGACCTGGTAACCACCACCAACGTCGTAAAGTCGTACCTCGTCAGGGTCGGCGCGGCCATTGCCATTGGTATCGAAGATCGCCATCCTCCCCGGCTGCCTCACGGTGGGCTCATAGAAATCGGCGGCGGGCGTATAGGTGTCTGGATAAAGAACGCCGACCGGGTGGTCGTTGCGAAGATCCGTGCCCAGCATGAAGGCGCGAAAACTGCCCGGACCGTTTGTAAAGGCGCCATTGTGACACTGGGCGCAGGTTTCGGTGGTCGTTCCATTGCCCAGCTCAGGGCCGAGGGTACGGTGGGTTCCCAAGGGCGGGCCGGTGTTCGGCGGCCCGATGCCGCCGGCAGCCTTCCAAAGACCCAGGAAGGACTGGTTGGAAATACCGGTTTCATTGTTGGTCGCCCCACTGAGGGTGGGCTCCCAGCCGGAGCCGGGCATGTTGAGCACGGAATCGATGGCAATGGTGCCGTCGTGACAGGAGAGACAGGTCAGTGAACTGGGACCGGGCTGGCCGATGGGACGCATCAGCGTCGTGGGCCGGTCATAAATGATGTAGGTGCCATTGTTGATGGTGCGGTTCCACAGCGGGGCATCGATCTGACTGTTGGCGCCATGTGGCGTATGGCAATAGACGCAAACCGCACCATAGTCGTTGCGAACGCCGCTCATGAAGATGGCGCTGGCGCCAAGGTAACTCATGGTCATGTTGTGGCGGGTATTGGTGATGCTGCCCTGTGCCGTTGCCCTGGAGCCGGGATCCCAGCCATCGGCCAAACTGGCCGTGGCCAGCAGAACCAACACCCATGCCCCGCTTCTTGCCCACCTTACAGCCATAATCCCCCCTAACTCAGACCCGCTTGCCAACCTTGGGGTTGAGCCGCACCCCAGACCCGGCGGCAGCTTGTGCCACCACAGTAGCCATATAATAGCAAAGGGATAACAGGGATTTCCACTATTCTTGCGGGTGGGTTCTCGTGCCCCTGACAGTAATGTCCCCTCCAGCGGAGGGGCAAGAAAGGCTGGTCAACGCGCGTCGCGCACCAGTCGCACCTTCCATTCCTGCACGATGTTGCCCATGTAGCGCTTGCCGTGCAGGAAATACACCAGCCAGGCGCCCTTGTCATAGCCTTCTTCCAGGGTGGACGACCAGAATCCGGTGGGCTGGGTGGCGGGGAAGATGTCGAGATTGATGGCCGGATTGATGCAGCGGTGTTCGACAATGCCTTCGAGTTCCTCCAGACTCGGCAGGCGCCAGTCACTGTGGCCGGCAAAGCCGCCGTCGGCATTCATCCGTTTGACATAGCGCCCGGCCTCCTGCCATTCGTAACGGGCCGCCACCCCCACGCAAGTACCCCCTTGCCACTGCATGCCCAGGGCGCAACGCATCCAGGTCAGTTTGCTCTTGTTGTCGGTCACGGTGCCATCGGCATGTTCCCGGAATTGATCGCTGGGGGTCGAGGCATAGGTCTTGGAATTACAGTCCTGGGCCAGCAGCGGCGCGCTGAGCATCATCAGAAAGGTCGGCAGTAGCAGTCTTCGAAAGGGCATTTTTCTGGGCATCTTGCAATCGGGCTCTCGGGTTGGGGCCGTTCACATCCGGCTCGTCAATGGGTCCCTACTAAATCGGACACGGCCGGTCAGTCTAAAGCCCGAAACTGAACGCCAGCTGACTGAGACGGAAATTATTTCCCGGAATTCCCATCACCACCACCGGCATTACCCCCTGCTTGCATAAGGGTTTACCCCGGGCGGTACGACCGGCGCCACGGGCGTGGCCGGCGCCGCTTCGGGCGCCGCCTCGGGGGGATGCAATCCCTGTAGCGCCGAAAGGCTGTCCGCCAGCGACACGGGTTCATTCATGCCCTGCTGCAGGAAGCGGGTGAGCTGGGGATAGAGTGCGATGGCCTCATCCACCTGCGGATCACTGCCGGCCTGGTAGGCGCCGACGCTGATCAGGTCGCGGTGCTGGCGGTAGGTGGCGTAGATGCGCTTGAAACGCAGCGCGGCGGCCAGATGCGCTTCATCGACGATCTCCGTCATGGCGCGGCTGATGGAGGCCTCGATGTCGATGGCGGGGTAATGGCCGGCCTCGGCCAGCTCGCGCGACAGCACCACGTGGCCGTCGAGGATGGCGCGCGCGGCGTCGGCGATGGGATCCTGCTGGTCGTCGCCCTCGGTGAGCACGGTGTAGAAGGCGGTGATGGAGCCGCCGCCGGTGTCGCCGTTGCCGGCGCGCTCCACCAGCTGCGGGATCTTGGCGAACACCGAGGGCGGATAGCCCTTGGTGGCGGGCGGCTCGCCGATGGCCAGGGCCACCTCGCGCTGGGCCTGGGCGTAGCGGGTCAGGGAGTCCATCAGCAGCAGCACGTTCTGGCCCTGGTCGCGGAAATACTCGGCCACGCTGGTGGCCAGGGCCGCGCCGTGCAGGCGCATCACCGGCGAATCGTCCGCCGGCGAGGCGATCACCACCGCACGCGCCATGCCCTCCTCGCCGAGGATGTTCTCGATGAACTCCTTCACCTCGCGGCCGCGCTCGCCGATCAGGCCCACCACGATCACGTCCGCGGTGGTGTACTTGGTCATCATCCCCAGCAACACGCTCTTGCCGACGCCGGAACCGGCGAACAGGCCCATGCGCTGGCCGCGGCCGACGCTGAGCAGGGCGTTGATGCTGCGAATGCCCACGTCCAGCGGCTCGCGGATAGGCTGGCGCGCCATGGGGTTGATGCTGCGGCCGGTGAGCGGGGTGCGTTGGGTGTGGGTGATGGGGCCCTTGCCATCGAGGGGGTTGCCGCCACCGTCGAGGATGCGCCCCAGCAGCGCCGGGCCGACGGGCACGTCATAGGCCTCACCGGTGGGTGTGACGCGGGCATTGGGCACGATACCCTGCACCCGGCCGATGGGCATCAGGAACAGCTTTTCGCCGGCGAAGCCCACCACTTCGGCCTCGATGTCCTGTCCGTCCGGCCCCTCCACCAGGCAGCGCGCGCCCACCGGGGCGTGGCAGCCCACCGCTTCCAGGGTCAGGCCGACCATGCGCGTGAGCCGGCCCTCGACGATGAAGCGGGGCTTTTGCACCCGTTGCCGGGCGGCATGGAGATGGCGCAGCCAGCGCGGGCTGCGCGGCAGGTGCGGGACGCCGCCGGTGGTCATGGCGCGGGCTTTTCCGCGGCGTCATTGCCGCGTATCCCGCCGCCGTCATCGCGAGTGGACACAACGGGCGGTGTATCCTGCTCGCGCTCGCCACCACTCAGCTGTGCCACCACCGCCGCCAGGCGTTTTTCCATGGTGGCATCGATCTGCGAGTTTTCGCTCAGGATGCGGCAGTCGCCGCGCTTCAGGCCGGGGTCTTCCTGCAGCTGCCAGTCGCGGCCGGCCTCGCCGTCGGCCTGGCGGGCCGGCAGGGCCTCGGCGACGATGGCCACGTCATCCGGGTGCAGGCACACGCGCACCTGGCGAGAGGCCACCGGCAGGGCGGCCAGGGCCTCCTGCACCACCGCCACCACCTGCCCCGGGTCCGTGCGCAGTTCGCGGCGCACCAGGGCCTGGGCAAGGGTCACGGCGAGGTCCACCAGGGCCTGCTCCACCGCCGCGTCCATGTCTTCAAAGGGCTGGTCGAGGGCCTGCGCCAGGCGGTCCAGCAGGGCGGCGCGCCGGGCGATCTCGGCCTGTCCCGACGCCAGGCCCTCCTCGCGGCCCTTGCTGAAGCCCTCGTCCCAGGCCTCCTTCCAGGCCTGGGCCTGGATGTCCTCCAGCTGCTCGGCGGTAAGCAGGCTGGCCGGTGTCGGCGCATCCACACCCTCGGCGGGCAGCTCCGCCACCTGTGGCGGTTCCCAGCGCTGATAGCCGCCATCGACCGCTTCCTTGTCGATCAGCTTAGACATACTCTTCGCCGCCACCGCCGCCCAGCGAAATGTCGCCGGCGTCGGCCAGGCGACGGGCCACGGCGAGGATTTCCTTCTGCGCGCCTTCCACGTCGGACAGCTTTACCGGGCCCTTGGCCTCCAGGTCGTCGCGCAGCATTTCGGCGGCGCGCTTGGACATGTTCTTGAAGATCTTCTCCTTCAGCGCATCGTCGGCGCCCTTCAGCGCCAGCACCAGCGACTCGGAGGAGATCTCGCGCAGGATGGTCTGGATGTCGCGGTCGTCCACGTCCAGCAGGTTGTCGAAGACGAACATCAGGTCCTGGATGTTCTGCCCCAGGTCGGCATCCACCTCCTTGATGCTGTCCATGATCTCGGCCTCGATGGAGCTGTCCATGAAGTTGAGGATGTTGGCGGCGGCCTTGATGCCGCCGACACTGGACGACTTGACGTTGGAATTGCCGGAAAACTGCTTTTCGAGGATATCGTTGAGTTCATTGAGGGCGTTGGGCTGGATGCCGTCGAGGCTGGCGATGCGCAGGGTCACGTCCACCCGCACCCGTTCCGGGAACAGCGCCAGCACCTCGGCGGCCTGGTCCGGCTCCAGGTAGGACAGCACGATGGCCATGATCTGCGGATGCTCCAGGCGGATGATCTCCGCCACCGCGCGCGGGTCCATCCACTTCAGGGTCTCCAGGCCCTTGGTGTTGCCGCCCTGGATGATGCGGTCGATGAGGCCCTCCGCCTTGTCCTGCCCGAGGGCATTGATCAGCACCTTGCGCACATATTCGTCGGAGCCCAGGCCCAGGCCGGTCTCGTCCTGCACCGTCTGGCAGAAATGCCGCAGCACCTCATCGACCTGATGGCGGGTGACATTGTCGATCTGCGCCATCGCCGCGCCCACCTTCTGCACCTCTTTCGGGTCCATGTGCTTGAGCACCTCGGCCGCCGCCTTTTCCCCCAACGTCATCAGCAGGATCGCGGCGCGCTCGACGCCGTTGAGTTCCTTTGTCTTTTGCGCTTCCTCAGCCATCTTGCTTGACCCAGTTCTTTACCACTTGCGCCACCAGTTTCGGGTCCTGCTCGATGGCCGCGTTGGCGGTGGCCAGGTTCTGTTCGTAGGAGCCGGGCGGCCCGCCCAGCGCCGGTTGCACGGCATCCTGGCTCAGGCTCACGGTATCTTCGGCGATACCTTCGGCGGCGCCCTCCCCGCCCTCTGGGGCGGCGATCATTTCCTGCCCCCGCGGCGCCGCCAGCGACTTCATCACCGGTTTCAGCACACCGAAGACCAGCAGCAGCACCAGCAGGCCGCCCACGCCCTTCTTCACCAGGTCCTGCAACCAGGGCTGTTCCCAGATGGGCAGCTCCGGCAAGGGCTCGGGCGCCTCCGACGGCGTGAAGGCGGCGTTGATCACGTTGACGCTGTCGCCGCGCTCGGCATTGAAGCCGACGGCCTTCTTCACCAGCTCGGTCATGCGCTGCAGCTCTTCCGGGCTGCGCGGCTGACGCGTCACCTCGCCGTTCTCGTCGACGCTGACCCGGTCGTCCACCACCACCGCCACCGACAGGCGCTGCAGCTTGCCCATGGCATAGCGGGTGTGGCTGATGGTCTTGTCCAGCTCGAAGTTGCGGATCTCGCGGCGGCGGCTGTGCGTCGGCGCCGGTGCTGCCGCGCCACCCTCGCCCTGTGGCAGGGTTTCCGGCGCCTGCGCGACGCCCGGCGGCTGGTTGCTGAGGGCGCCGGGAATGCCGCCATCGGCGGCGGCGCTGGAGGATTCCTCGGTGGTCTGGCTGCTGCGCAGTATGGCGGTCTCGGGGTTGTACATCTCCTGGGTCTGCTCGGTGGCGGTGAAATCCAGGTCCGCCGTCACCTGGGCGCGCAGCGCGTCACTGCCCAGCAGCGGTCCGAGGATGCCCTCGATGCGCTCGATGTAGCTCGCCTCCAGACGCCGGGTGTATTCAAACTGGGAATTGCTCAGGGCCAGCTGCCTGTCCATGTCTCCCTTGGTGAGCAGGTTGCCCTTCTGATCCACCACCGTGACCTGGTCCGTCTCCAGATTCGGCACGCTGGAGGACACCATGTGCACGATGGCCGAAACCTGCCCCGGTTCCAGCACCCGCCCCGGATACAGGCTCACCACCACCGAGGCGCGCGCCTTCTGCCGGTTGCGCACGAACACGGACTGCCGCGGCACCGCCAGGTGCACACGCGCGGACTGCACGCTGCGCAGGCTCTGTACGGTACGCGCCAGCTCGATCTCCAGCGCCCGCTGGTGGCGCGCCTTTTCCATGAACTGGCTGATGCCGAAGGTGTTTTTCTTGTCCAGCTCCTCGAAGCCGCCGCTGACGCCCTTGGGCAGCCCCATGGCCGCCAGCTTAATGCGCGCCGAATGAATATCGGCCGCCGGCACCAGCACCGCGCCGGAGGTCTCATCCAGCTTGGCGTCGATGCCGTTCTGCCGCAGTGCGTCCAGCACCGTGGCCACGTCCTGTTCCGCCAGGGCGCCGTACAGCACCCCGTAGTTGGGCGTCCATGACCACAGCACCACCGTGACGCCGATCGCCACGCTGGCCGCCAGCCCGATCATGAGGCCGATCTGACGCAATGCGTCCAGCCCGCTCAGCCCCGAAAACGAGGCCGACATTTCTTCTGCTTTTACCAGTGCCATTTCAGCTCGTTGCCCCTCGTTGAATCACTGCGCAAGGACGCGCCACCTCAGACCTGCATCGACATTATCTGCTTGTAGGCTTCCAGCAGCTTGTTACGCACCTGCACCGTGGCCTGGAAGGCGATGCCGGATTTCTGTTTGGCGATCATCACCTCCGCCAGGCTCACATTGGGATCGCCCATGACGAAGGCGTTGCCCAGATCGCCCGAGGCCTTCTGCAGCTTGTTGACGCCGTCGATGCTCTGTTTCAGCAGGGCACCGAAGTCGGCGGGACCGCTGGCCTGTTGCGGGGCATTGGCCGGCTGCCCCTGGGCGGCGGCGGCCATGGCGCGCATCTGCACCAGCAGCTGGCTGGTATCGATTTCATTCATGGTGGAGTCCTCCTGTAAAACCTTGTAATAACCGTAAGCATTCATTGCGCCACAGAGACGCAGAGCACACGGAGATTCTCAAATCTATGGGCATCAAATACGCGAACCTTTGCGGTTAATTTTCAGCCACTCTGATCACCCGCCACATCGCGGGCATGGCCCGCTCCTACACATCCTCTGCGTACTCTGTGCCTCTGTGGCAAACCGTTACCCATCGGCAAACAACCACTCATGACATCTCCGCGCCGTAGCGGCCCGGCACCTGCATGCCCATCTCGCGCATCCGCGCCAGCTTGTAGCGCAGGGTGCGCTGGCTGATACCCAGCTTCTCGGCGGCGGTCTTGCGGTTGCCGTGATCGGCCTTCAGCACCGCAAGGATGCGGCTGTATTCGTGGCCCTTCATTTCATCGACCAGCGACTTGGGGC
>Ga0256839_1003496_pt1 | contig 16164 bp, 13 predicted proteins | sample 354166metaG_FD_185968 | JGI IMG/M metagenome (GOLD analysis project Ga0256839, IMG submission 185968) | Hydrothermal vent microbial communities from Mid Atlantic Ridge, Atlantic Ocean - 354-166 | ecosystem: Environmental > Aquatic > Marine > Hydrothermal vents | place: Atlantic Ocean: Mid... | reverse complement strand
GTTTACGAACATCGATTAACTTACGAATTCTTTTCTCCGTGATTTTCATATTAATTTTAGGTGGATTGACTGCAGTATGGCAGGCTAGACAATCTGTGGCAAAAGAAGTGCAATCATCAATTACACTTGCATTGCAGATGATTGAGTTCGGCTTTGCAGAAGCACCGGCCGAAAGTAAAAGTAATAGCAGTTGGCTTTCACAAATTAGTTCGTTACAGCAAACGCGGCATTTACAGTTTTCTATTGCGCAAGAAGGTGCAGAACCCATTCAATTTGCCACACATCAAATTATTGATGGGAAAGAGAGCAGACCTCCAAAATGGTTTCTCCAAGCGGTGATGACAGAATACCTGACTGAGCGATATGATGTAATAATGGCTGATGGCAGCAAAAAGACAATAATTATTACAGCTAACCCAATGGATGAAATTACAGAGGCATGGGGTGAGTCAAAAGCATTTTTTTGGTCGGTTGTAGTGATGTTGTCAGTGATAATATTAGCCGTCAATTTGGTGTTTAATGCAATGTTACGAGCAGTGCAAAGTATTTTAGTCGGTCTACATCAAGTAGAATTGGGTAGATATGATATTACGATTCCACCATCGAATATTAGTGAATTTGATGCGATTGCGACTGAGGTGAACGAGATGTCACAAGCTTTAAAAACAGCGCAACAGAATAACCAAGCTTTAGCCCGCCATACAATGCATATCCAAGAGACAGAACGCAAAACAATGTCGCGTGAATTGCATGATGAAATGGGACAATCATTAACGGCTATTAAAGCAATGGCTGTAACTTCCAAACAGAAAAATGTAGATATAGAATCAATTGCAGACTCTATTATTGATATTTGTGATCATTTAGCAAAAGTAGTCCGATCAATGATGCGAACACTTCATCCTCTGAGTCTTACAGAATTAGGATTAAATGCGACACTAGCAGATTTAATTAGTGAGTGGCAACGTCGTCAGCCGACGCTTACGATAGACTTTCAATATGATGAAGAATTAGAAAATCTTGATAGTGAAGTGGCGATTAGCGTGTATCGCGTTGTACAAGAGTGTTTAACTAATGTAGTACGCCATGCCAATGCAAGCAAGGTGAATGTTCTGGTTGGTATGGAAGATGAGCGTGTGCAAGTTATGGTCAGTGATAATGGCAGAGGAGGACAAATGGGTGCACAAGGATTTGGTATTTTAGGTATGCGTGAGCGAGTTGAAAATTTAGGAGGGCAATTCAGTTTTAAATCACTGAAGGGGAAAGGGGTAACGGTAAGTGCCTGGATGCCATTTATAATGAGGAGTGAGCGTGATTGAGAAGTTAAAGGTATTATTAGTAGATGACCATACCGTCGTGCGAGCAGGCTTTCGTATGTTATTGTCATCACAGACATTTATTAGTGAAATCATGGATGTTGAACGTGGTGAAGAAGCCTGTCAGAATTATAATAATTTTAAACCGGATGTTGTCGTAATGGATTTATCTATGCCGGGTATTGGTGGTTTAGAAACAATACGTCGTCTAATTCAGCTTGATATAGATGCAGTTGTTCTCGTTTATAGTATCCATGATGAAGCAATTTATGTTGAACGTGCATTGCAGGCGGGGGCAAAAGGCTACGTCAGTAAAAATAGCGCTGCAGAAGTATTAGCAGAAGCCGTATCAGTAGTAGCTTCAGGTAAGAAATATATAGAACAAGGTCTACTGCCTGAACACTATCATAACCCACTACAAAATGATGAAGAAAAGTTAAGGGCTGTTATTGATGTATTATCTCCTCGTGAGTTTGATGTTTTTTGCTTATTAGCAAAGGGCAAGACTGCTCATGAGGCTGCTGCTGATCTTTGTTTAGGTTATAAAACAGTTGCAAATTATAGTACGCAAATCAAAAATAAATTAAATGCAACAACAGCTGCAGATTTGGCAAGGATTGCTATGACACTTGGTCTTCTAAAAAGTGATTAAATATTCAGCAAATATTTTATATCTGCGACCTTGTTTGACCTGATGTCGCAATAACTGTTGAGCTCACAGAACAAATAAATGAATATTTTTAAAGTATGCCTAGTGATTAATGCAGAGCGTTCTGGTTTAGAATAAGACGTTAAAACCGATTGTTTATGATGTATAATTCGTTTTTTATACGTGATAAAATATAAAAAATGTTCATCAACTAAAACAGGTAAAACAATGAAACGAATTATGTTATTTATTTTGACCAATATTGCCATTATGGCGGTATTGAGTATTACTCTACGCCTATTGGGCGTTGATAGTATATTGGCAGAAAATGGATCAGATCTTAATATACAAGCACTAGTTATACTCTCTGGTGTAATTGGTTTTGGTGGTTCATTCATTTCCTTATTAATGTCTAAATGGATGGCAAAACGAATGACAGGTGCGGTAGTCATTACCAACCCAAATACAAATATTGAAAGATGGTTAATTAATACAGTAGAAAAGCAAGCAAAAACAGTTGGTATAAAAATGCCCGAGGTTGCTATTTTTCCCTCACCTGCTATGAATGCTTTTGCGACAGGTGCAAGTAAAAACAATGCATTAATGGCCGTATCACAAGGGTTGTTAGATAATATGTCACAAGGGGAAGTTGAGGCTGTTGTCGGTCATGAAATGAGCCATATTGCTAATGGTGACATGGTGACTCTGGCATTGATTCAAGGTGTAGTAAATACCTTTGTTGTTTTTTTATCGCGTGTAGTCGGTCATATTGTAGACCGTGTGATTTTAAAAAATAACCAGGGGCATGGTATTGGTTATTTTGTAACAGTGATGATTACACAAGTTGTTTTATCCATTCTTGCATCGACTATAGTGATGTACTTTTCAAGGCAACGTGAATTTATTGCTGACACGGGAGGAGCCGATCTAGCTGGACATCAAAATATGATTAACGCCCTTAAACGACTAGGCCAAGTAGAACCCGAAGCTCTACCAGAACAAATGGCTGCATTTGGTATTAATGATAAAGGCGGTATTATGGCATTGTTTTCATCCCATCCTCCTATCGAATCCAGAATAAAGGCATTGGAACAGCGGGCTGTAACGCGTTCTTAAAAGACGACTGCCTAAATGAATGCCTCAATAAATATGCGAGTTAATGAATTCGTGTAGTGGGAGGTGATATGGGCGACCGAAAAGGGACGCATATTCATTCACCTTAACATTTGGGGTGGTGAGACACGAGAACGGAGTTTCGTTATACTAATCTCTCATCATGGCGTTTAATACCTTTTGCGGATAGCTTGTCACAATTGAAGACCGTTGGGGGGCACATTATTGGGAACACCAGATGTTGGATACAAAAAAGCAGCTAATCATTAATATGACTAACTGCTTGAATGTATTACCAAATAAATGGTGCGCCCGGCACGATTCGAACGTGCGACCGCCTGGTTCGTAGCCAGGTACTCTATCCAGCTGAGCTACGGGCGCTTAATCCAACAATTATACTGACTAAAGCTGATAACTGCAATATTATTGGCGGAGAGCGAGGGATTCGAACCCTCGATAGGGGTAAACCTATACGCCCTTAGCAGGGGCGCGCCTTCAGCCACTCGGCCAGCTCTCCACACAAGCCGCATATTATATCAGGTGTGGGTGAATAAGCCAGCAAAATATTAGCTTTTAACTAGCTTTTGTTTGCTCTTTTTCAGCTTGAATTCTATCGTAGATTTCTTCGCGATGTACGGATACTTCTTTTGGTGCATCAACACCGATTCTTACTTGATTTCCTTTAACTCCAAGAACATTAATGACAACATCGTCACCAATAATGAGTGCTTCGCCAATTCGGCGTGTAAGTATTAACATGTTATTCTCCTTAAACCTTTTAAAATACTGTCCAGCGTGTGATTGATAATAGTTCTTTGACTATTTTTAACCGTATTGGTTTTTTTGCCAATACTTTTACACTAAAACACAATCTTATTGTGCTATATAGTGCATTATATCATTTCAATCATTCATGTTCGAGGTTAAATGCACTATGAAGTGATCTAACTGCAAGTTCTAGATATTTTTCGTCTACAACAACGGATATTTTTATTTCTGAAGTAGATATCATGCAAATATTGATATTTTCATTGGCTAATGTTTCAAACATTGTATTAGCAATGCCAGCATGTGAACGCATACCTATTCCAACAACCGATACTTTTACGATCTTATCATCACAAATAACTTCTCTCGCACCTAGTGTATCGGCAGTTTGTTGTAAGATCTTTAAGGCAGCTTGATAATCGTTTCTATGAACCGTAAAGGTAAAGTCAGTAGTGCTATCATGTCCAGTATTTTGGATAATCATGTCGACTTCAATGTTTTGCTTGGCGATAGGTCCTAGTATTTGTGTTGCTATACCGGGGTGATCAGGTACGCCGAGCATGGTTAGTTTGGCCTCATCTCTACTAAAAGCGATACCTGATATAACTGCTTTTTCCATCATTGTCATTGTGGGATCCTCTGCCGAAATAAGCGTACCGCCACCTTCTTTGAAGGAGGATAATACACGTAACGGAACGTTGTGATTGCGAGCAAATTCTACAGAGCGTATTTGTAATACTTTAGCTCCTAGACTTGCCATTTCTAGCATTTCTTCATATGTTATTTGATCGAGCCGCCTAGCTTCAGGTACGACGCGAGGGTCAGTTGTATAAACACCATCAACATCAGTATATATCTGGCATTCATCTGCATTTAGGGCTGCTGCTAGTGCAACGGCAGTAGTGTCTGAACCGCCGCGGCCTAGTGTCGTGATATTGCCATATTGATCACAGCCTTGAAACCCAGCTACTACAACAACATGACCTTTAGTTAACGCACTTCGAATATTATCAGCATCGATTTCCATAATACGTGCTTTATTATGGGTATCATCCGTTAATATACGAACTTGGCTACCAGTAAATGAGCTAGCGTTAACACCTTGTTGTTGTAATGCCATACACAGTAGGGCAATGGTAACTTGTTCACCGGTTGATAATAAAACATCAAGTTCTCGGCCGGCAGGATGATCATTAAGTTCATTAGCTAGAGCAACGAGTCGATTGGTTTCACCACTCATTGCTGATACAACGATGATAAGATCATTACCAGCTTGTTGGTGTTTAATCACTTTTTTTGCTACTTCTTGAATACGTTCTACCGTACCGACAGAAGTGCCACCATATTTTTGTACAATAAGTGCCATAATCAGTTGCTCAATTTTGATTTTATCCAGTCGTTAACTGAACTTAATGCGGGTTCTAGATTATCAGGTTGATTTCCGCCACCTTGAGCCATATCTGGACGACCACCACCTTTGCCACCTACTTGGCTTGCAACATGGGATACAAGATCTCCCGCACGAATTTTATCAGTTGCATCTTTGCTCACACCTGCAATGAGTGTGATCTTGCCATTATCAACTGATGATAAAATGATGGCTGACGAACCTAATTTATTTTTCAGTTGATCAACTGTATCACGCAGACTTTTACTATCCGCCCCATCAAGTTGCGCGGCAAGAACCTTGATTCCTGCTATTTCTTGGGCAGAATTTGCTAAGTCATTGCCTGCACTACTTGCTAACTTACTCTTCAATGTATCTAATTCTTTTTCAAGCTGGCGGGTACGTTGCACTAGTTGAGATGTTTTTTCTTCGAGACTGTCAGGCTTGGATTTAATGATATCTGATACATTAGTTAAACGTTGCTGGATAGTTTCAATATAATCGAGAGCAACATCGCCTGTTACTGCTTCTATGCGTCGGACACCTGAAGCAATACCTGTTTCTGACAGTATTTTGAATAATCCAATATCGCCCGTACGTAAGGCATGTGTCCCACCACATAATTCGGTAGAAAACTCTCCCATGCGTAATACACGGACATTATCATCATATTTTTCACCAAATAGAGCCATGGCACCTGACTTTTTAGCATCATCTAACGCCATAATGTTCGTTTCAACTTCGTGGTTCAGACGAATTTGTTGGTTAACCAGTCGCTCAATGTCATGCAATTGCTGTGCATTGACAGGTTCAAAATGTGAGAAGTCAAAACGTAGGCGTTGTGCATTCACTAATGAACCTTTTTGTGTAACATGCTCACCTAAAATCTGTTGTAAAGCCGCATGCAGTAGGTGTGTTGCTGAATGGTTGAGAGCCGTTGCGATGCGATTCTGTTCATTTATGTGGGCAGTGACATTATCTCCTACTTTAAAGTTACCGTTTTCACACATACCAATATGGGTAAATACTTTTCCTTGTTTGCGCGTATCACTTACTTCGAAATTAGCATTATCTGTTGATATTTGACCTAGATCACCTGCTTGACCACCTGATTCAGCGTAGAAAGGACTGTGATCTAGAATAATAACCCCTTGTTGGCCTTGGTGTAATTGCTCAACATGTTCGCCATCGACTAAAATGCCTGTAATGGTTGCTTGCTCGAGAGTTGAATCATAGCCACGAAATTCTGTTTCGCCTTCAATATTAACTTGCTCAGATAAGCCACCAGAAAATTGGCTAGCAGAGCGAGCACGATTTCGTTGTGCCTCCATTTCACGTTCAAAGCCAGCGACATCGAGAGTTAATCCTCGCTCGCGTGCAATATCAGCGGTTAAGTCAATAGGGAAGCCATAGGTGTCATATAGTAAAAATACAGTTTCACCTGGTATTTCTTTATCAGCCATTTCATCAATGGCATGCTCAAGTATTTTTAGACCGTTATCTAAGGTATCAGCAAAACGAGATTCTTCTTGTTTTAGTGCGCGTTCAACAAGAGGTTGAGCTTTAGTGAGCTCTGGAAAAGCTTCGCCCATTTCAGCCACAAGAGGCGCTACCAATTTATAGAAAAATTTTTCTTTTAAACCAAGTTTATGGCCATGACGAATTGCACGACGAATAATACGGCGTAGTACATAGCCTCGACCTTCATTTGATGGTTGTACGCCATCAGTAATCATAAAAGCACATGAGCGAATATGATCGGCAATAACCCGTAATGAAGTATGTGATGCGTCTTGCGTGCCTGATAATACTTGAATAGATTTTATAAGGTGCTGAAATAAATCAATATCATAATTATTATGTACATTTTGCAAGATGGCAACTAAGCGCTCTAATCCCATACCCGTATCAACTGATGGCTTGGGAAGAGGGGTTAATGTGCCATCTTGTGCACGATCATATTGCATGAAAACGAGATTCCAGATTTCAATATATCGGTCACCATCTTCTTCGGGTGTCCCGGGAGGTCCGCCTGCAACTTCTTCACCGTGATCATAGAATATTTCACTGCATGGCCCACAAGGCCCCGTATCCCCCATGGACCAAAAATTATCCTTTGCTCCTATACGAGATATGCGAGCAGGATCAATACCTATTTCATTGAGCCATATTTCAGCCGCTTCATCATCTTCTTCAAAAACAGTGATCCATAACTTATCTGCAGGTAATGCTAATGTTTCTGTCAGGAACTCCCATGCATATTGAATGGCTTCACGTTTGAAGTAATCACCAAAACTAAAATTACCGAGCATTTCAAAAAATGTATGGTGACGAGCAGTGTACCCCACATTTTCTAAATCATTATGTTTACCCCCAGCTCGAACACAACGTTGTGTCGTAACTGCACGTGTATAGTTGCGTGTTTCTTGACCTAAAAAGAGCTCTTTAAATTGCACCATACCTGCATTAGTAAAGAGCAACGTCGGATCGTTAGCGGGAACCAAAGGGCTACTGCTAACAACTTCATGACCTTTTTCTTGGAAAAAGTCTAAAAATAGTTGACGTATATCTGAGCTACTTTTCATATCGATTCTATATCTGTATTAAAACTGTCTGCTATTTGTTCATGAGTAAAACCACGACTTTGTAAAAAACGTTGTTGTTTAGCACGTTCTTTTATGTCATCAGGGTTTTGCTCGCCAAAACGTTTGCAACGCACCGTTGTTGCAAGCGCAAACCAATCAATATTGGCTTCATTTAGTGTGCTATTGATAAGTTCAATCGCTACACCTCGTTCTTTTAATTCTTGTCTAATCTTTTGGCTACCGAACCCACGATTAGAACGGTATCGTGTGTAATTTTCTGCAAACCGTTGATCACTTTGTAAATTTTGTTCTGTTAATCTAGCAACGACATTCTGAATATCAGCTAGATCAAATTCTGCTTTTGCTAATTTTGTAGTGAGTTCGTGAACACTATGTTCACGTCTTGCTAAGAAATTCATCGCCCGTTCTCGCAGCGATTGTTTTCTTTTCATTACTCAGCTGTGTCCTCAGCTTTAACGCTATCTTCGGCTGGAATATCTTTAGGTAACATTATTTCGCGGATCTTCACTTCAATTTCATCTGCCATTTCAGGATGCTCTTTTAGATAAGAACGAACATTATCCTTTCCTTGACCAATACGTGTACCGTTATAGCTATACCAAGCTCCTGCTTTTTCCACAATCTTGTTTTCTACACCAAGATCAATTAATTCACCTTCATGTGAGATTCCTTCGCCATAAAGAATATCAAATACAACTTGTTTGAAAGGAGGGGCAACTTTGTTTTTAACTACTTTAACGCGAGTTTCATTACCTAAAATCTCATCACCTTTTTTAATCGCACCAATACGACGAATATCAAGACGAACTGAAGCGTAAAATTTAAGTGCATTACCCCCGGTAGTCGTTTCAGGGCTACCAAACATCACACCAATTTTCATGCGGATTTGGTTGATGAAAATAACTAATGTATTTGAACGTTTGATATTGGCGGTTAACTTACGTAACGCCTGCGACATTAAGCGTGCCTGTAATCCCATATGGCTATCACCCATATCGCCTTCAATTTCTGCTTTCGGTGTTAATGCTGCCACTGAGTCAATTACCACCACATCAACAGCACCAGAGCGTACCAGCATATCGGTAATTTCTAATGCTTGTTCACCAGTATCAGGTTGAGACACCAGTAAATCATCAATATTAACGCCTAGTTTTGCAGCATAAAGTGGATCAAGTGCATGTTCAGCATCAACAAATGCGGCAGTTCCCCCCATTTTTTGCATTTCAGCAATAGCGTGAAGTGTAAGCGTTGTTTTACCTGAAGATTCTGGACCATAAATTTCAACAACACGACCACGTGGCAAACCACCTATACCTAGAGCAACATCAAGCCCGATAGAACCGGTTGAAACAGCTTCAATATCACGTGCAGCAGCAGAATCACCTAAACGCATTACTGCGCCTTTACCAAATTGTTTTTCTATTTGACTCAGTGCTGCGCCTAATGCTTTTTTCTTGTTGTCGTCCATTAATATGACCCTTATGTGGAACCCAATAAATTCAAGCTCACAATTATCCCATATATAAGGCTTAGGCTCTAGCGTTTTTAATGATTCCTGTTAATGCTGTTGCAACAGCTTGTCGTCTTACCTGATCGCGATTACCAGAAAAATAATGACATGCAGTAATAGTAGACGTGTCTTTTGCCCAAGCAAACCAAACAGTACCAATGGGTTTTTCATCTGATCCACCATCAGGGCCGGCAATACCGCTAATAGCAATACTGATATTAGCATTTGAATGTTTAAGTGCACCCTGTGCCATTTCTTTTATAGTTTGTTCGCTAACCGCACCAAACTGCTCCAGCGTTTCAGCACGAACATCTAACATATCCTGCTTAGCTTGATTACTATAGGTTACAAAGCCACGGTCAAACCAGGTGGAGCTTCCTGCGATATCAGTACAGCATTTCGCGATCCAACCACCTGTACAGGACTCAGCTGTGACAAGCATCCAATCACGAGCTAATAAATGATTAGCAACATCGCTGGTGAGATGTTGAAGATTTTGATCAGAAAGTATAGTCATACGCTACAATATAGCAGATGAACGGCAATCAAAACCACACACCCATGATGCAGCAATATATGCGCATTAAAGCTGAAAACCCAGATTATCTGCTGTTTTACCGTATGGGTGACTTTTATGAAATGTTTTATGATGATGCGCACTATGCCGCAGAGTTATTAGATATTACACTTACTGCGCGCGGAAATAGTAACGGTAAACCTATCCCGATGGCAGGTATTCCATATCATGCTGCTGATTCCTACCTCTCACGTTTAATTAATAAAGGTGTATCAGTTGCCATCTGCGAGCAAATTGGTGACCCTGCAACCAGTAAGGGGCCTGTAGAGCGCCAAGTTGTGAGGATAATTACTCCAGGGACGCTAACTGAAGAGGCGTTGCTCGATAGCCGGAATGAGAATTTATTAGTCGCTATTTATGAAGAAAAAGGACGTTATGGCTTAGCGGTAGCAGAGTTAAGCAGTGGTCGATTTGCTGTGAGTGAAGTTGAATCATTGACAGATATGGAAGCAGAGCTAGCACGGCTACAAGCAGCAGAAATATTAATTGATGAATCACAAACTGATGCGTTAAGTGAGTTTTCAGCAACATTGCGCACCTTGCCGCCATGGCATTTTGATCTGGAAGGTGCAACACGTCGCTTGTGTGAGCATTTTAAAACCCAAGATCTCAAAGGTTTTGGCTGTGATAATTTAAAGCTGGCGGTTATAGCCGCGGGCTGTTTATTGAATTATGCACAACAAACACATCGCACGGCATTGCCCCATCTGCGCAGTCTCACTATTGAACAAACAAGTGATAGTATTCAGTTAGATTTAGCAACACGGCGGAACCTTGAATTAGAGACGAATTTATCGGGTGGGCGGGAAAATACACTACTATCTGTTCTGGATAAAACAGTTACACCGATGGGGGCACGATTGTTACGCCGCTGGTTATTACGACCTTTACGCCAATATCAAACCTTAAAACAACGTCAACAAGCGATTCAGCAATTAATTGAACAGCAATTAATTGAAGCCCTGCAAGTTGAACTGAAGCGGCTGGGTGATATTGAACGTGTATTAGCACGTATTGCTTTAAAAACTGCGAGACCACGTGATTTTATGCAGGTGCGAAATAGTTTAGAGGTGATGCCTGTATTACATGGTTTATTGGCAGATATGGGTTCTAACCGCCTAAAACAACTTGATCGTGAGTTAGGTGTGTTTCCAGAATTACTTGATTTATTAAAATCGGCATTAATTGACGAGCCACCTGTTTTAATTCGTGATGGTGGTGTTATTGCTGCGGGCTATAGCGAAGAGCTCGATCAATTACGGAGTATTCGTGATGATGCCAATCAGTTTTTGCTTGATTTAGAACAACGCGAACGCAAACATACTGGGGTAGCGACATTAAAAGTAGGATACAACCGAGTGCACGGTTATTTTATAGAAGTTAGCAAAGCGCAACAATTTGATGTGCCTACAGAATATATTCGTAGGCAAACCCTAAAGAATGCTGAGCGTTACATTACTCCAGAATTAAAAGAGTTTGAAGATAAAGTGCTAAGTGCCAATGAACGTGCTTTAGCATTGGAAAAGGCATTGTATGAAGAATTATTCGACAAACTTGCCCCTGAGTTAGCTGCATTAGAAGTTTCAGCGAGTGCCTTAGCCGAATTAGATGTGCTAGTAAACTTGGCTGAGCGAGCAGAAACGTTGGACTATATCGCACCAGAGTTCAGTGATAAAGAAGGCATAATGATTGAAGCAGGCCGCCATCCTGTAGTAGAAAACTCAATAGATCAGAATTTCACACCTAATGATTTACAGTTTTCTGCACAGCAGCGATTATTATTAATAACAGGGCCAAATATGGGTGGTAAATCAACCTATATGCGACAGGTAGCTTTAATTGTATTGATGGCACATATAGGGAGTTTTATACCTGCGACAAAAGCAGTTATTGGCCCAGTTGATCAAATTTTTACCCGAATTGGTGCTTCGGATGATTTAGCATCAGGTCGCTCAACGTTTATGGTTGAAATGAGCGAAACAGCGAATATATTACATAATGCTACTGCTCAAAGTTTAATATTAATGGATGAAATAGGACGAGGCACCAGCACATTTGATGGCTTATCACTCGCTTGGGCATGTGCTGAAAAATTAGTGCGAGATATTAATGCCTACACATTGTTTGCCACCCATTATTTTGAATTAACGGATTTGCCAACACGTTTTGAGCGAGCTCAAAATGTACATCTGGATGCAATAGAACATGGCGATAAAATTGTATTTTTACATCAAGTGAAAGAAGGTGCTGCAAACCAAAGCTACGGTTTACAGGTAGCACAACTAGCAGGCGTACCTAATGACGTAATTAGTGCAGCAAGGCTAAAACTATCACAATTAGAAACAGAGCGAACCGTAGCTATTGATGAATCATCGCATCAAATTGACTTATTTACTACTACTGAACAAAGCCAACAACAATCTGAAGTTGAGGAGGCATTAGCAAAACTAAATTTAGATGACTTATCACCTAAACAAGCTATGGATGAGTTATATCGGCTGACTGATTTGTTAAAAAAAATGTAAACGCGCGAACTGTCTAGGCTTAAGCTAGAATTCCTGTGATTCACACCTATGATTTGGGAGTAATTCAGGGTTTAATTGTGAGCTATTCATGCTACAGTTTACCTGTTTTTGTAAATTTTAAAAAATGGAATAATGAATGAGTAATGAACAGCAGGTCAGTTTTGATCTTGATGAGGCACGAGAACATGCATTAGCACTAGAAAAAGTGGTTAATGAGGTTGTTATTGGCCAGGAAAATGCCATCCGTTTAATTCTAATAGCATTGCATGCACGAGGCCATGTTTTATTAGAAGGTGGTGTTGGTGTGGGTAAAACTACGCTACTACGTGCTTTTTCAAAAGCACTAGGTGGTGCTTTTGGACGAATTGAAGGCAGTGTAGATTTAATGCCTAATGATTTGCTTTATAGTGCATGGGTTGATGGAGAGGGCAAGCCTGTTATTGATCCTGGTCCGTTGATTACACATGGTGAAGAAACAGCAGTTTTCTTTTTTAATGAAATTAATCGCGCGCGACCTCAAGTTCAATCACTATTGCTACGAGCTATGGCTGAATACAGTGCTGAAGCGTTTGGTCGCGAATATACATTTCCTCATATGGTAGTTTTTGCTGATCGAAATGCTGTTGAAAAAGAAGAGACATTTGAGCTGAGTGCTGCAGCACGCGATCGTTTTCTTTTTGAAATAAGTATTGACCGCCCAGCTGATACTGCGATTCGTCGTAAACTTATTTTTGATCCTATGTTTCATAATGTTGATAGTTTATTAGCGGATATTTCTGAGCCTTTGCTAGATTATAAAGATCTGAATGCACTGGATCGAGCGATCCAAAATATTATTTTTGTTTCAGAAGAAATTGAAAATTATGTCGTGAGATTATGGGATGCCACATGGCAACCGGCTCAAGCAGGAATTGAGATAGAAGATATCTATATAGACGATCTTGTGGTGGCGGGTGCCAGTGTTCGCGGAATGTCAGCAATGATTCGTGCGGCCAAAGTGTCAGCTTGGTTGGAAAATCGCGATCATGTCTTGCCAGATGATATACATACCGTATTATTACCCGCTCTAAATCATAGAGTATTTTTATCACCGATGTATGAAAGCCGACGTGAGAAAATTATGCCATTGTTTGTGCAGGCGCTTCGCGATACTGTTTCAACACCGTAATTACGGATCTTTACTATGAGTGAGCATACTCAAGATGAGTTTCATTACCGTTACCCACATAAGGTTTTTGGTCATACACCCGGTGCGCATACGGGGACATCTTTAGGATCAGGTGATCGTTTTGCCGGTTTTGCAGATTTATTTGATTATCCTGATCCGAGGCGATTAGATATTCGGGCAAGTTTGCGTAGTAATATGGCTAATGCCGATGATCGTTGGTTAGTGCGACGCTATCAGCAGCGTTCATCTGTAACCTTATGGTTATTAGGTGACTTATCTAAATCAATGAGTGTTGCTACGGCCAAGAATGAACGCTTGGCCAAACTGGCTCAACTTATTGCCCACTCAGCGGTTAGTCTAGGTGATCGTTTTGCTATGGCAGGTTTTGATGATCAGTGGCGACAAGATGTATCTATTATGCCGACTATGAGACGCAGTATGCCGATGATAGCCGCAGATATGATCCGTAATGCAGTACCAGCACAATCGGCTGGAGCAGAAGGTTTGATACATGCCACTAATTTAGTGACAAGTTCCCATGCGATGGTGTTTTTGGCATCGGACTTTTGCATCGATATAAGTTTGGTTGAAAAAACCTTACGACAATTAACTCATTACACAGTAATACCTATTGTATGGAAACATCATGATGCTGATCATTTTCCCTCTCATGCAGGCTGGACAGAAATGCGTGATTCGGAAACGGGGCAAAGACGTAGTGTTTGGATGCGGCCCAGCATGAAGAAAAGGTGGCAACAATCAATGACAGAACATTTTGAAAAATTAGATGCATGTTTTACTCATCATAGAGTAAAACCATTATTTGTTGATGGTGAAGTGAGTGGGCAGCAATTGAGCCAGTATTTTTTAGGGTTAAGAAGAGCATGAAAATGAGGTTAAGATTGTTGACAATTGTCTTTCTAAGCATGATATCGATAACGGTTTGGGCAAAACAAGTGGCAGAGGTTAGCGTCGATCGTGCGTGGGGATTATTAATTGGAGATGAAGTTACACTACAGGTTGAATTACCAGTAGAGAGTAGTGAAATTGATCGTTCATCATTGCCTGAAAAAGAGGCTCGATATGGAACATGGCTCTATCTTAAAGATCGTGAGTTAAAAGGCAATATACTTCGATTGATTTACCAGGTTGTGAATGTGCCTATTGAAAATACAGAGGTCTTTATCCCCGAATTCAATTTGAGACAATTAAATGATCAGTGGATTACCGTGCCCTCTGTACCATTGATTATCGGCTCAGCATTAGTAAAAGAAAGTAATAATATCATGGCGAAACCAGATCATTCGCCTATTTTGATTGAGACAAAAAGTATCAAAAATAAGCTGTTGTTATTTAGTATTATTACAGTTATAGCAAGTTTATTATGGTTGGTTTGGCATATTGGCTGGCGTCCAGTTCACCGCAAACCTTTTGCACAAGCCACGTATGAGTTATCACATATAAAATGGCTTAACAAAAAACAGGAAAATCAGGCGGCACGTATATTACACAGTGCCTTTAATCGTACTGCAAATACCGTTGTAGTTGTTGCTGATTTAGATGAGTTATTTCAACATGCACCCTGGTTGCAAGATTTAGAAACAGACATATCAGCTTTTTATCAACGGTCTGCGCAATACTTTTTTGCTCAAAATACAGAACAAGTACTCGATATTGATAGCATTATTAAATTAGCAAAAGCCTGTCGGTCAAGGGAAAAATTGGTCTAATGCTGGTGGAACTACATTGGCTTCATCCAAACTTACTCTGGTTACTACCACTTTCAGTCGTACCTTGGCTTACACATAATCAAGATAAGACGGTTGCATGGGTTGATTTTGTTCCCGTTGATCCAGTCTCTAAATTTATCGGTATTACTTTAAAATTATTAGCCTCTATTGCTATATTGAGTTTAATTTTGGCATTGTCAGGTCCTTATTTGCCTGAAAAAAAAGTAGAACGGGTAGCAGAAGGGGCTGAAATTGTTTTATTGTTTGACCGTAGCCGTAGTATGGATGATGCTTTTGCGGTTAAAGGTCAACCTTCAATGCGAACGGTAGCAAAAGATGATAGCAAAAGGCGTATTGCCAAAGATTTTTTAATCGAATTTGTAAAAAAACGTCCTGATGATCGTTTTGGTTTTGTGCTGTTTAGTTCAAAAGCATTTGATTTATTACCTCTCACGTATAGTAAAGAGGCAATATTGGCAACAATAAATGCTAGTGCCTTGGGTAAAGGCTTATCTGAGACCAACATGGCTAAAGCCTTATTAAAAGCGGCGAATATGTTTCAAGGTCAAAGGTATCGTGGTTCACGTATTGTTATGTTAGTTTCTGATGGTGGCCAAGAGCTAGATGATGAGCAACGAAAAAAAATAAAGGCTTTATATCAAGAGTTAAATATTACGATTTATTGGATTTATATGCGATCGATGCAGGGCATGACTTTAGATGAATCAGATGATGATAACTTGCTTTGGCTTGATACACCTGAGCGAAAATTGCACACCTTTTTTAAATCTATAGATACTCCCTACCGAGCATTT
>Ga0256839_1003495_pt1 | contig 16166 bp, 15 predicted proteins | sample 354166metaG_FD_185968 | JGI IMG/M metagenome (GOLD analysis project Ga0256839, IMG submission 185968) | Hydrothermal vent microbial communities from Mid Atlantic Ridge, Atlantic Ocean - 354-166 | ecosystem: Environmental > Aquatic > Marine > Hydrothermal vents | place: Atlantic Ocean: Mid... | reverse complement strand
CGGGCGCCCTGGCAGCGGTGGGGAATGGCTCGCTGCCGAAGCCGTCTTCGGTGCCATGACCCTCGAAGGGGTTCGCGTCAGCCGTGCCGCCTCCTTTCGCGGGGGTGGGCTTGTGGCGGCCCTCGCCGTCCTTCCCGCCCAGTTGCCCGGCCAGCGATCCGCTGCGTCGGATGCGGAATTTCTTTGCTCTAGGCTTTGTAGTCATAAAGTGCCTTTGCCTCTTCCAGCGTGTCGAACATCAGGAGCTTTCCGTCACGGAGAACTGCGGCGGAGCGGCAGAACTTTTCCAGTGTCGACGGCTGATGCGAAACCACGATGACGGTCGCGTTCTCCAGCCTGTCCCTCAGTATCGAGCCCGCCTTTCTGTTGAATTCGGCATCCGTCGTGCCGGGCATGCCTTCGTCGATCAGGTATATATCAAATTCCAGCGCCAGAAGCAGCGCGAAACTGAAGCGTGAGCGCATGCCCGAGCTGTAGGTGCCCACGGGCATGTCGTAATATTCGTCAATCCCTGTCAGCCAGCGGGTGAAGGCCTCGATGTAATCGGGATCGAGCCCGTAGAGCCGGGCGATGAAGCGCGCGTTTTCCCGCGCCGAGTGCTTGTTGTTGAGCCCCCCCATGAAGCCCAGGGGAAAGGAGACCCGGCAGGTCTTGCAGATTTCCCCCTCGTCGGGCTTTTCCAGCCCGGCCATCATGTTGATGATCGTGGTCTTGCCGGTGCCGTTGGGGGCGAGAATGCCGAGGCTGTTGCCCAGTTCGACGCGAAACGAGGCCCGGTCGAGGATGACCTTGCGCTGTTTCCCTGTCCAGAAGGACTTGCTGACGTTGCGAAACTCCAGCATCCGTGCCCTGCCTCGATGCGATGCCTCCGGCCCTTGTCCGGCCCTTTCTGACGATGATCCTGACTGCTCTTTTCGCCATCATTATGTCGGAAAGGTCAAGGAAAACACAACGATCTTCGCAGGCCTCGCCGCACCGGCGCGGCGGATGGGGTGAAATCCCGCCCGCCGGGGCGCCTGTCGCGGGGCGGGAAGCGGTGCTCAGCCTGGCTGTTTTTCCACCCGGAACACCTTGCCTGCGACCAGGGCGATGATAGCCGCGAAGAAGCTGAACAGGGCGCCCATCTTGGCCGCGTCCTGCACGTTGATGCCCTCCAGCGTGGTGCCGCCGTCGAAGGCCACCGAGGCCACGAACAGCGAGACGGTAAAGCCGATCGCCGCCACGCATCCCACCACCACCAGATCGATGGTGCGCATGCCCGCGGGCAGGCCCAGCTTCAGCGGCACCGCGGCGATCCAGCCGAATATCAGGATCCCCAGCGGTTTGCCGATGATCAGACCGGACAGCACCAGCCAGGTCGGCGCGCCGATGGAAGAGAACTGGACCCCGGCATTGAACAGCCCGAAGAAGAACAGGATGATCTCCACCGGGTGCTTGAGCAGGTGTTCGATGCGGTTGAGAAGGTCGCCCAGGTACTGTTCGGCCTCCGAGAAGATGCCGAAGGCGCGATCGGCGTGGGGGATGGCCAGCACCACCGGCACCAGGCCCAGCGCCGGCTCCAGCCCCGAGCGCATGAAACCATACCAGCTGAGCGCCCCCGCAACCGCATAGGGCCAGACGAAGAGCTTGCGGCGCACCCAGGTGGAACGCGGCCTCAGAGGATCGTCTCCATCAAGCTTCAGCGGCAGCCAGTTGAAGAGGACATAGGCCGCCAGCGCCGCGCCGAAGGAGAACAGCAGCCATTCGGGGGCAACCTCGGCCGAGGGGTAGAAGACGGCCAGAATGATCAGCCCGGCAGCATCGTCGGCAATGGCCAGGAGCAGCAGGAAGCGCACCGCCGGGTGCCCGGCACCGAACACCACGCGGCCCACCAGGTAGGAAAAGGCGATGTCGGTTGCCGTCGGGATCGCCCAGCCGCGGGCCACCGCGTCATAGACATCCGAGCCCAGAAACATCGCCAGCCCGAGGTAAACCGTGATCGGCCCAAGCATGCCGCCGACGGTGGCAAACAGCGGCGTAGCCGCCTTGCGTCCGCGCAGCGAACCGTTCTTCAGGATCACGGCTTCCCAGACTTCCTTGGCGGCAATGGCGAAGAAGAAGGCCATCAGCACATCGTTGACGAGGTAGTGCAGGGTCAGGGTGCGCTTGATCGTGCCATCCTCGGCGACATAGGGGTTGCCGATGATGAAGTCGTCGATCAGCACGTATTCGACGAAGTCGTGGTAGGCCTCGGGGTTGGTATTGGCCCAGATCAGCGCCAGTACCGCGCCGATGAGCAGCAGCAGGGAATAGTTGGTGACGAAGTTCCAGACCCTGTACATTTCTCACGACCTCCCCAGAAGCGTTTGGGGTGGGATAGTCCAAGGAAAACGGGGGGGCAAGCAGATGCCGGAAAAATGAACGCTCAGGCGATCGTGCCCCAGGCGAAACCGGCAAGAACCGCCCCCGGCAGGGCGATTCCGAGATAGGCGGCAAACACCCTCGGTTTCACCAGGGCCCACACGGCCAGCGCCGCCGGGATGGAACTGACCCCGCCGGCAATGACGAAGGACATCGCGGCGCCTTCGGCCATCCCCTGTTCCAGCAGCGCATCCACCAGCGGCACCACGGCGTAGCCGTTCAGATAGGCCGGCGCGTCTACCAGTGCTTCCAGCAGCACCGGCCCGGCACCCGGCCCGCCCAGCAGTCTGGCAATCAGCTCGGAGCCAAGCGCGGAAAGGCCGCGGCCGTGCGTGTCAGATCGATGTCGTCAATCGCATCCCGTTTCAAGATTCCATATTTCTAGAAATATGAGAGTAATATAAGAGGGAATTGTCCTTTGCCGGGCATCGGGATAGGCAGTTCGCGTGCCTGACGTTCTTGAAGATCTCCGTATCGGGATTCGTGCCTGCCGGCTGTGCGCCGGGCGTTTTGCCGCAACCGCAACCGCGCACGAGCCCCGCCCGGTGGCCTGGTTCGGCCCGCGCCCGCGCATCCTGATCGCGGGGCAGGCGCCGGGCCAGAGGGTGCACCGCTCCGGCAGGCCCTTCACCGACCCGTCCGGCGACAGGCTGCGCCAATGGCTGGGAATAGATGAGGAAACCTTCTACGATCGCAGCCGCATCGCCATCATTCCGATGGCCTTCTGCTTTCCCGGTTATGACGCCAGAGGAGCGGACCTGCCGCCACCGCCCCTGTGCGCCCGTACCTGGCATGCCCGCCTGATCGCGGCCCTCGGGCCGGTGCCGCTGACCGTCCTGGTCGGCGGGCATGCCCATCGCTGGCATCTGGAAAATCCGGGCCCGGTTACCGAAACCGTCGCCCGCTGGCGCGACCATGCGCCACGATGCTTCCCCTTGCCGCATCCGTCCTGGCGCAATACAGCATGGCTGAAACGCAATCCATGGTTCGAGGCCGAGGTTCTTCCGGCACTGAGAGCCCGTGTGAAAGAGGTTCTTGAATGACCGAAGAAACCCCCCTCGATGCCGCCAAGACGGCGCTTGATGCCGCCGGTGACGACGATACCCTCCGCCTGCGCTTCTACGAGCGCCTCGCCGATGCCGAGCTTTTCCTGATGCTGGCCAGCGAGCCGGCGGGCGAACATATCGAACCCAGGGTATTCACCGTGCAGGGCGGGGATTACGTGCTGGTCTTCGACCGCGAGGAGCGCATGGTCGATTTCGCCGGCGAGATTACCCCCTATGCGGCGATGTCGGGCCGGGCCGTCGCCAGCATGCTGGCGGGCCAAGGGGTGGGTCTGGCGCTCAACCCCGAGGTGGCGCCATCCTCTACCCTGATCCCGGCTGCGGCCGTCGACTGGCTGGCCGGGGTGCTGGCCGAGCAGCCCGATCAGCAAGAGGAGGTGCCCGAAGAACTCTCGCCGCCCCTCGACATGCCCGAGATCCTGCTGCAGGCCCTCGATGCCAAGCTGGCCACCGCCGCGGGCCTTGCCCGAACCGCCTACCTGGCGGCGGTGCGCTACCGCAGCGGCCGTCAGGGCAATCTGCTCGTGTTCATCGGGGTGGCGCCTCAGGCCCATGAGGCGCTCTCGCAGGCGGTGCGCGAGGCGCTCGTGTTCTCCGGTGTGGAGGCGGGCGAGCTGGACGTGGTGTTCCTTCAGCCCGACGACCCGACCGTGGAGGTGCTCGAGCGGGTGGGGCTTCGGGTGGATCTGCCGCAGCCGGAACCCGCCGGCGCCTCGCCCGCCGCCCCCGGCTCCGATCCGGACGCCCCGCCGCGTCTGCGCTGAAGTCTTCTCTTTCGCTCGGAGACCCCTACGCCAGAGGCGATGTCGCGATCTCCCCGCGGAAAATCCTGTCTTCCGGGATGCCGATACCCCGGTTCGTCTGCTTCAATACCCCGCGTCGCGGTCGACGAGAAACAGCAACGGCTCTCCGGCCTCGGCGCGGCGAATGTTCTCGGCCACCACCTGGCTGGCGGTTTCGGCGCGGGTTTCCGAGGCGATATGCGGGGTGACCGTCACCCGTGGATGCGCCCAGAATGGGTGCTCGGGGGGCAGGGGCTCGGTGCGAAAGACGTCGAGCGTGGCATGGGCCAGCTGTCCGCTGTCGAGAGCGGCGATCAGTGCCTCGTCATCGATCAGCGCCCCGCGCCCGGGATTGAGGATGAACGCCCCGCGTGGCAGCAGGGCAAGGCGCCTCTCGTCGAGCAGGTTCTCCGTGGTCGGGGTCAGCGGCAGCAGCAGCACGAGGATTTCACTGTGCGAGAGGATCTGTGCCAATCCTGCCTCGCCGTGCAGGCAGGTAATGCCTTCCACCTGGCGGGGCCGTCTGCTCCAGCCGGAGACATTGAAGTTCAGCCCCGCCAGGGCCCTGGCACAGGCCGAGCCCAGCGCGCCCAGCCCCAGAAGCCCCACCCGCCGGTGCCGCGCCAGCGGCGGGACGACCGGATTCCAGCGGGGATCGCGGCGGGTGATATGCACGTCCAGCCCCAGGTGATGGCGCAGCACGTGGCCGCTCACCCATTCCACCATGCCTTCGGCCAGGCCGCTGTCGACCATCCGGGTGAGCGGGATCTTCAGGGTCGGGTTCGCAACGATGCTCTCGACCCCGGCCCACAGGCTGAGCACCGCCTTCGCACGGGTGAAGGGGGTGAAATCGGACAGCCCGCCGCTGGGGGCGTATACGATGTAATCCACTTCGCCGGGCGGGTGATCGTACCGCAGATCAGTATCGAGTCCGGCCTCCCGAAACGCCCTGTCCAGCGGTGCGCGGAACGCGCTCCATTGTTGCGGCGGAGCCGAGAACAGCACTTTCAGCGTCATCGCTTCCCCCTTGGCCTGTGGACATGCGCGCTCTGTGTCAGTCCGAAGGCTGCCAGCAGCACCAGCATCGCCGAGCCACCGTAGGAGACCAGCGGCAGCGGTACGCCGACCACCGGTGCCAGCCCCATCACCATCGCCATGTTGACGGCGAAATACAGAAAGAACGTGGCAGCCACCCCCAGCGTGGTCAGCGCGCCGAACCTGTCGCGGTTGTTCAGTGCCGAGATCACCAGGAAGAAGAGGATGAGCGCATAGAGCGCCAGCAGCGAGATCGATCCCACGAAGCCGAATTCCTCGGCCAGGGTCGTGAAGATGAAATCGGTCTGCTTCTCGGGCAGGAAGTTGAGCCGGCTCTGGGTTCCCTGCATGAAGCCGCGTCCCGTCCAGCCGCCCGAGCCCAGGGCGATCTTGGACTGGGTGATATTGTAGCCCGCCCCCAGCGGATCGTTCGAGGGGTCGAGGAAGGTGTCGATGCGTCGGTACTGGTAATCGTTGAGCAGTTGCCAGGAGGTGCCGCGCGAGGCAAGCACCGCGTAGACAAGCCCCGCCCCCAGGGCCAGTACCATGGCGAAATAGAGCCAGTGTACCCCGGCCAGGAACATCATGATGCCGCCGCCGGCCATCATCAGGATGGCGGTGCCCAGATCGGGCTGGCGCAGCACCAGGAAGGTGGGCAGCAGGATGATCACCAGCGGGATCAGCACCCACAAGGGGCGCGAGGTCTTGTCCACGTCGAGCCAGTCGTAATAGGCGGCCAGGATCATCACCAGGGTTATCTTGGCCAGTTCGGACGGCTGCAGGCGCATGAAGCCCAGGTCGATCCAGCGCTGGGCCCCCATGCCGGCCACGCCGACGAATTCCACCAGCAGCAGCAGAAACAGCGTGCCGGCATAGGCCAGCCCGGCCATGTTGCGCCAGAACCAGATCGGTACCATGGCGATGGCGAACATGATCACCATGCCGACGGCAAAGCGCATCATCTGGGGTTCTGCCCAGGGCTGGAGGCTGCCTCCGGCGATGGAGTAGAGCATCAGGAAACCGTAGCCGGCCACCGTGATCAGCAGCACCACCACCGGCCAGTTGAGGTGGAGGATCTTGCGCCATCCGCTGGGGACGGTCTGAACCCTGTATTCGAGATAGCTCATGTGCGCACCCGCCGGACAGGCCGTTCTTCGGGGCTGCGCAGTTTCAGCTGTCCGAGGGTGTCGCTGATCCTGTTGCGCTGGCTGGCCGGATAGGCGGCAAGAGGCGGCAGCCCGCTATAAAGCGCATAGAGCAAAATGTCGCGCGCCACCGGGGCTGCAGCCTTGGAGCCGCCGCCGCCATGCTCCACCACCACCGAAATCGCGTAGCGCGGTTTCTCGAACGGCGCATAGGCCACGAACAGCGCATGGTCGCGGCGCTCCCAGGGCAGGTCCTCGTCCTTGAGCACCCCCCGGGCACGTTCGGCCATGGTGATGTTGCGCACCTGGCTGGTGCCGGTCTTGCCGGCCAGCTCCATCCCCGCCTCGACGATGCGCGAGCTGTAGGCGGTGCCCTTGCGGCTGTTGGTGACGTTGAACATGCCGCGCAGGACAAGGCGCATGTTGTCGGGGTCGATTCCCATCGGTCCGCCATCGCGGATCGGGGTTTCCACCCCGTTGATCGTCTTGATCAGCCGCGGCCAGATCTCGCGCCCGCTGGCCAGCCGCGAGGTCATGACCGCCAGCTGCAGCGGGGAGGCCAGCACGTAGCCCTGCCCGATGCCGGCGTTCAGCGTATCGCCGATCAGCCATTCCGCGCCGCGGTTGTCGCGCTTCCACTGCTTGGTCGGGATCAGCCCCGCGGCGATCCCGGACATCGGCAGATCGTGGCGGATCCCCAGCCCGAAACGCCGCGCCATCGCGGTGATCTTCTCGATCCCCACCCGCTGGGCGATTTCGTAGAAATAGACGTCGCAGGATTCGGCGATTCCCTTGTTCATGTTGGTCACGCCGTGCCCGCTGCGCTTCCAGCAATGGAAGCGGCGCTTGCCGACGGTGATGAAGCCCTTGCAGGTGACCGTTTCCCTGGCGTCGATCAGCCCTTCTTCCAGGGCGGCCAGCGCCACCACCATCTTGTAGGTGGAACCCGGCGGATAGGTGCCCTGGACGGCCTTGTTGGACAGCGGCCGGAACTTGTTGTCCGTCAGCTCCCGGTAATCGGGAACCGAGATGCCGCGGACGAACTTGTTGGGATCGAACGAGGGTGAGGAGGCAGATGCAAGAATGTCGCCGGTCTGCGGGTCCATCACCACCGCCGAGGCGCTCTCGGTCAGGGCGAGGCGCGCCTGGGCGAAATTCTGCAGCCCGGCATCGACCGTAAGCTGGATGTCGTCGCCGGGGATGCCTTCGATGCGCTCCAGCTCGCGCATCACCCGACCAGCCGAGTTGACCTCGATGCGGCGCGTGCCGGCACGCCCGCGCAGCCGCGATTCCATCCGTTTCTCGATCCCCAGCTTGCCGATCTGGAACTTCGGGATCTGCAGCAGCGGGTCGGGATCGTCGATCTTGCTCAGATCGTAGTCGCTGACCGGCCCCACGTACCCCACGATATGGGCGAAGTCCCCGCCCAGCGGATAGCGCCGCGAAAGCCCCACCTCCGGGGTCACGCCGGGCAGGGCCGGGGCGTTGACCGCCACTTTCGCCAGATCCTCCCAGCGCAGACGGTCGGCGATGGTCACCGGCACGAAGGGGCTGCGCTTGTTCATCTCCTTGATGGCCCGTTTGAGGGCTTCCGGGTCCAGCTCCACCAGTTGCGACAGCCGGGCGATGGTGGCCTCGATGTCGCCGGCATCCTCGCGCACCATCACGATCCGGTAATTCTGCTCGTTTTCGGCCAGAACCACCCCGTTGCGGTCGAAGATCAGCCCCCGCGCCGGCGCGATCAGGCGAATGTTGATGCGGTTTTCCTCGGCCAGCATGCGGTATTCGTCGGCCTGCTCCACCTGCATGTAGCGCATCCTGAACGTCAGCACGCCCATGAAGGCGGCCTGCCCGCCCGCCAGCAGCAATGCCCGCCGCGAAATGACGCGCGCGCTTTTCGCATTATCCGCCGGAGAACGTCTCATATCCGGTGCCCCAGCTGGTCAACCTCGCCCGGTGCCACCTTGCGCAGCCCCAGCACCGTTGCCGAGAACAGAACCACCACCGGATAGGAAAGAACGGTGGCCAGGAGCAGCATCACATCCTGCCCGAAGCCGGGCTGGTTGACCAGGAACACGGTCAGGATCAGGCGGTTGGCGAGTATCATCGCCGCAAGTACCCCGGCCACCATCATCCACTCCACCAGAAAGGGAAGCTCCCTGGAGACATGAGCGCGCGAGCGCAGGAATTCCACAGCCACCACCGCCAGCGCCGACCACAGCCCCGGCGGGCGCATGAACAGCATGTCGGTCAGCAGCATCACGGCAGCGACCAGCGCCACCGGCACGTAGTCCGGCCGGCGCAAAACCCAGGCCAGGGCAAAGAGCAGCACGATGTCGGGGCCGGGAATGCGCCCGGCGGTCAGATCGAGCGGCAGTATCCTCACGAACACCACCACCGAGGCAATCGCCGCGAACAGCAGCCGGTAGGTCCAGCGGCGCATGGTGACCGGATCAACCATTGCTCGCCTCCCCGCCATCAAGCCCCGGATCGGTGATCGGGGCGATCAGGCTGCCCGGGTCGGTGATCGGCTCGCCGGGGCGCGAGCGCAGCACCCGCAGGAACTCCAGCCGTTCGTAATCGGCGGCCAGCAGTACCCGCAGCTTGCCGCCCGCCGCCCTTGCCGCCTGGCCCACCAGCAGCCCGGCCGGAAACACCCCGCCGTCGCCCGAGGTAATCACCCGGTCGCCGGGGCGGACCAGCTCGGGGTTTTCGAGGAACTCCAGCAGCGGACGCGGCGAGTTGTCGCCAGCCAGCAGGGCGCGCTGGCCCGAGGGCTGCACCACCACCGGGATGCGGCTGTTGGAATCGGTCAGCAGGATCACCCGCGCGGTGCGGCTGCCCACCCCCGAGATTCGCCCCACAAGCCCCAGGCCGTCGGTGGCGGCCCAGCCGTCGATGATGCCGTCGCGCGCCCCGATGTTGATGATCACCGATTGGCGGAAGGGCGATCCGCTGTCGGCCAGCACCACCCCGGTGATGAAGGTCAGCTTCGGATCCAGCCGCACGTTGTTGAGATCGAGCAGCTTGGCGTTTTCCTGCTCGAGCTGAAGCGCGGCCTCTTTCCAGGCTTTCATCTGCTGCAATTCGCGGCGCAGTTCCTGGTTCTGCTCGTAGATGCGGGTATAGGACTGGAAATCCTCGATCATGCCGGTCAGTTTCGTCACCGGCACCAGCGCCCAGTCGAAGGAAGGCACGACCCGGTCCACCAGCGCGGCGCGCAGCCGCTCCATCCTGGGGTTGTCGATGCGCCAGAGCACGAAAACGGCAAGCAGAACCAGCACCAGCGCTCCGACAAGGATCCGCCGGATCGGACGAACGAATTCTTCTGTTGTGCCTCGGTCTCTCGCCACGGCATCCCCGCGATCTGCGGTGTCCGGCCGCTTCAGCTTTCGTAATCTATCACATGCCGGAGCTGTTTTTCATACTCAAGCGCCTTGCCGGTGCCCAGCGCAACACAATTCAGTGACTCGTCGGCCACCGAGATGGCCAGCCCGGTCTGCTCGCGCAGGGCCAGGTCCAGCTCACCCAGCAGCGCGCCGCCCCCGGTGAGCATCACGCCCCGATCCACGATGTCGGCGGCCAGATCGGGCGGGGTGGCCTCCAGCGCGGTCATCACCGCTTCGCAGATCGCCTGCACCGGTTCGGCCAGCGCCTCGGCCACCTGGGCCTGGTTGATCTCGGTTTCCTTGGGCACGCCGTTGAGCAGGTCGCGGCCGCGGATCTGCATGCTGGCGCCGCGCCCGTCATCGGGCATGCGCGCGGTGCCGATCGAGGTCTTGATACGCTCGGCGGTCGATTCGCCGATCAGCAGGTTCTGCTGGCGGCGCAAATAGGAGATGATCGCCTCGTCCATGCGGTCTCCACCCACCCGGACCGAGCGGGCATAGACGATATCGCCCAGGCTGAGCACCGCCACTTCGGTGGTGCCGCCGCCCACGTCCACCACCATGTTGCCGGTGGGATCGGTGATCGGCATGCCGGCGCCAATGGCCGCGGCGATGGGCTCGGCGATCAGGCCTGCGCGCCGGGCGCCGGCCGAGAGCACCGACTGGCGGATGGCGCGCTTTTCCACCGGCGTGGCGCCATGGGGCACGCAGACGATGATCTTGGGCTTGGAGAAGGTGGTGCGCCTGTGCACCTTGCGGATGAAATGCTTGATCATTTCCTCCGCAGTGTCGAAATCGGCGATCACGCCTTCGCGCATCGGCCGGATCGCCTCGATCGAGCCGGGGGTGCGCCCCAGCATCAGCTTGGCGTCCTCGCCCACGGCCAGCACCTGCTTGCGCCCGTCCTTCACGTGGTAGGCCACCACGGAGGGCTCGTTGAGGATAATCCCCTTGCCCTTGACGTAAACAAGCGTATTCGCCGTTCCAAGGTCGATCGCCATGTCGGACGAAAACAAACCTGCCAGACTTGCCATGCCGCGGACTTCCCGTTCCAAAATTCCCGAAGGCCCGCGACTCTCCCAGCCGCGGGCCACGCGTTCTTATAGGCGCCGCGGGGCGCGGACGAAAGGCCCGCAGGCCCTTTATCAGCGCGAAATCGCCGGTGGCGATTGCCGGGGCGGCCTCAGGACACGTCCTTGTAGGAAACCCCCTTCACATCCGCCCCCGGCGCCGATTTCTGCCGCCGCACCAGGAGCTTGTTGAGGGCGTTCACATAGGCCTTGGCCGAGGCAACCACGGTATCGGTGTCCGAGGCCTGGCCGGTGACGATCTTGCCGTTTTCCTCCATGCGCACGCTCACCGTGGCCTGGGCATCGGTGCCCTCGGTCACCGCGTGCACCTGATAAAGCTGCAGGTGCGCATTGTGCGGGAACAGCGCCTTGACCGCGTTGAAGGTGGCATCCACCGGCCCGTCGCCCTGGGCCGTCACCTGGTGATCCTCGCCCTCGATGGTGAGGATCAGATCGGCCGACTGGGGGGCCTCGGTGCCGCAGATCACCCGCAGGAACTTCACCTGAATGTGATCGTGCTCGGCGTCCGAGGTGCTGTCGCGCATCAGCGCGATCAGGTCGTCCTCGAAGATCTCCTTCTTGCGGTCGGCCAGGGCCTTGAAGCGCACGAACACGTCATTGAGCTGGTTGTCGGCCAGCTCGTAGCCCAGATCCTTGAGCTTGGCCCGCAGCGCGGCGCGGCCCGAGTGTTTGCCCATCACCAGATTGGTCTCGGAAAGGCCCACGTCCTCGGGGCGCATGATCTCGAAGGTTTCGGCGTTTTTCAGCATCCCGTCCTGGTGGATGCCGCTTTCATGGGCAAAGGCGTTCTTGCCGACGATCGCCTTGTTGTACTGCACCGGAAAGCCCGAAACCGCCGCCACCCGGCGCGAGATGTTCATGATTTTCGTGGTGTCGATGCCGGTGCGGTAGGGCAGGATGTCGTTGCGCACCTTGAGGGCCATCACCACCTCTTCCAGCGCGGTGTTGCCGGCGCGCTCGCCAAGCCCGTTGATCGTGCATTCGATCTGGCGCGCGCCGGCCTCGACGGCGGCCAGGGCGTTGGCGGTGGCCATGCCCAGATCGTTGTGGCAGTGGGTGGCGAAGACGATTTCATCCGCCCCCGGCACCCGCTCCAGCAGCATGCGGATCAGGGCCGCGGATTCGCGCGGGGCGGTGTAGCCCACGGTATCGGGGATGTTGATCGTGGTGGCGCCGGCCTTGATGGCGATCTCCACCACCCGGCAGAGGTAATCCTCTTCGGTGCGGGTGGCGTCCATCGGCGACCACTGCACGTTGTCGCACAGGTTGCGCGCATGCGTCACCGTATCGTGGATGCGCTCGGCCATCTCGTCCTTGCTCAGCCCCGGGATTTCACGGTGCAGGGGTGAGGTGCCGATGAAGGTGTGGATGCGTGGCCGGCGCGCGTGCTTCACTGCCTCCCAGCAGCGGTCGATATCCTTGAAATTGGCCCGTGCCAGGCCGCAGATCACCGCGTTTTCCGTCTGTTTGGCGATGTCGCGCACCGCCTCGAAATCGCCCTCCGAGGCGATCGGGAACCCCGCCTCGATGATGTCCACCCCCATCTCGTCGAGCATCCGGGCGATTTCCAGCTTCTCGTCATGGGTCATGGTCGCGCCGGGGCTCTGCTCGCCGTCGCGCAGCGTGGTATCGAAGATCAGGACATGGTCCTGTTTGCTCTGGTCGGTCATCTGATTGTCTCTTGTATTGCGATCTTAGCCATTGTCCCGGCGCTGTTTACCTCTGAGCGGTCGCGCCGAAGGCACGCTCAGAGGCGGCTAAGAAGAAGCAGCGCAATCGCGGCCCGGGCCGAAGCGGCCGGGCGGAAGGAGGCGATATGCGTGTCAATCGTCATGGCGGCAAATATACGCGCTTTGCGGTGAAGATAAAGGCATCAATTTCGCCGTTGCCCGCCGGCACCCGGGTTCAGTTGGAATCGCCTCCCTCGGGCCGGGTCTCGCGCTCCAGGGTGTTGTTGTTCCATACGCCCGAGGTCTGCTGGCCGCTGGCATAGCGGATCGTGCCCTTGCCGTGGCGCTTGCCGGCCTTGAACTCGCCCTCGTAGACATCGCCGTTGGCATAGGTCGCGATGCCGTAGCCCTCGATCTCGCCGGCCTTCCAGTCCCCGGTGTAGGTGAAGCCGTCGGGCATGGTGATCGTTCCCTTGCCCTCGCGCAGCCCGTTGCGGAACTCGCCCACATAGACAGTTCCGTCGGGGTAGACGGCCCGGCCCTGGCCCTCGCGCTGGCCTTCCACCCATTCGCCCTCGTAAATGTAGCCGTCGGGATAGGTCATCTTGCCGTAGCCGTGGTTGAGCGCGTTCTTGAATTCGCCCTCGTAGACCAGGCCGTTGGCATAGCGGGCGATGCCCTTGCCCTCGATCACCCCGGCCTTCCACTCGCCCTCGTAGGAATTGCCGTCGGGATAGACGATCTTGCCGATTCCGTCGGCCAGATCGTCACGGAACTGGCCCTCGTAGACCGAGCCGTCGGGATAGACGACCTTGCCCTGGCCCTCGATTCGCCCATCCACCCATTCGCCCTCGTAGACATAGCCGTCGGTGCCGGTGAACTTGCCGAATCCGTTGCGCCTGTCGGCCTTGAACTGGCCCTCGTAGACATCGCCGTTGGCGTAGGTAACCCTGCCTTCGCCCTCGCGCTGGCCGTTGACGAAACTTCCCTCGTAGACATCGCCGTTGGGTTGCGTGAGCCTGCCCCGGCCGTTGATCTGGCCATTTTGCCATTCACCTTCGTAGATCAGACCGTCGGGCATGGTCAGGGTGCCCTGGCCGTTGCGCTTGCCGGCCTTCATCTCGCCCTCGTAGACGGCGCCGTCGGGGTAGGTGATGCGCCCGCGGCCCTCCTTCACCCCGTCCACCCAGGAGCCTTCGTAGACATAGCCGCTGGGGCTTTCCATCCGGCCCTGGCCATGGGGCCTGGCATCGCGGAAACCGCCCTCGTATTTCACCCCGTTGGCATAGATCGCCACGCCCGAGCCGTTGATCTTGCCCTCCACCCAGTCGCCTTCATAGCTGCCGCCGTCGGCAAAGGTGATCTTGCCGAAGCCGTGCGGCTTGCCCCTGGCGAAGCTGCCCTCGTAGACCGAGCCGTCGGGAAAGCGTGCCACGCCCTGGCCGCGGATCTCGCCCTCGAACCACTCGCCGGTATATTCGTAGCCATTGGGCAGGCGATAGGTGCCATAGCCGTGCTGCTTGCCGTCCTTGAAGGTGCCTTCGTAGACCCCGCCGTCATCATATTGCTTGGTGATGACCTCGTCGTTCTGGGCCGTCAGCGGCCCGGCCAGAAGAAGCCCCGCCGATATTCCAAGCATCAACGCCTTGGCGCGTCCACGGATTGACTTCACTTCAGCCCCCCATATTCGACAACAGGGCATCTGCCCGGATGCGCGACGAGCCTAATTGAGCCGTGGCGCAGGGGCAACGCTTTTTGCGGACCGGGTTTTCCCGGCACATCTTTCTGCTAAGAAGCGGCGAACGAAAGACGGAACCCATGGCCAGCAGTTTTCGCATCACCCTTGCCCAGCTCAACCCCGTCGTGGGCGACATCGCCGGCAATGCCGAGCGCGCGGCCCGGGCCTGGGCCGAAGGCCGGGCGGCGGGGGCCGGGCTGGTGGCCCTGCCCGAGATGTTCGTCACCGGCTATCAGCCCCAGGATCTGGTGATGAAGCCGGCCTTCGCCCGCCATGCCATGCGCATGGTAGACGAGCTGGCGAAGCGATGCGCCGACGGGCCGGCCCTGGCGATCGGCGCTCCGCTTCTTGACGGCGAGGGGCTGTTCAATGCCTATCACGTTCTCTCCGGCGGCACGGTGGTGGCCCGGATCCGCAAGCATTTCCTGCCCAACTATGGGGTCTTCGACGAAAAGCGCGTGTTCCGCAGCGGTGCGATTTCCGGGCCGGTCAGGATCGGGCCGCTCAACATCGGCTTTCCGATCTGCGAGGACGCGTGGTATCCGGACGTGTGCGAGACCCTGGCCGAAAGCGGCGCAGATCTGTTTTTGGTACCCAACGGCTCTCCCTACTATCGTGGCAAGTTCGACCGGCGGGTTTCGATCATGGTCTCGCGGGTGGTCGAGAACGACCTGCCGATGCTCTACCTCAACACCGTGGGCGGGCAGGACGACCAGGTGTTCGATGGCGGCTCCTTCGGGCTCAACCGGGGCGGAGCGCTGGCACTGCAGATGCCGCTGTTCGACGAGGCGCTCGCCCATGCGGACCTGTCGCGAACCGATGCGGGATGGAGCATCGACGAGGCCGCCCGGCGCAACGTCTTTCCCGACGAGTGGGAACAGGACTATCGGGTGATGGTCGAGGCGCTGCGCGACTACCTGCGCAAGAGCGGCTTCGAGAAAGTGCTTCTGGGCCTTTCGGGGGGGGTCGATTCGTCTCTGGTCGCAGCCATTGCCACCGATGCCCTGGGCCCCGAGCGCGTGCGCTGCGTGATGCTGCCCTCGGAATATACCTCCGAGGCCTCGCTGCAAGACGCCCGCGAGGTGGCCGCACGGCTGGGCTGCCGCCTGGACACGGTACCGATCTCGGGCCCGCGCGCGGCGATAGGCCAGACCCTGGCGCCCCTGTTCGCCGGGACAACGCCCGACATCACCGAGGAAAACATCCAGTCGCGCCTGCGCGGGCTGCTTCTGATGGCGCTGTCCAACAAGTTCGGCGAGATGCTGCTGACCACCGGCAACAAGTCCGAGGTGGCGGTGGGATATGCCACCATCTATGGCGACATGGCCGGGGGCTACAATCCGCTCAAGGATCTCTACAAGACCCGCGTGTTCCAGACCTGCCGCTGGCGCAATGCCAACCACCGGCCCTGGATGAATGGCCCCGCCGGCGAGGTGATCCCGCCCCGGGTGATCGACAAGCCCCCCTCTGCCGAGCTGCGCGAGAACCAGAAGGACGAGGACAGCCTGCCCCCCTACGAGGTACTGGATGCGATCCTGGAGGGCCTGATTGACCGTGACGCTTCGGTGGAGGAGGTGGTGGCGCAGGGTTTCGACCGGGCCACGGTGAAAAGGGTGGAACAGTTGATTTACGCTTCTGAATACAAGCGCTTCCAGTCCGCGCCGGGCCCGCGTCTGACACCGCGCGCCTTCTGGCTCGACCGGCGCTACCCGATCGTCAACCGCTGGCGCGATCCGGGCTGAGGCAGGGCGGCTGCCGCGCCGAACTTGCCGAGCCGCTGCTGTTGTTGCGCGGAAGCCTTGCCCGTTGCAGAAGTCCAGGCGACAGGAGGCCGGCCGGTCACTCCCACCAG
>Ga0256839_1003494_pt1 | contig 16166 bp, 17 predicted proteins | sample 354166metaG_FD_185968 | JGI IMG/M metagenome (GOLD analysis project Ga0256839, IMG submission 185968) | Hydrothermal vent microbial communities from Mid Atlantic Ridge, Atlantic Ocean - 354-166 | ecosystem: Environmental > Aquatic > Marine > Hydrothermal vents | place: Atlantic Ocean: Mid... | reverse complement strand
GCTCCGTGGTCGGTTATCACCTCTCTTATCCTTCGGATGTGCCTGTAGCGCTCAAGAGCTTCCTTCAGCACCGCTATGGAAGCGTCAACGCTCCTGCGCTTGCACTCTCTCGCAGCGAGCACCATCCTTGAGCAGTCGTCCAGCACCGCCACTACCCACCTGCCATTGTGCTGGAACCAGTCCATGTGCACTGCACTTAAAGCATGCTTGCGCTCATACCTGACCCACGGCCTCTTTCTGCCTCTTTTATTCGGTTCTTCCATGGCTAAACCCTCCTCTAAGAGTATTTTGTGAACTACATTGTTGTCAACCTTTATCCCATTATTCTTCCTCAAATATGCAGCTATGCCAGTAGCCGAGCACTTAAGCTTAGCCTTAGCCCATAGGACCTCGTCTCTGAGGTTCTCAGGGTAACTGGCGTGAGGCTTCCTGCCAGGACGCTTTAAAACAGGAACCTCGCCAGTCTCGCGGTAGTGCTTGACAAGCTGCTGCACACGACGCTGAGTGACTCCAAATTGCTTCGCAACAAAAGCCGTACGGAGACCATAGTCCACAACACGCTTGACTATCCTCTCAACATCACCATGACTCAGCTTCATCAAAGGCTCGTGCAAACTACTGCACAAGCGAAATGTTTGGCAGATAACACACCGCTACCTCTTCAGCAGCTTCTCCTTTATCCTCTCCCAGATGCCCGGCTTTTCGTTCATGCTGCTGTCCAGCATCTTCCTGGCGGTGTGTATCTGCCTGAGGGTGATGTCCTCCTCCTCTTCCATACGCACCCCCTCGTGAGTCTCTACGCTTTCAGATTCCTGCGGTGATGCTTATAAAGGTTGCCTCATCATGGCAGGTATAGGTAGCCTTTCCAGACGGCCGGCGGTCAGTTATATTTATTTACCCCATTTAGCCATGCACTACCATGAAGCCCCGCACCTATGCTGAGGCAGGCGTTGACATCTCCTTGGAATCCCTTGCAGTAAAAGCTATGGCAGAGCATCTTGGCAGGACGCTCGCCTACCGCGCTGGTAAGGTTGGAGAAAGTCTGACGGGCATAGGTCACTTTTCAGCGCTGGTGAAGCTCAGCTCCTCCCATGCCCTCGCAATAAACACAGATGGCGTCGGCAGCAAGCTGCTGGTTGCTCAGGCAGCGGGCAGGTATGAGACCGTGGGCATAGACCTGGTGGCAATGAATGCCAACGACATAGTATGTCTCGGAGCCGAGCCTCTGGTGATGGTTGACTACCTTGCGGTTGAAAAGCCAGAGCCCAGGATTGCCGGCGAGATTGCAAGAGGCATAGCCGAAGGGGCAAGAATGGCGGGTGTAAGCGTGGTGGGCGGTGAGACAGCAACCCTGCCGGAGATGGTCAGGGGGATTGACTTAGCCGGCACCATGGTGGGTATTGTTGAGCTCTCCCGCATAGTCACGGGCAGGGAGATAGTGCCGGGCGATACCGTGGTCGGGCTCAGAAGCAGCGGCATCCACAGCAATGGCTTGACCCTCGCCAGGAAGCTTATTCTGAGCGAGCACGATCTGGAGGATGAGGTTCTACCAGGCAGGAAAGCCTGGCAGGTGCTTCTGGAACCCACGAGAATCTACGTGCGCGAGGTGCTTGAGCTTGTGGAAAGGGTTGAAGTTCACGGAATGGCTCACATCACGGGAGGCGGGCTTGCTAACCTGTGCAGAATAACAGAGCACGGCTTTCTGCTGGACAGTCTGCCCGAGCCCCAGGAGGAGTTCCGGCTCATCCAGGAGCTCGGCGGCATTAGCATAGATGAGATGTACCGCACCTTCAACATGGGGGTTGGTTTCTGCGTAGTGGTGCCGGAGGAGCATGCCGATGAAGTGGTGGAGGTCTGCAGGAAGTACGGCACAGAGGCTCAGCCGGTGGGCAGGGTGGTTGAGGGCAGAAACACGGTAAGAATAGAGCCTGAAGGGGTTGAGCTCCGCTACTGACGCTTGGCACGGTAGAGGAAGCGCTTGCCATCCCAGCGCTTTTCAATGAGTCCCATCCTGTACAGGTCCTCCAGAATCTGCTTGGTCTTGCGCCTGTCACTCAGGGTTGCGGATGACAGCGTGTTCAGGTCCATGTCTGCTGAACTGAGCAGTCTGAGCACAAAGGTGTGGTCCATTCCCAAACCCTGCATATCACATCACCCTCATAGGCTTTCGCTGGCAGATATATAAATCTTCACCCGCTGCCCGGCTTTTATATAAGCAAAACTGCCACATACTACCGATGGCTGACGTGGCACAGCTTGCAGCAAACATCCTGATAACGGGCAGCCTTTACGTGCTTATGGCGGTGGGGCTCACCATGGTTTATCGTATCATGAGGTTTGCCAACTTTGCCCATGCTGAGCTCATAACCCTGGGGGCATACACCGCCTACTCACTGAACCAGCTCGGTTTCAGCATCTACATTGCCCTCCCCTTCGCCTTCACCGCCTCGGCGCTGCTTGCAGTCTCACTGGAGCGGATGGTTTTCATGCCTATCAGGGATAGGGGCGGTGATGTGATATCCCTGATGATAGCCTCCATAGGTGCGGGGATGGTGGTACGCCATCTGCTGCAGCAGGTGTACTCTGCCAGGGTGCTCACCTATAACATCCCGCTGGTGAGCTATGAGCTTCTGGGTGCCAGGGTATCCCAGACCCAGCTTGTGATAGTACTGCTCGGTATCCTCTCAATACTCCTCTTTCACCTGCTTCTCACCGGAACAACCCTGGGCAGGGCAATGCGTGCAACCAGCGACAATCCCGGGCTCGCCAGGGCGAGCGGTATCCCGGTGCACAGGGTGATGCTGCTCACCTGGGTGCTGGGAGGGGGTATTGCGGGCATGGCAGGCGTTCTCCGTGCCGCGGATACACGCCTGGTGCCCACCCTCGGGTGGGAGGTGCTTCTGCCCGTGTTTGCTGTGGTACTGCTTGGCGGTATAGGGAGCTTTTACGGCGCCGTGGCTGCAGCCTACCTGCTCGCCGCCGCTGAGAATGTGGGTGTGCTGGTGCTGAGCAGTCTTGGCATAAGCACCGGCTACAGGTACGCCATATCCTTTGTCATCCTGATACTCGTGCTCCTTTTCCGCCCTCACGGTATAGCGGGGAGCAGGCTGGGAGGTGAGAGAGAGTGAGCCTGCTTGCCTATGCCGTGGATACGCTGATTTTCATAAACATATATGCCATACTGGCGCTGAGTCTGAATCTTGAAGCCGGCACCGCCAGGCTTATGAACTTCGGTAAGGTGGCATTCTTTGCTATTGGCGCCTACGCATCAGCGCTGCTTTCCCTAACCGGGTTGCCCTTTCCGGCAAGCCTCCTCGGGGGCGCTGTACTGGCAGGTGTCGCCGGGGTAGCGGTGGCGCTTCCTGCACTGAGGCTCAGGGAGGATTACCTGGCGATAGCCACCATAGCTTTTGGTGAGATTATCCGCCTGATTCTGCTGAACGAGCGCTGGCTCACCAGTGGACCCGTGGGTCTGAGGGGCATCCCCCAGCCAATGAGGGATGCGGTGCAGGAGTACCAGCTTTTCTACCTTGCTCTTACGGCTCTGTTTCTCGTGGGAGTGGCTGCCTTCCTTCAGGTTCTGACCTGGGCGCCCTTTGGCAGGGTGCTTAGGGCTATAAGGGAGGATGAGCTGGTGGCACAGGCTCTTGGAAAGCACACCTTCAGCTTTAAAGCCAGGGCGTTTGCCTTAGCTTCGGCACTGGCGGGCATTGCGGGTGCGCTCTTTGCCCACTACCTGACCTTCATCAGTCCTGATATGTTCATGCCGGCTGTTACCTTTTCGGTGTGGACCATGATAGTGGTGGGTGGCAGGGGCAGCGTGCCGGGTGCAGTGGCGGGTGCAGCGATGGTGGTGATGCTGGAGCGGGGCACGAGGCTGCTCAAAGACTATACCGCCCTCGGCGTGGAGCCTTCAAATCTCAGGATGATACTGCTGGGGCTCATGCTCATTCTTTTTCTGATGTACCGCCCCCAGGGGCTTATCAGGGAGAAGAAATATGAGGTGGGTGGGTAGATGCTGGCTGGCAGAGGACTTGGAAAGAGTTTTGGAGGGGTTGAAGCTCTCAGGGACGTGAACATTGAGGTCAGGAGGGGCAGGATAACCGCTCTTATAGGACCGAATGGCTCGGGAAAGAGCACGCTTATCAATGTGATTTCCGGGGTGTACCCACCGGACAGGGGGAGAGTGGAGTTTGAGGGCAGGGATATAACCAGTATGCCGCCGCATGCAGTTGCGGAGCTCGGAATAATTAGAACCTTCCAGGTGCCGAGGGTCTTCAGGGGCATGAGCGTTATTGAGAACATGCTCGCGGCGGCTAAGGGCGAGGGTGCTGATGGTGTCCTGAGCCCATTTTTTGCCAGGAGCAGGGTGAAGGGATATGAGCTGAGCTGTCTGCGCAGGGCACGGGAAATTCTTGATTTTCTGGAGATAGGGCACATGAGAAATGAGTATGCGGGCAGCCTTTCCGGTGGTCAGCAGAAGCTTCTTGCCCTTGCGAGAGCACTGATGGCTGAGCCCAGAGTGCTGCTGCTGGATGAACCGGTGGCTGGAGTGGCACCGGCTCTTGCAAGAAAGATATTTGAGAAGATACTGGAACTGAGGAATACCATTGGCTTTCTGATAGTTGAACACAACATGGACGTGCTTATGGATTTTGCGGACCATGTTTATGTTCTTCACCGGGGTGAGGTTGTTGCCGAGGGCACGCCCAAGGAGGTGCTGGGCTCAAAACAGGTGCTGGAGGTGTACTTCGGTGAGTAGCTCATGGGTGCTGGAGGCTGAGGGCATAAGTTCGGGCTATGCCGGGCTGAAGGTGGTGGATGGAGTTAGCCTGAGGCTTGGCAGAGGAGAGGTGCTGGTGGTGCTGGGTCCGAATGGCTCCGGTAAAAGCACCCTGCTTAAGGCTTTGTTCGGGCTGCTGCCCCTCATGGAGGGAAGGTTGAGGTTGATGGGCAGATGGCTTGAAAAGCCTGAGCCTGAGGGAATGGTCAGAATGGGCGTGGGCTATGTGCCCCAGGTGGATAATGTGTTTCCAAGTCTGACGGTCAGGGAGAATCTGGAGATGGGAGCTTTTGGCGTGAGGGACTGGAGGAGAAGAATGAAGAACGTGATTGAGCTCTTCCCTGAGCTGCAGAAAAAGCTGGATTTGCCTGCTCTTAACCTGAGCGGTGGCGAGAGACAGATGCTCGCTCTTGCGAGGGCGCTGATGGCTCAGCCTGAGGTGCTGCTGCTGGATGAGCCGAGTGCCGGACTGGCGCCGGGGATGGTGAAGCGGGTCATGGGCAGGATTGAGGAGGTGCGGAAGACAGGGGTGGCGGTGCTTCTGGTTGAGCAGAATGTTAGAAGCGCTCTCCAGATTGCGGACAGAGGGTTCATAATGGCGGGGGGTAGAAAGGTGTTTGAGGGAACACCCGAGGAAATACTGAGCCACAGGGATATGGGGAGGATATACTTTGGAATGAGGGGATAACCGCAGCGATAGGTTTATATCCCACGACACATGCAAGAAGAGCATGCTGCGTGCCCTGGCTATAGGCGTGGTGTGTGCACTTCTGGGCTCTGTAGCCCAGATAATGCTGAAAATTTCATCTGAATCCATTAGATTTGCGGATCCATCAAGTTTAATGAACAGATATCTTATTTTAGGGCTTGTTCTTTACGGAACAGCCACGGTGCTCTATCTGTATGCTCTGAGGGGCGTGAGTGTGTCGGTGCTTTATCCGGTGATTTCCCTCAGCTATGTTTTTGTGCTGCTGCTGGGCGGGCTGGTGCTCAAAGAGAGGGTTTTCTACTGGAACTATGCGGGCGCCCTGCTGGTTGTGCTGGGTGTGGCGCTGATTATGATGAGGTAGCACCCCAAGGGATATAAGATTGGGGCGCGGAATCTAACTCATGCGTCTCAGCGAGGTGCTCCTGCAGACGCTGGCTGTGAAGCGAGGAGAGCAGGTGCTGCTGGTGAGCGATAGCGCAATGAGAGAGCCCGCGGGGATGCTCCACAGAGCGCTGCGGGAGCTGAGCGATGAGGTTGTGCGGGTTGAGATGAGCCCACGTAGGGTGCATGGGGAGGAGCCGCCCGCCTGCGTGGCTGCAGCCATGGCTGCCGCTGACGTGGTGGTCGCCGCCACCAGCAGGTCGCTGAGCCATACCTCGGCGAGGAAGCGTGCCTGCCAGGCAGGTGCAAGGGTGGCGAGCATGCCCGGCATAACCGCGGAGATGCTGCGCTACGGCGGGATGCTCGCGGATTATGCGGAGGTTAAGGCGCTTGCGGAGCGGCTTGCAGAGGTGCTCACCGTGGGGGAGAAGATAAGAATAGAGAGCCCGGCGGGCACGTGTTTTGAGGCGAGCATAGCCGGGAGAGAGGCGAGGGCAGACACCGGGATGATTCACCGCCCCGGAGACTTCGGAAACCTGCCTGCCGGCGAGGGCTTCATAGCACCTGTTGAGGAGAGCTGCAGCGGAGTGCTTGCCTTTGACTGCTCCTTCTCGGGGCTCGGGAGGCTGGAGGAGCCGCTGGTGCTGAGGGTTGAGAGGGGGAGGCTTGTTAGCCCGCCGGAGCAGCTTGCGGAGGCTTTCAGCAGCAAGAGCTCACGCTGGGTGGCTGAGATTGGCATAGGCACCAATCCGGATGCTGTACTGAGGGGTAACGTGCTGGAGGATGAGAAGGTGCTGGGCACGGTGCACATTGCCTTTGGTGATAACCACACCTTTGGCGGAAGGGTTAGAGCTGAGGTGCACCTGGATGGTGTGATTTCTAAGGCAGATGTGTGGGTTGATGGAGAGAAGCTGCTGGAGGAGGGCAGACCTTGCTTCCTGTGATGCTCAACCTTGAAGGCAGGAGGGTGGTGGTGTTCGGCGGCGGCAGGGTGGCTGAGCGCAGGGTGGCAAAGCTGCTGGAGGCGGGGGCTGAGGTCAGGGTGGTGAGCAGGGATTTCACGAGAGCGCTGCAGAGGCTTGCCTCGGCTGGGAAGCTGACGCTGGTGCGGCAGGAGCTCACGCCAGAAGCTGCAGAGGAGCATGCCAAGGAGGCTTTCGCCGTTATTGTTGCCACCAGCGACTCCGAGCTTAACAGCAGGATTGCCGAGAGGTGCAGGAGGCTGGGAAGGCTGGTGAACCGCGCCGATGCGGTGGCTGACTTTGTCATGCCAGCCAGCTTCAGGACAGGGGATGTGGTGGTGGCGGTGGCGACATGCGGCAGAAGCCCGGAGGTGGCGAAAAAGATAAAGAGGAGGCTGATGAAGGCAGTTGCACAGGAGGATATTCTGTTGGTAGAGTTGCAGGAAAAGCTTAGAGGTGAGCTCAGAGAGCTTGTTGCAACCCCCGAGGAGAGAAGACGTTTGCTCCGCAGGGTGGCAGAGGACCAGGAGGTGCTGCTGATGCTGAGGAAGGGCAACACCGAGGGCGCTTTTGAGCTTGCCATGAGGCTGGTGGAGGCTGAGCATGCACACCGTTAATATAAGGGTCACCCACAGGCGGGCGGACGTGGAGACTCTTGAGACCTTTGCCTTCCCGGATGTGGAGAAGGCGCTCAGGGAAATACACAGCCTGCCCCACGTGGAGGAGTGCGTGATTGTTCAGACCTGCAACAGGGTGGAAATCTTCGCAGCCTCTGAGAACGTGAAGGCAGCGAGACACCACATAGTTGACTACATCATGGAGGATGTGCTCTCGCGCATGCGGAGGCGCAGGGGCATCTCGGAGCAGGAGTGCGTGCCCCCGGAGGTGCTGGCAAACCAGATTATAAAGTTCTCCTCCAAGCTCCACGATGTCATGGAGGTGGAGTACCACACGCCAGCTCTGCGGCACCTGCTGCGCCTCGCCTCAGGCGTGGAGTCAATGATAGTGGGCGAGGACCAGATTCTGGGGCAGGTGAGGGAGGCGTACAACCTGGCGGTGCGGGCGGGCACGGTGGGGCAGTTTTTTGAGAAGATCTTCACGAAGGCGCTGCACGTGGGCAAGCTGGTGAGGAGCACCACCGGCATAAACAAGGGCGCCGTTTCCATAGGCAGCGCTGCCGTGGAGCTGGCAGAGGAGGTGCTGGGCAGCCTGAAGGGAAGGGTGGTGCTGCTGATAGGCGCGGGGGAGATGGGGAAGCTGGTATCTAAGGCGCTGGCAGGCTATGAGCCGGGTGAAATTCTGGTGGCGAACCGCACCGAGAGCAGGGCGGTGAGGCTGGCTGAAGAGCTGGGCGGCAGGGCGGTGAGGTTTGAGGATATACCGCAGGTGCTGCCCAGGAGTGACCTGGTTATAACCGCAACAGGCTCGGCAGAGCCAATCATCACCAGAAAGATGCTGGAGGGTAAGAGCGGGGAGATGGTGATTATTGATGTGGCGATTCCGAGAAACGTGAGCCAGGATGTGAGCTCGCTGCCGGGGGTGAGGCTGCTCAACATAGATGACCTGAGGGAGGTGGCGGAGAGGAACAGAAAGGCAAGGGAGAGGGAGATTGAGAGGGTGGAGGAGATAATTGAGAGGGAGCTGGGGCTGCTTATAAGACACCTGTACAGGATTGATGTGGAGGATATCGTGAGCGGGCTGTTCAGGGAGGCGGAGAGGGTCAGGAGAAGGGAGGTGGAGAGGGCGCTGAGAATGCTGGGCAACGGGGTGGATGAGAGGAAGAGGAGGGTTATTGAGGACCTGAGCAGGGTGCTGGTGAAGCGCATCACTTCGCCCATCGCAGAGAACCTCAGGAGGGCTGCGGAGATGGGGGACCAGGAGGCGGTGAGGGTGGCGGAGAAGCTGCTGGGAAGAGGCGGTGAAGATGTTCCCGAGGGTGAGGCTGAGAAGGCTCAGGAGAACTGAAAGGCTCAGGGAGATGGTGGCTGAGGCGTCCCTGAGCGTGAGGAACCTTGTTTACCCGGTGTTTGTGGATGAGAGCATTGAGCGCAGGGTGCCGGTTGAGAGCATGCCGGGACAGTGGCGCCTGCCGGTGGGGGAGCTTCCAGCTCTTGCGGAGGAGCTGGTGAGCCTGGGCATACCCGCGGTGATGCTCTTCGGCATACCTGCAGAGAAGGATGCCAGGGGCGAGGTGAGCGTGAAGCCAGAGGGGGTGGTGCAGCGGGCGGTGAGGACGCTGAAGCGCGCTGCAGGGGATGAGCTGCTGGTGATTACCGATGTCTGCCTGTGCGAGTACACCACCCACGGGCACTGCGGGATTGTTGAGGGGAGAGAGGTGCTCAATGACCCCACTCTTGAAATCCTCGCCAGGCAGGCGGTGAGCCACGCGGAGGCGGGGGCTGATGTGGTGGCGCCGAGCGATATGATGGACGGAAGGGTGGCGGCGATAAGGCAGGCGCTGGATGATGCTGGCTTTGAGAGGGTGGCGATAATGAGCTACTCCGCAAAGTACGCCTCTGCCTTCTATTCGCCTTTCAGGGATGCGGCGAGGAGCGCACCCGCCTTCGGGGACAGGAGGAGCTACCAGATGGACTTCAGGAATGCCAGAGAGGCGCTCAGGGAGGTTGAGATGGATGCTGCGGAGGGCGCGGATATCGTGATGGTGAAGCCGGCGCTGGCTTACCTGGATGTCATCGCCAGGGTGAGGGAGCGCTTCTCCCTGCCGGTGGCTGCCTACAACGTGAGCGGGGAGTATGCGATGCTGAAGGCTGCCTCCGCAGCAGGCTGGCTGGATGAGCGCGCTGCGGTGCTGGAGGTGCTGACGGCAATCAGGCGGGCGGGGGCGGATGTAATCCTGACCTACCACGCCTTAGAGGCTGCAAGGTGGCTTGAGGAGGTGCGCTGATGGGCTCTAAGGAGCTGTTTGAGGAGGCGAAGCGATACCTGGTGGGCGGGGTTAATTCTCCAGTAAGGGCGATGAAGCCCTACCCCTTCTTTACCGCACGCGCTGAGGGAGCAAGGCTGTGGGATGTTGATGGCAACTGCTACATTGACTACTGCTTGGCTTACGGTCCCATGATCCTGGGGCATGCCCATCCTGAGGTGGTGGCTGCGCTGAAGCAGCAGCTTGAGATGGGCACAGCCTACGGCACGCCAACGGAGCTTGAGCTGGAGTTTGCTAAGCGCATCGTCAGAGCCGTGCCCTGCGCGGAGATGGTGCGCTTCGTGAACACGGGCACCGAAGCCACGATGGCGGCGATAAGGCTTGCGAGAGGGGCAACGGGCAGAAAGAAGGTGCTGAAGTTTGAGGGCGCCTTCCACGGAGCGCACGACTGCGTGCTGGTGAAGGCGGGAAGCGGCGCCACCACCCACGGCGTGCCGACCTCTGCGGGGGTGCCGGAGGAAGCCACCATGCACACCCTGCTTGCAGGCTTCAATGATGTGCACGGGGTGGAGGAGGTGTTCAGAAGGCACGGTGAGGAGGTTGCCTGCGTCATCGCCGAGCCTGTTATGGGAAATGCGGGCTGCATACTGCCGGAGGAGGGGTTCCTGAAGTTTCTCAGAGAGATTACCCGGGAGTACGGGGCGCTGCTGGTGTTTGATGAGGTTATCACCGGCTTCAGGCTTGCCCTCGGTGGCGCCCAGGAGTACTACGGGGTTACCCCGGACATCGCCACCCTGGGCAAGATTGCCGGGGGCGGACTGCCCATAGGCATAATAGCCGGGAGAGAGGAGGTGATGCGGAACCTCTCGCCGGAGGGCAGGGTTTACCAGGCGGGCACCTTCAACGGAAACCCCATGAGCATGGCTGCAGGCATCGCCACGCTGGAGGTGCTGGAGAGAACCAGACCCTACGGAGAGCTGGAGAGGCTGGCAGAGAGGCTCAGGCAGGGGCTGCAGCAGGTGTGCGAGGATGCGGGGGCTGAGGTGAGAGCCTGCGGAGTTGCCTCAATGCTGCAGGTGTACTTCACCGCCCAGGAGGTGAGAGACTACAGAACGGCTCTCCAGGCGGATGCAGAGCTTTTCCTGCGCTACCAGCGGGAGATGCTGGCGAGAGGTGTGTTCCTGCCACCTTCACAGTACGAGAGCTGCTTCCTGAGCACCGCCCACAGCGATGAAGAGGTGGAGCAGACCCTTGAGAAGGCAGAGGAGGCTGTGAAGGCGGCGCTGGAAAAGGCTTAGCAATCCCCCGAGTCCAGCACCGTGAGCCAGTGCAGCTCTCTGCGCTTAGATTGGACGCAGAAGGCTGGAGTTACCTGCACGCTCTGACTGTGATTGGAATTCTCACGGCACCTGAGGGCATGTCTCTTGGCAACTGCAGGTAAGCACAGTGTTTTTGGATAACATCGTTAAACGAAAGCTTTATATGCAAGAAGATAAGAAAATAATCGTGAGGTGGTGAGATTATGGGAGAACTACCAGTGGCTGCATGCGGTAGGATAATACGGAAGGCTACCAACATGCGTGTTGGCAGAGATGCGGCAGTGGTGCTGGCTGAGCTGCTTGAAGAGATAGGCACGGAGATTGCCACCGAGGCAGGGAAGCTTGCCAAGCATGCCAAGAGAAAGACGGTTAAAGCCAGTGACATAAAGCTTGCGAGCAGATAATCGCACGCCTCTCCCTCCCTTTATTTTTTGCGGTGGAGCTATGCTTCAGGTTATTGGTTATTTGGTAGCTTCACTTCTTCTATTTCTCGTGGCGATGGTAGCGGCATCCTTTATATGCACCATGGCTGGCTACTCCCATCCCGTGTATGCATCGGTACTCCTGCTGGTGCTGCTCATGGTATCCTACGCTCTGCTTCACAGGGACCCCGCCAGAAACTTCCAGCGGATAGTTACGGCAATCATAGTGGTGCTGCTCTTTCAGATGACGCTGCTGGGGGCGATAATAATCTTCGGGGCGGTGGGGTTTACCGCAGACGTGCTGGTGGTGCTGGCGTCGGTGGTGCTGGTGTACCAGGTGCTGAGGATTGAAAAACGCTTCAGAAAGCTGAGTGCTGAGTTCGCGGAGGCGGGTGGAAGGGAGGTGTGCCTCAGGCTGAGGAATTTAAAGATATGCGCGGTGATGAGGGAGGAGGAAGAGAATGAAAAAGAGAGGAAAAAACGAAAACGCAAACATGAAGAGCGAACTCACAGTACTTCGCTTAGGGATGTGGTGTCAATGCGCAGGGAGAGGCTTTAGCTCAGCTATTCTGCCATAGCCTGGACGAGCCAGCACTTCATCTTCCTGAAACACCACCTCCCCCCTGAGAATCACCATCTCAACCTTCCCTCTCACCCTCCATCCCTCAAAGGGCGTGTGCTCCGCTCTGGTGTGCAGTCTGTCTGCTCTGATCTTCCACTCCTCTCCCGGGCTGACGACAACCAGGTCGGCATGCTTGCCCCGCTCAATGCCGCCCTTGTGCTCAAGTCCCACGAGCTCTGCGGGTTTTTGTGAGAATGCCTCTACCAGCCTCTGCAGGCTCAGCCTGCCCCTCCTGACCATGGTGAGCATCAGCGGCAGGGTGGTCTCAACTCCAGCCACCCCTGCATGCTCGGGGCTCTCGTGGGGTGCGTGGTCGCTGGCTATGCAGGCTATTTTTCCTGAGCTCAGCCCGCGCCACAGGGCTGCGGTGTCGCTGCTGCTCCTGAGAGGCGGGTTTACCCTGACCTGGTGCTCTGCGGTGAGCAGCAGGTGGTGGGGTGTGACCTCGCAGCTAAGCCTGTCGTTTCCCTCAACCACTTTCAGAGCTTCTGCGGTGGAGATGTGGCAGATGTGCATCCTGCACCTCAGCCTTCCAGCAAGCTCTGCCACCCGCTCAACCGCGGCAATTTCTGCTCTCCTGCTCCGTCCCTCCTGCGCTATAACCCCAGCATCCTCAGCATGCACCGCACAGAACCTCGCGGCAGAGGCGGCACGCTCAAGCGCCGTGTAGCTCAGCTCACCGAGGGTGCCGTCTAAGTAGGCTTTTATGAGCATGCCCTCAGCCTCCCTCCAGCTCTCCTCCGTCACCCCCAGGTAAGCCTGGAAGTCGCACACCGCTCTGCGCCCTGCAAGCTCAAGCCTCCGCCTCAGCATCGCCAGCGAGGTTATCTCCGGCATGGTGTTGGGCATTTCAACGCAGGTGGTCACGCCGCCTGCAAGCGCGGCACTGGTGCCGGAGGTGATGTCCTCCTTCCGGCTCTGCATGAAGTCCCTGAGGTGAACGTGGATGTCCACCATGCCCGGGAGCACAAGCTTACCCCGCAGGTTGATGCTCTCTTCGCCTCTCGCTTTGAGCCCCCTGCCCACCTCTGCTATGCGGGAGTCTGCAATGAGTATGTCCCCCTCCAGCACGCCGCTTGAGGTGCATATTCTGGCATTCTTCAGCAGCATGCTCACCCCTCAATCTGAACCCACTTGCCCTCCCCCTCCCACAGGCGCACCCGCTTCAGGGGCAGCCTGAGCCTCTGCTTCAGCTTTTTGAAAATGCTGGTGCAGAGGTTCTCGGCGCTCGGGTACTCTAAGAGCTCGTTGAGCACCGCATGGTCGTACTCTGCCAGCACCTCCCTCACCAGCTTCCTGAGCTCTGCAAAGTCCATGAGCATGTTGTCCCTGAGCTCGCCCTCTATCACCACCTCCACCCTGTAGGTGTGACCGTGCATGCTGCCGCAGCTCTCATGCCCGGGAAGGTAGTGGGCGGCATCAAAGTGCTCAATCACGCACAGCTTCAGCCTCATAATTCACCACCCGGGAGGTTAACCTTTTGAAGGGTTGCAGTTCTGCAGCGCAGGGCTGCTTCTGGCGGCTTTGCAGCAGCCTGCAGAACCAGTGAGCGGGGGCGTCCATTGTAAGGCAGATACACAGACGCCTACCTTGTATGCCAGTTGCTATCCTGCGGGTCTGGCAGGCTGTTTAAAAAAGCAAGAGTGCAGGTTGGCAGACTTGGCAGACAGTTCCTATATGCAGCTCTGGAAAGAATCCCCGATAATGTGCTGAAACGCTGCAGGGATATATCGCCGGCAGAATGAGATGCTGAGACTGGAAAGCGAGCACGAGACTCCGGATGGGAGAAGTGTGGCTTAATTAACCTCATAAAGTGCCTGAAAAAGAAAATTCCTGCAGAAAACAGCACTGAAAAAAGCTGACTTCTCTGTGTTCACATTAATGCTCCGCTGCAAGCAATTGAGGTGGTGCTTAACTTGACAGCATCGCCCCAGGCACCGAAAAATTTATATTATGCCACGCGGATATCAGCCTGCGGAGTTAATTGGCCTTGGATTAAGAGTCGGTTCATCCTGGAGGTGGGTTGGCTTTTTTTCTGGGACTGATTGGCTTCTGTAACAGTACATCGTCCAGGTAGTGTACTGTGCTCTGCAGGAGGTAGGCAGTATATGGGGCTGACAGGCGTCTGTAGGACCGGAGTAGGTTTTGCGACCAATCACTTTTTTTCTATTCTCAGGCTCACATTCTTAGCTGCTCTGCTCTTCTTCTTTGGAGCGGTGGGCATGGCCAGCGCCCAGGTTACCAACGTGAGCGCCTGCACCACCATAAGCTCGCCAGGCACCTACGTCCTCAACACGAGCATAATCAACAGTGCCGCGAGCGTATGCATCAACATTACCGCAAGCAACGTGATCTTCGACGGTCAGGGGTACACCATCGACGGAACAGGTGCCCCCTACACCTATGGCGTATCTGTTTCTGGTCAGACAAATGTCACTGTCAAAAACCTGGTTGTAACGGACTGGTACTATGGCATTTATTATCTTACTGTCCAGAACGGGAGCATCATCAACAGCACCGCATCCAGCAACCAGTATGGAATCCTACTCTTCTCTTCCAGTGGCAACACCCTCGCCAACAACACCGCAAGCTCCAACACCCAGCGTGGAATCTACCTCTGGTCTTCCAGCAACAACAACGCCCTGACCAACAACACCGCAAGCTCCAACACCTACGGAATCTACCTCCAATCTTCCAGCAGCAACAACCTCACTGGTAACACCGTCTGGAACAACACCCAGGATGGAATCTATCTTACTGGCTCCAACAACAACACCCTCACAGGCAACACTGTGACCTTGAACGCATTGAATGGAATCCGCCTCATCTCTTCCAGCAGCAACACGATTTACAACAACTTCTTCAACAACACCAACAATGCTGGCTTCGGTGGCACGAACAGCAACACCTGGAACACCAGCAAGACCTCCGGTAACAACATCATCGGCGGCCCGAACTCTGGCGGGAACTTCTGGGCAACGCCGACTGGCGACGGCTTCAGCGAGACCTGCAACGACGGAAACGATGACGGGATATGCGACAACCCGTACAACCTGGCAACAGGTAACGTGGACCATCTCCCGCTGACCTCAATCCGCGGGATTATAAAGTGCGGTGTCATCATCTCACCAGGCGTTTACAGGCTCAACCAGAGCATAACAGACAGCTCCGCGACAAGGTGCATTGAGATAAACTCCAGTAACGTTGTCCTTGACGGGAAGGGCTATACCCTCTATAGAACAACGCCGGGCACGAGCACCTACGGCGTGTATGTTTCCGGTCAGACAAATGTCACTGTTAAAAACATCACCGTAACTAACTGGATTACTGGGATAGGATACGTTAACTCGGGCAATGGAACCATAGCAAACAGCAACGCATCCAACAACGTCAACTATGGAATCCTCCTCACCAATTCCAACAACATCACCGTAGCAAACAACACCGCATCCTCCAACACCCAGAATGGAATCTACCTCACCTTTTCAGGCTACAACACCTTCATCAACAACACCGTATCCAACAACGGCAATGGAATTTATCTTACCGTTACCAGCAGCTACAACACCCTCACAAACAACACCGTGTCGAACAACACCCTGAATGGAATCTCTATTGCCCAGGCCAGCAGCTACAACACCCTCACGGGCAACACCGTGTCGAACAACAACAATGGAATCACTTTTAGCGGTAGCTACTACAACACCCTGACAGACAACACCATGAAGAACAACCAGTGGGACTTCTACTCTGAGGCCCTTTCCTCCTCTAACACCATTATCAATAACCTCTTCACCGACACAATTGCAAGCTTCACCTACTCAGGCAACATCCAGGTGAACTCCTCATCGCCTGCCAGTGACCCAACCGGCTACACCAGCATAGGCAAGTATCTCAACATCACAAACTCCAGCAGCAATGCTTGGGTTTATTTGAATATCAGTTACACAGATGCTGATGTGGCTGGTTTGAACAAGAGCACCCTCAGGATGTGGGAGCACAACGGCTCCTCCTGGAGCCAGGTCAGCGGCACCAACGGCGTTGATACAGCGCAGAACTACGTTTATGCCTACCTGTCGAGCTT
>Ga0256839_1003493_pt1 | contig 16169 bp, 13 predicted proteins | sample 354166metaG_FD_185968 | JGI IMG/M metagenome (GOLD analysis project Ga0256839, IMG submission 185968) | Hydrothermal vent microbial communities from Mid Atlantic Ridge, Atlantic Ocean - 354-166 | ecosystem: Environmental > Aquatic > Marine > Hydrothermal vents | place: Atlantic Ocean: Mid... | reverse complement strand
CCCCGACACGCCCGAAGGTCGTGCAACAAACCCGACACGCCCGAAGGTCGTGCAACAAACGCACACGCGCCCCCTCGACACGCCCAAAGGTCGTGCAACGACGAGAGTGCGTGCTGTGCGCACACCTCCCCCCCTCGACACACCCGAAGGTCGTGTAACAACACGCCCGAACGTCGTGCAACGGGCGCGTAAAGTGCGCCTCCACACGCCCGAAGGTCGTGCAACGCCAGGTCGTGCAACGCCTCCACACGCCCGAAGGTCGTGCAACGGGCGCGTGATGTGCGCCTCCACACGCCCGAAGGTCGTGTAACGGCAACGCCTCCCCCTCCACACGCCCGAAGGTCGTGCAGCGGGCGCGTGAAGTGCGCAAGCGCGTCGCCCCGATACGACCGGGGATCGTGCGGCGATCGAGGTGGGGAGGCGGAGATTCAGGGGCCGCCCTACGGTGTGGAGGCGCCGAGGGGCGGGTCAGAGGCGCTGCGGGTGCTGGCTGGTTACGCCCGTCCCTGCGGAGTGGGGGCGCCGAGGGGCGGGTCAGAGGTAGTCGCCGATCTTGCCCATGTTCGCGCTCGGGCGTGCGCCGTCGAGTAGATCCCGCAGGTGGAAGTAATGCGGCACGAAGGGGCGTTCCTTCTCGTCCGGGGGCTCGTGGGTCGGAGGATTGATGGGGTCCACGAAGACCCCCGCCACGAGGGAGCGGATCACGCGCATCGCGTCGGTCGTGGTGAACACGCCCACGGGCTTGCGCCCCTCCACGACCACGACCGAACCGAGCCGTTTCTCCTCCATGATCTCGGCCACGTCCACCAGGGATGCGTCCGGGCGACACACGATGGGGTTTCGGACCATCGCGTCCCCGACCCGGACCGAACGCCACTTCTTGCGGTCGAGGGCCTCGGCCACGGCAATGTCCCGTTGACTCAAGATGCCGGCCAGTTCGCCGGCGCCGTCCACCACGCACAGATGGCGGATGTTGTCCATGTACATGCGCTCGCGGGCATCCTCCAGCGTGAGGTCGGCCAGCGCCGTGGCCGGCCGCTTCGTCATGAAGTCCTGGACCGTGAGTGTGCGGGGGTCGTCGATCGGTTTCATCGCTTTCGTCGCCTTCCTGCCGGCATCCCGGCGATTACAACGTGGGCTCGAATGCCCCCCATGCAAGCACTGCGCAACGCGTTCCATGCGCGCAATATGTGCGCTCTCAAACTCCGAAGCGGTCGAGCACCGTGCTACAGTGCCGGGCCGCGATGGGTGGCTCCCGGACACGACGATCGCCCGCAACGACCACCCGGCGACGCAAGATCGTCCGGGCCGGCCGTGGCAAGCGCGCGCTGGCGCTGGAGGACGCACCCCTGCGGGTGGCACAGGCGTCCGACCCCTCGCGCCTTTGGGTCGTGCGCCCGTACGAGATCGACGTGGTCCTGGCCGCCGAGCGGACGGTCGAACGCACGATCCCGGTCGCGAGCGCCCGGCCGTGGGTCTGCGAAACGGACGGCGGAGGCCTGTGGGTCGGCGGCCGGCACCTCCACCACGGGAGCCTGTTCTCGACCGAGCTTCACAAGGTGGGCGCTGGCCTTCGCGGTCTGGTGGACGTGATTGCCCTCGCCCGCCCCTCCCTGCTGGTGGGCGCCGGCGCCCTCGGGGACGCAATGGTGGACACCGAGGACGCCGAGGTGACCTTCCGGCGCAAGGAAGTGCGCCCCGGCGGCGTGCTGGGGATCGCCGCGGGCGCCGACGGGCGGGCGGTGCTCGTCACGGGCGAACCGCACGCGTGGATCTTCGACCCGGACCATCCCCACGGGCACACGCGCCTGCCACCGATCCCGGGTCGCGCGGCCGGGGACGTCTCCGACCCCGTGGTCGCCGTGGCGCCGGGCCCCGGTGGCTTCGTGGCGCTCGCCACCCGGGGCGGCACCGTCGCGTGGACCCAGCGCACCCTCCGCGTCGCGGGCCACGCCACCCCGGCACGGGCGCCCGACGACCCGGGGGTCCTCTCGCTCTTCGCCGACGCCACGCACGTCTACGCCCTGCGGCCCGGGGGGCGCCTCGAGCGCTTCCGGCACGCGCCGATCCCCGAAGAAGACGACGCACCGACGCCACCGCGAGCCGAGCACGCCGCCGTCGGCGAGGACGCCTGTACGATCTGTCGCCTCGTGGACGGAACGTTCGTCGTGGGGCGCCGCGAAGCGGGCGGGTTCCTGGGATCGCTCGCCTGGATCGCGCCTTCGGCGCTTGCGTTCGAGCCGCTTCCCCTGGCGGACGGGCCACGGTCGTTCGCGCCGCTGCGGGCGCACGAACCGCCGCCCCCACCGCGTGTGGAAGGCCCGGGCCTCGGGGAGCTTTCACCCGACACGGTCCTCAAGGGCCCCGCCCGCGCGTGGCGCACGACCCCCCGGGGGGACGCACCGGCGACCTGGCCGCACGCCCCGGCCGACGATCCGAACGACCCGGCGCCCTGGCTCGTCGCGGCCATGGTCCGTCCCCCCAGCGGCCCGGCCCGGCCGGCACTCGTCCTCGCCCCACGGGAGCACGAAACGGCCGACGTGCCGCGAATCCTCGTGTGGGGCGATGCACCGCGCGAGTGGATCGAGCTTTCGACCCCGGCGATCCGCGCCCAGGGCTGGCGCCGCCGGGAGATCTTCCCGCTGGAAGTCGCGCTCGCCGTGCCGCCCGAGCACCTCGACGCCCGGGATGCGGCACTGGACCGGCGTTGGGCGAACCCCGAACGCTTCGAGGCGCTCGCCGCGGCCTGCCGACGCGAACTCGCGGTGGTCTGGTAGGCGTGCGCCGAACCGGCCGCGGCGAGGCTGAACCCAGCGGGGCGAACACCCCCCGCGCCCGCTCGCCGCGGCCCTTCGCACGGGAACACCGGACCGAGCTCCTACCCGGCCGTTCCTTGGCCGCGGAATCGACGGATGGGGCACCGCCCTCGTCTCCGGAGGCCCGGCAGGCACCGCACACCAGGGCGAGGCGCGAGTCCGGCGGCACCTTACCCGGCCTGCGCGCCGTCACACCGCTTGCACGTGCGGATCCCCAGCAGACTGTACAGCGGACACGTTCCCAAAAGACCCGTGACCAGCGGCACGATCCCGAGGGCCCCCCAGGGGGTCTTCGGACCCACGAACACGAGGGACAACAGCACGATGCCGACGACGATACGTAATCCGCGGTCGAGGGGATGTTCGTTTCTTTCCAGGAATCGGGACATGACGGGTGGCTCCAAGGGATAGGCAGGGTCCACCTGTGTGGAGCCGAAGGCGGCTTCCGGGGATTCGCGCAAAAAGTGCGCTCTATCGCGGAGGACACGCCCGCCCGCCGCCGACCGCGAAGCGGCGCGCGTAGAGGTCGATCGTGATGGCCCCTCGCTCGAAGGGATATCGGACCCACACCGTGCCCCCGCGCCGCAGCCCGAACGTCCCGCCCATGCGCGCTCGGGGCGGCCCGTCGAGCCCGCCCGGCGGGGCCAGCAGGGCGCGCCCGGCGTGCTCGGTCCACAGCGCGACGCCCCCGGCCGTGCCCAGCCCCACGATCGCCTGTGCGAGCCGGGCGAGCTGCGACGACCGGATGGTCACGACCCAGCGCCCGCCGTCGCGCGACCACCGGGCCTCGACCCCCATCGGCCCGAACAGGTTTTCGTCCACGTATGCCGAAAAAGGCCGACCCGTGGTCCGCTCGACGATCCCCGCGAGCAGTTCGTCGCCGAGGGGCGAGGGCTCGACGAGGCGGCCGGGCTCGCGGCGGGTGGGGCCGTGACGTGCGAGGTCGCGCGCGAGATCCCCCGTGGCGATCCCGCGCGGCGACAACCCCACCGCATGGAACAGCGCATGCGCCACCGTGGCGGGCCGGCCGAACGGCCCGTCGCAAAAGGCCGGCACGATGGCGCGAATGGGCTCGTCGAGACGCACGATCCCGCGATCGACGAGCTGCAGCACCGCGATCGTGGCGAGCAAGCGCACGGCAACGGTCGAGCGCGCCGGGGCGTCGGGGCCCCGTACCTCGACGGTCGTCGCGTCGCCGGTGACGCACGTGGACGCGCGCGGCCGGCCGGCTCCCACCGCCGCGGCGACCGCGAACGTGAGCGAAACCGGCGATACCATGGGCCGAGCGCGGTCGCCTACGGCATCGTCGGGACGGCCGCGGGCGCCCGCACGGTCAGCGTGATCACCCCGCCGCTGGGCATGGACAGCCGGCCCGACGCCAGCACCACCATCCCGTCGCGGATCTCGATCTCGTTGCGGCCGTTCGGGACCGTCACGGCCGAAAGCGGCGCCGTTCCCACGTAGCGGCCGTTCAGGAACACGCTGCCGCGCCCGCCGACGATGTTGACGGACAAGGTGCCGGGCGAGCGACGGCCGCGGCGACGGCGGTCCCGCCGGGTGGTGCGCTTGCCGGGGACGAAGGCCGCCCCTCGGGCCCGGGTCCAGCACACCGTTCCGTCGTCGGTGCACCTGTCCTCCGCCGCCGCGGGCGCGGCCACCGAAAGCGCCGCCACGAGCGGAACGAACGCGAGGGGATGGATCCGTCGTTTCGGTGCGTACGCCACGTCAAAACCTCCCGGCGATGGAAAGGCCCGTCCCCGTGGGAACGATGCGCAGGCGAGCGGCCTGCTCCCGCTGGCGGCCCGCCCGCTTCTTGCCCACGACGATGAGGGCGATGCCCACGGCCCCCAGCACCGCGCCCGCGGCCAGGCCGGCGTAGGCGAGTGCGTTGCCCACCTTACCCTTTCGTTCAACCTCATCGTATGCGGCCCCGTAGACCGTGGGATCGTCCGCCTTGTTCTGTTGCACCGCCCCGAGGGCGAGCCCCGCCACGCCCACGCCCAGCCCCGCGACCCCCAGCGCCGTAAGCCCCGCCCCCACGCCGATCAGGATCTTCGGCCCGGCCCTCTTCTTCGGCTCTTCGTCCTCGGGCGGCGCCGCCGCCTCGGCCTCGATCTCGGCCCGCAGGGCCTGGCTGCGCTGGAGGAAGTCGTTGGCCCGAGCGACGAGGGTGGGGATCTCGAAGCTGTCCACGGGACGCCATGTGTCGGATGCCATGGGACCCTGCAGGAAGTAGAGGATGTCCAACGCGATGCGGACCAGCTCGTCCGCGCGGTCGAGGGGGCCGGTGGTCCGCTCGGACTCCGCGGCGGCATACTGGGCGTCGGCCGCGTCCAGGAACAGGACCGGGTCGCCGAGCTGGCGGGCCGCCGTTTCGAGCCGTTCGGCCGCGGTCTTCGCGTCGCCCGCGTCGAGTTCGGCCTTCGCCGCCGCCTGCACGGTGCTGCGCGTCCCGGCCATCGTCTGCGGGGTGACGGTCGGCTCGGCGCGCGCGGGCCCCGGCAGCGCGAGCGCCACGGCGACGGCGATCGCGGGGAGTCGGACGCCCGGAGCGGTCTCCATGGCGGCCACGCTAACAAGCGCCGCCCTGCCTGCCAACCGCTGCCTCGGCCGTGCGCCATCCGCACTACGTCGCGGCCCCTCCGATTCCATCGGGCAGACCCGTTCTGATATGGTCGCGCCGTGGTGACCCCCCGGCGCCCCCCCGACCCCGACCGCACGCGAAGGCCGCCCCCCTCGCCCGGCCCGGCCCGGCTGCTCGTAGCCTCGCTGGCGCTGTCGGCCTGCTTTCGCGGCGGTGAGCGGGAAAAGGAACCGCCGCCCGGATACGCGGGCGGCCTGTGCCTCGCCCCGACGGCCACGACCCCCCAGCCCCACTGCGTGGACGGAAGCGTCTGCAACGCCGACCGCGGCTTCTGCTACGACCCGTTCGACCCCTGCCGGGGCTTCTTCTGCGGCGGGCCGGAGCGCGGCGCGTGTATGGTGGACATGGACGGGATGCCTTCGTGCATCTGCTCGATGGAGTACAGCACGGACCAATACGAGTTGCTGTGCTGCCCCACGGTGCCCGGTGTGGACGACGTCTGCGGGGTCATCCAGACCATCGACGTCCCACCCGCCGACGCCTCCGGCGGCGCGGTCGTGGACCACCCCCTCCCGGACGCAGGATGACCGGCTCGACCCGCGCGGTCGTCCTGCTCAGCGGGGGTCTCGACTCGGCGACGACCCTCGCGCTGGCGCGGGCCCGCGGGCGCACCGTGGTGGCCGTGACCTTCGCCTACGGCCAGCGGCACGACCTCGAGCTGCGCTGCGCCCGCGCACAGGCCCGCGCGCAAGGCGTGGCGCGACACCACGTGATCGACCTGTTCACTTTTGGATCCATCGTCGCGCCGGCCACGTCCCTCCTGCGCGCAAGCCCCCATTCGGTCCCGCGGGAAGACCCCACCGGCGGGATCCCGAACACCTACGTCCCGGCGCGCAATACCTTGTTCCTCGCCTACGGGCTGGCCGTGGCCGAAGCCGCATCGGCCACGGAGATCTGGATCGGCGCCAACGCCGTGGACTACTCAGGCTACCCGGACTGCCGCCCGGACTTCCTCGAAGCGTTCGAGCGCGTCGCAAACCTGGGAACGAAGGCCGGGCGCGCAGCCCCCGACGGCCGTGGGATCCGCATCGAGGCGCCACTGCTGACCCAGACGAAGGCGCAGATCGTTGCGCTCGGCCTCGAACTCGGAGTGGACTTCGCCCAGACCTTCAGCTGCTACGATCCGGTCGGTGACGACCCTCCCGTCGCGTGCGGCGTCTGCCCGAGCTGCCGGATCCGCCTGGCGGGGTTCGCCCGCGCCCGCCACCCGGACCCGCTCCCCTACGCGAGCCGCCCCGGCAACACGTCGAACACCTCGTAGTCGAGGGCGGCTCGCCTGGGTGCTCGCCACTGGTGTGGCCGCCGGCTGCGCGGGGGAACGTACGACGCCGGATCCACACCCCCAGCCGACGCCACACGCGACGCCCGCACCCGATCATGGGGGTGTCGCATCGGTCCCACGCGACGACGGTCCGGTCCGATTCCTTGCGGCCGCCAGCGGCGCCTTCCCGGCCGACACCCAGATCTCCCTCGAACAGGACCTGGCTTTGGTGCAGTCGGTCCTGGCCGGCCCCGGCCGGATCCTCCTCGCGGCCGGGCCCGGCGCGGCGGTGCTGGCGGCCCGACACGACGGTCCCACGGACCCGGTGCGGGCGGCCCTGCGCGACCTGTTCGTGCCCGACAGCGATCCTTCGATTGCCTTTCGGGCGCCGCGGATCGCGGTGGACGGACCGGCCGACCGCCCCACACTGCTGGCCGCGCTCGCGGGCGCGGCGTCGGGGGGCGACGGATCGTTGACCGTGTTCCTCGGTGGACACGGCGAACAGGGCGCGACACCCGGCGACAACCGCATCGTGACGTGGGGCGGCGAAGGCGTGACGGCGGAGGAGATCGCCGACGCCCTCGCGCAGCGGACGCGCCCGGTGCTCCTGATCTCGTCGGCTTGTTTCTCCGGGGGCCTGGCCCTCGTCGCACGAACCCTCGAACCGACCGGACGCCCGCCGGTGTGCGGTCTGTTCGCCGCACCGTGGGACCGGGAGGCGACGGGCTGCGACCCAAACCCCGACCGCGCCGCACAAGACGGCTTCGCCTTGCACTTCTTCTCCGCTCTGGCCGGCCGCCGGGCGGACGGCACGACGATCCCCGCGCAGGTGATCGACCTCGACGGCGACGGCCGGATCACCCCGCTCGAAGCCCACGCCTTCGTGCGGGCGGAGGTCGAGAACACGGACGTTCCGACCACCTCCTCGGCCGCCTACGCCCTCGACGCGGCGCCGGCGTCGGGACCGGCCCGCCGCCTGCGGTTGCCCGTCGAGGCGCACGTGGTGCAAACCCTCGCGCAGCGGCTCGGTGTGGCCGAGGACCCGCGGGCCATCCAGGCGGCCGTCGAAACGGCGCAGCGACGGTTCGATGCGGCGCAGGCGGATGCCGAGCAGGTGCGCCTGGACGAGGACGCGGCCTTCCGCACCGTCGCCGCCGAACTCTTGTCGCGCTGGCCAGGGCTCGACGACCCGTGGCGCGACGACTTCGAGGCCCGCCTGCGGGCCGCCCGTCCCGCAGTGGCAGCATACTTCGAGGCTTCCGCGGCGTATCGGCGCTACCGCGCCGCCCGAGAACGGTCCCACGCCGCGCTGGCGCACTTGTCCGAGATCGCCCGGCGGGAGGCGATGCTCGCGCGGCTCGCTCGCGCACGGGCCACGCTGGACGCGGTCGCGCGCCTGGCCGCCGCCGACCCCGAGGGACTCGCGCGCTTCGAGGCACTGCGACGTTGTGAGACGACCCCCGTCGCGCTACGCGCGGAGGCCGCCGACCTCTGAAAGCGCTCCGGTGCTCTGGTAGCCTGCGGCCCCGTGACGGCGGACGCCTCCCTTGCCTCCTGCCCCGTCGTGCTCGCCTGCGCCGAAGACGACCTGCCCGTCCTCGCCGGCGTGCGCGCCGCGCTCGAGCGCCATGGGTTCGCGGTCACGATGCTCCCCGGCGTGGACCTCGACCTGCGCGTGCTTGCGCGCCACCTCGAAACGACCACGGAGGGGGCGGTGTACGTGGTGTGCGAGAGCGAAGACCTCGATCCGTTCCAGATCCGGCGGATCGAGGGCTTGTTCTCGGCCAACCGGGCGCCGCGCCAGTCGCTCCTCCACGTTTCCTTGTCGGATCGTACGGACGCGATCGTGACCGCCGTGTGCGCCAAGCTCGGCCGCCCGCGCCCCCCGGTCCATCGGGCGGACACGGCCCCCGGCACGCGGGGGGAGCCAGCCCCGGTCGCCCCGGAGGAGTCGGCCCGCGAGATGTTTCGCAGCCTCGTGGAGCGGGCGACCCTGGACGAAACGGCCCCCCTGGCCCCCCCGCCCGGGAGCACCGGGGACGAGACACCGGGCGGCGGCACGGCGGGCCCACACGCGGCCCCGGCTTCTACGCGGCAACTCGTCGCAGGGGACGAGGCGCCATCGAGGCCCGCTGGCGACAGCGGCGTGCTCGGCGACCCGAGGAAGAATGGCGGCGCTGACCACGTGCTCGGCGACCCGAAAGCCCGCGAAACGAGCACGCCGGCGGCGAGGGGCGACGAAGGCACACCTGGCGGCCTGGGGGCCCATAAGATGAGCGCACCGGCCGGTGGCCGAGGCGAGGAGGCACCCCGCCGGCCGATGCCGGACGAGACGGCAGCCTCGACGGCGACCCGGCAGGAAGGCGCGCGGACGCACAAAAGCACCGCAGGGACGCCACAGCAGCGACGCCCCCACCGCACGATGACCGGGGTGAGACACCGCCGCTCCCGCGCCCTCGTGGCGGGCGTCGTGCTCGTCGCGGCCGCGGGTTTCGGCGCGATCACGATCGCGCGGCGCGGCACCGACGGAGCGCCGGCGCCGACCCGCACACAGTCCCGCGATGAGCCCCGGCGGGGGGTGGAGGCACCGCCGGCGGCGACGCCTGCCGCGGGTCACGCGGCGGCCTACAACATTTCCGGCCAGCGCAAAGAAAACGACGACGCAGCGGCGACGCCGGGTGCGCTCGAGGTCTCGCCGCCCCCAGGCGTTTCGCCAGCCGTCGGCTCACGCGGCGATAGTGCCGGCGGCGAGCGACTCGCGGGGGATCCCGTACCGTCCTCCGACCCGACGATGAACCGTCCCACTGGGGACGAATTCGGCGCCACGGACGAGGCCAACGCGATCGAGAGCGATCCGGTCGCGGCCGGCGACACGACCCGCATCGAGGTGGACCCGTGGCCGGCGCTGCGCGACGCCGCGCTGCGCGACAAGGACGTACGGGCCTACAAGGACGTGGTGTTCGTAGTCCCACAACGTTCGGACACCACCTTCCGCAGGGCCGCCGCCCTGTGCGCGCGCCCCTACGCCGGGATGACCGGTTGGCGCCTCCCCTCGATCCGGCTGTTGCGGCGCCTGCGGCACACCTCCAGGCTCCCGCCGGCGACCTACTGGTCGCGCACCCGCACCTCGGAGACGGGGGACGAGCTGTTCGTGCTCGACCAGGCCCACAAGCGCGTGACCCGATACCTGGCGGTCGAACCGTCGGCTCGTGCCGTGTGCGTCCTCGACCCCGCGCGTGCGGCCCCCGAGGGGGCTGACCGAAACGGCCGGACCCCGTAGCCGCGCGCGCAGCCGGACGATGCCCCCCGGGGCGGAGGCAACCGCGCACCCCATCGCCCCCAAGGACCTGCGCAGCACCGCGCAACCACCGTCCGGATCGACGGCCCGGTCGGGTCGCTCCCGCGACGAGCTTCCCGCGCGCCAGGCCTTTCATCGTGGCGCTCGAACCGGCCACACCGCGCCCCCCGCGTCCGTGGACACGGCACGCCACCGCGCAGCGGGACGAAACGTTCGCACGGCCGAGAGCGCGGGTTTCGACCGCGCCGCCGTGGGCCACACCGGGCCCGACGGCCCGGCACTCGCGCCCAACGCAAAGCCCGCGCGGCCACTGGGATCCAAGCCTGGACGGCCTTGCGCCACGCCCGCAAGGCGCCGGAGCACGGGATTCATGGGGAATCTCGTACGGCCAGCGGCCGCCACGGGCGCAACCGAGGCTCGGGATCGGGTGCGGGCAATCCGCGGGGCCGCGGCCGGTGATCCGCCCCGCAGAACGGTCGCCCGCGGTGTGCAACCATGGTCTTCGCATGGGCCCGCCCCCCACCGCAGACGGTCGCTCGGACCCACCGCAGGCGCAAGCCGCCGCGGGCCCGGGGATTGCGACACGCCTATCGCTCGAGCGTACGGTGGAGGCGCTGACGGGCCAACCGGCCGCGCCGTTGGCCGTGGAACCGTACCGGGTGATCGACCGCCTGGGCTCGGGCGGCATGGGGGTCGTCTTCCTCGCCCACGACGACCGCCTAGACCGGCGCGTGGCGATCAAGGTTCTGCGCCGCGACGTCGCCGGCTTGGGGGCGCCCACCTCCACGGTGCTCGACGAAGCGCGGGTCCTCGCGAGGCTCAACCACCCGAACCTCGTGACGGTCCACGAGGTCGGCGAGTCCGACGGACAACCCTACATCGTGATGGAGTACGTCGAGGGCCGGGACCTGCGGTCCTTTGCGGCCAAGGCGACCGGGGCCGAGGTGCTGCGAGTCCTGCTCGACGCGGCCCGCGGCCTGGCCGCCGCACACCGCGAAGGGGTGGTCCACGGCGACTTCAAGCCCGAAAACGTCCTGGTGGACCGATCGGGGCGGGCGCGCGTCATCGACTTCGGCGTCGCGGGGCTCGCACGCGCCCTCGACGGCCGAACCTCGGCCGGCACGCCCGGCTACGTGGCCCCGGAGGTGGCCCGCGGCGGATCGATCACGCCTCGATCGGACGTCTACGCCCTGGCCGTCGTGTTCTTCGAGTTGCTGTGCGGCCGGCGCCCCGCCGGCGCGCGCGACATCACCGGCCCGCTGCCACGCGGTGTGCCGCCGCGCCTTTTGCAGGTCCTACGCGCCGCCGCGGCTTCGGACCCCGCGGCGCGTCCGGCCGATGCCGGCGTCTTCGTCGCCGCGGCCGAGGAGACGATACGGCGCCAGCGTCGTTGGCGACGCATGGCCGCCGTGGGAGCCGTCGCCGTCCTGTTCGCCGGTGCCGGCGCCTGGTTTTCCCGCGTCCCGGAAGACCGGGTGGAGGATCCGAATGCTGCCGTGCAGCCGGTCGCGGCGCCGGCGCTCGCATCCCCCGACCCCGCCGACCCGCACGGGGTCTACACCGCGCGGCTCGAAAACGGCCTGACCGTGTTCCTGGTCCCGCGCCCCGCCGACACCACGATCGAGGCCCGCCTCGTGATCCGGGCCGGCTACCCCGACGAGCAGGACCAACCGGGCCTTGCGCACCTGGCCCTCGTGGCGTTCGAGTCGGGGGGCGCGCGGCTCGGCGCCCGCGACCCGACCGCCGACCGCGCCCTGCGCCAGCGCGAAGCGGCCCTGTTCGACGCCCTGGCCCGCACCGAGGGGCTCACCGAGCGGGCCGAGTTGTTCGCGGCGCTCGACGAGTTGCGACGTTCCGCGAAGGACGTCTGGACCCGGCCGCCCATCGCGCCGCTGCTTTCCGGCATGGGGGCCCGGCGGTACGGCGCCCTGCAAGGCTGGGATCTTCGGACGGTCGTGGAGTTGCCGGCCGGCCGCCTTCGGTCCTACCTGGCCTTCGAGGCCGAACGCCTCGGGCACCCGGTCCTGCGGGACTTTTGGCGCCTCGTCGTCGCGGCGATCCGAGAGGCCGAAGGGTCGGCGAAGATCACCGCACCCGGCGAACGCCTCGCCGACCGCCTCGTGACCGAGCACCTGGGCTATCGGGTGGATCCCGCCGCCGAGATCGAAACGCTCGCACGCTTCCCCTACCGGGAAGCCGCCGCCTTCCTCGACCGCACCGTCGCTCCCAACCGCGCCGCGCTGATCCTGATCGGCGGCTTCGAGCCGCAGATGGCTTTCGCCGCCGTCCGCGCCGCGTTCGAACCCCTCGCCGCCGACCCACCGCCGCCGCCGCCGCCACGCGCGAGTCCGCTGGGCGCCCCCGTCGAGCGCACGACGACGGGCCCGACCCCGCGCACGGACGTGGCGTTTCCCCTCGACCCGACCGACGCCCGCGTCCAGGTGGCGGCCGATCTGCTCGTGCGCCTGTTCGACGACCCCCTGCCCGGCCTGCCGTCCGGCTGGCGCGCGGCGCGGGTCCCCTTCGAGCTACGCTTCTTCAAGACGTCCGAGACGGGGCCGCCGGACCCGGACGAGTTGCGCACGTTCCTCCGTTCCCTCGACCCCGAGACGCTGGCGCCGCGGATCCCCCGCCTTCGGCTCGCGCGCAGCCTGGCGCTCGAGTCGAAGGCGGGCCTTGCCGACCAACTCGCCGACCTGTTCACCTTCGGCGTTCCCTGGCGCGAGGTGGCCGCCCTCGACACCGCCGAAGACGCGGTGCTCGCCGGCGCCGTCGCGGATCTGGCGGCTCACCTCGCGCGCGTCCCCGCCGTGGTCGTGCGCACCGAGCCCGGGCCGAAGCCCGCCGTCCCGATCCCACCGTTGCCCGAGCCGAACCCCATCGCGTTCCCCGAGACCCTCGATCCGGTGGCCGAGGCGATCGCCGCCACGCCGGGCGTGTCCCAGGAGCCCCGCTTCCTGTACGAGGGCCGCGACTACCAGCTTTCGGTGACCGGCGGCCGCCTGTTCCTCGCCGTCCCGGACGACGGCCCCATCGTGCGCGCCGAGCTGTTCGTGCCCCACGGCGGCGCCACCGTGGCCGCCTGCATCGTGGGGCGGGCCCTCGAAGCGCGCGCGCGCCGGATCCCCGCCCTCGAGGCCGCGCGCGTGCGGGTCCGCTGCGCGGACCAGGCCCTCGTCCTCTCCGTCGCCATGCGGCCCCGCGACGAACCGGCCGTCCGGGCCGCCCTCGCGGACCTGCTGGACCACCCGCCGGGGCCCAATGCATGGGCCGAGGCGCGCGCACGGGTCCAGGCCCGTATCGCCCGGAACCGGCGCGATCCCCGGCGGCTCGGCCACGCGCTGCTCGAAGTCGCGCTGTTCGGCCGCTCGTCGGGGCGCACGGGCCCCGACGCGCTGGCGGCCGACGACGGGACGGTCGGTCGGATCGCGCGGGCGGTGGCGCGGAGCCGTTTCGACCTGGCCGTCACGGGTGGCGACGCTGACGCCTGGCGCGCCTGGTTCGAGGCCCAGCCGGCCGGCGGGCTCGATCGGACGCGACGGACCATGGCCGGCGCCCTGCACGACCGGACGGTGATCGAGCCCGACCTCGGCCTGGCCCATGCAGCGTGGGCCGCCGTCGCGGGCCCGGTGCCCCCCTCCCAGGTGGCCAGCGCGGAGATCGTCCGAACCGTCCTGACGGCCCGGTTCGGCGATCTGGAGCGGCAGGTCGGCACGCGGGGGCCGGTACGGATCCAGTGGCTCCGCGACGACCGCCGGCCGGCCCCTTCGGCGGCCCTCGTCGTCGAAGCGGTCCTCCCGCCCGGCCGCGTGAAGGCGTTCTACGATGCGGTGGAGGAGGCCGCCGCGCGCCCGTGGACCGACGAAGAGATCGACCGAGCGCGTGCCGAGGTGGAAGCCGTCTACCGGACCCTCGGGACCCCACGCCGGCGGGTCGCACGCTTCGTGCACGACTTCGTCGCCGCCGGAGAAGCGACGGACCCGCGCGCGGCGATCTGGGCCGCCCTGCCCGGGGCGAGCGCGGCGCAGGTCCGCGCCCTGGCCCGGACGATCGCCCAGGGGCGGCGAGTGCGAACGCTCGCCACCCCCGGGCCGGTCCCCGGCGAAGACGTGCAGCCGGCCGATGCGCCCGCGAGCCGGACCGCCGCCGACATCGTCCCACGATGACGCCGGCGGCCGGCGGGCCGCTATCTCGCAGGAGGATTGGGGTCCCCCAGCCGCGCGCGCAGGTGCCCTCGCCCGCGGGCGAGCCGGCTCTTGACCGTCCCGCGTGGGATCGAAAGCTCCACCGCAATGGCCTCTACGCTCCACCCTTGTATATAAAAGAGATCGAGCACCTGTCGAAACTCCTCCGGGAGATCGGCGATGGCCGCGCGCACTCGCGCGACCTCCTCGCGCCGGGCGAACAGTCGGCTGACACGGGTGCGGGGATCGGCCAGATAGGCTTTCGAGGGCGAGACGTGCTCCATGCGGGCCGCAAGCTCCCGGTAGGCCTTGCGCAGGACGTTGCGCGCAATACCGAACAGGTAGGGGCGAAACTCGCCCTGAACCCGGTCGCGCGCGGCCACCACGGCCGCGAAGGTCCGCTGCGACAGCTCGCCGGGCTCGAGCCCCGGGTGGAGGCGGGCGGCCCTTCGGGCGAAGTACGCGTGGACGTCGGCGAAGTGGCGGCGAATGAGCTGCTCGCCCGCCCGGCGATCCCCCGCCCGCCACGCCGAAAGGAGCTGCGGGTCGGTCGGTTCGGGTTCACCCGGCATTCGGATCACACGATAGACGACCGGCAGGCGTTCGATCCACGATCCGATTCACGGCCGCCTCGCCGTGTCCGAGGATGCGGCCGGCACGAAACGTCCGAGCCACAGCCCCGGCGCCTCGTTCATCGCCGCGCCGTCCGCGAGGCGCACGACAGAAAGCGCGGGCCCGCCCGACCGTGCCGTCGTCACGGCCAGGTAGGCGCCATCGGGTGAGAACTGCGGGTGTTGCGCCGACATCGTCGGCGCCGTCCGAAACACCACACGGTCGCCGGCCAGATCGATCACCGCCACCCGCGGAGCCGGCGGCTCGGCCACGACCCACGCCAGGCGCCGGCCGTCCGGCGAGAAGGCCGGGTGGTCGTACCGCCCGGTCGTCGGCCGGGCCGCGGCGAGTCGCTGAATCCGGGGCCGGCCGCCGGCGAGCCCCCGCGCGACGAACAGCCCCTCCCGCCCGCCGTCCGTCGCTCCCACGAACACGACGAGGTCCTCGGCCGGCGACGCGCGCGGCGTGCCTCGAAACCGCACGGTCCCCAGATCCACCGTGCGCGGCACCCCTTCGCCGTCGATCGGCGCGATCTTCATCGACAGGCCGCGCAGACTCGACGCCGCGTACACGACGGACCGGCCGTCGAAGGTGACGGTCGGATCGAACACGCCTTCCTTGGAGGCCGCGAGGATCCGCGCAGACGGATCCGAACGCGCGAGATCCAGCACCGCGACCGCCGGCCGCGGGCCGTCCTGCGTGCCGAACACCAGCTTCGTCCCGTCGGGCGCGAACACCGGCTGGCGCACGCCGGCGAGGTCGCGGGCCACCGTCGTGCATGGATCGGCCGCGTCCGCGTCGCACAGATCCAGCCGAAACGGCGCACCGCCGTCTGCCGCGGGCACCACGGCCAGGAACCGGCGCGTGCCCGGCCGAAACGGACCGGCATAGGCGGGACGGGACACCAGCGCACGCCGGCCCCCGCCGGCGTCCAGCCGCACCACGGACCGCGGCGGATCGCCCTCGGTGGCGACGAGCGCCCAGGGGATCCCACCGGCCCCTCGGTCCAGCGTCCGCGTGCCCCCGCGCGCACCGGCCGAACCAGCCCCTCGGTCGAGCGGCCGTGGCCCCGCGTCCGAGTCGGCCCGGGCCGACCCGGCCGGGGCCGGGCCGCACGCCGCACCGAGCATCGAGGCGACGGCGGCCGGTAGGAATCTGCGGCGCACGGACCGGCCAAGCCGCCCTACGGCGTGCGCACCCGCACCGCATCGGCGATGACGACCTTGCCCTTCGTCGTCCACACGGACAGGACCACGTCGTTCCATCCGGCCGGAAAATCGTACGTCCCGAGGACCTGCCACTGCCCCCCGCCCTGCGACTGGTCCACGTACACCGTGTCGAGCACGTTGCCGTT
>Ga0256839_1003492_pt1 | contig 16173 bp, 12 predicted proteins | sample 354166metaG_FD_185968 | JGI IMG/M metagenome (GOLD analysis project Ga0256839, IMG submission 185968) | Hydrothermal vent microbial communities from Mid Atlantic Ridge, Atlantic Ocean - 354-166 | ecosystem: Environmental > Aquatic > Marine > Hydrothermal vents | place: Atlantic Ocean: Mid... | reverse complement strand
CTGGTCGACGCGGTCGATCATCTGGTCGAACAGGGAATCGTGGATCGCGACCGAGTCGGCATTACCGGCGGGTCGTATGGCGGATATGCGTCGGCTTGGGGAGCCACCTATTTTTCGGACCGCTTCGCCGCCAGCGTGATGTTCGTCGGAATCAGCGACAATGTCTCCAAGGTGGGCACCACCGACATTCCCGAGGAGATGTACCTGGTGCACCACCGCAAACGGTTGTGGGAGGACTGGGAGTATTTCCTCGAGCGGAGTCCCATTCGCCACATCGAGAAAGCGCACACGCCCACCCTGATTCTGCATGGCAAGGAAGATCCCCGAGTCCATCCGTCGCAGTCGATGGAATTGTTCCGGCATCTGAAGACGCTGGGGCGCGCTCCGGTTCGCCTGGTGTTCTACCCGGGCGAAGGGCATGGCAACCGCCGAGCCGCCTCGCGGTTCGATTACAACGTCAGGATGCTGCGTTGGATGGAGACGTTTTTGCAGAGTTCCGAGGGGCGGAAAGCGAAAGCGCCGCACTATACCATCGACTACGAGAAGGAATAGCCGGCGGCTCACGACCGATGCCGCCGCCCACCGGTCCCCTCACTTGCGCGGCGGGCCATGCTGAGATGGTGTTATGTACTCCCATTTGCCGTCCAGCGCGATTGACGGGGGCCTGGGGTTGTGCCATAATCCGCGGAGTATTGTAGCGAGCCGTTAGGTTCTTCTCTCGCGTGTCGGCAGGATCGTTCCTTTCCGGTGGAGTGGCGAATCTTCCCTTGCTCGCTGGTCCGGTTTGCTTTGGTTCTGGAAAGGGACTGTCTGTCATGCCCAACATCTACGTTGGCAACCTCGCCTATGGCGCCACGGAGAACGACGTGCGTGCCGCATTCGAACAGTTTGGTGACGTTTCGTCGGTGAACATCATCACGGATCGCGAAACGGGGCGTTCGCGCGGGTTCGCCTTTGTCGAAATGCCGAACGGCGATGAGGCTCGGCAAGCCATTGCCGAACTCAATCTGCAGGAGATCGCCGGTCGACGCGTCACCGTGAATGAGGCTCGGCCCAAGCCTGAGCGGCGTCGCGGTGGCGGCGGAGGCGGCGGTTACGGAGGCGGTGGCGGCGGTCGCCGCTGGTAACCCGCGCCAGTACCCACCGTCATCGACGGTCGGAAGTACCTGCCAATTTACATGGCGTCGGCCGAACGAATCGGCCGGCGTTTTTGTTTGCGCTGGGCCAGCTTGGGCGGGCCCCCGCTTTCATTTCTCGACGTCGCTCGTGTTGCTGCGGCAGCGTGAATAGTGGGAGCCCGGCAAACCTGATCGATTGAATCCGGCCGTAACATAGTTGTTCGATGACACGAGCCGGGCACGTTCGCGAACCCGCCGGAGCGTCTATAATGGCAGACAGGCGACGCGGGCTTGGCCGAGCCTCCAACCGTTGGCTTTTGCTGCAGAGGTGCCGTGATGATCCAGTACAAGTATCTCGAGTTGGGCGTGACAGGGATGGCCCGAGCTTATCGGACAGGTCCTTTTTCCGGGCATCTGGGAGCCGCGCTGGTAGCCGGCTATGGATTCGGTGAGGAGCTGCCGACTCTGCCCGACGGCGTCTATCGAGGCATCGAAGGCGAACTCGATCGGATTCTTCGCGGCGAAGAGTCGATTTGGTACGACGCCGAGAAAGTGGGGATCGCGGTTCCCGAACTCTTCGCGCCGTTTCCCGCCGGACAACCCGGGGGTGTCGATCCGGCTCCCATCGCCAAGGCGCTTGAGGAGAACATCGACGCGCTGCACCAGAGCGGCCACAATGTGATCTTCGCCGCGTTGGCGATTCGGGCGTTCAAGGACCATCCCCAGTTGGCGACTCGGGATCGGCTGAGTGGCCTGGTGAAGTTGATTCGAGGTTTCAACGGCACGATTCCCGGGAAGGCCTATTTGGGCCAGGACCGAGGTGGTTGGGTCAACGGCGATCAGATCGAGCTGAACAAGGCGATGGATGTCGAGCCGTACGAGAGCGTGGAAGCGATGGTGCGGCGCACGGTCGACGAAGTCATTGCTTCGGCGCACATTCGCCGCCGCGGTCTAGGCAGCATGTGGCACATCATCAACCATGCCGCCGGTCTGCTCGATCTGGCTACCTACGGCTACCGCGAGTTGGCTCGCAAGGGCCTGGCCGCTCATCGCGATCACTTGCGTCTGTGGCGTTCCTTGCCTGACGTGGGCGATGAAGTTGGGCGGTTGCCCAAGGCGGCCTACGATCCGCGCAGCGAGTATTTCTGGAGCCAGCAAGAGACGTTCAAGCGCGACGACGCCAGACTGACGCACCGCATCAAAACGCTATACGGATTCTCCCGGTTGATGACCGTCGAAACCGACAAGTCCCGTCAGGAACGAGCGTGGGATCAGTTGCGGTACCTGATGGCGTAGCGGTCGGTCATGGCCTCCACCCTTCATGCCATCACATCGTGGATCACGTGGCCGTGGACGTCGGTGAGTCGCCGGTCGAGGCCGTTGTAGTACCAGGTCAGTTTGGTATGGTCGAAGCCGAGTAGATGGAGCACGGTGGCGTAGTAGTCCCACACCGTGGCCACGTTCTCCACGCTCCGCCGGCCGAATTCGTCCGTGGCTCCGTAGCTGGTTCCGCCCCTCACCCCCGCGCCCATCATCCAACACGTGAAACCGTCGGGATTGTGGTCGCGTCCCGTCGTTCCTTCCTGTCGCGTCGGCATGCGGCCGAACTCGGTGGTCCATAGCACTAAGGTATCTGCCAGCAGTCCTCGCTGCTCGAGATCGGTGAGCAGAGCCGCGGTCGGTTGGTCGAAAATGGGGCCGTGCCGTTCGTAGTCGGGCTTGAGCGTCTTGTGGGCATCCCAGTTGAGCAGCCCATCGACGCCCGACGCGCGGGACGCACAGTAGAGATTGACGTAGCGCACACCCCGCTCCAGCAGTCTGCGAGCGAGCAGGCAGTTGCGAGCATACGCGGCCTTGAGCCGGTTGGCGTCGTCCGTTCCGTACAGTCGATGGATGGCGGACGTTTCACGCGACAGATCGGAAACCTCGGGTGCCGATAGCTGCATCTTGGCGGCCAGTTGATAGGCGGCCATTCGAGCTTGCAGCGCCGAGTTGCCGGGATGACGGGCGGCGTCTTGCCGGTTGAGCCACTCCAGCAACTCGCGGCTGCGCTGTTCGGCTCGAGGCGTGATGCCGGCAGGGCGTTTCAGGTTGCGAATCGGCTGTTGAGCACTCATCACGATTCCCTGGTGCCGGGCCGGCAGAAAGCCGTTGCTCCAATTGGCCTTGCCGTTGGGCGGCTCGCCTCGCAGATCGGGAATGGCAACGTAGGTGGGGAGGTTGTCGTTGGCACTTCCCAGCGCGTAGCTCACCCACGCTCCCGCACTCGGAAATCCTTCGGTCGGATGTCCCGTGTTCATGAAGACGCAGCCGGGACCGTGCGTATTGGTCTTGGTGGTCATCGAGTGGATGAAAGCGATCTTGTCCGCATGGCGACTCATGTGCGGCAGTAGGGTCGACCACGGCTTGCCGCACTCGCCGGCCGGTCGGAACGGCCACGGACTCTTCATCAGCGGCCCGTTCTTGCCTTGAAAACTGACCAGGCTCTCCTCGCCCGGCAGCGGTTGGCCGTCGAGTTTCTCCAACATCGGCTTGTGTTCCCACAGATCGATATGCGAGGCCGCGCCGGGACAGAAGATCTGCAGCACGCGCTGGGCCTTCGGTGCGAAGTGAGTCACTCCCGAGCCGGGTTGCCACTGAGGAGTCTGTGCCGGGCAGTCGCGGCGAAGCAACTGCATGGCACCGATGCCGGCCAGAGCGGCGAACACATTGCCCAGCCAGTCGCGACGTTGAATGGACTCGGTCGACATCTCGATGGTTCCTTACCGCGAGCCGCTTGGGGCGGCCATCTAGCGAATGTAAATCAGTTCGTTGGTGTTGAGCAGGACTCGGCACCAGGCTTCCCAGCCGAACTCGTGGATGAACTCGGCGCACTTCTCCTGCTCCGCCTTGTCCGGAGTTCGCCCGTAGGCGAGTTGGTAGGCGATGGCGATTCCCGCATTCACATCATTGCCGGACTGCCGACGCAGACGCTCCGACAGGTGCCGGGCCATGTCGAGGGTGAACGAATGGTTGAGCATGGTGAGGGCTTGAAGGGGCGTGGTCGTTGTCCGCCGCCGGGGAGCGGGAAAGGCGCAGTCGGGCAAGTCGAAGTCGCTCAATATGTCGACTCGAGCCGCACGCGCGTTTTGATGGTAGGCTGACCGCCGGTAAGTTTCCGGCCCGACCGAATCGCGAGGCACGTAGGTGGCGACGTTGTCTTGCAGGTAGTCGTACAGTCGAAACCCCGGGCCGCCCATGCGGCGATCCAACACGCCGGCAATGGACAATAGCGTGTCACGAAGCTCTTCAGCGGAAAGACGTCGGGGTGGAAACCGCCACAGCAAGCGACTATCGGCGTCGATGCGGGCGGCGCTCGCGCGCCACGCCGACGACTGGCGATACGTCTGGGACAGCACGATCTGGCGATGGAGCGGCTTGAGCCGCCAACCGTTGCGAGCCAGTTCGCCGGCCAGCCAGTCGAGGAGCTGCGGGTGAGTCGGCTTTTCTCCCATGAAACCGAAGTCGCTCGGCGTGTTGACAATGCCTTGGCCGAAATGTCCCAGCCACACGCGATTGGCAAGAACCCGGAGGGTCAGCGCATTTTGCGGTGACGTGATCCAGCGTGCCAGCGCCAGCCGCCGCTGCGATTCGGGACGATCGCTCGACAGTTCGTAAGGCGGCACGTTGGCAGCGAAGACGGCGATGCTGCGAGGGCGGACTTCGGGGCCGTGGCGCTGGGGCGAGCCGCCGAGAAAGACGTGAAAAGGGCCGGGAGCCGGGCGGAACTGGCCGGCCCACCACGAGGGAATCGGCGGGATGGAGGCGATTCGGCGCCGCAACGCGGCCAGCGACGCATCGAGTTCTCGCAGCGAGTGCCGTTCGGCCGCGGTGATCGTGGCTTGAACCAGCCGGTGGCGGCGATGAGCGGGCGAGACGGGACGCCGGTCGTGCGAATCGGCGACTCGCGTCCACTCCTTGCCGTCGGTGGAAACCTCGATGCGGTATTCGCAGACGAATGCGGCGACCGGGTGGTTTCCGGCGGCACCGTGACGATCACTGGAAAAAGTGACGCGATCGATCCGTGTGGCCTGGGGCAGTTCGATCGTGAGCGTGGGACCGGCGGCGATCCAGCGAGCGCCGAAATCGCCGTCGATCGTCAGTTGGGGGCTGTAGGCGTCGGCGAAATCGCGAGCTTGCCGGCTGGCGCCGGTCGCCTTGGCGCCGCGACGGGCCAGAGCCACGTTCACCGGAGACTCGCCGGCCGAGTAGATCTCGAACTCGTCGATGCCGAAGCCGGTGCGAGCCTTGGGGTCGGTGTCGCGTCCCTCGGCGGTCAGCCGAACGAAGCGGGCGATCACGGGCGAAAAGGTCTCGGTCGTCTCTCGCCGATCGACGGGCGGCCGTGTCCACTCGGCCTCCAGTTGTTTGCTTCGCGATTCGGCTCGAGCCACAATCGTGTCATTAAGTTGCTGGCGCTGGTCCGAGAGTTGTTGGACTTGCCGCTCGAGGGGCTCGAGTTTGCGGCGCCGCTGCCGGACCTGCTCCGGTGTCCCCATCGGACGAGCTCCGTGAAACACGCCGGCGAACGTGGCATAGAGCGAATAATAGTCGGCCTGGGTCAGCGGGTCGAACTTGTGGTCGTGGCAGCGAGCGCAGCCGATCGTCAGTCCCAGGAAGGCTTCTCCGGTGGCGCGGATGATTTCATCAATCGTGTTGGCTCGAATCTGCGCCGCTTGCACAGGGTCTTGATTGCCCACGTTGTCGTAGGGGCCGCAGACCAGGAACGCGGTGCCGATCGAAACCTGCGGATCGTGAGGCGCCAGGACGTCACCGGCCAGATGTTCGCGAATCATCTGGTCGATCGGTTTGTCGTCGTTGAATGAGCGAATGACGTAATCGCGAAACGGCCAAAGGTTGTCGATGATCACGTTGCGCTCGAAACCGGTACTCTCGCCGAAACGAATCACGTCGAGCCAGTGGCGGGCCCACTGTTCACCGTAAGCTGCCGATCCGAGCAGCCGGTCGACGACTCGTTCGTAAGCGTCCGGCGCATCGTCTTTTTCAAACGCAGCCAGCTCCGCGGGAGTCGGTGGAAGGCCCGTCAAGTCGTAGGTAACGCGCCGCAGCCATGTGCGGCGATCGGCCGGGGGATTGGGACGCAGCCCCTTTTTCGCCAGTGCGGCGAATATGAACCGGTCGATGGTATGCCGGCTCCAGTCAGCGGGGATGTCGGGGGGATTCGGCGGTTGGGGCTGTTGGAGCGGCTGCAACGACCACCAGGCTGCATCGGCTCGAGGCGGTTCGCGGAGGACGACATCCTGGGGCCACTGGGCACCTTGCTCGATCCAACGGCGCAGCAGAGCGACCTCGTCGGCGCTCAACGGGCGGGCGTCCTTGGGCATTTGCGGAGCTTCACCGTCTGCGCCGGGAGAAACCAGTTCGAGCAGCAGACTGTCTTGAGGATTCCCCGGTTCCACATATCCGTTTTCCAGCAGGTCGGCGACGGTGGCCAGCGACAAATCTCCCTTCTCGTTGCCGGGATAGTGGCAACGCACGCAGCGGCCGGCCAGCAGCGGGCCGATGTCCCGCTGGAAGTCGACGGCCGGCTTTTCGTCGGCTCGCACGGCGTTCCCGAGCGCCAACAGGCAGTGGGTGAGGAGCGTTGCCAGCGCGAGTGCGGAGATACGGTGAGTGGGTAGTGAGGTGGGCATGGGATCGATTCTCGTGGTTGGCTCGGCTTGCGGTCGCTCGGTCACTTTGAGCCTCAGGATCGAGTTGGGGCACCCGGGCCATTATAGTTGGTCGTCTCACCGCCGGAACACACGGGGCCGCGCGAGAGGTGGCCCCGCCGTCTGGTCCGTATGCTATGATGAAACCGCTCGCTGGTTTGGCGCCCGTGCGAGGCGGCATGGCCGAAGAAACGGACGTGTCGGGCGAGTCGTCCCCTGACGCCGATACGGAAGATCGATGCAACTCGAAATCGGTGAATTGCAAATCACCACGGTACCCGGCGGCGATTTTCGGCTCGACGGCGGTGCCATGTTCGGTGTGGTGCCTCGGCCGCTCTGGACGAAGCGCAGTGCGCCGGACGAGCAGAATCGGATCGCCTTGGCGACCAACTGCACGCTCGTACGAGTCGACGGTCTGCGCGTGCTGATCGACACCGGCTACGGAACCAAGTTGACGGAGAAGGAGCGAAAGGTTTTCGCGACCGAGTCCGATGGGGGCGTGGTGGCCAGTCTGGCGGCTGCGGGAGTGCGGCCCGAAGAGATCGACGTCGTCGTGTTCTCTCACCTCCATTTCGATCATGCGGGCGGGGGTACCGTGCGGAGCGACAGCGGGCGGATCGTTCCCACGTTTCCCAACGCCCGATATTGCGTTCAACGTAAGGAATGGGAGACCGCCACCAGCGGTCTTTCCGAGTGGGTAACCAGTTACCCGCCGGAGAATTTCGAGTGCCTGGCCGATACGGGGCAGCTCGAGTTGATCGACGGCGACCGGGAAATCGTGCCGGGCGTGCGTGTGATCCTGACGGGCGGCCACTCCCCGGGCCACCAGTTGGTGGTGCTCGAAAGCGAAGGGCAACTGGGCGTCTATCTCGGTGACATCTGCCCGACGTGGAATCATCTGCGTCAGATGTGGTGCATGGCCTATGACGCACATGTGTCCGAAGTACGACGGAAAAAGCCCGAGATTCTGGGATGGCTGGCCGACTCGAGTGCCTGGCTGTTGTCGGACCATGATCCGCAACGGCCTTGGGTCAAGATCCGGCGCGATGGGAAGCGGGAATTCGTGGTAGTGGACGGTTCTGAGCGTGGATAAGCGGTGAGATCAGAACCGCTTCTCCAGGATGCCGTCGCGGTAAAGCGGCATGTGGCGGTAGTAGACTTCCAGGATCATGATGGCCAGGCAGGTGACGTAGTGACGTCCCGCCTCTTCTGCATACGGGTCGTCGAAATACCAACTGCCCGTTTCGTGTCCGGTTTTGGCCTGAGTGCGAATGAGATACTTGGAGAGACGGCTGTTCCAACCGGTCCAACCACCGACGCGGTAGTGGAACATCACCTGAGTCGCGTAGTAGTTGAAGTACATGTCCGTTTTAGACGGTCCTCGCGCTGCCAGGAAATCGACGCCGCGGCGCAGCGGATCGTGGTTGCGGGGCCATCCCGTGTACATCCGGCAAAGGAGCCCCACGGCAGTCGGCGTCGGTTCCTTGCCTGGAGCCAGATAGCCGTAGAAGGCTCCTTCGTCCGCGGCCACCGAATCGAGAAAGCCGCGGGCTTGAATGGTGACCAGGCTGGGGACTCGCAGGCCGGCCAGCTTGGCGCTCTTGAGCGCCATCAGTTGCCACCCGAAGACCGTGGTGTCCCCTTGCTGTTTGGGAGCGTACCGCCAGCCGCCACCTTGGTGCTGGGCGTAACAGATGAAATCGACACAACTTTGAGCGTAGTCGCGCAGCGTTTCATCGCGAGTCAATCCGTAGGCTTCGCACAGAGCGAGTGTGGCGATGCCTTGCGCGTACATCGTGCCTTCTTGCAGATCGCCGCCGTGCTTCGTCGGTTTGATGCGCCGCAGCAGGTAGTAAATCCCCTTTTCTACCGTTGCGCGGTAGGGGGACTCGTTCATATGCGTGTGGTTGCGCCCTAGAAAACAGAGCAGTGCCAGTCCCGTGGCACCGGTGGTGTTGCTGAGATCGCTGGAATTGCGGCATTGCCCTTCGCACGGTTTCTGATCGAAACCAAACGTCCACGAGCCGTCGTCGTGTTGATGCCGCTGGAGCCATTCCAGGCCCGCCACCACCGCTCCTTCGGTGATCCCGCTTCCGCCGCCCTTGGCAAGCAGGGTGGCTCGAGCCGCTTCGGATCGGCCTTCCCAGCCCCCGCCGTCGGGACGCACAAACTCCTCGTTCAGCTTGGATCGCAATCCCGGGTCGAGGATACCCCGGTCGACAACGGGTTGTGGGGTCTGGGGCAGAGGCGAGGGAAGGGAGGACGGCAATGTGAGGGGAAGGTGGTCCAGTGCCGGCGCATCGGCAGGCAGTTCGATCTTTGGAATGTCGAGGTCGCCCGTCGCCGTGTCCAAAGCCGCCCCCGTGTCCGCGTCCCAACTGAGCACAACATCGGTCCGGTTCTTGGAGTTCAGATTCGAGCCGATTCCAACGAGGGCCAGGATCAGCAGAATCAGGCCGTGCAGCAGGAAAGACGCCAGGCAACTACCAATCGACCGCCGCGTCTCGGTGTCCAAACCGGCCGACGGTACTGCTGGATCGGGCTTGCGCTGAACGGGATCGCTCGGACCCGGAGAAGGGGCAGTCGATGCTTCTAATTGACACGGCATCGTCAGTGGAACTCAGCAGTTACAGCGTCAGACCTGGGGAAATTGTCATCGAGCTACACGGTATTTCTGACATCGGCGGCCGTGCCATCAGACTTTGCCCAGATTCGCTACCTTAGTTCATTATAGGCCAGGCAGCGGTGTGGCAGTCGCAGAATCAAAACGATGTGCAAAACGGGAACAGATCGAACAACTTACGGCCGGAGCCTTGGGGGAGCCTGTTGGCTGGGCTTCCAGTCGATCCCGCCGCCGTGCAGGGCGGTGGCAATGAGCACGCCCCGGCAACCGGCATCGAGAGCCGAGGCGACATCGCCGAGGTCTCGGATCCCGCCGCCGAGAAAGAAATCCACATCGGGAAAGTGAGAGGAGAGGTCTCGGCAGAGCTGGAGTGCCGCCGGCCCTTCGCTCGACCCCACGGCCGCCAAGTCAAGCACAATCATCTGGCGGATCCCGGCGGCACGGGCCAGATTCACCCACTCGACCGTGGGCAGTTCATCGTCTGATCGCATCGGCGTGCCGTGCTTTAAGTCAATGCTGAATAGAGTGTTGTGGCACAACGTGCGAGCGGACGCCGACGTGAATTCTTGGGGATCGGCGATCGTCTCCAGCCCGATCACGGGTCGAATCGGGGACGGGCACTGCTGGGGCGACACCGGGGACAGGCATGGGTTTTCGAGCTGCAACAGGCGGCGGATTCCCCAGTCGACCCAGCACTCCAGCCCGGTGGAACGGATTGCATGGTAGGTCTTCCAATCGGGGGGGGCGCCGGCGATGGCGTCCAGGTCGGCCAGATAGAGACGGCTGAAGCGGCGAGCGAATTGGGCCGCCAACGCGACCGGATCGGACGAAACCGGGTAGGTCTCGCCTATGGGCCGGTAACGTGTTCGATCGCCCCGCACTGCATGGACTGCTTGTCCTTGAAGGATGTCCAGGACCGGAATGACGGCGTCGAGGAGGCGGTCTGCAGACGAGGCGGACCGGGGGCGGGTCACGGATTCGCACCTTTGTGTTGGGGGGGAGATCGGCCGTTGGCTGGTCGGAGAGCGGGCCGCCGATTTCGGCTCTCCGGCTCGGGTGGCTCCGATTTTACAACCATTTGTGCAAAATCTGGGAGATGCTAGCGGGAATTCTGAGGCGACTTCGGTGCGAGGGGTTGTCGTAAGCTGTTGTGCAGAAGCATGTTGTGTTGAGTGGCGTGAATCGGCCCGGAAAAAATCCATCTTTGGCATTCAAGCTGCCGAATGTATAAGCAACCGCCACTGGTCAATCTTTGATGGTTGAGTTGGTTTTACCGGTCGTGTTGATTGCGTAGCCGGTTGTTTGCTTGACCCGGGCCAGACCGATGTGAACTTACACAACAGACGGACGACGCGGACGGGCGGAAGGATGCGCCGGTCCGGAGTTTCGCTACTCGAATCGCCACTGGAGGGCCGAATTGATGAGATTTGCATGGATGCCGGCGTTGCTTTTCGTATTGGCATGGGGAAATGCCGCCACGGTGATGGGCCAGTCTGGTGGCGGAATCGTGGCGGTGATGGATCTTCAAAAGGCGCTGGACAAGCATCCGCGTTTGCAGGCGCAGCTCAAGACGATCCGTCAGGAGTACAAGGCGTTTCAGCAGAGCGTGATCGATGTGCAAAAGGATCTTCGCAAGCGAGCGCAGCAATTGCAGGAGTTGAGCCCCAGCAGTCCCGATTTCAAGCGGTTGCAAGCGGAACTGGCCAAGATCGACTCGACGACGGCCGTCGATATGAAGCTCAAACAGAAGGAGTTTATCACGCGGGAGGCCAAGGCTCATTACGAAGCCTACAAGGACATTACCGCGGCGGTGGCTCGCGTGGCGGCGCGCCACAACATCGTGCTCGTGCTTCGATACGACAGCAAAGAGATTGACCCGGACAACCGCGCTTCGATTGCCGAAGGTCTGATGCGCAGCGTGGTCTATCAGAATCGGTTGGACATTACCGATCTGGTCGTGCAGGAGTTGGGAACGGCGGCGGCTCAGGCTCCTACAGCCAACGGTCTGCGGCGGTAGCCCGATCCCGATCCAACTCGAAACGATAGAGACTGTCGCAAGACTCCCGGTTGTATGCAACACGCCTGGTGCTGAGAGGCGGAGCAGCGGGCTGGGTAGGCAGACTCCGACAGCGTGTTCGAGTAGCAGCGGAGAGCCGGTGGGCTGTCACGGCCACACCGGCTCTCTTTTTTCCAGAAAGGCGGCAAGGCCTTCGGCGGCCGCCTCGGTGGTTCGTGCTGCCGCACTGGCGGCGGCCCCGGCGGCCAGCAGGGTGAAGATCCGCTCCCCGATCGTTTCGTTGAGTACTTGTTTGGTGAGTTGAATGGCTTCGCGAGCTGACAGGGCGATGGTTTCGGCCCATGCGTGAGCCCGAGCCCACAGCAGATCCGTCTCGACGATTTCGTGATACAGTCCCATTTCCCGAGTCGCTTCCGCCGAGAGGATCTCGCCCGTGAGCAGCAATCGAGCGGCCTGGCCCGGCGTGGTGCGGAATGTGAGTAGCGGAGCCACCATGCCGGCCACGATGCCGCGGCGCGGTTCGGGCAGACCGAATCGAGCGTCGGTACTGGCCAGTACCAGGTCACTAGCCAGTACCAGTCCGGCGCCACCGGCCACCGCCGGACCGTTGACCGCGGCGATGATCGGCTTGGGAAAGCGCAGCATGTACTCGATCAACTCCTGGTAGATCCGTGCATCGTACTGCCACATCTGCTGCGCGTCGTCCCGCCTGGCCGTTTCTTTCATTTCCTGCAAGTCCATCCCCGCGCAAAACGCCGTCCCGCTTCCGGTCAGGATGACGGCTCGCACGTTCCGCTCCTGGTGCAGATCCTCGAACGCCTGTTGGATGTCGCGGATCATCGAACGCGACAGCGCGTTGCGCTTCTCGGGGCGGTTCAGCAGGATCGTTCCACTGGGATAGTGGCACTTGACTTGAATCATGGGTTCCATTGCCGCAATTCTCCAGCGAGTACTCGAGTCCGGATCTTGCTTACCCAGCTACGAACTCAAGGTTTCCAGGGGCGCGCCGTCGCAAGGAAGGTCGAGGATGGCTGTTCCCAGCAGCTTTCCCTGCGTATCGCTGCGCAGCGAAAGGCTTCCGCCACCATCGAGCACATCATAGAGCACAAAGTTAAATGCTTGAACGTTGGGCAGAACGAACCGTTCGACGCGAGTCGGCTGAAGGCCGCCGAAAAACTCGGCGACTCGCTGACACGTCAAATGGTCTTGCAGCCATGCAAAGGCACTTGCCCAACGAGCGACCACGACGATGTTGGCGTGGTTGCCTTTGTCTCCGCTGCGAGCCGTTGCCAGTTGTACGAGTTTCATGGTGAGGAATCCGTGCTGCCTGAGTCGTGTTTCCCAGCACATGCCCACTGGGTTGCCGGCCGGACATCGATCCGCACCAGGGGATCGACGCGCGATTTGGCGACGGTTGCCGGCCAGAACGCATAGACGGGGCGCACCGGTTGACGTGCCTGCGTATATCCACCAATCCCGGCTGGGCCGCTGGTCACCAGCGGCGCCCATTCGCGCGAAAACCGCTCGACCGCTCGGCGATCCGAATCGGCCACGGCGATGCGGAGAACGACTTCCCTGAGAGCGTCTGGCACGGCGGCTTGATCGCTCGATCGCGGCACGGCATCACCGGTTCCCAGCTTCTCTACATGAAACCGCTCTAGCTCGAAGCCGGCTCGTCGAACCCGCTCGAGGACCATCCCGGCAATCGCGTCGGCTTTTCGCAGGCAGTCTTCGCCATAGACGACCAGTTGTCCCGACGTCTGGTAACCGGCACGGTAGGCAGCCGACACTTTGTATCGCGCGGGGATCCCGCGAGTCGTTGCACCGCGCACCGCCACCAGGTCGGGTTCGACCTGCTCGAGCCTCACGCCGGTCACATCGAGGATCAGATCAGGAGTCAGGTAAGCGGACGGGTCTCCCACTTCGTACAGCAGTTGTTCGGTGATCGTCCGCACCGTGACGGCGCCGCCCGTTCCCGCCGGTTTGGTGATCCGCAACTCGCCGTTTGCATCGAGCACCGCGATCGGATAGCCGACATCGGTGAGTTGCAGCGATTCCCACGAGGTCGAATAGCCGCCGGTCGCCTGGGCCCCGCATTCGATCAGGTGTCCAGCCACGGTGGCTTGAGCCAGTTGCTCGGTGTCCTCGTCACTCCAACCGAAAACGAATCGAGCGGGGGCCACCGTCAACGACGCATCGGCGACGCGGCCGGTGATCACGATGTCCGTGCCTCGCCGCAACGCCTCGACGATTGGCGCTGCTCCCAAATACGCATTGGCACTGACGAGTCGCTCGCGGACATCGGTCAAGGGCCGGCCGCTATCGAGGTGTTCGAGCGGTTCCCCGTCGTCCAGCCACGAGTCGACATGTGACATAATGTCGTCACCTGTGACAACGGCGATGCGGCGGTCGGCCAGTCCCGCTGCGCAAAGGATATCCGCGACAGCGCGAGCACACGACGGGGGATTCATTCCTCCGGCATTGGTGATGATCTTCGGTGCATTCGGCTTGGAGAGGTCGGGGACGAGACTTTCGACGACGTAGAGAAAATCGTGAGCGTATCCGTGGGAAGGATCTTTTTCCCGCCGGCGGGCCAGGATCGACAGAGTCAGTTCGGCCAGATACTCGAGTGTGAGGTAGTCGAGGTTGCCGGACCGTACGAGATCGCGGGGGGCATCGAGTTGATCCCCGTAGAAGCCGCAGCCGTTGCCGATGCGCACCGATGGTCGATCGTTCATGGGGAACTACACCTGGTACACTCCGAGTCGGAATGGTTCGTCGGACGCCGTGCGCGTGACGATCTCGAGTGCCTGAATCAACGTGCTGCGCGTGTTGGCCGGTTCGATGATGGCATCGAGCCAACCTCGGGAGGCCGCGTAGCGAACGTCCATTTGGCGCTCGTAGTCGGATTGCACTCGCGTGCGCAGTTCTTCGAGTTCCGCCGCATCGACGTCGTGTCCTTGTCGTTGGAGACTGTGGATGGTGACATCGAGCAGCGTACCGGTCGCCTGTTCGCCTCCCATCACCGCGCACCGGCAACTCGGCCAGCCGAAGATGAACCTCGGATCGAAGGCCTTGCCGCAGAGGGCGTAATTGCCAGCGCCGAACGACCCGCCCAGAATGGTCGTGATCTTGGGGACCCTCGAGTTGCTGACGGCGTTGACCAGTTTGGCTCCCGCTTTGATGATTCCCGCTCGTTCGCTGTCCCTTCCCACCATGAAACCGTTGACGTCTTGAAAGAACAGGATGGGAAGCCAGTCCTGGTTGCAGGTGAGGACGAAACGGGCGGCCTTGTCGGCGCTGTCGACGTAGATGACTCCGCCGAACTGGTATTGGCCTTCCGCTGTTTTGACTCGAGTTCGCTGGTTGGCCACGATGCCGACGGGGAACCCGCCGACTCGAGCCGTCCCGCAGACGAGCGTTTTTCCGTACTCGGCCTTGTATTCGTCGAAGCTGTCTTCGTCGACGATGCACTCGAGCAGCTCCCGGACGTCGTACGCCACATGCGGGTCGGGGGAGACGATTTCGTCGATGGCGGAGGATGGATGACTCGGCTCGCGGCTTGGCAAGCGGCGAAACGGTGCGACCGGGGCGTTGATCGAGCCTCCGCGGTTTTCCACAAGCCGCCGTAGTCGTGTCAGGCAGCTCGGATCGTCGACTTCGCGATAGTCGATGGTTCCGCTGATCCCCGCATGCATGGCGGCGCCACCCAATTCTTCGCTGCTCACCTGCTGCCCGATGGCACTTTTGACCAGGGCGGGACCGGCCAGGTACAGCCCCGATCCTTCGGTCATCAGCAGTTTGTCGCACAAGACGGGCAGGTAACCTCCGCCCGCCACGCAATTTCCCATGATGGCGGAAATCTGTGGGATTCCGGCAGCGGACAAGATGGCGTTGTTGCGGAAGATGCGGCCGAAATCGTCTTCGTCGGGGAAGACGTCCTCCTGAAGCGGCAGAAAGATGCCGGCCGAGTCGACGAGATAGACCAGCGGCAGGCGGTTCTGGTAGGCGATCTTCTGGGCTCGCAACACTTTTTTGGCTGTCGCCGGAAAAAAGGCACCCGCTTTCACCGTGGCATCGTTGGCGATCACCATGTGGGCCTCGCCCTGGATGGTGCCCACCACGGTGACGACGCCGGCCGCCGGAGCGCCGCCGAATTCGGCGTACATGCCGTGAGCGGCCCACAGTCCCAGTTCGAGGCGGGGTGATCCGGGGTCGAGGAGTTGGTCGATGCGTTCGCGAGCCGTGAGACGTCCCTTGCCGTGCTGGCGGTCGATCGCCTTCGGGCCGCCACCTTGGCGGATAACCTCGGCTTCCCGTTCCAGATCGCGCCACAGGTCGCCGAGTGTCGGAGAATGGGAGCCGGAGCGGGGGGACGATTGCATCATGTCTCAGAGTCTACACTGGGCCGAGGACCGTCGTCTACGGGCGAAGGAAGAGGCTGGAAGTCGTCGCAAGATGGCCGGTTTCGCGCCCCTGTGTTTGCCTCGCCATTCGCGGCCCGCCCTGATGACTCGTTCCTCTTCCCTTACCCCCGCACCAATGACGTTATGAAGGGGGTGCCGGAACACGACCGTGCGGCGCGATTCGTCTCATTTTGAGATTCGATTTCTCACTCTGAGATGCCACGCGGAGGCACGCTCGGCATGGTTCGACTGCTTTTTCGAAGAAGTATTCTTCTAACATGTGAAATAATAACGAGTT